>Ga0209023_10001545_pt1 | contig 30523 bp, 31 predicted proteins | sample LakOneMetagenome_FD_187468 | JGI IMG/M metagenome (GOLD analysis project Ga0209023, IMG submission 187468) | Freshwater and sediment microbial communities from Lake Erie, Canada (SPAdes) (version 2) | ecosystem: Environmental > Aquatic > Freshwater > Lentic | place: Lake Erie, Canada...
TCACCCCCACCACCAACACGGCGACGAAGGCCGCGAACGACAAAAGCGCGTCGATCCTGCTCATTCGCACGAGCGCCAGAAACCCTTTCACATCCACGAGGCCCGCGGCCGCCACAATCACCACGGCGGCGATCGCCGCCGACGGCAGGTAGGCCGTCACGCCGGGTGCCAACAACATGAATACGACCATGAGCAAGGCCCCCACCACCGTGGTGAGCTGCGAACGCGCGCCGGCACGCTCGGCCACGGGCGTTCGGGAAGACGATGCGGAAATAGGAAAGCCGCCGAGCAGCCCGCCCGCGACATTCGACAGCCCGATCGCGGACATCTCCTGGCTGCCGCTCACGTTTTCGCCTCGCCGCGCGGCGAAGGTCCGGGACAGCACCGCGGTGTCCGCGAACGCGATCAGGGCGATTCCGAATGCCGGCAGCAGCAGCGCGATCACATCCGACCACTGCAACCCGCCCAGAGCCGGCGAGGGAAAGCCCTGCGGCAACGCCCCCACCACAGGAACGTCATTCTGGAGGCCGAAAATCGCCGTCACAACGGTCGCCCCGATGACCGCGGCCAGCACGCCCGGAACGCTTGACTTCACCAACGACAGCACGATGATCACGATGAGCGACCCGATTCCGATCAACATGGCCGTCACGTCGACCTTCCCTGCCCCGATGCCCCCAACGATGCCCAGCAGCCCGGTGAAGGCGGATGCCGTTTTCACCGAGAAACCCAGGAGCGCGGGCACCTGCGAAATGATCACCAGCAGGGCGAGGGCATTCAGGTAGCCCACGCGGATGGGCTTGGACAACAGATCGGTGACGAAGCCGAGTCGGAGGATGCCGCCGACCAGGAGAATCAGGCCCACCATGATCGCCAGCAGCCCGGCGAGCGCAATGGCTCGGGCGCTGTCTCCGCTCGCGAGCGGTAATATCGCGACAGCGATGATCGGCGCCAGGGCAGAGTCGGGGCCGAGCACCAGAATGCGCGAGGGCCCGAAGACCGCGTAGGCCAGCGCGGGAATGATCGTGGCATACAGGCCCGCCTCCGGCGGAAGCCCGGCAACCTTGGCGTACCCGATCCCCACCGGTATCAGCAGCGACGTGAGCACCACCCCGGCACGGATGTCGGGCACCAACCATGAACGCCGATAGGCCCGTGCCGTCGCCAGACCGGGCAGCCACTGCCACACGGATGTCGCGGCCATCTGCGTTCCTCTCGGGCGCTTCGCGTGGCGACAGAATAGCATCGTCGGGTCCGCGCCAGAAGGCCCGCCCACCCGCTTATCACCGCCTCGCGAGCTCACGATGAGCCGTCGAGAGACTAGCTCCAGAGCGCCACGTGCACCTTGGAACCACGACGAACCACGCCGCGCGAGCCACCGGGGGCCAGCATGGCCTCGGTCGCCGCGGCCGTGGTCACGAACCGTTGCAGCGTGCGCGCCGCCGCCGACCCCCGCCCGCGGTCGAGCGTGCTGGCACACCACAGCCCGGCGATAGGCGTGTTCTCCACCGGGAGAATGGCGAGCGTTCCGGCCTGAACTTCCGCTCTAACCACATGAGTGAGCGCGAGCATGACGCCCTCGCCGTCACGGACAGCAGCGAGCGCATCCGTTTCGCTGCTCAGGGGAACAACATCGGGCATGCCCCGCGCCGATCCGAGGAACCTCGCGGACAGCCAGCTGCCCTCTGCCGTATTTTCTTCCACCCCGCCCGGACCGGTGAACCACGGCTGTCCGAGCAGATCGGCCAGCGACATCGTCTTCGATGAGTCGTTCTCGTGGGCCACGCGCACGAGGGGGTTTTGCGGTGCGGCCACAATCACCCGCTGGTACCGCAAAAAGGGAACCACGTCCAAGTGGTTGCCGGACAGCGGACGGGAGCCGAGCGCCACGTCACAGGCATGATCCTGGAGCAATGAGCTGAGCGTGTCAGCCGCTTCAACGACCACATCCAGCCCGCCGGAATGGCCCGGAGCACGACGGGTGAACGCGTCGAGAAGGCGCCCGGCCGCGTGCTCGGCGAACCCCGCCGTCGCGACGATCCGGAGGCTCGGCGTTGCTTCCTCGGCATGGGCCACCTCCCACCGAATCTGGTCGGCGAGCCCCACGATCTCCTGGGCGTGATCGGCGAGAGCCCGACCCCCTGCGGTGAGGGCGATGCCCGATCCGGCACGCACAAACAGGGAGTCACCGAGATCGAGCCGAAGGGAGGCAAGGGACGACGACACCGCCGGTTCGCTGACTTTCAGTTCGGCCGCGGCCGCCCGCAAAGAACCCAGGCGTGCCACCAGAGCAAATGCCCGTAGCTGGTTCAGCGTCATCGCCACAGCTCATAACCTTTCCCTTAAGTAGATATTGACAGCCCCAGGGATCGAAGGGCAAGCTGTCGCTCACAACAGTGTCTCGCAACGATGCGTGGCACCGTGGAACCTTCTCAGTGAGGAGAAGCCCGTGCAAATCCCTGCTCCGTTCGACTACGTCCGCGCCGATTCGGTGGACAATGCCCTGGCTTTGCTGGATCGCCATGGGGCTGAGGCCAGGGTTCTCGCCGGCGGGCACAGCCTGCTCCCGATGATGAAGCTTCGGCTGGCCCGTCCGGAATGGCTCATCGACATCAACGACCTGTACGAGCTCGATTACCTGCTGGTCGACGGCGACACCCTGCGGATCGGCGCCATGACCCGGCACACCGCGCTGCTCAACTCCGACGAGGTCCAAGCGCTGTTTCCCATCATCATCGACGCCGAAAAGGTGATCGCCGACCCGATCGTGCGCAATCGCGGCACCATCGGCGGTTCGCTCTGCCAGGCCGATCCGGCCGAAGACCTCTCCACGGTCTGCCATGTGCTCGAAGCGGTGGCGGTGGTGCGGGGTCCGAAGGGTGAACGCACACTCACGATGGACGAGTTCCACCGAGGTCCCTACGAGACCGCCGTGGCCCAGAACGAGCTCCTCATCGAGGTACGCATTCCGATCCGCCCCGGAATCGGCAGCGCCTATGAGAAGGTCGAGCGACGGGTCGGGGACTGGGCGGTGGCCGCCGCCGGCGCCAGCGTGACACTGGCCGGCGACGGCACCATCAGCCACGTGGCCACCGGCCTGACCGCGGTCGGACTCGACCGCAACGTGACCGAGGTCGAAGCCGTTCTGCTGGGACAGGTGCCCACCGAAGAGCTCTTCATCGAGGCGGGCCGCCTCGCCGGCCTGGCCTGCGATCCGCTCGCGGACAGCCGCGGGCCCGTGGACTACAAGCGACACCTCGCGGACGAGCTCACCCGACGCGTGCTGCGGCGCGCGTGCGAACGCGCCGCAGCCTCCACCTCACGCACGCAATCATGACCACCGACACGAATCAGGAAGGCTGAGCCCGATGCAGATCAGCATGACCATCAACGGAACCGACGTCACCCGCGAGGTTGAACCGCGTGTTCTGCTCGTGCACTTCATTCGCGACGACCTGCGGCTCACCGGAACACACTGGGGCTGCGACACCACGAACTGCGGCACCTGTGTGGTGCTGATGGACGGCCAGCCGGTGAAATCCTGCACCGTCCTCGCCGCCATGGCCGACGGCCACAGCATCACCACCGTGGAAGGACTGGCCGACGGAAAGACCCTGGACCCGGTGCAGCAGGGCTTCATGGAGGAACACGGCCTGCAGTGCGGCTTCTGCACCCCCGGCATGATGCTCACCGCGCGCGCCCTGCTCGACAACAACCCGCACCCGGAGCCGCTCGAAATTCGCGAGGCCATCTCCGGCCAGATCTGCCGCTGTACCGGCTACGCCACCATCGTGCGCTCGATTCAGTGGGCCGCCGAACATCCGGTCAGCAGCGCCGACTCCGCTGAAACGACTGAGAAGGGTGTGCACGCATGACTCTGTTGGAGGACCGCGAAACGAATCCGGCTGCCGGCGATCACGATCGCCCGATCGGCTACGGCCGCATCCAGCGCAAGGAAGACCCGCGCTTCGTGCGCGGCAAGGGAAACTACGTCGATGACATCGTGCTGCCGGGGATGCTGCACGGCGCCATCCTGCGCGCTCCGGTGGCGCACGCCCGGCTGGTGTCCATCGACACCTCCGAAGCGCTCGCCCACCCGAAGGTGATCGCCGTGATCACCGGCGCGGACCTGCAGGCCCTCGGCCTGGCCTGGGCTCCGACGCTCTCGATGGACGTCCAGGCCGTGCTGGTCACCGACAAGGTGCGCTTTCAGGGACAGGAAGTGGCGTTCGTCGTCGCCGAAGACCGTTACGCCGCGCGAGACGCCCTTGAGCTCATCAACGTGGAGTACGACGTGCTGCCGCCGGTCGTCGACGCCCGTAAGGCGATGGCTCCCGGCGCGCCGGTGATCCGCGATGACCTCGAAGGGCGCACCGACAACCACATCTTCGATTGGGAGGCCGGCAACAAAGCCGAAACGGATGCCGTCTTCGCCGCCGCCGACGTAGTCGTCTCACAGGAGATCGTGTATCCGCGCGTGCACCCGGCACCGATGGAAACCTGCGGCGCCGTCGCAGATTTCGATGCCATCGACGGCCGGCTCACCCTGTACGAAACCACCCAGGCTCCGCACGCGCACCGCACCCTGTTCGCCATGGTGTCCGGCATCCCCGAGCACAAGATTCGGGTCATCTCCCCCGACATCGGCGGCGGCTTCGGCAACAAGGTCGGCATCTATCCCGGTTACATCCTGGCCGTGGTCGGGTCGATCGTCACCGGGAAACCGGTGAAATGGGTCGAAGACCGCTCAGAGAACCTGATGTCCACGTCGTTTGCCCGGGACTACATCATGCAGGGCGAGATCGCGGCGACGAAAGACGGCAAGATCCTCGGCCTGCGCACAAACGTGCTCGCCGACCACGGTGCCTTCAACGCCACCGCACAGCCCACCAAGTATCCGGCGGGCTTCTTCCATATCTTCACGGGAAGCTACGACCTCCAGGCGGCGCACTGCACCGTGACGGGCGTGTACACGAACAAGGCACCGGGCGGCGTGGCCTACGCCTGTTCGTTCCGTGTCACCGAGGCGGTGTACCTGGTCGAGCGGATGGTGGACATCCTGGCCCGCAAGCTGGACATGGACCCGGCCGAGTTGCGGATGAAGAACTTCATCCAGAAAGAACAGTTCCCCTACGCCAATAAAACCGGCTGGGAATATGACTCCGGCGACTACGAGCCCACCATGCGCCTGTCCATGGAAATGGCCGGCTACGACGAGCTGCGCCGCGAGCAGAAGGAGAAACGCGCGCGCGGAGAACTGATGGGAATCGGTATCTCCTTCTTCACCGAGACCGTCGGCGCCGGTCCGAAGAAGGACATGGACATCCTCGGCCTCGGCATGGCGGACGGCGCCGAGCTGCGCATCCACCCCACCGGCAAGGCGGTGGTCCGGATCTCGGTGCAGAGCCAGGGTCAGGGTCACGAAACCACGTTCGCGCAGATCGTGGCGGAAGAGATCGGCATCCCACCCGAAGATATCGACGTCGTGCACGGCGATACCGACCAGACCCCCTTCGGCCTGGGCACCTATGGCAGCCGGTCCACACCGGTCAGCGGCGCCGCGGTAGCCCTCGTCGCCCGGAAAGTGCGGGAGAAGGCCCGCTTCATCGCCGCGGCGATGTTGGAAACCCGGCCGGAAGACCTGGAATGGGAGAAGGGCCGCTGGTTCGTCAAGGGCGACCCGAGTGTGGGCAAGACCATCGCCGAAATCGCGATGGGCGCCCACGGCACGATCACCCTGCCGGAAGGCGTCGAAGGAAACCTCGACGCCGAAGTCACCTACGATCCGCCGAACCTCACCTTTCCGTTCGGCGCGTATATCTGCGTCGTCGACGTGGACCCGGGGACGGGCCATGTGAAGGTGCGCCGGTTCATCGCCGTTGACGACTGTGGCACTCGGATCAACCCGATGATCATCGAGGGCCAGGTGCATGGCGGACTCACCGACGGCGTGGGCATGGCGCTGATGGAATTCATCGAATTCGATGAAGAGGGCAACTGCCTCGGCGGCTCCTTCATGGACTATCTGATCCCGACGGCCATGGAAGTGCCCGACTGGGAAACCGGGTTCACGGTGACCCCCTCGCCGCACCACCCGATCGGCGCCAAGGGGATCGGCGAGTCGGCAACGGTCGGTTCACCGCCGGCCGTCGTCAACGCAGTCGTGGACGCCCTCGCCCCGTATGGGGTTGTCCACATGGACATGCCGTGCACCCCCGCCCGGGTGTGGGAGGCCATGCAGGGCCGAACCCGCCCGCCGGTCTGACACCATGTCCGCCAGCCGAACGACCCTCGAACGAGAGCTCCGCGAACGGCGCGAGCCCTACGTTCACGCGACCGTGGTGCGTGCACAGCGCCCCACGAGTGCCCACGCCGGCGATACCGCCGTCGTGCGCGCGAGCGGTGAAATCGACGGTTTCGTCGGCGGTACCTGCGTGGAGGAGTCCGTTCGCGTGTACAGCATGCAGGTTCTGACGAGCCTGCAGCCGCTGCTCCTCAAGGTGGTGGCGGGCGTGCCGTCCAAAACAGTTGAAGACGGCGCCGTCGAGGTGTCCAACCCCTGTGTCAGCGGTGGTGCGATCGAGATTTTTCTCGAGCCGCGCATTCCGCTGCCGCGCATGGTCATCGTCGGGTCAACGCCCGACGCCGAGGCGCTGGCTGCGTTGGCTCCGCTCGTCGGCTTCGACGTCGTGCAAACGGATGGTGCCTCCGCGGTTCCGCAGGCCGGCGACGCTGCCCTAATCGTCGCCTCGCATGGGCGCGACGAAGAGACAGCGCTGCTCACCGCCCTGCAGGCGGGGGTGCAATACGTGGCCCTGGTGGCGAGCCCCAGACGCGGCCGGGCTGTGCTCGACTCGCTCGACGTGTCCGTTGAGCAGCGCGCACGGGTGTTCAGCCCGGCCGGGCTCGACCTGGGCGCGCGCACCCCCGGGGAAGTCGCCGTGTCGATTCTGGCGCAGCTGGTGCAGGAGCGAGCTGCGGGGAGTCATCTCCCCGCAGCCGCTGCCGCCGCAGCGCTGCCTGCCGCCGCCGTCGACGCGGATCACGCCACTGCCGTCGCAATCGATCCAATCTGCGGAATGTCGGTGGGACTGCCGTCGTCGATGCAGGTGGACCACAACGGCACGGCCGTATATTTCTGCTGCGCGGCCTGTCGCTCGGCCTTCGTCGCCGATCCGGACACATATGCTGTCGCGGTCTAGGGGGCCGGCCTCCGTGCCGGGAATCGAACGATGATGACGGAAGCCGAGCACGCCGTGCACACTCTGGTACCTGATGTGGCCGCGCTGCAGCATGCCCTCGACGCCGAGGATTACCTGGCGGACGAGGGCCTCGCGACAGCCGTATTCCTGGCCGTACGCATGCGGCAGCCCCTGCTGCTCGAGGGTGAACCCGGCGTCGGCAAGACCGAAATCGCCAAGGCCCTGGCCCGGATCCTCGACACCGAACTGTTCCGATTGCAGTGTTATGAGGGCATTTCAGCCGGCGAGGCGCTCTACGAGTGGAATTACTCCCGGCAGCTGCTCGGCATCCGGCTGGCCGAGGCACGCGGAGTCGACCTGGCCGAGACCGAACTGTTCGGACGGGACTACCTGCTGCGCCGGCCGCTCATGCAGGCCATCGAGCATCCGGGGCCGCGCCCGGCCGTTTTGCTCCTCGACGAGATCGACCGCGCCGACGCGGAATTCGAGGCCTTCACCTTCGAGCTGCTGGCCGAAGCGGCCGTCACCATTCCCGAGCTCGGCACCGTGCATGCCGCCCACCCCCCGATCGTGATCCTCACCAGCAATCGGACCCGTGACCTGCACGACGCCCTCACGCGGCGCTGTTTATACCACTGGATCGACTATCCCGGTCCGGAGCGGATCGCCCAGATCGTGCGCCGCCGGGTGCCGAGCAGTTCGCAGGCCCTCGCCACGGAGGCGGCAGCGGCGATCACCCGGTTGCGCTCACTCGACCTGGTGAAACCACCCGGAATCGCCGAGGCCATCGATTGGGTGACGGCTCTCACGGTGCTGGGCATCGAACATCTCAGCGGCCGTGCCGTGGAACAGACCTGGGGCTCTGTGCTCAAGAACCGCGACGACCTCGAACTCGCCGCTGCCAGCGGAGGCAACTGGGTCATGGATTCACCCCATGGGTGAGCACGGTCGAATCGGAAGGCACCCGCCCGTCGAGGCCGCCGCGTTGGTGGCGGGTTTCAGCACAGCGCTGCACCGCGCGGGGTTGCCGGTGTCGCCGGATCGTGCCGCCCGGCTGGCCGAGGCCCTCCGACTCGTGCCCCCCACCGACCGGGCATCCCTGTACTGGGCCTGTCGGGTGGTCTTCGTGTCGCACCAGCAGCACCTCGCCCGCTTCGACGCTGTCTTCAGCGCGGTATTCGATGGAATGCTCGACCCGTCTGACAGCCGCGGCGATTCGAACGCGCCGCCGGCGATTGGTTCAGAAACGCACACCAAGCAGGCTCCACCGAGCAATCGCGCCGCTGATTCCTCCGAGTCACCGCCCGATCCGCGGATGCCCGCCCCTCTTCCGGGCAGTGACGAACCGAGCGATCCCGGAGCGCCGGAGCGTGATGCCATCCTCGCCATGGCCTCAACCGATGAACACCTGCACGACATCGCCTTTGCCGACCTCGACCCTGACGAGTTGGCCCGACTGCGTAGCCTCGTGGCGAATATCGTCTTGTCAACGCCCACTCGGTTGAGCCGACGGTCGCGGCCGTCACCGCACAGCCGCGACCGACTGAACGTGGCGCGCACGGTGCGAGCAGCCCAGCGCACCGGGGGCGATCCGATCACGCTGCACTTCGCCCGCCGACGCCACACGCCGCGGCGGCTGGTGCTGCTGTGCGATGTCTCCGGTTCGATGGAACCGTACACCCGGGTATTCCTCTCGCTGCTGCAGGGCGCCGCGTCGGGTGCCCGCGCGGAAGCCTTCGTCTTCTCCACGCATTTGACGCGACTCACCCGACAGCTGGCCGTTCGCGACCCTGACCAGGCCCTCGCGCAGGCAGCGGAGACCGCGACGGACTGGGCGGGCGGAACTCGGCTGGCCGAGAGCATCCGTCGTTTCATCGATGATTTCGGCAGGCGTGGCCTGGCCCGCGGCGCGGTGGTCGTGGTGTTCTCAGACGGTTGGGCTCAGGACGACCCGGCCGACGTCGACACCCAGATGGCGCGCCTGCGTCGGCTCACCCACCGAATCGTCTGGGTGAACCCACGCAAAGTCGCCGTCGGGTACCTGCCCCTCGTGGGCGGTATGGCCGCAGCTCTCCCGTACGTGGATGCCTTCGTCAGCGGGCACAGCTACTCGGCCCTCACCGAGGTTGCGGCCGCTATTCGTGGCGACCCGCCACCATCCACTCGCCGATAATCGACACACTCCCGATCACCATTCACGAACCAGCATTCACGAACCAGCACTCACGAACCAGCAGAGGACACCCTGATGCAACTCGACACAACATTCACCGTTATGGCCCCCGTCGACACCGTCTGGGAGACCCTGATGGACTTTGAGCGCGTCGCCGGATGCGTTCCCGGCGCGGAGATTCTCAACAAACTCTCCGAGGAGGCCTACCAAGTGGGCATGAAGGTGAAGCTGGGCCCGGTCACCATGCAGTACCGCGGGCAGATGAATGTCGACGAACGCGATGCCGCCGAGCACCGCGCCGTCTTCTCCGGCAAAGCGCAGGAGACCCGTGGCCAGGGCACCGCACAGGCCACGGTGACGCTGATCCTGGTCGAATCCAACGGAACGACCCAGGGAAGCGTCAGCGCCGACCTGTCGCTCTCGGGCAAGGCCGCCGCAATGGGTAAGGGCGTGATCAGCAGCGTCACCGAGCAGATGATGGGCATGTTCGCCGGAAACCTGCAGTCGTTGATCGAAGAAACGGATGTCGGTGCGGGTGTGAACGCGCCGCCGGAAACAGCTCCTGCAGCAACCCCTGCTCCTGCTGCTTCTGCTGCTGCGAGTCACGCGGTTGCGCCCGTCGGCGCCGCTCCGACGGTGTTCACCGCGCCGGTTAGAACTTCCCCGGCTCGGCCCGCGCCCCAATCTGCTCCAAGTTTGAACGCCATGACCCTCGCGAAGGGAGTGATCGCCGACCAGCTGGCCGATCCGGTCAAACTTCTCGGCCTGCTGGCTGCGGTAGCGTTCATCGCATACCGCATCGGTCGCCGCGCAACCGGCCGCTGATCACGGCCCGAGACCAGAACAGATGAGAGCCCGACATGCGTGACGTCCTTGACACCTTGCTGACCGGCTGGCAGAACGGTGAAACAGCCGGTCTGGCCACAGTCGTGCGCACATTCCAGTCCGCGCCCCGGCCCCCCGGCGCGTCAATGGTCGTCAGCGTCGACGGGACCGTCGCCGGCTCGGTCTCGGGTGGTTGCGTCGAGAGCGCCGTCTACGAGCTCGCCACCCAGGTGGCCCAGGACGGCGTGCCGGTGCTCGTGCGCTACGGAATCAGCGACGACGACGCCTTCGCCGTCGGCCTCACCTGCGGCGGAATCCTGGACGTGTTCGTCGAACCTGTTTCGCGTGAGACCTTCGCACTGCTGGAGGGGGTGCGTGACGACATCGATGCCGGCCGCCCCGTGGGCGTGGCCACGGTGATCGAGCATCCGGATTCCCGCCTGCTGGGCCGGCACCTCATCGTGCGCCCGAACGGATTCGAGGGTGATCTCGGCTCGGACCGCGCCAACGGCGCCATCGGCGACGACACCCGGGGCCTGCTGGCCGCCGGCCGCCAGACGACTCTCACCTACGGTCCAGACGGGGAACGACGCGGCGAAGGGATGCGGGTGTTCTTCGCCGGCTATGCGCCTCGACCCCGAATGCTCGTGTTCGGGGCCATCGACTTCGCCACCGCACTCGCCCGGCTGGGAACCTTCCTCGGTTATCGGGTGACCGTCTGCGATGCCCGCGGCGTGTTCGCCACCGCCGCCCGCTTTCCCGGTGTTGACGAGGTCGTGGTGTCCTGGCCCGACCGCTACCTTCGAGAGGAAATCGCCGCCGGCCGGATCGATCAACGCACCGTGATCTGCGTCCTCACCCACGACCCCAAATTCGACGTGCCGCTGCTCGAGGCGGCCCTGCACGGGCCCGCGGTCGCCTACATCGGCGCCATGGGCTCACGTCGCACCCACCTCGACCGCCTCGAGCGCCTGCGCGAGGTCGGTGTGACCGAAGCGGAGCTAGCCGGGCTCCGGAGCCCCATCGGCCTCGATCTGGGCTCCCGCACGCCCGAGGAGACCGCGGTCTCCATCGCCGCCGAGATCATCTCACTCCAGTGGGGCGGCAGCGGCGAACCACTGCACACACTGACGGACGCCATTCATCACGACGACCTTGTGGACCCTGAGCTGCCCGCCGAGACGATTCTGCACCGTTCCTGAAACACCGACACGGGTTCGTTAACCACGTCAAGCCGCCCCATCGGGACGGCTTGACGTGGTTAACAGTCAACTGCGTGTGACAACCACCCTGATGTGGAGATGCGGGGAATTGAACCCCGGTCCACTGTTGTGGTCATATGCCTTCTACGGGTGTATCCAGTGAAATCGCTTTCTCGGCCCCGGAATTTGCCACTGGCATCTACTCCGACAGGCCCAGCCCTCGTTTAAGTCCCTCTACACCCCGCGGCTCAGTGTAGAAGCAATCTCTCTAATGACGTCAGGATCCGGGTAGAGAGCATTCCCGGTCTGGCGGACTTCGTTAGTGCTTTCGCTTAGGCAGCGAGAGCGAAGTCAGTGCGGTTTGATTTGGCACTTATTGTTTTGCAGAGATCGTTTACGAGATAACCCTGCATCCTCGACCCGCTTCTCATAATTGCGCAAACAATGTCGAAACCGATCATCCCCATGAGGGGTGGTTGTCACACGCTGTGGAATTGTCAAAGAAAGCACCGGCATTCGGGCTTTCACCTGCACCGCGTGCAGCCTCTTAGTCTACATCAAATCGAGGGCACTCGCACTAATCCCCGAGATTACGGCGGGCGGACATGGCACGGTCGGATTCGCGTTTGTCCTGGCGTTCGCGCAGGGTCTGGCGTTTGTCGAATTCCTTCTTGCCCTTGGCGACCGCGATCTCCACCTTGGCCCGGCCATCGAGAAAGTAGATGCGCAGCGGAATGAGGGTATAGCCGCCCTCTTTGGTCTTATGGCTGATCTTCACGATCTCCTGCTTGTGCAGCAGAAGTTTGCGCTTGCGACGCGGAGGGTGATTCGTCCAGGTTCCCGCGGTGTATTCGGGGATATGCACGGCATCGAGCCACATCTCCCCGCCCTCGATGAACGCGTAGCCGTCGATCAACGACGCCCGACCGGCACGCAGGGACTTCACCTCGGTACCGCTCAAGACCATGCCGGCCTCGTAGGTGTCGCCGATGGCATAGTCATGGCGCGCTTTTCGGTTCGATGCGACGACCTTCTCGCCACGTTCCCTGGGCACAGAGCTCTCCAATATCTTTGAGCCACCCGGTCTAGCACCGGGCAGCCCATCAGTCTAGCGCGCGAACGGACGGACGAACTCAGACCTTGAGATAGCGCGTAATCGCAAAGTTGGCCGAAAAGGCGGCGAGAACCGCGCCGACCACGAGCAGAATGGGCACGACGAAGAAGGCGTCGTCCATTCCGACCAGGGCGAATCCGGTCAGCCGTTGCCCCAGATAGCCCTGAACGAAGAAGTGCACCAACGCCACGATCGCGCCGCCGGCAAGCAACGAACCGAGCAGCGCAGCGAACACCCCCTCAAGGATGAACGGTGTCTGGATGAAGCGATTCGACGCTCCCACCAGCCTCATGATGCCCAGTTCACGTCGCCGGGAGAATGCCGACAATCGAATGGTGGTTGCGATCAGCAGGGCCGCAGCGATGAGCATCAAGCCGGCGATCCCGATCGCCGTGTAACTGGCCACGTTGAGCACCGAGAAGATCTGGTCCAGGTACTTGCGCTGGTCGGCGACGTTCTCGACACCGGCGACCCCGGAAAGGCTTTCGACAAGCACCGCTGATTGGGAAGGGTCCTTCAGATTCACCCAGAAGGTTTGGTTCAGCTGGTCGGGCGTGACGTAATCGGCGACCGGGTTTCCGGCGAACTGGGTCTTGAAGTTCTCAAACGCCTGCTCATGGGTTTCAAAGTAGTAGCGGTCTACGAAAGGGGCCAGCGTGGGAGACTTCAGCTGCGCCTCAACCGCGTCGATCTGCTCCTGGGTCGCCTCGCCGCCCGTGCAGGTCTCCCCGGCGGAGACGTTCGTGCACATATAGATACCCACCTGGGCTTTTTCGTACCAGAAATTCTTCATCTGGCCGATCTGCATCTGCATCAGCACGGCGGCGCCCACGAAAGTGAGGGAGATGAAGGTGACCAGAACGACAGAGACCACCATAGAGGCGTTGCGGCGCAGGCCGTTCGCAGCCTCGGAGAGTACGAGTGCAAGTCTCATCGGGTGGGGCCTACGTTCTGCTCGCCGGTTTGATCTGGTTTCTCTCCCGGCGCTCGCAGCCCGAGCTTCTCAGCCAGCGTGAGTTGCTCGGGTGCGTCGTGCTGGGTGACCGGCAGCATCGGCCGCGTCATGGCGGGCGCGACCTCAACCGACTCCGGCTCCGGCACGACCGGGGCGAACCGGGACGGGGACACCGGCATTCCGGAATCCGAAACGGGCATCGTCGGAGCCGGCGCAGGCGCGAGTTCCGGCTTCAGCTCTTCGACCGGCTCCAGCTCTTCGACCGGCTCCGGGGACGTGACAGGCGGCTGGGCCGGCGCAGGGGCCGGCGGGAACGTGAAGGGCATGGCGGGATCCGACTCGCTGACGATGTTCTGGGCTGGCGAGGGAACGACCGGCGAGACGGGAGCGGGCGCAAGAGGTGCGGGAACGGCTGGTAGTTCAGGTGCAGGTGCGGGTGCGGCGACAGGAACGGCTCCGGTGGTTGCCACGGGCACCTGCGGGGAACCGGTCACTGTGGGAATGGACGCAGTGGCATAGCCGCCCTGACGTTCGTCGCGCACGATCGTGCCGTTGACCAGCTCGATTACGCGACGCTGCATCTTGTCCACGATTCCAGCTTCGTGAGTGGCCATGATCACGGTCGTGCCGCTCGCGTTGATGCTCGCAAGCAGGGTCATGATTTCGGCGCTGGTCGTCGGGTCGAGGTTTCCGGTCGGCTCATCGGCCAGCAGGATCTGCGGCTTGTTCACGATCGCACGGGCAATGGCGACTCGCTGCTGTTCTCCACCGGAAAGCTCATGCGGGAACCGCTGCGCCTTCTCAGCCAATCCCACCATCTTGAGCGTGTCCGGAACGGCTTCCTGGATGAACCCACGGGACTTGCCGATCACTTGCAGGCTGAACGCCACATTGTCAAAAACCGTCTTGTTGGGCAACAGGCGAAAATCCTGAAAGACCACGCCGAGATTACGACGGAAGTAGGGAACCTTTCGATTGGAAATAGACCGAAGATCATGGCCGAGCACGTGAATGCTACCGCTCGTCGGTTTTTCTTCCTTGAGCACAAGACGCAGGCAACTCGATTTTCCTGAGCCGGAAGCCCCGACCAGGAACACGAATTCGCCGCGCAAAATCTCGACATCGATGGAGTTCAGGGCCGGTCGGGTGGTACCGGGATACTTCTTGGTGATGTGATCAAATCGAATCATGGCATTCCGAGCCTAAGCAGGCATTGCGGTTTTTGCTACAGCGACATGCCTCAAACCGGCGGATGGAAAAAAGACACCGGTCCCTAATCCTGCGGAGCCTTCTTTCGCCAGCGGATGCCGGCGGAGATGAACCCGTCCAGGTCGCCATCGAACACGTTGCTCGGGTTGTTGACCTCGTACTCAGTGCGAAGGTCCTTGACCATCTGGTACGGCGCCAGCACATAGCTACGCATCTGGTCGCCCCAACTGGCCGTGATGTTGCCCGCCAGCTCCTTCTTGGTAGCCGCCTCTTTCTCACGCTGGAGCACCAGGAGCCTGGATTGCAGCACCCGCATCGCTGCCGCGCGGTTCTGGATCTGGCTCTTCTCGTTCTGGCAACTCACGACCGTGCCGGTGGGCAGGTGGGTGATACGTACCGCCGAGTCGGTGGTGTTCACCGACTGGCCACCCGGACCACTTGAGCGGAAGACATCCACGCGGATGTCATTGTCAGGAACCTCGATCGACTCAGTCTGTTCGATCAACGGCACCACCTCGACAGCGGCGAATGACGTCTGGCGCTTGCCGGCAGAGTTGAAGGGGCTCATCCGTACCAAGCGATGGGTGCCCGCTTCCACGCTCAACGTGCCGAAGGCATATTCCGCATCGACTTCGAAGGTGGCGGACTTGATGCCGGCCTCTTCGGCATAGCTGATGTCGAGCACGCTGGTGCGGTAGTTGTGCTGTTCGGCGTAGCGCAGATACATGCGCAGCAGCATCTCGGCGAAGTCCGCAGCATCCACTCCCCCGGCGCCGGCGCGAATCGTGATCACGGCGTTGCGTTCGTCGAATTCTCCGTTGAGCAGCGTCTGCACTTCGAGGGTGCCGAGCAGTTTCTGCAGGCTCGCGAGCTCGACCGCGGCTTCATCGGCCGAATCCTGGTCGCCGTCGCCGTCGTTGGCCATCCCCACGAGTACTTCGAGATCGTCGAGACGTGACTCGATGCTCTCGATCTTGGCAAGCTCGGACTGGCGATGGCTCAGCGCGCTCGTCACCTGCTGGGCGTGCTCGGTGTCCTCCCACAGATCGGGCATGCCGGCCTGACCGCTGAGGTCCTCAATGTCCGATTTCAGGCGATCAATGTCGATCACCGACCGAATGTCACCAAACGTGGCCCGCAACGCGGCGATCTGCTCCGAATAATCCAAGTCAATCATGTCAATCATCAGCCTACCCGGCCCCGTTCTCGTGGATGGGCAGAGCAGGCAGGCGTAGCATCGGATTTTATGAGCAATTCCGAGCGCCCGTTCAGTCTTCGTTCGGTTGCACTCGCTGCTTTTCTGCCGACGCTGCTGTTCTCCATCGGCGAGGGAGCGATCATTCCCCTGATTCCCCTGGTGGCCAATGATCTGGGGGCGACCCTCGCCGTGGCCGGTTTCATCTCCGGCATGATCATGCTCGGGGAACTTATCGGCGATATCCCGAGCGGGTTCATCGTCTCTCGAATCGGCGAGCGCAATGCCATGCTCTGGGCGTCCCTGACCACGATCATTGCGGTGGTCCTCTGCATTGTGGCGCCCAACCCCGTCGTTCTCGGGGCAGGGATCTTCCTGATCGGGATCGCGACGGCGGTTTTCGCGCTGGCACGCCACGCTTTCATGACCACCTATGTGCCGCTTGTCTATCGGGCCCGAGCGCTCTCCACGCTCGGCGGCGTTTTTCGCGCCGGCTGGTTCATCGGCCCGATCCTGTCCGCGGCTTTGATTTATCTGACCGGGTCCACCCACTCCGCCTTCTGGCTCTTCATCGGGTGCTGCCTCGCGGCGGCCATGATCCTGTTGCTGCTTCCGGATCCGTCCGGCACATTCGGTGCCTCACGACCCTCCGGCGCGTCCCCGCGCGGCACGGATTCGCCGGAGCACCCGGCCACTGTCCCGATCACGGGCCTGTTCGCAACCATCCGGGAAAACCGGGGGGTCCTGGCACGACTCGGAACCGGTGCTGCGCTGGTGGGCGCCATTCGGGCCAGTCGCACGGTGATGCTGCCGCTCTGGGCGGTGAGCATCGGGATCAGCGCTCCGCAGACCGCCCTGATCATCGGGATCGCCGGCGGAATCGACTTTGCCCTGTTCTACCTCAGCGGCCAGATCATGGATCGCTTCGGTCGGATCTGGAGTGCTATCCCCTCCATGATCGGGCTCGCCGCCGGCCATCTCGTCCTCGCACTCACCCACGAACTGCCGGGCAACGTGGAGTGGTTCATCGGGATCGCCATGTTCCTTTCCATAGCGAACGGCCTCGGCAGCGGGCTGTTGATGACCTTGGGAGCCGATCTTGCACCTCGAATCGGCCCGGCCCCATTCCTGGGTGCGTGGCGATTCACCGCGGATGCGGGAAGCGCGGCAGCTCCCCTCGCTGTCGCCGGTATCACCGGGCTTGCCTCCCTTGCCCTGGCGAGTGCAGTGATGGGCGTCGTGGGATTGGTCGGCGCGCTCCTGCTGTATCGGTACATTCCTCGCTATGCCCCTTTCCGCCCACGATAGGCTCACTCTCACCACCGACAGGCACCAGCGATAGGCACCACTCATGCATCTGCTTCGCACCGACCGGCTCCTGCTCCGGCCCTTCAACGGCGATGACGCCGATTTTGTGTACGACGTCTATTCCCGATGGGAGGTGCAGCGCTACATCGGCGCCGTGCCCCGGGTGATGGCGTCGATGAGTGAAGCATTCGACCGCATCCACGCCTGGCGCACGATCGACGATGGCGTGCACGGCGCGTGGGCGGTCACCGAGGCCGACAGCGGCAAGCTCCTGGGCACCGTACTGCTCAAGTTCATTCCGGCATCTGGAAGCGACCTTACTGTCGCGCCGCACGGGGACACGGAAATCGGGTGGCATTTCCATCCGGACGCCTGGGGTAAGGGCTGTGCGACCGAAGCGGCATCCGCTGTACTCGACCATGCTTTCGCCCAAGGCCTGGACCGGGTTGTCGCCGTGACGGACCCGCTCAACCTCGCGTCACAGCGAGTGTGCGAGCGGATCGGCATGGTTCATCAAGGTGTGACCGAGGAGTATTACAATGCCCGGTGCGAGCTGTTCGTCGCCCGCACCGATTAGCGGCACGAGGGCCGCTACGCCGCGGTCGCCTCCCTCGGCGGCGACCGGCGCGGAGAAGTCCGAGTGGTGGGATCGATCCGTCGAGGCCTTCCCGGACTACGCGGACTACCAGACCAAAACCGAGCGCGTGATTGCCCTCTTCGCGCTCGAACCCGTTCCCAAAACCTAACCGCGCGGCCCGCGGCTGGACCTAAGGGACGGCCGTGGCGGTGAGCTCCAGGTCGGAGCGGACGGGCCGGTCGCGTTGGGTCGCGATAGCGGCGCCGGCCGCAACACACACAACCACGATCGCAATCTGCTGCTTCACAGTGAACACTTCCCCCAGCACCAGGGCACCGAAGCCGGCGGCGATGACAGGGCCGAAGCTCGTGATGATGGAGTACAGACGCGGGGTGATGCGACGCAGAATGTAGGTATCCAGGGTGTAAGGAAACGCAGAGGACAGCAGACCGATCATGGCGAGCAGGCCGAGGACACCCCAATTCAGGCGACTGAAATCGACGGTGAACAGGGCCAGCGGAACCACCAGGCTGAGGCTCATCACACTCGCGATCGTGATGCCCTCGAATCCGGCGAAGTCCGTCGCCACCCGACGGGTCAGCAAGATGTAGGCGGCCCACGCGGCAGCCGCCGTCAGGGCAAGACCGATCCCGAGGGCGCTCAGCGTGCCGTCAGACCAGGTGAGCAGGAAAACGCCGCCGGCCGCCGCTGCGGCACAGATGAAGTCGAGTGGACGCCGGGACGTGGCCAAGGCGAGGCCGAAGGGCCCGAGGAATTCGATGGTCGCCGCGATCCCCAGCCCGAGGAGTCCGACCGACATGTAGAACGTGACGTTCATGATGGCCAGGACGACGCCCAGCACCAAGGCGGGCCACACGCGTTGCCAGCTGAGCGTGGCGAGCTTGGGCCGATAGAACGGCAAGATGACGCAGACCATCACAATCTGCCTGACCGCCACCACAACCGGTGACCCGACCATCGGGATCAGCAGACCGGCCAGGCTCGAGCCGAAGTTGATGCTCACTTCGGTGGCGATTTGTGCCCCCGCGCCATTCAGGCGATCCCGTTTGGCTCTCACGACACTTCCCCTCGGCACGGACAGTGCGATACCGAGAATACCGGTTGGACTTCCGTCGCCTCAACCGCCAGCAGGTTAGTCCGGAAGCGGAATGAAGGAGTACTCGCTCGTCAGGTGTTCCCGCTTGCAGATGCCGCAGTACAACACACCGGAGTTGCGCATCGCGTCGACCCGCGAGGAACATTGAATGACCTTCGGGCCGCAGCATGGCGAGATGACCATGAAGCCACCGGGCTCCTTCGGATCGTGCCCGCTGAGACCGCGCTCGTGATGCACCCCCTCGCAGGGAAAATTAGTGTCGAAGTCGAGAAGCTCGACAATTTCGACGTCGAGTACGGCATCAAGTAACGCATCCATGAGGTGAACGATCCATCCGAGAAGGAGGTTGAAGTCGCACACTGGGACACAACACCCACTGGCGACCACACCGGGTGTACGACGACGAAAACGTCGGTATGCCAACCGGGGTCCGGGGCTGGAAGAAAACAGAGGACCACAAAGAGGAAAAAAACAAGCCTCTTACAGAGTAAGAAGCTTAGGGTGCCCACTACGTGTTCTGAGTAGCGTACACCACAGACCTCAAAATTGTTACCACAAAACTGAGCGTGCCACCGCCGTCACATCAACGGTCAATCCGGCCGGAATCAGGAGGGTCAAGACCGGGGGTCGCCACTGCGCAGAGAGGGTGACCGTGGCGCTATAACCGTCGGCGGAGAATGCACGGGTGACAGCCAATCCCTCGAAAGGGCCGTGCGGCAGCGCGAGATAGGCGGCCACTGCGGAGTCGACATCGGCGGCGTTCACCGTGCGGGTGGGATCGGTCCCATCACGGCCGACTGCATCGAACTGGGAGGCTTCGGCTGCGGCGAGCGCCGCTCCATCGGCGAGGGTGAACAAACGTTTGCGCTCCAGGTACAGTGACGTCGCGGCCACCACCACCAGGATCAGCACCAGGGACAGCGCCGCGTAGAACAGGGTCAGCAGCAGGGTTGAGCCCTCCTCGTCCCGAAACCGGGTCGTGAGAGCCGTTGCTCGCAGGTGGCTCACTTGACGCCCCAGAAGCGCGACACGACCTGCGTCGCCGTGGCCTCGACGGGAATGCTCGCCGCGCTCGGCAACGACAAGACCTCGGGCATCAGGGGCAGGGACACGTGGATCCGAACCGTAATGGTGACCGCGCTCAGACGGGCGAGGCATCCCGTGCGGGATGACGCACAGCCGATTCCCACCTCCGCCGAGTCGGCCGCAATTCCGTAGTCGGCGAGGGCGAACTCAACAGCGCGCTGGGCGCGAGCGTTCGCGCTCGCTTCGTCGGGTGCCTGAACATAGGCTCGTGCCGCCTGCCGCGCCGCGCCCTCCGCAGCAAAGGCGCCGCCCTGCAGCACGGACATGGTGACGACCAGATAGACCAGCGGAACGAGCAGGATCAGTCCGGCGGTGATGAATTCGAGGGAGGCCGATCCGGTATCGGAGACCACACCCTCACTCCAGCGTCTCGCGTGCGGCATGTCCGGAAACCTCCAGACCGCGGTCGATTCCGAAAAGACCGAGCAGCGGCAGCGGTGCCACGACACGCACCTGCACGCTGGGATAACCGCCTTCCTCTCCATAGGTGGCCGTCACGTCCCGGGCATACATCGGTCCCACCGCCGTCGTGATCAGATCGCGTGTGCGCTCGGTTCCCCCCGTCAGCCCGCTGTCAGCCAGAGAGGCGAATCTCGCGCCCTCAGCGGCCGCGTCGAGAACGGTGTTGCGCACGTAGAGCGCGAGCCCGAGTTGCAGCACGCCCAGGGTGAGGAAGGTGAGTAGCGACGCCACCATCACGAACTCCGCCACCGCTGATCCGGTTTCTTCGCCCAGGCGGGTGAGCACGGAACGTGGCATCCGCATCACGACATCCCTCCCGGGCTCACGTCGGGCGCCCGGCATTCAGATGCCACTGACCCGGGCAATGGCCTGTTCGAAGACGCCGCTGAGGGCCGGACCGGCCAGTCCCCAAATGATGAGCACCAGCCCGGCTGTCATCAAGGTGATCAGCACCCAGCCGGGAACATCACCCGTTTCGTCATTCCAGCGGTCGGCGGCGCGGCGTGTGAACCATGTCATGGTGTTCTTCTCTCGATAGGGAACGTAGAGGGCGTTGTTTCGGTCAGAAGCCCGACTGCAGAACGACCAGGCCGGGGAAAACCGCGAAGAGTATGGTCATGGGCAGGATCAGGAAGACCAGCGGCACCAACATGGCGACCTCTTTCTTGCCGGCGACTTCCAGGAGCACCCTCTTGTGCTGCTCTCGGGCGTCTTGCGCCTGGGCGCGAAGCACCTCGGCCAGCGGTGAACCGCGATCAAGGGCGGAGATGACTTGGTCGACCAAGCGGGTCACCTCCGGCAGCTCCAGTCCCCGCGCGAGCGACTGCAGGGCCCCGGCCAGGGGCACCCCGGTGCGCACCTCAGAAACGATCCCCGCGAATTCCTGCGACAATTCGCCGGAGCCGGTGCCGGAAACCCGGCGCAGTGCGTCGAGGATCCCTTCCCCCGCCGACAAAGACAGGGTGAGGAATTCCAGGATCGTCGGAAGCTCGCTGCGCATGCGCGCCAGCCTCGCCGCCGCCGCTCGCTGCAGCAGCCATTCGCGCGCCAGCGCGCCGCCCACGGCGCCCAGCATCGGAAGCGCAAGTTGCAGGGTCAGGGGTAGCGCTCGTGCCATCGGGATCGCGGCTGTCAGCACGATCCCCGCGGCCAGAGACACCAGGCCCCACACCAGCTGGGCTGAGCGGAATTCATCGACGGAGCGGGTCGAACCCGACTGGCGCAGCCGCCGTTGGATGGACTCCGGGCCGCCGAGGACACGTGACAGCAATCGTTTCAACCACCCGAACGTCGGCGCCAACAGAGTGCCCAACACCGGCAGCGGATGAACCGAGACCCGCCCCATGAATGACCGTGCCTCGGGCGACACATCCAGGATGTACGGCGCCAGCCGATCCGCCAAGCGCGGACGGCTCAACCGCGGGGTCACGCTCACCAACGACCACAGCCCCAGGCCGAGCGTGGCGCCGAACAACGCCGCCCAGCCGAGCGCAGCCGTCACCGGACGCCCCCTTCCGGTTCGTAGCCGGTGAAACGAGGTTGTGTCATGGCTGAATGATGCCTCGGTTGCGCAACATGATTGTGTTTATCCACAGGGTACGTATACGGGATTTTCTTGACCCTGATCTCGTTGAACAACCTCCAAAGAATTATTTGACGGTTGCGGTTTCGCTCCGCTAGATTCAGGCGATGACCTCTGATCCAGTTGCCGGAAACCTGAACGACCTCCGAGTGGTGGCGCACCCCCTTCGACTGCGATTGCTCTCACTCCTCACGGGGGAGAGCTTGAGCGCCGCCGAGGCAGCCCGCTCACTCGGGGAGAGCCAGGCGAACGTCAGCTACCACCTGCGACGGCTGGCGCAGGCGGGCCTCGTCGAGCTGGTCCAGGAAACCCGGGTTCGCGGTGGCATGGCGAGGAGGTACCGTCACAATCCGCTCAGCGGTGAGGCCCTGGTTGCCGGCGACGCCGGCTCGACCGCATCCTTGCTCACCGCTCTGGCGGGGCAATTCGAACGACGGGCGGCCCAGGCCGCGGATGCACCGTTCGTCTTCACCGATGCCGAGGTATGGGTCTCCCCGAAAGCCTGGGCAAGGATCCAGGTGCTCACCCGCGAACTCGGCACTCTCATCCACGACGAGGCCGGTCCCCCCGATTCCGGGTTCGTTCACTTGGGCGCCACTCTGGCGGTCTTTCCCCTCCGAGCTTCCGGCGACACCGTGACACCGTGACCGGCCCAGGCGGTTATCGAGATGTCTTCCGGGTGCCCGGTGCGGCGCGGGTGTTCTTACCCGCCCTGCTCGGTCGACTGTCTTTCGCGACGGTGACGCTCGCCCTTCTCTTCTCCGTGCAATCCAGCACCGATTCCTTCGCCCTAGCCGGGGCCGCCACCGGGGCCTTCGGTCTGGCGAACGTGATGGCCTCGCCCTATCGGGCACGGCTCGTGGACCGGTGGGGACAGCGCCGCGTGCTGACGCTGCTGGCCGCGTTTTACGCCGTCGGGCTCCTTTCCCTGGCGGCAGTCACCGCTTCGCCGGACCCCGCCGCGTGGGCGGTACTCGTGCCGGCAGCCACGGCAGGGCTCTTTCCCCCGCCATTGGGCGCGGCTATGCGCGTCGTATGGGGCAGAATCTGCCCGACGCCCGCGGTGCGGATTCGGGCGTACAGCGTGGATGCCGTATGCGAGGAGTTGCTCTTCACGACCGGGCCATTGCTGGCTGCCGCCCTTATCACGCTCTGGTCGGCGCCGATGGCGCTCGTGGTCACCGCCGGCCTCGCCGTCGTCGGCACGGTGGGCATGACCAGCAGCTCCGCCTCGCGCGCGCAGCGCGCACTACCCGTCGCGCCGTCGGCGCGCTCTCGTCCATTGCGACAACCCGGGTTCCTTCCGGTACTCCTGACCTTGCTCGGGGTCGGAATCGTTCTGGGCGTCGTGGAGGTCGGGGCTCCGGCATATGCCGCGTCAAGTGGATCTGTGGGTCTCGCCGGCGCGCTGCTGGCCGGCTTCGCCGCAGGCAGCGCGGTCGGCGGATTGCTCTACGGGCACCGTAACTGGGGCATGTCCCTGTCCCGCCGATTGATCACCCTCGGTTCGGCAATGGCCATCTTCTGCGGCCTGCTCGCCTTCGCACCCACCATCGTCTTCCTTGGACTGGGCCTGGCTGTCGTGGGATTGTTTCTGGCCCCGTGCCTCATCACCGGATATCTATTCGCAGATGAACTCACCCTCCCCGAGGTCCGCACCGAAGCCTCCAGCTGGATCAACACCGCCGTCAACACAGGTGCCGCTTTGGCCGCGGCCGGGGCCGGGCTGATCGTCGGCGCGGTGTCTCCTCCGGCGGCATTCCTGTTGGGCGCCGCCGGCGCCGCCCTCTGCCTTGCTGGAGTCACACCTTTCCTGGTCGGCGCACGAGTGGCCGCCGGCGCCCCTCCCGGTGCCTCAGCCGAACCAACGCTGCTCCTCCGGCAGTCGCCCGAGGGCGATCATCAGCCGGTAGGCGATCACTGAAACAACGAGGCCGCCCACGATCACCCCGACACCGGACGGTGTGTTGTATGCGAAGGCCGCTTCGGGCCGCGACGCGAGCAACGCCAGGATGATCCACGGGGCCGCGACCCCGAGCCGGGCCGCGTTCACGACCCACGATTGCCGGGCTTCGATTTCTGAGCGGATGGCGGCGTCCTGCCTGAGCCAGGCGGACAGGTTGCGCAGAATAAGTGTGACGTCGCTGCCGCCCACCTGCCTCGCCATCCGCAGAGTCTCCAGAATACGATCGGCCACCGGATCCGCGAGGCCAGCCTTGAGCTCGTCCAGGCAGTAGCTGAAATTACCGGTGGCCCGATACTCGCGTTCGAATTGGGCGAATGCGGTGCGCATCTCAGCAGGTCCCGACGATGCCAGGCTGCTGACACTGTCCGGAAGCGCCAGGCCCGAACGCAGTGCGGAAACGAGATGATCGACCACGTCGGGCCACACGGTACGGTTGGCCCGACGCCGGGCCCGGGCGCGCCACGTCACGACCAGGCCGGGCAGCACCACACCAACGAGTGCGGCCACCGCTGTGAGTGCAGTCACCGCGAAGCTTCCCTGCACCAGTCCGGCCAACGCCAACGCCACCACAACTGACAAGGCCAGGAAGACTCCCACCGGTATCGACCCCAGGCCTGCTTGCGCCATCTGCGCGCGCAACGGACCCAGAAGAGTTGTGCCACGACGCGAAACCGACACCCCTGCCGGCCACAGGATCGGCGATGCGAGCAGCAGCAGGCCTGCTCCGAGAAAGCAGCCGAGCACGAGCGTCATGCGGCCCCCTGTCGCAGCACCGGAGTGGGGTCCAGGCCGCTCGCCCGGAACTTGGCGAGCTTGGTGGGATGGCTGCCCGTCGGCTCGAGATGGCCGCGTGCGGACATGAACAGCGGACTGGCTTCGATCGTCGCCCCGGAGAGTTGACCGCTCGGGGCAATGATCTCCGTCACCCGGCGACGGCCATGGCGGTCGATCTCGCAGTGCACCACGATATCGATGCAGCCGGCCACCGTCGGCAGCACGAAGGCGGAATCAATGTTCCGCCCGGCCAGCAAGGGCAACGTGGACAGCTTGGCGAGGGCATCACGCGCGCTGTTGGCATGGATACTGCACATTCCGGGCAATCCACTGTTCAACGCGATGAGCAGGTCGAGACTCTCGGCTTCTCGGACCTCCCCCACGATCAGGCGGTCCGGCCGCATGCGCAAGGATTCCTTGATCAATCGACGCAGCGTGATCTCGCCGGTGCCCTCGAGGCTCGGCTGCCGGCACTGCATGGAAACCACATCTCGCGCACTCAGGTCGAGTTCGAACGTCTCCTCCACCGTCACGATTCGTTCACCGGGTCGGGTTGCCGACAGCAAGGCGTTGAGCAGGGTGGTCTTGCCCGTCTGAGTGGCTCCCGACACGAGGATGTTCTGGCCGGACAGCACGCAGATGCGCAGGAACTCCGCTGCCTGCGCCGTGAGCGAGCCGAGCGCGACCAATTGATTCAAGTCGTGGATGCGCCGGGTGAACTTGCGGATGTTAACCGCCCAGAATTTCCGGGTGATGTCCGGAATCACGACGTGCAGGCGCGACCCGTCCGGCAAGGACGCATCGACGAACGGGCTCGACAGGTCGACACGACGACCGGATGCCTGCAGCATCCGCTCGACCAGGTCGCGCACCTCTTGCTCGCTCAGCAGCATTGTGGTCAACTCCGGCACTCCGTCGCGGGCCACGAAGACCCGAGCCGGACCGTTGATCCAGATTTCCTCGATATCGGGGTCGTCCAGAAACGGCTGCAGCGCTCCGAATCCGGTGAGCGACGCCACCACCTCGCGAGAGACCTGGTGTTCATCGGCGATCAGGGGTACGGAGCCGCCGAGCGCACGTTCGCTGTACCGTCGCACCTCGTCACGCACGTAGCGTTCAGCGAGGGCGTTGTCCGCTGCCAGGTCGACCCCATCGCGGCGCACTCGCAGCCGTACCTGATCGGTGATGAGACGAACGGCTTCTGTCATAGCTGCATGATGCCCTGATAGCCCGGGGCGCGTAAGAGTTATCCACAGGAGGAGAGTGTGTCTGACGCCCTCGGCCGCCCCGCGCGTGCCGGCGCCGACAGAAACACCCCCGAAACCCCGTCACCACAACTGCTCATTCTCGTTCGCTCTGAGTTCCCGGCGGGCCTGCGAATCCGCTGCTGAGCGGTATCGCCGCCAGATCGCCCGGAAACGTGGCGGCTACCGCGCGGACCAGCCGCCATCCATCGTGTAGCTCGAACCGGTCACCATGGCGGCGTGCTCTGAGGCCAGCCAAGCCACCAGGGATCCGACCTCAGCCGGTTCGACCAGTCGCTTGATCGCGCTCTCGGTGAGCATGATCCTGCTCAGCACTTCGGATTCCGGGATGCCGTGGGCACGGGCCTGATCCACGATCTGCTGCTCCACGAGCGCCGTGCGAACGTATCCGGGGCTGACGCAGTTGCTGGTCACCCCGTGTTCGCCGCCCTCGAGCGCGGTGACCTTGGACAGCCCTTCAAGCCCGTGCTTGGCTGAGACGTAGGCCGCCTTGAACGGTGAGGCGCGTAGCCCGTGCACAGAGGACACGTTGATGATGCGTCCGAAGTTCCGTTCATACATCTGGGGCAGCGCTGCGCGAATCAGCAGGAACGGCGCCTCAAGCATCAGGGCGAGGATCCGGCGAAAATCAGCCGGTTCGAAGTCCTGGATCGGGCTGATGCGCTGGATCCCGGCGTTGTTCACCAGAATATCGACGCCGTCCATGGCCGCTGCGAGTCCCTGCTCGCCCAGTTCCTGCGTCTTGAGCAGATTCACGGTCCAGCTCGATCCCTCCACCTCCTCGGCAAGCGCAGCAGCACCGCGGGCGTCCAGGTCCGCGATGATCACGTGCGCTCCCTGCTCTGCCAGTGAGCGAGCCACGGCGGCACCGATGCCGCTCGCTCCCCCGGTGACCAGGGCGCGTTTGCCTGCCAACGGGCCCTCCACTCCGGCAGAGCTGTGCGTGGGGTGCGGCACCGATGCCAACACTTCACGCTGGGCCGACGGCGAGTGCACTGCCGTGGTCATCGGAGTGCCGTCGCCGGCTCGAGACCGTGCGAGCGCGCGTCGGCGGCGTCCACATCACGCAGCGACACGCCTGCGGTCTCCTTGAGAGTGACGACAGCCACGACGGTGATCGCACAGGCGATCATGATGTAAATCGCCACCGGAATCCAGGAATCGAACTTCTGCAGCAGGGCCGAAGCGATGATCGGCGCCAGCGAACCGGCCAGAATCGACGTGACCTGGTAGCCGAGGGAAACGCCTGAATAGCGCATCCGCGTGGGAAACATTTCGCTCATGATCGCGGGCTGCCCGGCATACATGAGAGCGTGACAGCACAGTCCGAGGGTGATCGCCAGAACGATCAGGACCGGGTTCAATGTGTCGAACATCGGGAAGGCGAGGAATGCCCACCCCGATCCTAGAACTGCTCCGGCCAGGTAGACCGGTTTGCGCCCGAACGCGTCCGAGAGTCGACCCACCTGCGGAATCAAGATGAAGTGCACAGCGTGCGCGATCAGCAGGGCCAGCAACAGCTCACTGGTGTTGTACTGATGAACGGTCACCAGATAGACGATGGAAAAGCTCACGATGATGTAATACAGCACGTTCTCCGCAAACCGCAGGCCCATGGCGCCCAGAACACCCTTCGGGTACGTGCGCACAACCTCAAGCACACCGGAGCGGATGGTTTCTTCGGACTCGACCTGCGCGCGCGCCTCCAGAAAGATCGGGGATTCCGTGACGTGCGTGCGGATGTAATATCCGATCACGACGATCACCGCCGAGAGCCAGAATGCCACTCTCCAGCCCCAGCTCAGGAACTGGTCATCGGTGAGCAGGGTGCTCATCAGCAGCAGCACCAGGGTCGCCAGCAGGTTTCCCGCGGGAACAGCGGCCTGCGGCCAACTGGACCAGAAACCACGCGACGTGTTCGGGCTATGTTCAGCGACGAGAAGGACCGCGCCGCCCCACTCGCCGCCCACGGCGAAACCCTGCACGAACCGCAGAATCACCAGCAACGCCGGGGCCCAGTATCCGATGGTGTCGAAACCGGGCAGACATCCCATCAGGAAAGTCGCGACCCCGACCATGATGATGGTCACCTGCAGGGTGTGCTTGCGGCCGAGCCGATCACCGATTTGGCCGAAGACGATGCCACCGAGCGGACGCGCCACAAAGCCCACGGCATACGTGACGAACGCCGCGATGATTCCGTCGAGTTCGCTGCCGGCGTTGGGGAAGAACAGCTTGCCGAAGACCAGGCTGGCCGCCGTGGCATAGAGGAAGAACTCATACCACTCCACGACTGTCCCAACCATGGACGCGGCCACGATCTTCTTCAGGCCCGACGTTTCCGCGACGGAACCCGAGCCTTCGACCTGCTCATTGACGCTCATGTCTGTCTCCTTCAGTGTCGTCTCTGACACGCTGTGGCCCGGCTGTTCGGCCGGTCCAGTGAGGGGTGGTGGCTTCCGTGTCGAGCACAGCAGCCACCACTGAGTATTCCTGCACAACAGTGGTCCGACAACAACCAGATCGACACACGACGTGTGCATAATTGCAGATATGACTTTTCCCCCCGTATCAACGCAGCCCCCGAACCCCGACGACTTGCTCGTCTTACTCGCCGTCGCACGCACCGGCCGGTTCACGCTCGCCGCTGAAAGCCTGGGGCTGAACCACACCACCGTCTCACGCCGGATCACTGCCCTCGAAAAGGCCCTTGACGGCAGGGTGCTCTCCAAGACCGTGGGCGGATGGGAACTCACCGATCTGGGCGGCCGCGCCATGGCCGCGGCAGAGAATGTGGAATCAGCCGTCGCCCTGCTTCGGGATCCGCTCGGCGCACCACCACAGCTGTCCGGTGTGGTCCGGCTCTCGGCAACGGATGGCTTCAGCGCTTATATCGCGGCCCCGGCCATCTCTGCCCTGCAGAAAGACCACCCCTTACTCCAGGTCGAGATCGTCACAGTCACCAGGCGCGCGCTGCAGCACCGTTCCGGGCTGGATATCGAAGTCGTCGTGGGCGAACCGCAGGTACACCGCGCCGAAGCCTTCCGGCTCGGCTATTACATGCTGGGCATGTATGCCTCGCGGACCTACCTCGCCGACAATGGCACACCCCGCGACGTGGCGGAGCTGTGCGCACACCCGCTCGTGTATTTCATCGACTCCATGCTCCAGGTCGATGATCTGGACGCGCCTCGCCGACTGGTGCCCCTGATGCGGGATTCGATCAGCTCCACGAACGTGTTCGTGCATGTCGAAGCGACCCGGACCGGTGCCGGAATCGGTTACCTGCCCTGCTTCATGGCCGACCGGCATGCCGACCTGGTGCGGTTGTTGCCCGAAGACTTCCAGGAACAACTCCCGTACTGGATGGTGCTTCGCCCTGATTCGTTGCGACAGCCCGCCGTCGCGGCTGTCGTGAACGCCCTGCAGGTGCAAACCGCCGCGTTCGGCGAAGCGCTGATGGGACGCCTGGCGCCGCAATGAAAGTAGACTGAGGGCGCACCCGCGGGAGTGGTGGAATTGGTAGACACGCAGGATTTAGGATCCTGTGCTTTCGAGCGTGGGGGTTCAAGTCCCCTCTCCCGCACCAAGCTGTGAAACTCCAGAACAGCCCCGTTCTCGGGGGCCCGGTGAAGCTTTTTTTTCGGGCAAACGCGGTATTCTATGCGTCAAGACATGCTGTCGTCGAAGCCAGAAAATATCGTCAAATGGAGCCATCTCAGTGATTCACACCACCTTGATTCCCTGGCTCGACCCGACCCAGATCATCAACTCGGCTGGACCATGGGCTCTGCTCGTGGTGTGCGCCATCGTGTTCGCCGAGACCGGCCTGCTCGTCGGCTTCCTCTTGCCCGGAGACACTCTCCTCGTCATCACGGGGCTCCTCGCCTTTCCTGCCGCCGGGGTGATCACGCTACCGATCTGGTGGGTCGCCCTGGCCATCGGCTTCTCGGCCTTTCTCGGCGGAGAAGTCGGCTACCTGATCGGCCGGAAATTCGGTCCTCACGTCTTTGAGCGCAAAGAATCCGGACTATTCAGCATTAAGAACGTAGAACGCACCAATGCCTTCTTCGTGCGCTTCGGCGGTGTTGCCGTGATCGTGGCTCGGTTCGTGCCCATCGTGCGCACATTCGCGCCGGTGGCCGCCGGCGTGGGGCGCATGGACTACCGCAAGTACTCGCTCTACAACCTCATCGGTGCCCTGCTCTGGGGCGCCGGCCTCACCTTCGCGGGCTACTTCCTGGGATATATTCCGCCAGTAGCCGATTTCGTCAAGAGTTACATCGACCTGATCCTGCTCAGCGCCGTGTTCGTCACCCTCATCCCCACCGTCTACCACTACGTGCAGTCGGTAGTGAAGGCCCGCCGCGCCGCCCGCACCAGCGCCAGCACCAGCACCAGCACCAGCACTCACCCGAACCTGGTGCTCGATCCTGATGCCTTCAGAACCAACCACGAAGGCCGGCACGAGGCCTGATCTCGAGCGCTAGGGATGAAGGTGGTCGTGACCG
>Ga0209023_10001546_pt1 | contig 30518 bp, 31 predicted proteins | sample LakOneMetagenome_FD_187468 | JGI IMG/M metagenome (GOLD analysis project Ga0209023, IMG submission 187468) | Freshwater and sediment microbial communities from Lake Erie, Canada (SPAdes) (version 2) | ecosystem: Environmental > Aquatic > Freshwater > Lentic | place: Lake Erie, Canada...
CCCGTCTACGCCGCGCAAGTGGCGATCTACCAAGCCTATCTCGAACTGCACGAGCACCCGGCGATCTTCACGGCGCTGAACGCCGACACGATGGAGATCTACACCGAGGCCGTGCCCTTTGACGCAGCCCTGGCCCAGCGAATGTCGGATCGGGCGGTGAAGGTCATCACGGCGACCGAAGCGGGAGATCTCCTGCCGCGTGCCTTCAATGACCCGACCCACTTCGAGTGCCGGATGTGCGCGTGGCAAGACCGCTGCTGGAGAACACAAGCATGACCGACAACAACACCCCGGCCACCGGCATCGAGCCGATGATCGATGCCAAGCAGGCGGCCGCCGCGTTGCGCCTGCCGTACTACTGGTTCGCCGACCACGCGATGCGCACCAAGTACCGGATTCCGCACTACCTGATGGGTGGTCTGGTGCGCTACCGGCTGTCCGAGCTCTCTGCGTGGGCCACGCGCAGCACCGCTGCTCAGGGCCGTGATGCACAAGATGCGGACGCACCTGTCGAGGGAGCCGAATGATCGACTTCAACGACACAAGCCAACCTGCGGAGCACAACAGGGAATCTGAACGAGACGAGATTCGCGCCGACTTGCTTGCGCGTCTGGAATCGGTGCTGACCACGATGTTCCCGGCAGGCAAGAAGCGCCGTGGCAAGTTCCTGATCGGCGACATCCTCGGCAGTCCAGGTGACAGCCTCGAGGTGGTGCTCGAAGGCGATAAAGCTGGTCTGTGGACGGATCGTGCCACGGGTGATGGCGGCGACATCTTTGCGCTGATCGCGGCCTACCTCGGCGCGAACGTCCTCACCGATTTCCCTCGGGTGCTGGACGAAGCCGCCGATCTGATCGGTCGCATTCGTTCGGTGCCGGTGCGCAAGGCCAAGAAAGAAGCCCCGGTCGACGACCTCGGCCCGGCCACGGCCAAGTGGGACTACTTCGATGCCGCTGGCAAGCTGATCGCCGTCGTCTATCGCTATGACCCACCGGGTGGCAAGAAGGAATTCCGGCCGTGGGACGCCAAGCGCCGCAAGATGGCCCCGCCTGAGCCGCGCCCGCTGTTCAACCAGCCGGGCATCGCTGCGGCCAGCCACGTCGTCCTGGTCGAGGGCGAGAAGTGCGCGCAGGCCTTGATCGCCAGCGGCGTGGTGGCCACCACGGCCATGCACGGTGCCAATGCCCCAGTCGACAAGACCGACTGGTCGCCACTGGCTGGCAAGACGGTGCTGATCTGGCCCGACCGCGATGCGCCGGGATGGGACTACGCCGACCGCGCGTCGCAGGCGATCTTGCAGGCAGGCGCGACCTCGGTCGCCATCCTCATGCCACCCGACGACAAGCCGGACGGGTGGGACGCTGCAGATGCCATTCCCGAAGGCTTCGATGTCGGTGGCTTTCTGGCCGTCGGCGAGCGGATGCCGGTGATGCGCTCGGTGGAGGACGCACCTTCGCCCGACTTGCTGACTGGCATCGATTGGACGACTGAGGATGGACTGTCTAGCGCCTTCACCCGCCGCTATGGCGAAGACTGGCGCTACTGCGCGCTGTGGGGCAAGTGGCTGGTCTGGACGGGTGTGCGCTGGAATCCTGATCAGGTGCTCTACGTGTCGCATCTCTCCAGGGGCATTTGCCGCAACGCCTCGCTGAAAGCGGACACACCGAGGCTCAAGGGCAAGCTGGCCAGTTCCGCCACGATCTCGTCGGTTGAAAAGATCGCGCGCTCTGACCCGAAGCACGCATCCACCGCCGAGGAATGGGACGCCGATGTCTGGGCGCTGAACACCCCCGGTGGCGTGGTCGATTTGCGCACGGGCCGGATGCGCCCGCACCGGCGCGACGACCGAATGACCAAGGTGACCACGGCCACGCCGCAGGGCAATCCGGACAGCGCCTGCCCAACGTGGCGAGCGTTCCTCACGGATGTCACCGGCGGCGATGCCGATCTGATGGCCTACCTGCAACTGATGGTTGGCTACTGCCTGACGGGCGTCACCAGCGAGCACGCGCTGTTCTTCCTGTACGGCACGGGCGCGAACGGCAAGTCGGTGTTCGTCAATGTGCTGACCACCATCCTGGGCGACTACGCGGCCAACGCGCCGATGGACACGTTCATGGAGGCACGCAATGACAGGCACCCCACCGATCTCGCAGGCCTGCGCGGCGCACGCTTCGTGTCATCCATCGAAACGGAGCAAGGGCGGCGCTGGAACGAGTCCAAGGTCAAGGCCATTACGGGTGGCGACAAGGTATCCGCGCGCTTCATGCGCCAGGACTTCTTCGAGTACCTGCCGCAGTTCAAGTTGGTGATCGCGGGCAATCACAAACCGTCGATCCGCAACGTCGACGAGGCGATGAAGCGCCGACTGCACCTGATCCCTTTCACGGTGACGATCCCGCCCGAGCGCCGCGACGGCAGGCTGACCGAGAAGCTGCTCAAGGAACGCGATGGGATTCTGGCGTGGGCCGTCGAGGGCTGCAGCCGCTGGCAGCGCCAGGGCTTGAAGCCGCCCGCCAGCGTGGTGTCGGCGACCGAGGAGTATTTCGAGGCCGAGGATGCGCTCGGGCAGTGGATCGAAGAACGCTGTCTGCTGGCCAAGTCCCACCGCGAAGGCGTCTCCGAACTGTTCGCCGACTGGCGCGAATGGGCCGAGCGCGCGGGCGAGTACGTGGGCTCGGTCAAGCGGTTCTCGGAGCTGATGGCGACTCGCAAGTTCGAGAAGTGTCGGCTGACCGGAGGGGCTCGCGCCATCGCGGGCATCGCCCTCAGGCCCAAGCCGTACAGCCACGCCTACCCCTACCGCGATGACTGACCAATCCGGGCGAGTGACGGATTTGACGGGTTTCCTGATTGACGCGCTACACGTGCGCGCACGTAAAGGACGTTGTCCTGACAACCCGTCGCATCCGTCACTCGCCCACCCAACACAGAGTAAAGACGATGAACACGACAATCCTGGCCCTTGATCTGGGCACACACACCGGGTGGGCTCTGCATCACCTGGACGGCACCATCGCCAGCGGCACAGAGCACTTCAAGCCGCAGCGATTCGAAGGCGGCGGAATGCGCTTCCTTCGATTCAAGCGCTGGCTCAACGAACTCCTCTCAGCCAGCAATCACATCAACGCGGTGTTCTTCGAGGAAGTTCGGCGGCACGCTGGCGTTGATGCGGCGCACGCCTACGGTGGGTTCATGGGGCACCTGACCGCGTGGTGTGAGCATCACAACATTCCGTACCAGGGCGTTCCGGTCGGCACGATCAAGAAGCACGCGACCGGAAAAGGCAATGCGGGCAAGGACGAAATGATCACGTCCGTCCGCGAACGTGGTCACACCCCAGTCGATGACAACGAGGCCGACGCGCTGGCCCTGCTGCATTGGGCCATCGAGACGCAGGAGGTGTGACGTGAAGGTGCCGACACCCCAATACCGCTGCCCCCTTGGTCGGCTACAGCCGCAAGCCACGGATCTGGACGCCATCAAGGAACGTGGCTGGCGTGACCAGCACATCCTGGTGGTCAACGCCTCCGACGACCGTCTGGACTTCATCGAGCGCGAGATCGTGCGACGCATTGGTGAACGACTGTATGGGCTGGGAGGGGCACGTCATGGCTGAGTGGACAACTGACGACGTGGCAGCACGCTTCGAGGAGGCTGCCACCACCGGACGACGCTTGCCCCCTGTGCGTGTGCAGGGCTACTTCAACTGCTGGCCTGCCTTCGTTCGCAAGGAGTGGGAAGCCTTTGCTGCTGACGAGAAGGTGTACCGCCCCTTCCCACCAAGCCCCGAGGCCATCGACCGGATGCTGGAGACGATGCGCTGGGTGCAGTGGCTCGAGGTCGAGCAGCGCCACCTCGTGTGGATGCGAGCCAAACGCTACGGCTGGAGGGACATCACGATCCGCTTTGCCTGCGACCGCACGACAGCGTGGCGGCGCTGGCAACGGGCAATGGAGGTCGTGACCGCGAACCTCAACAGCGAAGGCGTGCGGCTGCCTTCCAAAAACGTGGGCAATTTAGGGTAACGCTTGCCGCGTTTGTCCTCGCCTTGCCTTGCTTGTCCGTTCCGAGGCCCAGCGGCCCTGCAACAAAACAACCCGGTCGGGGGTAGTATTTCGGCTATCTTCTGGACAGCGGTGACGGTTGAGGCGATGGGCCCAGGCAAAAGGGGTCCTTCCTTCCCGAATCGCAATGCGGGGGGCGCGAGCGCGGCATTCGCCTAGCGTCCGACTGCAAACCAAGGTTTGCAGGGTTTGCAGTTTGCACCCGCCCCAGTCCGTACCCATCACGAGCCCGCCCACGGTTTTCCGTCGGCGGGTTTTCTCTTTGAGGAATCGATTCTGAACACGCTCAACGTCGAGTACCGCAAGGTCGAGGCGCTGATTCCCTACGCCCGCAATCCGCGCACGCACACCGACGAGCAGGTGGCCAAGATCGCCGCCAGCATCGTTGAGTACGGCTGGACGAATCCGGTGCTGGTGGACGGCGACAGCGGGATCATCGCGGGCCACGGTCGTCTGGCCGCCGCGCGCAAGCTCGGGCTGGATCAGGTGCCGGTCATCGAACTGGCGCACCTCTCACCCACACAGAAACGTGCCTACGTCATCTCTGACAACCGGCTGGCGCTCGACGCCGGATGGAACGAGGAGATGCTGGCGCTGGAGATGGCCGAGCTGTCTGAGGCCGGGTACGACCTCGCGTTGACCGGCTTCGAGGATGCTGAGATCGATGCCTTGCTCGCTGACGACGTGGAAACCGATGACGCCGACCAGGAGGCAGATGCCGACGAGCCAGACGCTGGTGACGATGTGCCGGATGCCCCTGTGGTGCCGGTGTCCCGCACCGGCGATGTCTGGGCCATCGGCTCCCACCGTCTGATCTGTGGCGATGCCACCGACCCGACAGCAGTCGCCACGCTGATGCAGGGCGATGCGGCTCGGCTGTGCTTCACCTCACCGCCTTACGGCAACCAGCGCGACTACACCTCCGGCGGCATCACCGATTGGGATGGCCTGATGCGCGGCGTGTTTGCCAAAGTGCCAATGGCCGACGACGGCCAGGTGCTGGTCAACCTCGGGTTGATCCACCGCGACAACGAAGTCATCCCGTATTGGGATGCGTGGCTTGGCTGGATGCGCACGCAGGGTTGGCGGCGCTTCGCGTGGTACGTCTGGGATCAAGGGCCGGGGATGCCCGGAGACTGGGCTGGTCGCTTTGCGCCGAGTTTCGAGTTCGTATTTCACTTCAACCGCGCCAGTCGCAAGCCCAACAAGATCGTGCCCTGCAAGCACGCGGGCCAGGAGTCGCACCTGCGCGCGGACGGGTCGTCCACGGCTATGCGTGGCAAGGACGGCGAGGTCGGCGGCTGGACACACAAGGGGCAGCCCACGCAGGACACGCGGATTCCCGACTCGGTGATCCGCGTGATGCGCCACAAGGGCAAGATCGGTCAGGACATCGACCACCCGGCTGTGTTCCCGGTGGCGTTGCCGGAGTTCCTGATCGAGGCCTACACGGACGCGGGCGACATCGTGTTCGAACCCTTCGGCGGCAGCGGCACGGCGATGCTGGCCGCGCAGCGCACCGGTCGTGTGTGTCGCAGCGTGGAGATCGCGCCGGAGTACGTGGATGTCGCCATCAAGCGCTTCCAACAGAACCACCCCGGCGTGCCCGTCACGCTGTTGGCAACAGGCCAGTCCTTTGACGAGGTGGTCAATGAACGTCTGGCCACCACGGAGGTCGAGCAATGACCGCCTCTTGGTTTGCCGACAAGATTGAGCAGTGGCCGACCGCCAAGCTGCTGCCCTATGCCCGCAACGCGCGAACCCACTCGGACGATCAGGTGGCGCAGATCGCCGCGTCGATTGCCGAGTTCGGATTCACCAATCCGATCCTCGCCGGTAGCGACGGAGTAATCGTCGCCGGTCACGGACGGCTTGCTGCTGCGCAGAAGCTCGGGCTGGCGGTGGTGCCGGTGGTGGTACTCGATCATCTGAGCGCGACGCAGCGCCGGGCACTGGTGATCGCGGACAACCGCATCGCCGAGAACGCGGGCTGGGACGACGCGATGCTGCGCATCGAGATCGCGTCCCTCCAGGACGACGACTTCGACGTGTCGCTGACCGGCTTCGATGCCGATGCGCTCGCCGAGTTGATGGCGGGCGACGAGCCGGATGCCGAAGGCGAAACCGATGACGATGCGGTACCCGAGGTCAGCGAGACTCCTGTTTCGCGTCCAGGCGATGTCTGGCTGCTCGGCGGCCACCGTCTGCTGTGTGGCGACTCCACCGTGGCTGAAAGCTACGACCGGGTTCTCGATGGCGAGCCGGTGGATATGGTCTTCACCGACCCGCCGTACAACGTGAACTACGCCAACAGCGCCAAGGACAAGATGCGCGGCAAGGATCGCGCGATCCTGAACGACAACCTCGGCGACGGCTTCTACGACTTCCTGCTGGCGGCGCTGACGCCGACCATCGGGAACTGCCGGGGCGGCATCTACGTGGCGATGTCGTCCAGCGAACTGGATGTGCTGCAGGCAGCGTTCCGTGCCGCCGGTGGAAAGTGGTCGACGTTCATCATCTGGGCCAAGAACACCTTCACGCTGGGCCGGGCCGACTACCAGCGCCAGTACGAGCCAATCCTGTACGGATGGCCCGAGGGCGCGCAGCGTCACTGGTGCGGCGACCGCGACCAGGGCGATGTCTGGAACATCAAGAAGCCACAGAAGAATGACCTGCACCCGACGATGAAGCCGGTCGAGTTGGTCGAACGCGCGATCCGCAATTCAAGCCGCCCTGGCAACGTGGTGCTTGACCCGTTCGGTGGCTCTGGCACGACGCTGATCGCCGCCGAAAAGTCAGGACGGCTGGCACGGCTGATCGAGCTCGACCCGAAGTACGCGGACGTGATCGTGCGCCGCTGGCAGGAATGGACTGGCAAGCAAGCCACCCGTGAGCAGGATGGCGCGCTGTTCGATGATCAGGCGGCGAGCGACTCCTCAGCGATTTCGCAGTGAATCACAAAGCCCGTCAGGTAAGGCAGCCCGCGCGGGATGCCGTGCTGCTTGCTGGTCTGGCGGCCAATCGTCCAGCCCATCCACTGTTGGGTGGCCGCGTTGATCGCGTCCGCCAGGGTCTGGCCCCGGTACAGCCCGTTCTGCACATCGTCCGCAAAGTGGCGTCCGTGGCGGCTGTCGAGAAAGACCCGGACTGATTCGAGGGGCTGGTGGGTGGCGTCCGAGATGGCGGTCACCGCCAAGGGCCACGCGGCGCTGGCGTGTTCGTTCATCGTGCCCCAAAAGCCCCAGGCTTCGTTCTGGGTGGCGGGCATTTGTCGGTTGGTGTTCATCTCTGGCTCCTTGGGGTTGATCGTTGCGACACCCGTAGTAACGCGCTGTTCGATTGAGAAGCCAAGCGCTGCTTGGCCTCTTTCTCGATCTTTCTGATCAGGCGATCCGGTAGACCCGCTCGCCGCCCTGGGCCTTGTCCGAGACGATGGTCAGGCCGAGCTTCTTCTTGAAGGCTCCGGCAAAGGTACCGCGCACCGTGTGTGCCTGCCAGCCGGTGGTCTGGCAGATCTGCTGCACGGTTGCGCCCTCGGGGCGCTGCAGCATCTGGATCACGGTGGCCTGCTTGCTGTTCTCGCGGGTGCGGGGCTTGGCCTCTGCGCGCTCCTTGGCCCACGTGGCCTCTGCGGCCGCGACGGTGGCCTCGATTTCGGGGTCTGCCTCCAAGGGCGCAGGCGCAGGCCGGGCGCGACCCATCGCGTCGTAGCCCTCGGCGGCCACGAACCAGTGGGTGCCGTCGGAGGTGATCAGCGCGCGGTTGAACAGGCCGTCGAGCACCTTCTTGCGAGCGCCGCCTTTGATGTTGTCGGGGAACCAGTCGATCTTGCCGCCAGTGTGTTCGAGGGCGTAGGCCAGGATCGCGTGCTGCGCCGGGGTCAGTTGGGTGGTGGTCATTTGCTTCTCCTTGTGCAAGGGGTTGATGGGGTGACGTGATGAACGCGCTGTTCGGGAGTGAAGCCAAGCGCTATCTGCTTGGCTTCGAAAGTTCTTGATCAGTTGTTGGCCTTGTCAGACGTCGCCGTCTTGCGGCCCTGCTCGACGCCCGCGTTGAACGCGGCCTCGAGGGCGTCGCGCAGGCACCAGACCGCCACGTCGTGGAAATCGAGGCCGTCGGACTTGCGGGTTTCCAGGGTTTCGATGCCCATCTTGCTTTGCGCGATCTGGGTCAGGAGTTGTTCGAGCTTGCTCATTGCTGCTTCCTTCGATGGTGTTGATGACGTCCGTATGAACGCGCTGTTCCAGAGAGAAGCCAAGCTGATTTCGAGTGAATGACGAACAAATGATTGAAGGGGAAACCGGTTCTCAAAATGGGCATCTCGATTCGCGCTTACGCCCGTCACCGTGGTGTGACCGACACCGCAGTTCACAAGGCCATTCGCGCAGGTCGGATCACGCCGGAGGCTGACGGCACCATCGATGCCGACCGTGCTGATCGCGAGTGGGCGCGCAACTCCGATGCGCCCAAGACTGGAACGCGAGCCAAGGCGGTAAAGGCCGCCGTGCCGGAGGGCAGTAGCGACGGACCCGCAGCCTTACCCGCTGGCGGCGCGTCCCTGCTTCAGGCGCGCACAGTCAACGAGGTGGTCAAGGCGCAGACCAACAAAGTGCGTCTGGCCAGACTGAAGGGCGAGTTGGTGGATCGACCGCAGGCCATCGCCCACGTATTCAAGCTGGCGCGATCTGAGCGCGATGCGTGGCTGAACTGGCCCGCTCGCGTCTCGGCGCAGATGGCGGCCAAGCTCAATGTCGATCCGCACACGATGCACGTCGCCCTGGAGGCGGCGGTGCGTGAGCATCTGCAGGAACTGGGCGAACTGCGGCCCAGGGTGGACTGATGCTGGACGTTGAATACGAAGGCGCTGCCGAAGTTGAGCGCGCGTGGCGTGAGGGGCTGACACCCGATCCCTTGCTCTCGGTGTCCGAATGGTCGGATCGCCACCGGATGCTTTCCAGCAAGGCGTCCGCTGAGCCGGGTCGTTGGCGTACCAGTCGCACGCCGTACCTCAAGGCCATCATGGATTGCCTGTCGCCGACGTCGCCGGTCGAGCGCGTGGTGTTCATGAAGGCTGCCCAGCTCGGTGCGACCGAGATGGGCTCGAACTGGATCGGCTACGTGATCCACCACGCGCCGGGGCCAATGATGGCGGTGTGGCCGACGGTGGATATGGCCAAGCGCAACTCCAAGCAGCGGATCGATCCGTTGATCGAGGAGTCGGCCGCGCTGAGCGAATTGATTTCGCCAGCACGATCCCGAGACTCTGGCAACACCATCCTGGCCAAGGAGTTCCGGGGCGGTGTGCTGGTGATGACCGGGGCCAACAGCGCGGTCGGCCTGCGGTCGATGCCGGTGCGGTACCTGTTCCTCGACGAGGTGGATGGCTACCCGCTGGATGTCGACGGCGAAGGCGATGCGATCTCGCTGGCCGAGGCACGCACGCGAACCTTTGCCCGCCGCAAGATATTCATCGTCTCGACGCCGACGATCTCGGGGGCGAGCGCCATCGAACGCGAGTACGAGGCCAGCGATCAGCGTCGGTACTTCGTGCCGTGCCCCCATTGCTCGCATCGCCAGTGGCTGCGTTTTGAGCAGTTGCGATGGGAAAAGGGGCAGCCGGACTCGGCGGCCTACATCTGCGAGTCCTGCGATGAGCCGATTGCCGAGCACCACAAGACGTGGATGCTGGAGCACGGCGAGTGGCGCGCGCTGATCAGCGACGGCACTGGCAAGACGGCTGGGTTCCACCTGTCGTCGCTGTACAGCCCGGTGGGCTGGCGCAGTTGGCGTGACATCGCCGCTGCGTGGGAAAGCTCCGTCAACAAGGAATCGGGGTCGGCGGCCGCCATCAAGACCTTCAAGAACACCGAACTGGGCGAGACCTGGGTCGAGGAAGGCGAAGCGCCCGATTGGCAACGGCTCGTCGAACGCCGCGAGGAATACCGGGTCGGCACGGTGCCGCCCGGTGGGCTGCTCCTGGTGGGCGCTGCCGACGTCCAGAAGGATCGCATCGAGGCATCCATCTGGGCCTTCGGGCGCGGCAAGGAGTCCTGGCTGGTCGAACACCGCGTGCTGATGGGCGACACCGCCCGCGACGCCGTCTGGAAGCGACTGGCCGAATTGATCGCCGAGAACTGGACGCACGATTCAGGCGCGGCGATGCCCTTGGCCCGCTTCGCGCTGGACACCGGCTTTGCGACGCAAGAGGCCTACGCCTTCGTGCGCGCCTGCCGCGACCCGCGCGTGATGCCTGTGAAAGGCGTGCCGCGCGGAGCGGCGCTGATTGGTACGCCGACTGCCGTCGATGTCTCGCAAGGCGGCAAGAAGCTGCGCCGGGGCATCAAGGTGTATTCGGTCGCCGTGGGCATCGCCAAGCTGGAGTTCTACAACAACCTGCGCAAGGGCGCGGACGTCAGTGAGGACGGCGTGAGTACGGCATTCCCGGCTGGGTTCGTTCACTTGCCAAAGATCGACGCGGAATTCATCCAGCAGCTCTGCGCCGAGCAGTTGATCACCCGCCGCGACCGCAACGGCTTCCCGATTCGGGAGTGGCAAAAGATGCGCGAGCGCAACGAAGCGCTCGACTGCTACGTGTACGCCCGGGCGGCCGCATCGGCGGCGGGCCTGGATCGCTTCGAGGAGCGCCACTGGCGCGAACTCGAACGGCAACTCGGGATGGAACGGCCACCCGATGAGCCGCCCCTAATTCAAACATTCGACCCAGACGAGGCCACCCAACGAGGTGGCCTCTCTGCTTCTGCAACCCCAACGCGGCGGCGCGTGATTCGCAGCCGCTGGCTGACCTGAACAGGACGAGTGTCGATGAGCCTGCAATCGCAACTGAACAGCTTTGTGCTGCGCGTGGCTCAGAGGTTTTCTGACATCGAGCAGCGCATTGATCAAGTCCCTCGTGGTAGCCCGGGCGGCACTGCCGCCTTCCTGCACACGCAGGTATCGCCAACCAGCATTTGGACGATCAACCACAACCTCGGATTCCGTCCGGTGGTGACGATTCTCGACAGCGGCGGCAGTGAAGTCACAGCCGCCATCACGCATACCAGCCAGAACCAATTGCTTGTGCGCTTCGCCATTCCGATGGCCGGGCAAGCACGCCTCATTTGACCCCTTGAAAGGAAAACATCGATGTCCCGTAAACAACTCTCCGATCTCGACTTCGGCGGCGTCGCCCGCATTCGCAACTTGCCTGCCCCGGTCAATCCCGACGAGCCAGTTCGTCAGCAGGACTTGAACTCGGCGGTCGAGGGTCTGGCGTGGAAGGATTCCTGCCGTGTGGCGACCCAAGCCAACGTTAATCTGGCGGCTCCTGGTTCGACGCTCGACGGGGTGACGCTGGTCAGCGGCGACCGGGTGCTGGTCAAGGCCCAGACGGTCGCTTCCGAGAACGGCCTCTATGTCTGGAACGGGTCTGCTGTGGCAATGACCCGCAGTCTGGATGCCAATGCCGCCGCCGAACTCGAGCAGGCCATCACCACGGTCGAGGAAGGCACCTCAAGCGGGACGAGCTGGCGGCAAGCGGTCGTCAACTTCGTGCTCGGTACCGATGCCGTCACGTGGCTGCTGTTCGGCGCGAATGTCGGCGCGGCCTCGGAAACCAGCTCGGGCATCGCCGAGATCGCCACCCAAGCCGAAACCGACGGTGGTACGGACGACTTGCGAATCGTCACGCCGCTCAAGCTCAACGCTTGGACGGGCCGAATCCGCCGCGCACAGTCGACCATCGGCGACGGCAGCGCCACCCAGTTCGACGTCAACCACAACTTCGCAACCCGTGATGTGGTGGTGCAGGTCTATCAGGCCTCCGGCAGCTACGAGCAGGTCAACTGCGATGTCAGCCTGCCCAACACGAACACCGCGCGATTGAACTTCGCGGCGGCCCCGGCAGCCAATGCCTATCGTGTCGTGGTGATGGCCTAAGACGCCCGAGCAAACCACCCATGCGTGACTTTGCTTTGCGGATGGCGCCGCTCGTCACCGCGTTGCCAGCGCCGACCAGTGCAATTGCCGGTGCCGTGGTGCGGCTTGCTGCCGACAACAAGCCCTACTGGTGCGACGGCACCGCGTGGCTGGCATTGACTGCGCCGCTCAGCGATGCGCGCCTCACAACCGCGCGTCTGACGGCAGATGTCACCACCGCCACGACCACGCTTGCCAACGTCACGGGTCTGGCCGTCGCACTGAATGCGAGCAGCACCTATGTGATCGATGCCTGGGTGATGTTCCAGACGGCGGCCACTACGACCGGCATTCGTCTCACGCAGTCGGTGCCCAGTGGCGCGACGGTTGTAGCCAACTGGACGACGCCGCTCACCGCCACGACCGCGACCCTGGCTAACCAGCGCGCCGGGGACTCTGGGGGCGCAACTGCCTCAATCGACACCGCCAACGTCAACACCCTGGCCTCTGGTCGCTTGCTGGTCATCACTGGCGCGACGGCGGGCAGTTTGCAGATTCGCTTTGCCTCTGAGGTTGCCGCGTCCAACGCAGTCGTGAAGGCAGGCAGCAGCCTGACGGCGATCAACACCAACTGAGGACACACCGATGGCCTATACGGAAGACCAACTCACCGCCCTCGAAGCCGCGCTCGCCAAAGGCGAGAGGCGGGTCACGTTCGGTGACAAGACCGTCGAGTACCGCACGGTGGATGAGATCAAGGCCGCGATCCGCGCCGTCGAGCGCGGCCTTGCCGAGCAAGCAGCAGCCACCGGCTTGGTGCCATTCCCACCGCGCCAGATCCGGGTCACGACCTCGAAGGGGTTCTGATGGCTTGGTACTCGAAGATTCGCAGCCTGTTCGGCCAGCAACCCATCCACGAGGCGGCTGGCCGTGGCCGCCGGTCGTTGGCCTGGATGCCGGGCAATCCGGGCGCGGTCGCCGCGATGCTGGCGACCAACACCGACTTGCGCATCAAGAGCCGCGACCTCGTGCGCCGCAATGCGTGGGCGCAGGCCGGAATCGAGGCCTTTGTCGCCAATGCGGTGGGCACCGGCATCAAGCCGCAGAGCTTGTCCTCGAACGAGCCGTTCAAGGCCGAGGTGCAAGCGCTGTGGCGCGACTGGACGGAAGAAGCCGATGCTGCCGGGCAGACCGACTTCTACGGCCTGCAGGCGCTCGCCTGCCGAGCGATGCTCGAAGGTGGCGAGTGCCTGATTCGGTTGCGGCCTCGCCGCCCAGAAGATGGCTTGGTGGTGCCCTTGCAGCTCCAGTTGCTGGAGCCCGAGCATTTGCCCATCAGTCTCAACACCGATCTGCCTTCGGGCAACGTCGTGCGCTCTGGCATCGAGTTCGACAGCTTGGGGCGGCGCGTGGCCTACCACCTGTACCGCTCGCACCCGGAGGACGGGCGTCTGGCTCCGATGTCGGGCCAGGGTGGCATGGATACGGTGCGCATCATTGCTTCGGAAATCATCCACCTGTTCCGGGTTCTGCGTCCGGGCCAGATCCGGGGTGAGCCTTGGTTGTCGCGGGCCCTGGTCAAGCTCAACGAACTCGACCAGTACGACGACGCCGAGCTGGTGCGCAAGAAGACCGCTGCGATGTTCGCTGGGTTCGTGACGCGACAGAACCCCGAGGACAACCTGATGGGCGAAGGTGCAGCCGACAACGACGGCATTGCGCTCGCTGGCTTGGAGCCCGGAACGCTGCAGATTCTGGAGCCCGGCGAGGACATCAAGTTTTCCGACCCTGCTGACGTCGGTGGTTCGTATGGCGAGTTCCTGCGCACCCAATTTCGAGCTGTCGCCGCCGCCATCGGTGTCACCTACGAGCAGTTGACTGGTGACCTGACCGGCGTGAACTACTCATCCATCCGTGCCGGGATGCTGGAGTTCCGGCGTCGTTGCGAGATGGTGCAGCACAGCGTGCTGGTGCATCAGATGTGCCGCCCCGTGTGGGCTGCGTGGATGAAGCAGGCCGTGCTCGCGGGCGCGCTCGAAGCACCTGGATTCGCGCGTGGTGGCCCCACTCGCCGTCGCCAGTACAGCCAAGTGAAATGGATTCCCCAGGGCTGGCAGTGGGTCGATCCTGAGAAGGAGTTCAAGGCGATGCTGCTGGCCATCCGTGCAGGCCTGATGAGTCGCTCGGAAGCCATCGCTGCCTTTGGCTACGACGCCGAAGACGTCGACCGCGAGATCGCCGCCGACAACCAGCGCGCCGATGACCTCGGCTTGATCTTCGACTCCGACCCGCGCCGCACCTCCAAGGACGGCGGAAGCGCCGAGCCGAACAAGAACGCTGCCGACGCCACGCAACCCGGCAACTCCTCGTCCGCCTGAAGGATTTTCATGACCTTGTTGCCCCATTTGGCGGCACGCCTCTACGGTGTGCCGCTGGCGATCCATCGCCCAAAACTTGACGTGATCCTGGCCGTGCTCGGCCCCCGGATCGGCTTAGGCGTTCTGGCTGCGCCCTCGGGCTTCACGCCGCCTTCGCGCCAAGCAGCCACCCAGACTGCGAAGGTCGCGGTCATCCCGATCCACGGCACGCTGGTGCGACGCACCGTGGGCCTGGAAGCTGAATCCGGCTTGACCAGCTACGCTGGCCTCACCGCCCAGTTGGACGCCGCGTTGGCCAGCCCGGACGTCGCCGCCATCCTGCTCGACGTCGATTCGCCGGGTGGCGAGTCGGGCGGCGTGTTCGATCTGGCTGACCGCATCCGTGCGGCGTCCAGCATCAAGCCAGTCTGGGCCGTGGCCAATGACATGGCCTTCTCGGCGGCCTACGCATTGGCGTCTGCGGCCAGCAAGGTGTTCGTGTCGCGCACCGGTGGCGTCGGCTCGATTGGCGTCATTGCGATGCACGTCGACCAGTCCGAGAAGGATGCCCAGGACGGCGTTCGCTACACGGCGGTCTTTGCGGGCGACCGCAAGAACGACCTCAACCCGCACGAGCCGATTTCCAGCGAAGCCCACGCGTTTCTCAAGGGCGAGGTCAATCGCGTCTACAGCCTGTTCGTCGAGACGGTGGCCCGCAACCGAGGCATCGAGGCGGCCGCCGTGCGCGACACCGAGGCCGGGCTGTTCTTCGGGCAGGCCGCCGTTGCCATCGGATTGGCCGACGCCATCGGCACCTTCGACGACGCGCTTGCCCAGCTTTGCGAATCCGTTTCCCCACTCCCGAATCTGGCGGCAAGCCACTCGGGCTCTTTCCGCAACCTCCAGATGGAGTCATCAATGAATGATCGAACCGACCCCGCTGCTCCTGATCGGCTTGCTGCTGATCCTGCTGGCAGTTTTTCTCAACCGGCGGCCGCCACCGCCATGACCGTGGCCGATGCAGTAGAGGTCGCCCAGACCTGCACCCTGGCCGGGCGCACCGACCTGATCGCGGGCTTCCTCGAAGCGAAAGCCTCACCAGCCAAGGTGCGCAGCCAGTTGCTGGCTGCGCAGGCTGAAGCCAGCCCCGAGATCGTCAGCCGCATCTCCCCCGATGCCGCTGCTTCCACCGCCGCCAGCAACCCGCTGCTCGATGCCGCGAAGCAGCTCGCCGCCAAGTCCGCATCACTGAAAAAGGAGATCTGAGATGCCCACCGTGTTTTCTGAATCGATGAACTTGGGCGACCTGCTCAAGTACGAGGCCCCGAACCTCTACTCGCGCGACCGCGTCACCGTAGTCGCAGGCCAAACCCTGCCGCTGGGCGCGGTCGCCGGGATGGTCACTGCCACGGGCAAAGTCAAGCAGATCGACCCCTCGGCCACCGACGGCAGCCAGTACGCCGCAGGTGTGCTGATGCAGAAGTGCGATGCCCATCTGGCGGATCGCGATGACGGCCTGATGGTGGCGCGTCACGCCATCGTCGCCGACCACGCACTGCAGTGGCCCACCGGCATCACCACCGCCGAACAGCAGGCGGCCGTTGCCCAGCTCAAAGCGCTGGGTGTCCTCGTTCGCCAAGGAGTCTGACCATGCAGAACATCTTCGAAAACCCCGCCTTCTCGATGTCGGCGCTCACCGCCGCCATCAACTTCCTGCCCAACAACTACGACCGCCTGAGCGCAATGGGCCTGTTCGTCGACAAGCCGCAGCGCTTTCGCTCGGTGATCGTGGAAGAGCAGAACGGTGTGCTCACGCTGTTGCCGACGATGCCCCCAGGTTCGCCCGGCACCGTGGGCGTGCGCGGCAAGCGCAAGGTGCGCTCGTTCACCATCCCCCACATCCCGCACGACGACGTGATCCTGCCCGAGGAAGTCCAGGGCATCCGCGCCTTCGGCTCCGAAACGGAATTGCAGACGGTGGCGGGCGTGATGGCGCAGCACCTGCAGACGATGCGCAACAAGCACGCGATCACGCTGGAGCATCTGCGCTTCGGTGCGCTCAAGGGCTTGATCCTCGACGCCGACGGCAGCGTGATCTACAACCTCTACAACGAGTTCGAGATCACGCCGAAAACCTTCACCTTCAACATCGCCGATCCGGAGAACGGGTGGGATGTAAAGAAGGCTTGCCTGGACGTCGCCCGCTACGTTGAGGACAACCTGCAAGGCGAACGGATGAGCGGCCTGCACGCCTTCGTGGGCGAGGACTTCTTCGATGCGCTGACGGGGCACGACGAGGTCAAGCTGGCCTACAACCGCTGGCAAGACGGACAGGCTCTGCGCACCGATATGCGCGCTGGCTTCACCTTTGCCGGTATCACGTTCGAAGAGCATCGCGGCCGCGCCGTTGCCCCGGGCAGTGCCGTGCGTCGATTCGTGGAGCCCGACGAGGGCCACATTCTGCCGCTGGGCACGATGGACACGTTCGCCACCTACTACGCGCCCGCCGACTTCAACGAGACGGCCAACACGGTGGCGCTGCCGCTGTACGCGAAGCAGGAGCCGCGCAAGTTCGACCGTGGCACCGACCTGCACACGCAGGCCAACCCGCTGCCGCTGTGCCACCGTCCGGCGCTGCTGGTCAAGCTGGTGATGGGTGGCGGCGTATGAGTCTGGTTGCCCAGATCTATGAGGCGGCCGCCAACGCTGGGCTGCTGAAGGAGTGCCTTTGGTATCCGTCGAACGGTGCGCCGTCGCAACGGCATCAGGTCGGATTTGCCGCGCCAGATGAATCCCTTCTCGACGGCCTGACCTTTAGCACCGACTACGAGATGACCTACCCGGTCACGGCATTTGGGGGTCTTGCAGCCCGCGAGGTTGTCGAGATCGGTGGCGCGGCATTCCAGGTGCGAGACATCCGGGCTATGAGCGACGGCTCCGAGATCCGCGCCAAGCTCACCCGGCTGTAACCAGATGGCTGACAACTCGATCCGCGAGCGGATTTTGCTGGCGGTGATGGCGGCTGCCCGTCCTGCGGCCGATGGGCTCGGGGCCACGCTGCACCGCTCGCCTACGGTGGCCATCAGTCGGGAGCAATGCCCGGCTCTGGCGGTGTTTCCCGAGTCGGAGTCCATCACCGAGCGCGCCAACGACCGCGTCACACGCGAACTGACCATCCGCGTCGTCGCGCTGGCACGGTCGGTACCACCTGCGTCCCCCGAAACCGAGGCCGACCGTCTGCTCACCGCTGCCCACGCTGCCTTGTTCGCGGACGGCACCTTCGGTGGGTTGGCGCTGGGCATCCGTGAGCAGGAAAGCGAGTGGGAGGTCGAGGACGCCGATGCGGTGGCCGTGGCGCTCCCGGCGCGCTACCGCATCACGTACCGGACGTTGGCCGCCGACCTTTCAACCCTTGGATGACAACCATGACCCACCTTGTCCTGATACGCCCGCACACCCATGCGGGCAAGGCACATGGCGTCGGTGACCGGATCGAAATCGACGCGACATCAGCCGACTGGCTGATCACGCACGGCATCGCCACCCCGGAGCCGACTGTCCACGCCCGAGAACCCATCACTGACCCTGAACCCAAACCCCTCCAACGCAAGGAACCCAAGCAATGAGCACCTACGCCAGTTTTCAAGGCCGCGTCTTTCTCGGCAAGCGCGACATCGACGGCCTTCCCATCGAAGTGCGCTCGCCCGGCAACGTCGCCGAGCTGAAGCTCTCCCTCAAGACCGACGTGCTGGAACACTACGAGAGCCAGACCGGCCAGCGCTCGCTGGATCACCGGATGGTCAAGCAGAAGTCCGCCAACGTGAACCTCACCATCGAGGAATTCACCAAGGAGAACCTTGCACTGGCCCTGTACGGCAACCACGTCGTCGGCACGCCGGGTACGGTCACCGCCGAGCCGGTGGGCGGTGCGACGCCGATTGCAGGCGACCGCTACTTCCTGGCCCACCCGAAGGCCTCGTCCCTCGTCGTAGTGGATTCGGCTGGCACGCCCGCGACCTTGGTCTTGGGCACCAACTACACCGCTGACGTGGACTTCGGTGCCATCCAGTTTCTCGACACCACCGGCTTCACCGCGCCGTTCAAGGCCAGCTATGCCTACGGCGTGGCCACCGAGATCGGCATCTTCACGCAGGCTCTGCCGGAGCGCTTCCTGAGGCTCGAAGGCATCAACACCGCCCAGGGCAATGCCAAGGTGCTGGTCGAGCTCTACCGCGTGGCCTTCGATCCGCTGAAGGAAATCTCCTTCATCTCGGACGAGTACAACAAGTTCGAGCTCGAAGGCTCGCTGCTGGCCGACACCACCAAGCCCTTCGACGCGGTGCTGGGCCAGTTCGGCCGCATCGTGCAACTCTGATGGGAGTGAGCCATGAGTGAACTGGACACCCTGATTCCGCAGTCGGTCGAATTGTTGATTGACGGCGAGCCGCTGGCCATCAAACCGCTGAAGGTCGGGCAGATGCCTGGCTTTTTGCGGGCGATCTCGCCGGTGATGCAGCAGCTCACCGCCTCCAACATTGACTGGTTGGCGTTGTTCGGTGAACGCGGCGACGACCTGCTGTCGGCCATCGCCATTGCCGTCGGCAAGCCTCGGGCGTGGGTCGACGAGCTGGCCGCCGACGAGGCGATCCTCCTGGCCGCAAAGGTGATCGAGGTGAACGCCGATTTTTTTACCCGGACGGTGATGCCGAGGCTCGACGGCCTGTTCGGCCAAGTGAAGCTGCCGCCCATCGTGAAGGCGGCGGCTGGTTCGATGCCGTCCAGCACCTGATCGAGCACGGGCACCGCCTGCCTGACATCCTCGACTACACCCTGGCGCAGTTGCGCGGCTTCGTCGCAGCGACCGCACGCACCGACGCGGCACGCGATGCGCGGCTGCTGTCTGTGATTGCCATCGGTACACGTGGCGATGCCCGCCACCTCGACCAGACCCTCGACCGACTAACCGACAAGGCCGCTGACCGTGCCTGAAGACCATGCGCATTTCCGTCCAGATCGATAGCGCAGCAGCCCAGGCGCAATTGCGCCGCTGGGGCGGCGAATTCCGCGACAAGGTCAAGAAGGCGGTGTCGCGGGCGATTGCCAGCGAGGCGGTCGAACTCAAGCAGGACGTGCGCAGCCACGTTGCGAGCCAGATGGCCGTGGTCAAGAAGTCCTTCCTCAAGGGCTTCACCGCCAAGGTGCTGGACAAAGACCCGAACCGACTGCCCGCGCTCTACGTGGGCTCGCGCATTCCGTGGTCGGGCATGCACGAGACCGGCGGCCTGATCGCCGGTCGGATGCTGATCCCGCTCAACGGGCGGGTGGGCCGAAAACGATTCAAGGCACAGGTGGCCGAGCTGATGCGCGGCGGCAATGCCTATTTCATCAAGAACGCGAAGGGGAACATCGTCCTGATGGCCGAGAACATCAAAGAGCACGACCGGCCGCTGGCGGGCTTCAAGCGCCGCTATCGCAAGGCAGAGGGCATCAAGCGCATCAAGCGCGGTGCAGATATCCCGATTGCTGTCCTGGTGCCCAAGGTCGTGCTCAAGAAGCGCATCGACGTCGAGAGGCTGGTCGCGGGTCGCATCCCGCGTCTGGCAGCAGCGGTCGAGAAGCAGATCAGCACGGTGGATTGATTCATGGCCAAGCGAATTTCCATCCTCGTCGCGCTCGAAGGGGCCGACGATGGGCTCAAGCGCGCCATCACGTCGGCCGAGCGCAGTCTCGGTGATCTGTCGACCACAGCCAAGACCGCCGGGGCGAAGGCCGCCGCCGGAATGGCTGAGGTTAAGGCCGGGATGTCGGCCTTCGGCGATCAAGTGGCGACGGCCAAGACGCAGTTGCTGGCCTTCCTGTCGATCAACTGGGCCGGTGGCAAGGTGCTGGAGATCGTCCAGATCGCCGACGCCTGGAACATGATGTCCGCGCGCCTGAAGCTGGCGACGGCGGGTCAGCGTGAGTTCACCACCGCCCAAGCGGCCCTGTTCGACATCGCCCAGCGCATCGGTGTGCCGATTCAGGAAACGGCCACCCTCTACGGCAAGCTCCAGCAGGCCGTGCGGATGCTGGGTGGCGAGCAGAAGGATGCGCTGACGATCACCGAGAGCATCTCGCAGGCACTGCGCCTGTCGGGTGCATCGGCCACCGAAGCGCAGTCCTCCCTGCTGCAGTTCGGGCAGGCGCTCGCCTCCGGGGTGCTGCGAGGTGAGGAATTCAACTCCGTCGTCGAAAACAGCCCCCGTCTGGCGCAGGCCCTGGCCGATGGCTTGAACGTGCCCATTGGGCGGCTGCGCAAGCTGGCCGAAGAAGGCCGCTTGACCGCCGACGTGGTGGTCAACGCGCTGATGAGCCAGAAGGACAAGCTGGCCAGCGAGTACGCCCAACTGCCGCAGACCGTGAGCCAAGCCTTCGAGCGCCTGCGCAATGCCTTCGGGCAGTGGATCAACCGGGTCGATGAATCGACGGGTCTGACCAAGAAGCTGGCTGAGGCGCTGACCTTTCTCGCCAACAACCTCGACACGTTGATGCAGTGGTTGAAGCGCATCGCCGAAGTCGGGCTCGCGGTACTGATCTACCGCCTGATCCCGGCGCTCATCACCGCGTGGCAGACCGCCGGTGCGGCGGCAGTCACGGCCGCCAGTGCCACTGCAGCGGCGTGGACGACGGCCAACCTGTCGGTGTCGGCCGCTGTGGCCAGCGTCGGCTTGCTCAAGACGGCATTCGCTGTGTTGGGGGCCTTCCTGGTCGGCTGGGAGATCGGCACGTGGCTGTCGGAGAAGTTCGAGATCGTCCGCAAGGCGGGCATCTTCATGGTCGAGATGCTGATGAAAGGCATCGAGCAATTGCAGTACCGCTGGGAGGTATTCAAGGCGGTTTTCACGTCGGACACCATCGAGCAGGCCACCAAGCGCCATGAGGCCCGCCTCGCGGAGATGAACCAGATCTTCGCGCAGATGTACGCCGACGCGACCAAGGGGGCGGACGCCGCCAAGGGCGCGATGAACACCGCCGCCACCGCCGCCGAGGAGATCGCCAAGCGGCTGGAGGCTGTGCGTCAGGGCACCCAGGAAGCGGTCGGGCGTGGCGTCGAGGCTGTCCACGGTGCACTGGAGAAGCTGAAGTCTCGCCTTGGGGAGGTCGAGCAGGCCGTCGGCAAGGCCAACCAGACGGTCAACGACGCCACTGCCAAGATGGCCGAGGCCTACAAGGGCCTGACGTCCATCGTCGAAGCCAACCTGCAGCGCCAGATCGAGGCCGTGAAGGCACGCTACCAGCAGGAGCAATCCGCGCTGGAAGTCTCGAAGCAGTCCGAAGCCGCGCTGATCAGCAAGTCGACAGCTTTGCTGACCGATGCGCTGACCCAGCAGACCACGCTGCGGCGGCAGGCCACGACCGAGGCGTTGAAGCTGATCGACGACGAGTCGCGGGCCAAGATCGAAGCGGCACGCCGTGACGGACAGACCGAAGCCGAGCGCGCGGCCAACGTCCAGCGTGTCGAGAACGAAATCTTGGCGACCAAGCGACAGACGATGACGCAGGCGCTGGCCGAGTACCGGCAGCATATCGACGCGCTCAACGCCGAGGCCAACCGACATCTGGCCGAGATCAAACGCATCGAGGAGGAGAAGCGCCAGCTCTCGATGACGACGGAGGAGCGTGTCCGCGACATCCGTCGTCAGGGCATGACCGACTTCGAGGCCACGGAAGACCGCAAGCGCCAGATCGCGGAATACCAGGAGAAGGCTCGCGAGGCGCTGGCCAATGGCGAGTTCGAGCAGGCAAGGCAACTGGCCCAGAAGGCGATGGACTTGGCCTCACAGGTGGCCAGCTCGCAAACCAGTGAAGCCAAGCGCGGCGAAGACGCCCGCAAGCAGTCCGAGCAGGCGGTTTCGCAGGTCACCCAGCTCGAATCGCAGTCACGCGATGCCTATCGCAAGCAGGAATACGCGCAAGCCGAAGCCCTGATGCGCCAAGCAGACGCGTTGCGCGCCGAACTGGCCCAGAAGACCAAGGATGCCGACGCACAGATCGCACAGGGCAAGGATGGCGTCAATCAAGCCATCCAGCGCATCCGCGAGTCCGAGGAGATTCTCAACAAGACCCTGGATGCCGAAGCCAAGGCGCACCAGACGGCTGCACAGGCTGCGCTGACTGCGCGCGAGCAGATTCAGCAGACCCTCACGCAGACCGAAACCCAGATCGACCAGATCACGGCCAAGCTGAAGGACGGCCTGAAGGTCACGCTGGACGCCGACACGACGCGCTTCGACAAAGCCATCGCTGATCTGGACAAAGCCATCGCCGAGAAGGTGTTCCTGCTCAAGATTCAGGCTGACTTGCAGGAGGCCGAGAAGAAGCTGCAGCAGTACGAGCAGCTCCTCAAGGAAGGCAAGACGCTGCCCGTCGATGCCGATGTCTCCAAGGCCAAGGAGGCGCTGGCCAAGCTCAAGATCTACGCCGACCAGAACTCGCAGTTCGAACTGAAGGTGGCGACCGAGAAGGCGCAGGCCGCGATCACCAACGTCGAAGGGATGATCAAGGCACTGGATCGCATCCAGACCGAGTCCCAGCATCAGGTCAGTACCAACGCCGATGCGGCCCTCGCCGAGATCATGAGTCTCAACGGGGCCAACACCTCGAGCACGCACACGATCTACGTGCGCAAGGTGGAGGCAAACGCGACCGGTGGCTTGGTGGGCGCTGGCGTGCGCCGCTACGCCGATGGCGGCGCAGTGGCCCCGGCATTTCCCCGAATGAGTGGTGGCTCGGTTCCAGGCTCAGGCCATCACGACACCGTGCCGCGCACCTTGGATGCCGGTGCCTTCGTGATTCGCAAGGCTGCGGTGCAGAAATACGGCGGCGGCGCGCTCTCACGGCTGGCCAATGGTGTCGCCCGATTCGCCGTCGGCGGGCGCGTGATGGCCTTCGGCAACGGTCGATCTCAGGGCACCGATCCCGATGGCAAGCCGATTGTCCCGAAGAAGAACAGGGAGGCGGTCGAAGCTCTGAAGATGATCGACCTCGGTCTGCAGGGGATGAACGAGTACACGGGCTGGCTGCAGTGGAACTACGGTGCATCGGTCAGCTTGGACATGCGCAGCAAGACGATGGATAGCTACGGCAAGCAGGCCCAACAGGATCGGCGCGCGCTGGAGGACTTCATCAGCCGCAAGACGCTCACCGGCAACGAGCGCCAGAACCTGGAGCGCATCAAGCAGACGTGGCGGCAGGCAATGGCCCAGCCGCTGCTTTGGGGCAAAGACCTAGAGCGCGAGCTGATCGACTATATGGAGCAGAACCAGGGCGAGTTCTACCGGCGCGGTGGCATGGCCAAGTCCGACACCGTCCCGGCGATGCTCACGCCGGGCGAGTTCGTCGTGAACAAGGATGCCGTTTCCCGCTACGGCGCTGGCTTCTTCGAGGCGATCAACAACCTGTCTGCCCCGGCGCAAGCCCTGGCCGGTCGTGCGCTCGCGGGCGTCCAGGGCTTCGCCACGGGTGGCTTGGTACAGCCAAGCGGTTCGCGGCTGGCCCGTCCGGTGTTGGCGACAGACACCGGGCCCAGCCGCACGGTGCGCGTCGAGCTGTCCTCGGGCGACCGCAAGGTCAATGCCTCCGTCGATGCGGGCGACGAATCGCGCCTTCTTCAACTTCTTGACGCTGCCCGAACCCGGGCGGTGTGAGTCCATTCCGATGCAACTGAAAAACCTCTCCAATGAGGTGGCCTTGCTGCTGCCCGACGATTTGCTGTGGAGCGATGAGCACGCGTGGTCGCCCGCCGTGGCGTCAACGTCCTACCTCATCACCGGAGCCTTGCTGATCCAGTCCGCCACGCGGCAGGCCGGTCGCCCCATCACGCTGGTGGGCGCGCCCGATATGGCCTGGGTCACGCGCGCCACGGTCGAGCAGCTGCGTGCGTGGGCCGCACTTGCGGTCAGCAGTGCTTCGGGGCGCTTCGGCCTGACCTTCGTCGATGGCCGCTCGTTCACCGTGGCCTTTCGCCACACAGAAACGGCCATCGAAGCCGAGCCGGTGCTGGGCATCCCGGCCCGCGCCGACGCCGACTTCTATCGCCTGACCCTTCGATTCCTGGAGATCTGAGATGCCGATCCAATCCGGCGACGTGAAACTGCTGAAGTCCGCTGTGATGGCGGATGTGCCTGAGGGCGGTGGCGCGCCGACTGGCACCACCATTGCCGACGGCGTCTCCAACGCCATCTTCCCTGACATCTCCGAGCTGGATCGCGCCGGTGGCCGGGTCAATCTGCGCAAGTCCTTCGTGTCGGTTCAGACCGACGACACCGACACCTACTTCGGTGCCAACGTGATCGTGGCCGAGCCGCCGCAGGATGCCCGAGTCAGCGTCACGCTGTTCAGCACCGAGAAGACATTCGACACGCGCGAGCAGGCACAAGTCCGCATCGAGGCCTACCTCAACAAGGGCCCGGAGTGGGCGGGCTACCTGTTCGAGAACCACATCGCCGGTCAGCGCGTCATTCAGCTTTTCCAGCGCACCACCGACACCGTTCCCAATGTCGGCCAGACGCTGGTCTTGATCGAAAACGAGGGACTGGGCACCCAGAAGGAGCAGTACATCCGGGCCACCTCGGTGTCCGTCGTCGAGCGCACCTTCACCTACGACGGCGACAAGGACTACAAGGCTAGCATCGTCACGGTCGACATCAGCGACGCCCTGCGCTACGACTTCACCGGCTCGCCCGCAAGTCGCGCGTTCACTCGTGCCGCGAACAGCACCAAGACGCGCGACACGGTCGTGGCGGACGCCGGAACCTACGTCGGGGTGGTACCGCTGACGCAGGCTGCCGCCGTCGGCGATTTCACGATCAAGGGCACCTCGATCTACACGCAGTTGGTACCGAGCGCGCAGACCGAGACGCCGATCTCCTTCGTTCCTCCCTATGCGGCCGCCGGGCTGCCGGTGCCGGGGGCCGTCGCGGTGAGCTACACGGCCTATCACGCGTGGACGACCAGCATCAAGTTCAACTTGCCGGGCGGTTGCTTGCCCGGGTCGCTGACCATCGCCACCGACGGCATCACGATCTTCGATGACGCGGGCTTGCTCAAGACCGCCAGTGGGACTCTGGGCAATATCGATTACGCCAACGGCATCCTGACCCTGAACTCGGGGACGATGTCGAACGCGAAAGCGGTCACCTATACGCCTGCCGCGCAGATTCTGCGTGCGCCGCAAAGCTCGGAGATCCCCGTCACGCCCGAGTCGCGCAGCCAGTCCTACGTGGGCACGGTCAATCCGGTGCCGCAGCCCGGCACGCTGTCAATCAGCTACATGGCCCAGGGCCGCTGGTACGTGTTGTCCGACAGTGGCAACGGTTCGCTCAAGGGGTTGGACGCCAGCTATGGCGCGGGCACGTTCAATCGGAACACCGGGGCCTTCGTGGTGACATTGGGTGCATTGCCCGACGTCGGCAGTTCGCTCGTGCTGACCTGGAACGTGCCGACGCAGGAGACGCAGCAGCCATCGACCACCCTCAAGGCGTCGCAGGGTCTGACCTTGAACCCGCCAGCTGGGACGGCGGTGCAACCCGGCTCGCTCACGGTGTCGTGGGAGTACGGCGGCACCAAGACGGCAACGGCGGCCACGACGGGCGTGCTGTCGGGTGCCGCCACTGGCACTCTGAGCGTGGCGCAGAACCGCGTGGACTTCGCGCCGAATGTGCTGCCGTCCGTGGGGACAGAGCTCACCGTGAGCTATGTCGCTGGCCCCAAGCAGGAAGATTCGTTCGCGCATCCCTCCCGCAACGGATCGGGGCTGTTGCCGGTCACCGCAACCCTCGGGGCCATCGAGCCGGGCTCGCTCGAAGTCGAGTGGAACACTTTCACCGACGAGGCGGTTCTCGGCGCGTACACCTTCGCTCAATTGCAGGAGATGGGCATCGCCGTCTCGATCTGGCGCGACCCCACCCAGATCGCCCGAGATGACGGCAATGGCGGCGTGGTGTTGAACGGAGCAACCGTCGGCTCCGTGAACTACGGGACGGGTCAGGTGACCTTCAATCCGGATGTCTCGATCCGTATCCCGCGCCCGGTCTACACGGCAGTCGCCATCAACGGCACGGGTCGGTGGCGATTGAACTACGGCGGCATCGCCTACGTGGATGCGCCGTCGCTGTACCCCAACGACGAGTCCGGCTACGTCAAGCTGCGCTACAACAGCGCGGGCTCGACCAGCAACCAGACGGAGACGCATCCGTTCCTCCCTGCCTTCAAGCTGGTGCCGGGTGTGAATGCCCAGGTGGTGACGGGCACGGTGCTTCTCTCCATCAGTGGCGCGCAGCCGTGGGGCGACAACGGACAGGGAACGCTGCGCGAGTTCACCACCAGTGGCTGGGTCACGCGCGGCACGATCAACTACCTGTCGGGGGACGTGGCGCTGACGTCCTGGACGGCGGGCACGAACAACGCGATTCAACGCGCCAGTTGCGTGACCACGGTCGGCGAGAACATCTCCAGCGAGTTTGTGTTCCGCACTGGCGCGGCACCGCTTCGTCCTGGGTCGCTGTCGATCCAGTACGCCCGCGCAGTTGGTGGCACGCAAAACGTGACGGCCGGGATTGACGGCAAGATCGAGGCAACCGGCATCAGCGGCAGCGTCGACTACGAGACCGGTCTGGTGCGCGTGCGCTTCGGAACGATGGTCACGGCGGCCGGGAACGAGAGCCAGCCTTGGTACGCCGCCGACCGGGTGGGCACGGACGGCAAGATCTTCCGGCCCGAGCCGGTGGCTGCATCCAGCGTGCGCTACAGCGCGGTGGCCTACAGCTATCTGCCGCTGGACGCTGATCTGCTTGGCATCGATCCGGTGCGCCTGCCCAGCGACGGGCGCGTGCCGATCTTTCGCCCGGGCGGCTTCGCCGTGGTGGGCCACACCGGCAAGATCACAACCTCGGTCAGCAACGGCCAGACCATCAACTGCGCGCGGGTGCGCCTGTCGCGCGTGCGTGTCGTTGGCCACGACGCGGCGGTGATCAACACCGGGTACTCCACCGATCTGGAAGCGGGCACCGTCACCTTCATCAACGTGTCGGGCTACAGCCAGCCCGTGACCATCGAGCACCGCATCGAGGACATGGCCGTGGTGCGGGATGTGCAGATCAGCGGCGAGATCAGTTTCACGCGCGCCCTGACGCACGAATATCCGCTGGGGAGTCACGTCTCCAGCGCCCTGGTGGCCGGTGACCTGTTTGCCCGCGTGAATCTGGTGTTCGACCAGTCAACCTGGAATGGCGCGTGGTCGGATGCCTTGTCGGGCAGTTCCGCAACAGCGACCTTCAACAACACGCAGTACCCGATCCGCGTGACGAATCGGGGGGCACTGACCGAGCGCTGGATCGTGCGCCTGACCAACAGCACCTCGTTCGAAGTCATCGGCGAGAACGTCGGCGTGATCGCCACGGGCAACACCAGCGCGGATTGCGCGCCCAACAACCCGGCGACCGGCGTGCCGTACTTCCATCTGCCCGCCCTCGGATGGGGCAATGGCTGGGCCACCGGCAACGTGCTGCGTTTCAACACCATCGGCGCGCAGTTCCCGGTCTGGGTGGTGCGCACCGTCCAGCAGGGGCCGGAATCCGTGCCCGACGACAACTTCACGTTGCTGATTCGCGGCGACGTGGACACCCCTTGATCACGTAGACAGGAACCATTGAGATGACCGACCTGACCGTCAAACACTTCAACAGCGGCATGACCGGCGCGCCTCAGATCTCCAACAACTGGGGCGATCTGGTGACGATGCTCGATGCCTGCCTCGTCAACGGCTTCGCCCTGAAGGCCATCGACACGCTGACCAGCGTTGGAGGGGTGGCCACCGCGACCATCACCTCGGGTCACGCCTACCTGCCGAATCAGGTTGTGCTGATCGCAGGGGCTGAGCAGCCCGAGTACAACGGATCGCACCAAGTCCTGGCGACGACCATGACCACGTTCACCTATGCGGTGACGGGCACGCCGGTGTCGCCCGCGACGACCACCACGAGCCTCAGTGCCAAGGTGGCGTCGCTCGGCTGGGAAAAGCCGTTCGGGGGCACGAACAAGGCCGCCTACCGCAGCAAGAACCCGCAGTCGCCGCAGAACATCCTGCTGATCGACGACAGTCTCAAGACGCCGGGCTTTACCACCGACTGGGCCAAGTGGGCGAACGTCGGCATCGTGGAAGACCTGTCCGACATCGACACCATCGTTGGCGCGCAGGCCCCCTATGACCCGAACAACCCGACGCAGAACTGGAAGCAAGTTCAGGCAGGTCAGTGGGGTTGGCACAAGTGGTACCACGCCCGGCAAAGCGGCTACGAAAACTACGGCGATAGCGGTGGTGGCAACCGCAACTGGGTGCTGGTGGGCGACGACCGGCTGTTCTACCTCTTTGTCACCAACGCGGCGGGTTTCGGCTGGTACGGGCGTAACTCCTACTGCTTCGGCGACATCACCAGCTTCAAACCCGGCGACAACTACGCCACCGTGCTGTGCGCCGACGACATCTACTGGAGCAACAGCAACAGCGGCTACTCAAGCTACCCGGGGCAGTACAACGGCTACGGGCTGATTTCGTCGCTGGACTTCGCGGGCAAAGTGCTGCTGCGCAATCACACCCAGCTCGGCAACCCAGTCCGCTGGGCGACGACATCCCTGAACACCAACAACGGCCAGCAGATCTGCGGCAGGGGCCCGATGCCGTTCCCGAATGGCGCGGACTACAGCTTGTGGCTGCTGCCCACCTACGTGAGGCAGGAGGACGGCCATATGCGCGGCATCCTGCCCGGGATGCTGTGGATGCCCCAGGACAGGCCCTACAGCGATCAGACCATCGTGGACAACGTGGTCGGTCAGGCGGGCAAGCGCTTCCTGCTGATCAGGACGCAGTACAGCTCGGAAACCGAAGGCGCGCAGATCGCGTTCGACATCACCGGCCCGTGGAGGTAAGCCATGAGCTACCCGCTGAGCGAGTCCTTCGCCACGGCTCCCGCGCCTGGCTACACCGCAGTCCTCGGCGAAATGGCCGCGACACACAACAGCGCGCAGCAGTCCATCGACATCTCGGCCCCGAGCAGCCAGTCCATCCTGCGCTTCAACGAAACCGCCCACGGCGACTTCTGGTTTGAGGCGGACATCGAGTTGCTGACCGACCCAAGCGCCCGCAAGCACATCGGCCTGTGGATGACCACCGGCAATGGTTCGGAGGGCTACCGGTTCGCGCATCTGGACGGTGCCTGGGTCGTGACACGCTGGAACAGCGGTTTCGGCGACGGCGTGGCAGTGACGGGCGGCGTCAACGATGGAGCGAAGCCGGTCGCGGGCGTCGCCGACGTGGCCCCGACCTTTAACGTCAGCCAGCGGCTGACCCTGCGTTGCGAGGTCGTCGTCGGAGCCTTCGACACCAATGGCGTGCCGTGGGCCCGTCTGATCCAGTTCAAGGCCGGTGGGGTGCTGATGTTCCAAGTCGGGGATGCCGCGTACCGGGGCAAGCTGATCCCGGGCGTGTTCCTGTACGGAGCCACGGCGCGCGTCCACGCCATCGAGGGTGACACGCCGTCTGGTCTGCCTGCATTTCCCGCGACTGTCGGCGTGAACGCTGCCGATGACCTGTTGCCGCTGTCAGGTGGACCGAGTTCGGTGCTGCCTGATCCCGCCGCCAATATCGGCGTCAATGCCGATTGCGACCTGATGCGGCTGAACAGCCCCTCGTCCGAGTTGTGGAACCGGGGCGGTGGCTACGACAGGAATTTCCGCGCCATCCCGAACGGACGCAAGGACATCCACTTCAGTGGCCACGGCGTGATCGTCGGAACCGTCAAGGAGAAAGGGCAGCCCGACCAGCCGTTGGTGCGGCGGGTGCAACTGATCAGCGAGAACACCCGCGTCCTGGTGGCCGAGACCTGGAGCGACACCACGGGCGCGTACCGGTTCGAGTTAATCGACCCGGCCCAGAGATACACCGTGGTCAGCTACGACCACAAGCAGATGTACCGCGCCGTGATCGCGGACAACCTTCATCCGGAGATGATGCCGTGACCGTTGCCATCACTGTCGAACACAACGAGGCGCGGCTGGCGGGCACCCTGGCGTTCCTGGATGCGGGCAGCAACCCGGCGCGTCTGCGCATCTACGGCGGCACGCGACCGGCTACACCGGCGACGAC
>Ga0209023_10001547_pt1 | contig 30500 bp, 31 predicted proteins | sample LakOneMetagenome_FD_187468 | JGI IMG/M metagenome (GOLD analysis project Ga0209023, IMG submission 187468) | Freshwater and sediment microbial communities from Lake Erie, Canada (SPAdes) (version 2) | ecosystem: Environmental > Aquatic > Freshwater > Lentic | place: Lake Erie, Canada...
CGGCTCCTCGCCCGAGCGCGGCGGCTCGACGTCCAGCGCCACCTCGCCGTCAGACCCGAGATCGGCATGCGCGGTCGCGCCCGCTGTCAGCGCGCCCGACACCACGGCATCGGTCAGCGCGCGCTCCAGGGTCCGGCGCACGTGCCGCTGCAGCGGCCGCGCCCCGAACGCCTCGTCGAAGCCGTCAGCTGCGAGCCGCTCGACCAGTACGTCGGAGACCGTGAGGGTGACGTCGCGCTCTGCCAGCAGCCGCGCACACGTGCGCTGCACGATCAGCCGTGTGATCTGGTCGATGTCCTCGCCTGCAAGGGCGTGGAACGCCACGACCTCGTCGATCCGGTTCAGAAACTCGGGCAGGAACGCGTCCTTGACGGCGTCCAGCATCCGTTCGGCGTCTGCCGGCTCGTCCGCCGCGGTGAATCCGAGCGGGCGCTGCTTGGCCTTGCCGGCGCCGAGGTTCGAGGTCATCACGATCACGGTGTTCGTGAAGTCGACCGTGCGGCCCTCACCGTCGGTCAGCCGCCCGTCATCGAGCAGCTGCAGCAGCACGTTCCAAACCTCCGGGTGGGCCTTTTCCACCTCGTCGAGCAGCACGACGCTGTACGGCCGCCTGCGCACCGGCTCGGTCAGCTGGCCGCCGTCGCCGTAGCCGACGTAGCCGGGAGGCGCACCGATCAGCCGTGCCACGGTGTGCGGCGCGCGGAACTCCGACATGTCGATGCGGACGAGCGCATCCTCGGAGTCGAACAGCCGCTGGGCCAGCGTCTTGACCAGCTCGGTCTTGCCGACGCCGGTCGGTCCGAGGAACAGGAAGGAGCCCATTGGCCGGTCACGCTCGGCGAGGCCGACGCGAGAGCGCCGGATCGTGTCGGCGACCTTCCGCACGGCCTCGTCCTGGCCGACGACGCGCTGATGCAGGTCCTCTTCCAGCTGTGCCAGGCGGCCGAGTTCATCGGTGCTGATCTCGCCGACCGGGATGCCCGTACGTGCGGCGATCACCTCAGCAATCTGTGTCCGGCCGACCAACAGTGGCCCGGCGACGGCCTCAGCGGTCTCCTGTTCGCGCTCCTCGGCGAGGATCGCGAGCTGCTGCTTGCAGGCGGCGGCGCGCTCGTAGTCCTCGACGCCGACAGCGGTCTCCAGCTCCGCCTTGAGCGCCGCTGCGCGCGCGTCGAAATCGGACGGCTGGGCGAGCCTGAGGCGCGCACCTGCCTGGTCGATCAGATCGATCGCCTTGTCGGGCAGCTGCTGCTCGGGGAGGTAGCGGGCGGCCAGGGTGGCCGCGGCTTCCAGTGCGTCGTCGCTGTAGACGGCGCCGTGGTGGTCCTCGTAGGACGCTTTGATGCCGTGCAGGATCTCGACGGTCTGCTCAGGCGTCGGCTCGTTGACGGTGACCGCCGAGAAGCGCCGGGCGAGCGCTGCGTCACGCTCGATCGTGCGGTATTCAGCCAGGGTCGTGGCGCCCATCATCCGCAGCGTGCCGCGCGCGAGCATCGGCTTCAGCAGGTTCGCGGCGTCCATCGCGCCCTCGGCGCCGCCGGCGCCGAGCACGGTGTGCAGCTCATCGAGGAACAGCAGGATCTTGCCCTCGGCAGCCTCGACCTCTGCCAGCGCGGTCTTCAGCCGCTGCTCGAACTGGCCGCGGTACTGCGCACCGGCGACCATGCCACCGAGGTCGAGGGCGACGATCCGCACGCCGCGCAGCGCATCAGGCACATCACTCTCGTGGATGCGGCGCGCGAGGCCCTCGGCGATCGCCGTCTTGCCGACGCCCGCCTCACCGATCAGCACCGCATTGTTCTTGCGGCGCCGCGCGAGGATCTCGACCGTCTGCTCGATTTCAGCCGCGCGGCCGATCACGGGATCGATCTGACCGGCGGCAGCTGCGGCCGTGAGGTCGTGGCCGAACGCGTCGAGTGCGGGCGTGGCGGACTGCGGTCCACTGCGCGAAAGTCCCTCGGACAGTTCCTGGGCGCACTGGTGACACATCGCGGCAACCTGCCGACCGGCCTCGGTGGCAACGACAGCCTGCAACGTCGCCGGGCGCTCGGCGCAGATCACGCAGGTGGGGGCGGTATGGGCGTTGCCGGTGGCATCCATGATCGATCTCCTGATGTGGTGTCGGGCGAAAATCTAAGTCGCCGAGGCGCAAGTCTAGCGAGGTCGAACAACGCCTTTGTGAGAAGCCCGCCACAATGTCCTGATGGCCGCACAGAGCACCTCGACCTACAAGCTGTGGCAGCGTGCCAGCGGCAAGCCCGGAGGCAAGCGGGCGTTCTCGACCGCAGTGAGCATGAAGGCGCCCTACTTCCGCACGATCACGCCAAGCGTGCAGGAGCTGGAGCCCGGCCGCTGTGTCGTGACGGCACCGAAGTGGTGGGGCGTGCAGAACCACATCGGCACGTTCCACGCGATCGCCGCCTGCAATCTCGCCGAGTTCGCGATGGGGATGGTGGCGGAGGCGACGGTTCCCGGTACGCACCGCTGGCTGCCGAAGTCGATGCACGTGGAGTACCTGCAGAAGGCGGAGACCGGCCTGCGCGCGACCGCGGTGCTCGATCCACTGCCCGACTTCGCGGCGATCGGCGACGGTGCGGAGGTCGTGATTCCTGTCGCGATCACGGACAAGGCCGGCGCTGAGGTCGTGCACGCCGACATCACGATCTGGGTCACCCCGAAGCCGCAGCGTTAGATGCCCGAACCCTCACTGGAGCAGTTGGTCAACAGGGCACTCGCCGAGGATCTCGGTGACGGTGACGTGACGACCGCGAGCACGGTTCCCGCCGGCTCGAAGGCGCATGCCACGATCACGCAGAAGCAGGAGGGGGTGCTGGCCGGGCTCGCCACGCTGCGGGAGGTCGTGCGCCAGGCGGCGCCGTCGGTCACGCTCACGCTGCACGCGTCCGACGGTGACCACAACCCGGCCGGAACGCTGGTCGCCGAACTCGACGGCGACGCGGCCGAGATCCTGTTGGCGGAGCGGACCGCGCTCAACTTCCTGCAGCACCTCAGCGGCATCGCCACGCTCACAGCACGTTACGTCGCCGCGGTGAGCGGGACCCAGGCCCGGATCCTCGACACGCGCAAGACGACGCCGACGCTGCGGGCACTGGAGAAGGCCGCGGTCGCCGCAGGTGGCGGCGTCAACCATCGCTTCGGGCTCTTCGACATGGTGCTGATCAAGGAGAACCACATCGCGGCGGCCGGCGGTGTGGCGGCGGCGATTCAGGCTGCGCGTGCGATGTACCCCGAGCTGCCGATGGACGTGGAATGCCGCACCCGCGCCGAGGTCGACGAGGCGCTCGCCGCTCGCGCGCCGCGGCTGCTGCTCGACAACATGAGCTGCGACGAGCTGCGTTCGATCGTCGACGACGTCCGCGGGCGCGCCGAGCTGGAGGCCAGCGGCGGCGTCACGCTCGACACTGTGCGTTCGATCGCGGAGACCGGCGTGGACTACATCTCGGTCGGCGCGCTCACGCACTCGGCACCGGCGCTGGACCTGTCGCTGCTGCTTGACCGTCAGTGACCGCAACGTTGGTCATGGAACGCTCAATAGCCCAACGATTCGTGACCAACGTTGGAGAGATACCCTGCGGGCATGAGCACCCGCGTCCGTGAGCCGCTGCCGATGGCGCCGACTGCGCCGTCTTCGCTGAGTCCTGCGGAGCTCGAGGCGTTGAGCGCCGAGGTGCGCGCGCTGGCGGCCGAGCGCGACGCGGTGATCCTGGCGCACAACTACCAGGTGCCTGAGGTGCAGGCCGTCGCCGACTACGTGGGCGACAGCCTCGGTCTCTCACGACAGGCCGCGGCGACGTCGCAGTCGGTGATCGCCTTCTGCGGCGTTCACTTCATGGCGGAATCGGCATCGATCCTCTGTCCTGACAAGACCGTGCTGATCCCCGATCTGAACGCCGGTTGCTCGCTCGCCGACTCGATCACCGCCGAGGAGCTCGCGGCCTGGCAGGCCCAGCATCCCGGCGCGATCACCGTGATGTACGTCAACACGACGGCGGAGACGAAGGCGCTGACCGATTACTGCGTCACCTCCTCGAATGCGGTCAAGGTCGTCGAGCACCTGATCACGGAGAACCACTGGCAGGACAAGGTCGCGGCCGGTGAGCAGCTGCCGATTCTCTTCGGCCCGGACATGTGGCTCGGCTCCTACGTCGAGAAGAAGCTCGGCGTGCGGATGCATGTCTGGGACGGCGAATGCCACGTGCACGCCGGCATCCGTCCCGATGACATCACGAAGATGCGGGCCGAGCACCCCGACGCGGACTTCCTGATCCATCCCGAGTGCGGCTGCTCGACCCAGGTGATGGAGTTCGTGGCCGCCGGTGACATCGATCCCGCCGGCGTCCACATGCTCTCGACGGGGCAGATGCTGGACTATGCGCGCGAGCATGCAGGTCACGGCGGCACGGCGATCATGGCGACCGAGACCGGGATGCTGCACGGCCTCGAGCTGGCGGCACCGGACGTGGACTTCATCGCCGCCAATGAGCGGGCGGCCTGCCGCTACATGAAGATGATCACGCTCGAGAACCTGCGCGACTGCCTCCGTGACATGACCGGCGAGGTCAAGGTCGATCCGCTGATCGCCGAGCGTGCGATCGTGCCGATCGAGCGCATGGTCGCGATCGGCTAGCGCGGCCCTCAGTTGGCGGCCAGCTGGAGCAGGTCGACCATCAGCTCGCCGGTGTCAGCGTCGTCGTAGAGCTCGACGTCGGAGAACCAGGTACCGCGCTTGACCGAGTCGATGCACATCGAACCGTCGTCGGCGACCTGGTCCTCGGGGATGGCGCTGTCGTCGTAGGAGCCGTCGTCGACCTGGTCGTCCGTCACGACGACGTCGGCGCTGTCGGCCTCGCTGGAGCTTCCGTCGTCGACGACGACGTCGTCGGCGCTCGTGCCGTCGTCGATCACCGGCGCGCCATCGTCGCTCTGAATCTCCGGGCACAGCACCTTGGTGTCCTCGGTGAACGTCGCGGTGACCACCCGGCCCTCGCTGGCGAGCCAGAGCCGCAGCGTGCCGCTCGCGGCGTCGAAGCGGACGATGCGGCCAACGTTCTCATCACCGTCGAGCGTTCCGTCGTCGTCGGTATCGGCGTCGAGTGGATCGTTGCCGGTGCGCTGCTCGGCCAGATTCGAGAGCCCGTCATGGTCGCGGTCCTCGTCGCCGTCGGCGCGGTGGTTGCTGTTCGTGTCGCGGCGCGCGGGATTGCTGTGCACGGCCTGCTCGGTTGCGTTGTTGAGCCCGTCCTTGTCGCGATCCTCCAGCCCGTCGCTGCGCCCGTTGTTGTCGGTGTCGGCCCGTTTCGGGTTGGTGCCGGCAAGGAACTCGTTGTAGGAGTTCAGGCCGTCGTTGTCGGGGTCGGACTTCGGCGCGACGTGGTAGCGCAGCTGGAACGCCTTGGAGTACTTCGGAAAGGCCGGTGCACCGCGGGTGCCGGCCTTGACGTGCTGAGCAGCTGCCGCCGTGCCGGTGCCCACGGTGAGGCTCAGGGCGGCGACGAGAGCGAGCGCGAGAGGGCGGACGCGGACCATGGTTCATATGTCGCCAGCTCCTGGCGCCCCGATAAGGCGAGACCCCCGGAACCGACCTTCTGTCCACTAAGAACCGGTGTACTGTCGTTTACCTGTCCAGATTCCGTCGGCGGGGTCAGGCGACGGCAAAGTCCTCGACTTGATGGGGGCCGACGCAGGCGACGGCGGCGGCGTCCGGATCCACGAGCTTGGCAACCGCGGCAACATCGTCGAACGTCACGGCATCGAGGCTCTCGACGGCGTCGTCGGGGTTGAGCGAGGTCAGGTGCACGATCGCCTGCTGGGCGACGTAGCGGGCGACGGCGTTGGTGTTCTCGAACGCCAGCACGAGCCTGCCGGCGGCGTACGCCCGTGCACGTTCCACCTCCTCTTCCGTGGGCCCGTCAGCGTGGAGTTCCGCCACGATCTCCCGCATCCGTCGGTAGGCCTCGCCAACCTTGCCCGACTCCAGACCCGAGCTGAGCTGCAGCACCGCGTGGTCGGAGCGGAGGTGATCCGATGCGGAAACCGAGTAGCAGAGCCCGCGCTGTTCGCGAATCTCGTCGAACAGCCGCGAACCCATCGAGCCGCCGAGGAGGGTGCTGTAGATCGTGAACGGCGCGCGCTGGGCGCGGAGGTCGATCTGTGGCGTGTAGATCAGCCGCAGGTGTGACTGGTTGGTGTCCCGGGTCTGCACCAGCGTGTCAGCGACCAATTCCGGTGCCGCCGCCGGAGGCGCGGCCGGCGGCAGGGACGGGAAACGCTCGAACAGTGCCGCCGTGGCCGCGTCATCGGCGACATGATCGAGGTTGCCGACGATGAACGCGCCGCCGCGCGCGCCCGCCCACTGCCGCTCGCGGAACGCGACGATGGCATCACGGGTGAACGTGCGCAGATGCTCTTCCGGACCGAGCACGGTGCGCCCGAGCGGATGGTCACCGAACGCCGCACGGTCGATCAGATCCTCGGCGACCGCTGAGGGCTGGTCCTTGTAGCGCTGGATCTCCTGGATGACGACGCCGCGCTCTTTGTCGAGCTCGGTCTGATCGAGCAGCGGCCGGCCGACGAAATCGGTCAACAGATCGATCGCTGCCGGCGCAGCTTCGGCGCGCACAGTGATGTGGAACGCGACCAGGTCATGCGAGGTGTAGGCGTTGAGCGAGCCGCCCATCCGTTCAGCAGTTTCGTTGACCTTCGTATAGTGGTCGTACTTCTCGCCACCCTTGAAGACGAGATGCTCGAGGAAATGGGCCATCCCGTTTTCCTCAGCGCGTTCGGTCCGGGCACCGGCCTCGAACGCCACGAGGATCGTCACCGCACGCGTGCCATCTATCGCGATGCGGTGCAGTGGGAGTCCGTTTTCCAGCGTTCTGCTCGTGATCTTGGGCACACCCGCAATCTAGCTTGCACTGACCGTGTCACGGGCAGGCATCCTGGAGGCGGGTGGCGAACCACCCGAAAGCCATGGCCATCATTCAACGGCACAAACAGCAGCTGGACCGGGAGGCGCGGCCGCGCGACAGCGCGCCGTCGGTGATCGAGTTCCGCGGCGTGACGAAGTCCTACGGAGCGACCAACGGCGGTGTCGAGGACATCACGCTGCAGATCGCCCGCGGCGACTTCGTCTTCCTCGTCGGCAGCACCGGCTCGGGCAAGTCGACGCTGATGAAGCTGCTGATCAAGGAGATCGAGCCCGATTCCGGGCAGATCGTCGTTGCCGGCCACGACCTGCGTGACGTGACGAACAAGAAGGTGCCGTTCTACCGCCGCAACATCGGCATGGTGTTCCAGGACTTCAAGCTGCTGCCGGACCGCACCGTGCACGACAACGTCGCGTACGCGCTGCAGGTGACCGGCCAGTCACGTAAGGAGATCCGCTCCAAGGTGCCGGACGTGCTGCGCCTGACCGGGCTCTCGACCAAGCTCCACCACTTCCCCGATCAGCTCTCCGGCGGTGAGCAGCAGCGCGTGGCGATCGCGCGCGCCTTCGTCAACCACCCGCCGCTGCTGCTGGCCGATGAACCGACCGGCAACCTCGACCCCGAGACCTCGGTCGGGATCATGCAGCTGCTGCACCGCATCAACCGCGCCGGCACGACCGTGCTGGTCGCCACGCATGACAACCACATGGTCGACCGGATGCGCCGCCGCGTGATCGAGCTGGAGGCCGGCTCACTGATCCGCGATGAGTACGACGCGAAGTACTCGACCAAAGAGCTGGACACCGCGGAGTTCGCGCAGTTGCTGGACAACGACGACGACATCGACGACATCTTCGCCTAATGCGCTCAACCTTTTTCCTCAAAGAAGCCCTCCGCTCGATCTCGCGCAACGCGATCCCGAGCTTCGCCGCCGTCGCCTCCGTGCTCGTCACGGTGCTGGTGCTCGGCGTCTTCATCCCGGTCGTGCAGGCGACCACGGGAGCGTCGAATGATGTGCGTCAGCGGCTGATCGTCAACGTGTACCTGAAGACGAAGGCCGAGAAGGCGGACGTCGAGCGCGTCAACCAGCTGCTGAACAGCCGCGTCGAACACGTCAAGAAGGTCGTCTTCGTCAGCAAGGCCGACGCCTACGCCGAGCAGAAGAAGCTCAACCCCGAGGCCTACGCGCTGCTCGGGAGCAACCCGCTGCCGGACACCTTCCGGATCACGCCGGACGATCCCGACAATATCCAGAAGATCATGGATCAGATCCAGCCGCGCGGTGTCGCCGGCGGCGTGCTGCCGATCGACGCGTCGATCGACAAGGCCGTCAGCGGCAAGCGCGAGAAGGACAAGATCCTGACGATCACGCGCTTCGTCAACATCACGATGATCCTGCTCGTCACGCTGCTCGTGGTTGCGTCGATCCTGCTGATCTCGAACACGATCCGGCTCAGCCTCTTCTCCCGCCGCCGCGAGGTCGAGGTGATGAAGCTCGTCGGCGCGACGGACTCGTTCATCCGCTGGCCGTTCGTGATCGAGGGCATCGCACTCGGCGCGCTCGGCGGTGTCGCCGCGATCGGCCTGCTCGGGATCGCCAAGGTGGTGGTCGTCGACCGGCTGACGTCGGCGTCGACGCTGATCGCGGCACCCGACACGATCGGCTTCTGGGCGCTGGCGGCGCTGCTGCTCGGCGCATCCGTGGTGGTATCCGGACTCGGTTCCAGCCTCTCGCTGCGCCGCTTCCTGCGCGTCTAGCAACGACGAACCACATCGCGGTCCGTCGCAGCGCGGCGCTATTCTGCCGCCATGCTCTCCGTCCGCACGCTGCGTGCTGCCCTGACCGCCCTGGTCGCCCTGATTGTGGCGATCTCCCTCGCATCCTGCGGCGGCGACACCGCAGGATCCGCCAAGGCTGATTCGGGCTCGGCGTCCGTCGGTGTCCTGGCCGATGCGTTCCCCGCGAACACGCTCGGCTATCTCGAGCTGACCGTGCGGCCCGACGGTGAGCTGGCCGACAACGCGAAGACGATCATCGGCAAGCTGATCGGGAAGAGCCCCGATCAGGTGCCCGCATACCTGCAGAAGCAGCTGGACCAGGACCCGCAGCCCGGCGAGGCGTCCTGGAGCGACGTCAAGAAGGTGCTTGGCAAGCACGTCGCGATCGGTGTGCTGAGCATCGACGGCACGATCAAGGATTCTGATCTGAAAGGGGTCACGGCGGAAACGGCCTTCGTCATCGAGGTGACCGATGCCAAGGCGGCCGAGAAGCTGATCGCCAAGGAGGCGACCGCCAAAGCCCTCAACGGGCAGCGCTATTACCTCCAGTCGAACAAGATGGCCTCGGCGATCGTCGGTGACCGCATGATCGAAGGGATGGACGAGTCGTCCCTGAAGGCGATGCTTGACGGGCAGAAGGCCGCCAAGCACCTCAGCGACACCAAGGGGTTCGAGGATGCTGCGGGACAGGTTGGTGGCAATCCACTGCTCTTCGCCTTTGCCGAAGCAAAGCCGCTACTGGACCGGGTCCGAGCGCTGGCCACACCGGACATCCGCAAGCAGCTCGATCTCTCGCTCAAGTCCTACGGTGCGAACGGGCTGGGGTCCTACGGACTGACGGGGACGTTCGCCAAGCGATCGATCGCGATCGACTTCTTCACGGTCGGCGGGAAGACCGATGGCCCAACGACCGGGGCCGGCGACCTGATCAAGAACGTCCCCGGCGATGCCTGGGTGGCGTTCGGCACCAGCGACCTCGGCAAGCAGTTGACCGCGGGCCTCAAGCAGATCAAGGACCTCGGCACGATCGACGGGACGGACATCGCGGCGGAGATCGCCAAGGGCGAGAAGCAGCTCGGCCTGAACCTGGAGAAGGATCTGTTCTCCTGGATGGGTGACGTCGCGATCTACGCACGTGGAACGACGGCGGATACGGCGAACGGCGCCCTGGTGGTCCACACGACCAACGCTGATGCCAGCGCCCAGGCGATCAAGGACGTCAGCCGCCTGCTCGGGCAGGCGGATCTGGCGCCGAAGCCGGTCGATCTCGACGGCGCCAAGGGCATCTCGATCGCCGCCGGGCCGGTCACCGCGTACATGGTGCAGAAGGGCGACACGCTGACGATCGCCTCCAGCGAGGCGGCGGCGCGCGACGCGCTCGCGCCGAAGACGACGCTTGGTGATTCGGCGTCGTTCAAGGCTGCCGACGATGAGCTCGACGGCGTGGATCCGGCGGTGTTCCTGGCCTTCGCGCCATTGATCGATCTCGCCAAGACGAGCAAGGACTTCACGGCTGAGGACCGGCGGGTTCTCGAAGCGCTGGACTCGGTGATCCTGGGCACGAAGACCGACGGTGACGCGCGGCACATCAAGGCTGCGCTGCTGGTGCGCTAACCGAGCGAATCTTTAGAAAACCGTCCTACCCTGTCGCGCTGATGGTCAAGCGCGTCATCCTCGTCCTGCTGCTCGCCGCCGGTTGTCTTGCGGGCGGCATCTGGCTGGGTGGACACCCGCGGCACCTGCCCACCGCGGTCCGCGACCAGCTCGTGCAGGACACCGAGACGCAGCGCTTCAACGATGCGTTGCAGGTCGTGCGCGGCACGTTCTATCGCGACGTGCCGGAGAAGCAGCTCGTGGCAGACGGCATCGGCGGCATGGTCAAGCAGCTCAAGGACCCGTACTCGCAGTACTTCACGCCAGAGGACTACAAGAAGTTCCTGCGCCAGCAGGCGCAGCAGTTCTCGGGCATCGGCGTCGCGGTCGGCGCCGACAAGGGTGGTCTGCGGATCCTCAAGAGCTATCCGAACTCGCCCGCGCAGGAAGCCGGGCTGAAGCTCGGTGACCTGATCGTCTCGGCTGACGGCAAGCCGCTGAAGGGCCTCAAGCAGGAGCGCGCAGTCGCTCTCGTCAAGGGTCCGGAGGGCACCACGGTGCTGCTCGGCATCCAGCGCAAGGCGACGAAGGCCCGCAAGGTTCGCGTGACGCGCCGGGCGATCACGGTGCCGTCGGTAGGTTCGCGTTTTCGCACGTATCGTGGCAAGACCTTCCAGCAGATCGCTGTCGGCGTCTTCAGCCAGGACGACGTGACCGAGCAGGTCGAGGAGCAGATCCGTCGCGGCGAGAAGCGACGCGTCGCCGGCATCGTCCTGGACCTCCGTGGCAACCCGGGAGGTCTCGTGACCGAGGCCCAGGGTGTCGCCGGCACCTTCCTCTCGAAGGGTGACGTGATCGTCAGCACGCGCGGGCGCTCGGTGGCGGGCGCGACGCTGCGGGCCCAAGGCGCGCCGGAAGCACCGAAGATTCCTATGGTCGTGCTCGTCGACCGCGGCAGCGCCTCAGCGTCGGAGATCGTCGCCGGCGCCCTGCAGGATCACCGCCGCGCGAAGCTCGTCGGCGTGCGCACCTATGGCAAGGGCGTCTTCCAGCAGGTCATCAATCTGCGCGACGGCGGTGCCCTCGACCTCACAGCAGGTGAGTACTTCACGCCGAACGGCCGGAACCTCGGCGCCGGCGGCTCCAAGCGTGGTGCCGGGCTGACGCCGGACGTGCGGGTGCCCGGCGACTGGCGCACGCGCCAATGGCAGACGCGGGCGCTCGCGACCGCGCTGAAGACCCTCGCCGCCGAGACCAAGTGAGCAAGCAGGGGCGCGGCGCGTCGCGGCCGAAGCGCGGCCACGGCCGTCAGCCACGCGGCCTGGAAGGGCGAGAACCGGCACGTGACCGCGGTGCTGACGGCACGCCGTCGGCGTTGCCGGAATCGGTTGTCGGCGTGCTCGCCCGACGCGGCCGCCTGACCGTGGTCGAGCCGTTCTTCGAGCGCGGTCGCTTTCTCGCCGTCGAGAAGACCCGCGACGCCCGTGAGGGTCAGCTGGTGCTCGCCTCCACCGGGCAGCGGTCACGCGGCGGGGCGAAGGTGCTGCGCGTACTCGGGGCGCCCGACAACGCTCGCGCCGTGCTCGAGGCGTTCATGCTGCATCGCGGCCTCGCACGGCGCTTCCCGCCCGGCGTCGAACGTGCAGCCGCCGAGGCGATCGACGCCGTCGAGCGTGAGGACCCGGCCGCCGACGTACGGCGGGACCTGCGTTCGTTGGTGACCTTCACGATCGATCCGTCGACCGCGAAGGACTTCGATGACGCGATCTCCGCCGAGGAACTCGGCTCGGGGCATTGGCGTGTCTGGGTGCACATCGCCGACGTCAGCGCGTACGTGCGGCCAGGTTCGCCGATCGACCGCGAGGCGCACCGCCGCAGCACGTCGGTCTACGTCCCCGGCCTCGTCGAGCCGATGCTGCCGGAGGCGCTGTCGAACGGTGCCTGCTCGCTCGTACCCGGCGAGGACCGCCTGGCGGTGACGATCGAGCTGGAGATCCGTGGTGAGGAGGTCGCCTCGTCCGAGGCCTACCGCTCACTGATCCGCTCCGACGTGCGGCTCGACTACGACAGCGTCGACCGGCTCTTTTCGGGCGAGATCGAGCCGCACGGTGTGTGGGCACCGAGCCTCGGCGCCGCCCGCGCTGCGGCAGCACGGCTCCGCGATCGGCGTGACCGCGAGGGCGCGCTCGTCATCACCTCGACCGAGCAGGACTTCACCTTCACCAAGCAGGGCCACGTCAAGGACCTGCTGCCGAGCGTGCAGACCGAGTCCCACCAGCTGATCGAGCATCTGATGATCGCTGCCAACGAGGCCGTCGCCGAACGGCTCGCGAAACTGCGGGTCCCCGCCCTCTACCGCGTGCACGAGCAGCCCGAGCCGGAGGCCGCCGAACGGTTGCTGGCGCAGCTGACGTCACTCGGTATCCCGACGCCGCCCGCGAACGAACACATCGCGCGCGCGGAGGCCGAGGAGATCATCGCTGCGGCCTCGCACCTGGTGGCGCAGGAGGCCGAGCGGCGCGGCGGCGAGGGGACGATGGGACTCGGTTCGCTGATCCTGCGCTCGCAGAAGAAGGCGCGCTACGACCCGGCGAACCTCGGGCATGCCGGCCTGCACTCCGACGCCTACTGCCACTTCACCTCGCCGATCAGGCGCTACCCGGACCTCGTCTGCCATCGCGCGCTGCTCAGCACGGTGGGCGGCGGCGAGCAGGCGCCGCGCGGCGGCGGCCCACTCGAGGAGACAGCGGTCTGGACCTCGGCCCGCGAGCGCGATGCGATGACGATCGAGCGCGGCGCCGACGACATCGCGCGAGCGTTCCTGCTGGAGCACCGGATGGTGTCCGGCACGCTGCCCGCGCAATGGGATGACGCCGAGATCGTCGGCCTCGTCGGGTCGGGCGCGTTCCTGCGCTTCGGCGGCGGCTTCGAGGGCTTCCTGCCCGCACGCAAGGTCGGCGGTGACTGGTGGGACCTCAACGAGGAGGGCACCGTGCTGCAGGGCGCGGGCACCGGCCGCACGCTGCGGATCGGCCAGCGCCTGTCTGTGCACATCCGGCGCATCGAAGCGCCGCGCGGGCGCGTCGAACTGGATCTCGCGTAGCCTAAGCGCTGCTGATGGCCAAGGGCAAGAAACGCAAAGTGGAGGCGGGGGATGTCGCGAGCAACCGCTCGGCATCCCACAAATACGAGTTCCTCGACAAGCTCGAGTGCGGTGTCGTGCTGCTCGGAACCGAGGTCAAGGCGCTGCGCGAAACAGGTGCGACGCTGAAGGACGGATTCGTGATCGTGACCGACGGCGAGCTGTGGCTGCACAACGTGCACATCCCGCAGTACGCGCCGGCGTCGCGCAACAACCACGAGCCCGAGCGTGCCCGCAAGCTGCTGGCCCACCGCGCTGAGATCGAGAAGTTCGCCGGCCGCTCGCAGGAGCGCGGGCTGACGATGGTGCCGACGCGGCTCTACTTCAAGAACAACCGCGCCAAGGTCGAGGTTGTGCTCGGGCGCGGCAAGGATCAGTTCGACAAGCGGCAGTCGATCAAGGAGCGGGAGACGAAGCGGGACTTGCAGCGGGCGTTGCGGGAGGCGAACCGGTAGCTCGCGTTGGTGGTCGGGCGGGCGGCGGGTCAGGGGCCGCTCACTAAGCGCCGCTTCGCGGCAGAACCGTTCGCAGCCCCTGCCCGCCGCCCGCCTGCGCTCAGCGCGTGCGGTGAAGCGTGACGATGCCGCCCTCGGCCGCGGCCGAGCTTTGGGTGAAGCCGGCGCGCGCTGCGACGGCGAGCGATGCGTCGTTGTCTTCGTCAATGCGCAGTTTCAGGCTGGTGAGCGGCAGGTGGTCGAAGGCCCAGCCGGAGAGCAGCGTCACTGCTGAGGTTGCGACGCCGCGGCCGCGGGCCCAGGGGGCGAGCCAGTAGCCGATCTCGCCCTCGCGGGCCGCCCAGTCGAAGCGGAAGAGGGAGAGCGGGCCGAGGAAGCGATCGGTCTCAGGGTCGGCCATCGCGAGGTGCAGCTCCTCGCCGGACCGGCGCTTCGGCTCGTGTGTGGCGACGTACGCGAGGACGTTCTCGAGCGTGTTGTTCTCCGGTACCGACGTGAAGCGGGGTACGAGCGGGTCGTTCGACCCTGCCACCGCGTCGCTGAGGTCGGCGTCCGTCCACGATCGGAGCGCCACCCTCGTGTCTGCGAGCGGCGGGTCCGGCAACTCCAGCACCACTACAGGGTCTTCTCCACGTGGGTGTAGAACATCGCGACCGCGAGCGCGATGATCAGGCCGAAGTACACGACCGCGGTCAGCACGCGGTCACGCTTGCTGATCGCGTAGTACGCCTGCACCTCATCGCCGCCCTCGCGGAAAGCCTTGAAGCGGTTGTACGTCTGCCAGACCGACACGATCGCAATGAAGATGATGATCGGGTTCGGGAAGGTCAGGACCAGCACCGTCATGCCGAACACCCCGACGAGCCAGAGCCAGGGACTGATCGCGGTGACCGCGCGGCCGCCGTCGAGCGGGCTGACGGGCAGCAGGTTGAAGAGGTTCAGGAAGAAGCCGGTGAACGCCAGGGCGAGAAAGAACTCGTCGCCGGTCAGGCCGTAGAGGCCGACGCACGCCGCCGCACCGAGCGAGCCGAGGATCGGCCCCGCCAGAGCCACGCGGGCCTCGGCCGCCGCGTCATCGCCGAGCGACTTGGCCCAGACGACCGCGCCCATGAACGGGATGAACATCGGCGCGCTCGCCTCGACGCCCTCGCGCCGCAGCTGGATGACGTGGCCCATCTCGTGGACAAAGAGCAGCAGCACGAAGCCGACGCCGAACTGCCAGCCCCACAGCGCGCCGTAGGCGACCATCGAGACCAGCATCGAGCCGGAACTCGCGAGGAACTTCAGCTTGAAGATCGCGAAGAAGACGAACTTCAGCTTCGCGAACATCACGCCGAGGAACACGAACGGCGCGGCGAGCTTGCTCCAGATCGACTTCTGCTCCGGGACGGGGTCGGGCCGCGGTGCCTCCTCGCGGGCCGGCCCGGGCATCGCTGCCGGTGGCGCGACCGTTGCCGGCACGCGCTGATGCCCGAACGCGTCGCGCTCGGGCGGGCTGGGCGGAAGCCAGGGGTCGGTCACGTGCCCGCCCTTGCGGCCAGCACTGCCTCCGCCGCCTCTTCGGCCTCCCGCAGCTGCTCTTCGACCAGTGCCAGGCCGCTGCGCCAGAACGCCGGGTCGGTCAGGTCGAGTCCCGCGATCGCCACGAGGTCCTCGGGCTTCTTCGAGCCGCCGGCGCTGAGCAGCTCCAGGTAGCGCGGCACGAACGCCTCGCCCTCGTTGAGGTACTGGCCGTAGACCGAGAGGGCCAGCAGCTGGCCGAAGGCGTACGCGTACACGTAGCCGGGCGAGTTGACGAAGTGGGGGATGTATGACCACCAGTTCTCGTAGCCCTCACCCATCTCCACGGCGTCACCGAACAGCTCGGCGCTCGACTCCAGCCACAGCTCACCGAAGCGGTCCACCGACAGCTCACCGACCTCGCGCCGCTCGGTGTGGATCAGATTCTCGAAGTGGTTGAAGCCGATCTGACGGTGCACGGTGGCGAGCGAGCCCTCGATGTTCTCGGCCAGCAAGGCCAGGCGCGCCTCGGGGTCGGTCGTCTCGTTCAGCAGCTTGCGGAACACCAGCGCCTCGGCGAACACCGATGCGGTTTCGGCGAGCGTCAGCGGCGTCGAGAACTCGAAGATGCCGCGCTCGGTTGCGAGGTATGCGTGGATGCCGTGGCCGAGCTCGTGGGCGAGCGTCGTGACGTCCCGCACCTTTCCCGTCCAATTGAGCATCAGGTACGGATGGTGGGACGGCACCGCGTAGGAGCAGAAGGCGCCGCCGCGCTTGCCGGGCCGCGGCGGGACGTCGATCCAGTTCTCGTCGAAGAAGCGGCGGGCAGCATCACCCATCGCCGGGGAGAAGTCGTCGAAGGCTTCGAGCACGATCCGCTTGCCGTCCTCGTAGCTGTACGCCTCTTCCGCTGAGGCGACCGTGGCGATCCGGTCGTAGTGCGCCAGACGGTCCAGGCCGAGCAGCTTCGCCTTGAGGCGATACCAGCGGCGGGTGATCTCGTAGCTGCCGCGCACGGCTTCCACGAGCGCGTTGACGGCCTCGTCGCTCGTCTCGTTGGCGAGGTTGCGCGAGGAGATCCACGAGTCGTAGGAGCGCAGTCGGTCGCCGGTCGCCTTGTCGGCCAGCAGGGTGTTGAAGATGTAGGCGCGGATGCGCAGCGTCGGCTGCAGCGCCGCGGAGATCCGCTCGGCGACATGGGCGCGATGCTCGCGATCCGGTGAGGCGAGCTGCGAGGCGGCGACATCGAGCGGCACCGGTGCATCCTCGGTGTCGAGCTCGACCTCGATCGCGCTCGTCACCTCGGCGAACAGGCGGGCCCACGCGTCGGACCCGGTGATGGAGGTCTCGCTGATGATCCGCTCCTCCGGCTCGGAGAGCAGGTGCGGGCGATAACGCCGCGTCGACCGCAGGTGGTGCTGCACCAGCTCCAGGCCCTCGCCGCCGAGCAGTTCCTCCACGCGCGCGTCGTCCAGCTCCGCCCACTCGAGGTCGAAGAACAGCATCTGCGTCTCGATCGCGGTACTGCGCTCCTGGACGAGTGCGAGCAGCGCACCGTTCTCGGGCGCGACGGTGTCAACCGAGAACTTCAGTGACGCGTAGACCGCCGCGCGGCCGGCGAGATCGGAGATCTCCTGCATCGCAGTGACCGCCGCGGCGAGCCCTGCACTGTCGAGGCCCGCGACCTTGCCGGAGTACGCGTCAGCGAACGCGGCCGCTTGCGCAGTGGCTGCGGTCAGCAGACGCTCGACACCGGCGTCGCCTTCGCCGTACACGAGGTCCTCGAGGTCCCAAGCGATGTCCGGTGCGGTCGGTGTGTCGGCCATGGCCGACAGGGTAGGAGGGCCGGTGCGTCAGCGGAGGATGTCGCTCAGCGGCTGCGAGACCAATCGGAGTGACCCGTCGCCGTCGGCTGATCCGCGGATCGTGTACATCGTGTCGCCGTCGACGGCGAGGTCGGAGCAGTCGACGGTGGCTGCGTCCGGGCGTATCCGCTTCGACACGCGGCTGGAGCAGTTACCGAGGCCGCTCTCTGAGGTTCCTTCCTCAAAGTTTTGGGCTTCGGCGATGAACCAGAGTCCGGTAGACGACATCGACGTCGACAGTGGTTGCGATGCGGCGCCCCCGTTGTCACCACCGCTGAAACAGGTGTGGCTCTTGCCCCCGGTGACCGTGTTCGCCACGATCTGTACCTGAAACGGTTCGCTCCGTACGTACGTCACCGTGCCCCGGTAGAGATCCACGTTGTGCAGGTACGTGTTGCGGAGCGTGACGCCCGTCTGAACCTTGCGCAGCGTCGTTGTTCCTCGCGCCATGTAGACGAGTTTGGGACGACCCATGGCGCTTTTCGGCCTGCGTGAGAAGACCAGGTTTCCCTGGTCCATCGACGGTGCGGTGTCAGAAGCGACGCCGGCGCTTGGAACTCCGATGGGCGAGTCCTTACCGGTCCTGAGCTCGAGCATCCTTAGGCGGCAGAGCAGAACGGCTGCCAGCCGCCGCCGTCCCAGACGGCGAGAAAGTCGGCGTGGCTAGAGCGAGTCCGAGAGTGCGCCAAGACGCGGAACGCTCACGAGCGCATCGACGCGTCCGTCCAGCGCCGGCTGGGTCGCGGAGACGCCGGTGCCGAGGTGATCCCAGCCACCCGGGCCTGTCGCGTGAGCCGACGTCACTGCGCTGATCATCAGCGCGGTCAGCAGCGCTGTGCCGCGCACGATCTGTGCTGCTCTACATGAGGCGTTCACGACCGTGCTCCCGGTGCTGTGCTGCGTGGAATGGACTACCTGCGGACACTACCGGGCGCCCGGAGCGTCAGGAGGCGGCCCACGAGTGCTTGAGCGTCGCGGCCGCGCAGCCGATACCCTCCTACCGACAACAATCCAGGGGACGACAGGCTTCGACGCGGTCGATTTCGTCTGGATGGTTGCGAGCCGAGGTCCCGGAGGCCTCGTAAAACACCGGGAAAACCATATGTGCGGACTCTCACGAGTACGCCCTCGCAGCCTAGTCTTCGACTAGGTGTGTGAGGACCCGCCCTCGGCCTGCCGGCCGTCGAGGCTTCGGGTTCAAACACGCCGGATCACCTGGGGAGGAACGCCTTCGCCAAACCGGGGACATCTTCAGACGGGCTGGGCCTTTGCAACCCTGTCGGGGAGGCAACCAAAGGCCGAGATCAGAGCCCCGACTACGCTCGTAGAAGCCATTCATACGCGGTTGCGGACGCGGGTTCAATTCCCGCCGTCTCCACTTTGCCCGGCGGTGCGCTTCGCATCTGCCGGCGCTGCTCTCCTCGGCGTTTCGGTCGTGACCGATAGGTCACTCCCTCACACCTCGTCGGCATCCCCGACAGCTGCTTTGCGCACCTTGGGCAAAGGGCGTGAGCTACACCGCGAGGTGCCAGCCTGCGACGTCGAGCAGGAAGTAGGCCAGGGTCAGCGCGCCGAGGTAGAACGTCGCGACTGCCAGCGCTGCCAGCACCCGCTCGCCTGCTCGACGCTCACCGGCAGCCGCGTACGCGGTGGCGGTGGCCCAGCCGAGCGCTGCTTCGGCGGGCAGGACGTACAGGGCGATTCCTGCCAGTTCGGTGGCTTTGCCGGTCGGTTCCCAGATGCCGATCGTCGGCGCCAGGAGTTCGGTGACCGTGAACACGCCAAGCGCGATCAGCGCCGCCACGCTCGCACGGCCGCGGGCGAGGCTCACCGCCACGAACAACGGTGGCGCCCACATGCCCGCCATCGCGAGCGTGATCGCGTCATCGAGGCGTGGGCCGCCGATGTCGGGGAAGCGCAGCGTGCCGATCAGTTCCGAGAGCACCCAGTCGGGCAGCACCTGGAAGATCGACAAGGGGAGGAGGAACAGCCACAGCCGGTACCAGTCGTCGCGCCCAACCGCGCGCGCCACGAGCGGCAGCGCGACGTTGTAGATGATCGCCAAGGCGAGCACGAACCAGCCCTTGGCCGGTGCATCCAACAGCGCCACGACCGCCGAGCCGGCGAAGAACGCGGCATGAACGGCGACGATCGCCCTGACGTCACGGGTCAGAGCCATGCGAGCCCGTCGCCGAGCATCTTCACGCCGAGCAGCAGCAGCACGACCATCATGATCACCGCGTTGTTCGCGCTCATGAACTCGCGCAGCGCGCCGAGCGGGCGGGCGGCGCGGTCCGCGTCGATCAGGAACGCGAGCACGGCGCCGACCACCGTCACCGAGCCGAGCACGACAAAGGTGCCGACGGCGATCGCTGCATCGCCGCCCGTGAGGCCCGCCTCGGCAATCGATGCCGCCGCGGCGAGGGTCAGAGCGAGGTTCTTCGGATTGCCGCCGGACAGGGCGAGCCCGAGGACGCAGGCCCGCCGCGGCGTCGCGCTGTCGAGCGTCGCCATCCACGCGGGCATCTTCGCCTCGACACCGTCCCGCGGACGCTTCGTCCACTGCTGCCCGGCCATCACGAGGAACAGCAGCCCGATGCCGATCTTGAACCAGTTGAGGCCCGGGTCGTCATGGTCGGCGTCAGCGGTGCCGCTCAGCAGCAGCACCACGATCACGCTGACCGACAGCAGGCCCGTCAGCCAGCCGGCGGCGAACGCCGGCCCGGCACTGCGCGCATCCGCGGATCCGAGTACCAGCACGATCGCGATGATCGGGATCGGACTGAGGGCGACTGCGGCCGCCGAGGGCAGCAGGTCACCGATCGCCTCGTTCAGCATGGCGCTACTTCACCACAGTGAACGCGCGGATCGCTGCGCGCTCGCTACGGCTGCTTGCAGGGACCGACCTGGCGCTTCTGCACCACGGTGTAGCCGGGACGCGGCTGGCCGTCGGCGCCGACGAGGCCGGAGTCGAACGACGGGCTGCCGAGGTAGCCGTAGACGTAGAGCCGTTTGATCCGCGAGGTCAGCTTCGCGATCGTGAACATGCACATGTTCGCTTTTGCAGCGCGGTCCTCGTTGTAGGGGAAGTCGGCGCCGAATTGCACGAGGCCGCTCGCCTCCGTCAGCCACACGTCGCCCTTCTTGCCGACGGCCTTCAGCATCGCCTTCGTGCGCGAGGTGCTGAAGCGATTGATGTCCGAGTAGGGGTGGAGGCCCCAGATCTTGACCGCTGGCAGCTTGTGCTTGGCCACGGCGGCCTTGAACTTGCCGATGTAGCGGACGGCGCTGCCGACACTGGCTTGATCGAGGACGTCGAGCGCCACGATGTTGCTCTTCGGGAACACCCGCGTCGCCACGCCGTAGTAGCGCGCAACCGTATCGGGCTTGTTCCAGGTCGGCTGGCCCTCGCCGCGGTTCGGGTCGAACTTGCGGTTGACCTCGTTCCAGGGCGAGATGTCCTTGACGCTCTTGCCGTACTTGGCCTTGAACGCGGTGATCGCCTTGCGGTACTGCTCGGGTGACGGCAGCTTGCCGGCGGACTTCTTGTCCTTGCGCGAGTGCTCGAAGGAGATCAAGACCTTCTGCTGAGTCTGGGCGGCACCTGCCAGCCAAGCTTCCAGCTTCAGCGTCTGCGCCGGATCACTCGTGACGTCGTACGGCACGATGTAGCGCGCGACGGTGAGCTTCGCCGGCACGTAGAACGGGCTCGCGAACGTCTCCGCGTGTTGGTCGGAGATGCCGACCGTAAGGCGAGCCTGAGCGGGGGTGCAGCCGGCGACGACGGCGGCGAGGATCAGCAGCGGCAGGAGCAGACGAGAGCGCATGGCCGTCAACACTAGTTGGACGATCGCCAAGCGGCGCAGGTTGCAAGCATTCTCACAGTCCCCGGGGCGGCCCGGCGCGTATACGCTCGCAGGATCGTCGTCGACGTTCTCAGCGAGCAGGTCATGAACGTGCCGCGTGCAGCGGTCGCAGCGTTCGCGTGCGACCCTGACAATGCCACGCGCTGGTACCGGAACATCAAAGCGGTGGAGTGGAAAACGCCGCCGCCGCTCGCGGTCGGGACTCAGCTCGCGTTCGTGGCCCAGTTTCTCGGCCGGAAGCTGGAGTACACCTATGAGGTGCGCGAGCATGTGCCTGGGGAGCGATTGGTGATGAGCACTGCTGACGGGCCGTTTCCGATGGAGACCACGTACACCTGGGAGGACGCCGCAGGCGGCGGCACCCTGATGCGCCTGCGGAACCGCGGCGAGCCTTCCGGCTTCAGCCGCGTGGTCGCTCCGGTGATGGCGCAGGCGATGCGGCGGGCAAACCAGCAGGACCTGAAGCTGCTCGCGGAACTGGTTGAGGTGGACGGTGGGCTGGCGTAGCCTGCCGATCATGTGCCGCAACATCCGTCAGCTCCACAACTTCGAACCGGCAGCCACCAGCGACGAGGTGCACGCCTCGGCGCTGCAGTACGTGCGCAAGATCAGCGGCTCCACGAAGCCCTCGAAGGCCAACGAGGAGGTCTTCAACCGCGCAGTGCACGAGATCGCGCACATCACGCAGCACCTGCTCGACGACCTCGTGACGACGGCGCCGCCGAAGAACCGCGAGGAGGAGGCCGAGAAGGCGCGCGAGCGCAACCGCAAGCGGTTTGGTGAGCAGGCCGCCTAGCGCCCAGCTTGTGGCCAATGTTCACAACTTCTTGGTTATGACATAACGAAGCGGTTGTAGGGTTGCGCGCATGAGTGCGCTCACCCCGGTCATGGCCCCGCGCGAACGGCAGGCGGGTGGCTGCTGCGAAGCCGTCGTGCTGCCCGACCTCGAACCAGCGCAGGCAGACGAGCTCGCGGGGTTGGTCAAGGCCCTCGCGGATCCGACCCGCCTGCGGATTGTTGACGCCCTGCGAAAGGCGGCCCCGGAAGCGCTGTGCCAGTGTGACCTGCTGCCGCTGTTCGACATGTCCCAGGCTGCGGTGGCCAAGCACCTCAAGGTCCTGACCACGGCCGAGGTCCTTGCGTCCGAGCGCCACGGGACCTGGACCTACTACTACCTGCGACCCGACACGCTCGAGCCGCTGACCGCGTGGTTGGCAGCATGACGCGGATCGGCATCAACGGCTTCGGGCGCATGGGGAGGCTGGGACTCCGTGCGGGCTGGGGCCGTGAGAGCCTGGACTTCGTCCACGTCAACGAACCGCAGGGGGATGCAGAAACCGCGGCGCACCTGTTGACGTTCGACTCGGTCCATGGCCGTTGGGATCGCGCCGCCGAGGGCGAGGGATCGGCGTTGACGATCGACGGCCGGGCGGTCAGCTACTCCGCGGCCTCAAGCCCCGGTGACGTCGCCTGGGACGACCACCGGGTGGACGTGGTGCTGGAGTGCTCCGGCAGGTTCCGCACGATCGAGTCGCTGGCGCCGTACTTCGAGCGTGGCGTGAAGAAGGTGATCGTCGCCGCGCCGGTCAAGGACGACCGTGCACTGAACGTGGTGATGGGCGTCAACGATGATCTCTACGACACGGATGTCTTTGACGTGGTCACGGCTGCGTCGTGCACGACGAACTGCCTCGCACCGGTCGTCAAGGTGGTGCACGAGGGGCTGGGGATCTTGCGGGGCTCGATCACCACCCTGCACGACCTCACGAACACGCAGACGATCGTCGACGCGCCGCACAAGGACCTGCGCCGCGCGCGGGCGGCCGGCATGTCGCTGATCCCGACCAGCACCGGCTCTGCCACGGCGATCGCGATGATCTTTCCCGAGCTGCAGGGCAAGCTCGACGGCCTCGCGGTGCGCGTACCGCTGCTCAACGCCTCGCTCGTCGACGCGGTCTTCGAGGTTGGGCGGGAAACCAGCGTGGACGAGGTCAACGCGCTCTTCCAGACGGCCGCGGACGGACCGCTGCGCGGCATTCTCGGCTATGAGACCCGGCCGCTGGTATCGATCGATTTCAAGGACGACCCACGGTCAGGCATCGTCGACGCACCGTCGACGATGGTCACCGACGGCACCCAGGTGAAGGTCCTGGCCTGGTACGACAACGAGTGGGGCTACGTGAATCGCATGGTGGAGCTTGCAGCGCTCATCGGCTGACCTGCGCAACTACGCGCTCGTCACCGGCGCGTACTGGGCCGACACGCTCGCTGACGGCGCCAGCCGGATGCTGGTGCTGTTCTACTTCTTCGAGCGCGGCTACAGCCCGTTCAAGGTGGCGATGTTGTTCCTGTTTTACGAGGTCTTCGGGATCATCACGAACCTCGTCGGGGGTTTCCTCGCCGCACGGCTGGGTTTGCGCGCGACGTTGATCGGCGGCCTGAGCGTGCAGTTGGTCGCGCTCGGCATGCTCGCCGTTCCGCCTGCGTCCTGGCTCGTTGTGCCGTACGTGATGGCCGCGCAGGCCTTGTCCGGCATCGCCAAGGACCTGACGAAGATGAGCTCGAAGAGCGCGGTGAAGCTGATCGTGCCGGAGGATGCCCCGGGGACGCTGTACAAGTGGGTCGCGATTCTGACCGGTTCGAAGAACGCGCTCAAGGGCGTCGGCTTCTTCGTCGGCGCGCTGCTGCTCAGCGTCGTCGGCTTCCGCGTCGCGCTGGCGATGCTCGCGGGCATGATCGCGATCGCGCTGCTGGGTGTCCTGACGCTGATGCGCGAGGACCTCGGCCGGCCCGACGCCACGGCCAAGTTCCGCCACATGTTCTCCAACAACCCCGCGGTCAACCGACTGGCGGCGGCGCGCGTCTTTCTCTTTGCCTCGCGCGATGTCTGGTTTGTCGTGGCGCTGCCGGTCTTCTTCCGTAGCGAGCACGACTGGACGTTCTGGCAGGCCGGAGGCTTCCTCGCGCTGTGGACGATCGGCTACGGGATCGTCCAGGCTTCGGCGCCGCGGTTGCTGCGCAAGCGCTCGGAAGACCACGGCACGGACCCGGACGGCGGAACCGCGATGCGTCTTGCGTTCGTGTTGGCGGTCTGGCCCGCCGCGATCGCTGCGGCGATCTCCGTGGGCGCCGACCCGGTCCTGTCGGTGGTCATCGGCCTGCTGATCTTCGGCGTGGTGTTCGCGCTCAACTCGGCGGTGCACTCGTACCTGATCCTCGCCTATGCCGATGGCGACAAGGTGGCGATGAACGTCGGCTTCTATTACATGGCGAATGCCGGCGGGCGGCTGATCGGCACGGTGCTGTCCGGCGCTGTCTACATGTGGCAGGGGCTGAGCGCGTGCCTTTGGCTCTCTGCCGCGTTCATTCTTGCTGCTGCCGTGGTGTCGCGCGGGCTGCCGGAACGCCGCGGCCGATCGCCGCTGGGTGCTGCCTCAGTTGGTGCGTAGCGGGTCGTCGCCGGCCGGCGGAAACCGCGGTAGGTGATCGGAGACGGTCGTGGTCGGCAGCGGCGTGCCGTTGGCATCGAGGTGCATCGTCAGGCCATTGCCCACCGGCGCAGCGTTCTGGAGGCCCTGTCCGCAGCGCCAGCAGAAGGCCGCGCCGCGGCTGTGCGGCGCGCCGCAGGACCGGCACTGACCGCTCACGCCCTGCTCCTGCTCTGCCATCAGCCGCTCCACCTCACCGAGCTCGGCATCGGCCTCCTGCAGCAGCGCGGCACGCTTGACCAGCACTTCCAGGCGGAAGTGGTCACGGATCGCCATCTCGTAGGTCAGGCCGCCGAGATCCCAATGCAGCGCGGCGACGCGTTCTGCGAGCTCCTCGCGCCGGCGGTGCAGGTCCGCGTTCGGATCTTGCTGTTGTGTGCTCATTGGATTTCCTCGAACGATCCGCCCCCGGCAGGGGCCTTGTTGTCCTTTGGCGGCGCCTTGCCGCCCGTCCCGACGGTCTTCGGCAACTTCGCGGCCTTCTTCGCGTAGTCGGAACCGCTCGTCGAATCCAGCGCCTTGAGGGCTGGGTTGGTGGCCTTCGACGCAGCCTTGGAGGTGGCGGTGTTGCTGTCGCTGGACTTCTTCTTGCTGGTCGAGGTGCTCGAGTCGGCGCTGGTGTCGGCAGCGGCGTCGGTGCTCGTCGCGGCGCCTGCACCGCCGACACTGATCACCTGCGGTGGGGGCGTGCTTTGCGCGGTGTCGTTGGAGCCTTGTCCGATCAGCACACCAACACCGACCGCGAGCAGCAGGCAGCCGATCCCGGCAATTGCGGCGGTGTTGCTGCTGAAGCGCTCTACGCGCTCACGCGCTCCCGTCCGGCGGCTGACCGGGACCGTGGGCTGCGGCGGCTCGGGCCGCTGTCCGGCCAGGATCTCGAGGAACGGCAGGCGCGTCTCGGCACGCCGTTCGCCGCAGCTCAGGCAGTAGCGCTGATCCTCGGCCAGCGCCGAGCCGCAGGCGCGGCAGGGCGTGCCAGGCTCGCCGAGGATCGGACGATGCGGGTCGATCATGGTCACGCGGAACCTCCGTTGAGAATGACGGGCGGCGCTTTGCACTGCACGCGGGCGCCCGCGGGCTTGCCGATGAAGAAGGCGTTGAAACGGGTGGGCTTGGCCGCCGATTTCGGCGGCATCTTCTCGATCACCGAGCGGCCGGCGGCCTTGATCGTGGTGCCGCTCTGGGCGATGCAGAAGACGGTCAGGCGCTTCTGGATCGTCGTCGTGGTGTTGCGGGCCTTGCCTTGCACGAAAGCACCCTCGGCATCGCGGCCGAGTTGCAGCGCCGACAGCGTCGTCCTCGGCCCGACGGCGCCTTTCGGCGCGGGCTTGCCGGTGCCGATCGTGACCTTCAACGAGCGTGCCCTGCCGTCCACCTTGATCTGGTTGTTGATCCAAGTGAACGTCTCGCCACGCTGCAGCACCGGGATCTTGGTCAGCGAGTCGTCGAGGCCGGGGATGTCGTTCGAGTAGAGCTTCTTGCCGCGCTTGCCGAGCACGGTGACCAGTACCGGCACGCCGGTCTGGGTCGGGCCGGTGTTCTTGACGCGCACCACCGCGGCGACGCCGGTCGGGTCCTGCAGCACCGCCTTCGCGAGCACCTTCACCGAGCTGCTGGTCTTGCCGACGTCCAGCCCCTTGTCGGCCTTCAGCAGCCCCTTGTTCTCCTTGGCCAGGCGGGCGCTCTTCTCCTGCGTCGTCTCAACGCCGAGGCAGCCGGGCAGGGCGACGAGGCAGGCCACGGCGGCGCCAACGCACACGGCAATGTGCGGTGAGGCGTTCACCCAAAGGCTCCGAGGACGTAGTCCTTGGTCCGCTGCGCCATCGGCCGCTCGAAGACCTGCTCGGCCGTGCCGAGTTCGATGAGATCGCCGAGGTACATGAACGCCACGCGGTCACCGATCCGGCGCGCCTGCTGCATGTTGTGGGTGACGATCACGATCGCGAGGTCCTTGCGCAGGTCGCTGATCAGCTCCTCGATCACCTTGGTGGAGATCGGGTCGAGCGCCGAACACGGTTCGTCCATCAGCAGAACTTCCGGTCGCGTCGCGATCGCGCGGGCGATGCACAGGCGCTGCTGCTGGCCGCCGGAGAGCCCGAGTGCCGGGCGGTCGAGGTTCTCTTTGACCTCGTCCCACAGGCCGGCGCGCCGCAGCGCGTCCTCGACGAGCGGCGCGATGACGGCCTTCTTCGGCCGTTGCCGCGACTGCTCACGCAGGGCGTACGCGACGTTGTCGAAGATCGACATCGGAAACGGGTTCGGCTGTTGGAAGACCATCGAGACGCGGCGGCGGACGTGGGTCGCCTCCATCAGGTCGAGGTTCGATTCGTCGAGCGTGATGCGCCCGGTTCGCCGCGCGCCCGGTGTCAGCTCGGTCAAACGGTTCAGGGTCCGGAGCAGGGTCGTCTTGCCGCAGCCGGATGGGCCGATCAGCGCCAGGACCTCGCCGGTGTGGATCGAGACCGACACCTTCTTGACGGCCTCGTTCTCACCGAAGAAGACCGACATGTTCTCCACGCGCATGCGCTCGGCGCCGGCAGGAACGTATGGGGGTGCATCCTTCGGCGACGGTTGCTCGCCGCCAGCAGGCGCTGACACCCACCGATCGGCGGTCGCGGCGTCGACGACTGTCGGCGCGGCTTCAGTGGAGATGCGGCGGATCGGGGGGACGGAGCTCATGGTCATTTTCTCAGCGCCCTCCAGCGCGAGTAGGCAGGCCGTTCTTGGCCCCACGGCGGGCAACGACATCGACGAAGAAGTTGAGCGCGAGGACGATCACCAGCAGCACGAACGCCGCGGCATAGGCCTTCTCGAACGAGCCGCCTTCGCCCGCGGGGGAGTTGTTGTAGACGTAGCTCGTGAGCGTGGAGCCCGTGCCCTTGAGCACGCTGAGCCCGGGCACACCACCCTCAGGCTCCAGCCGCAGCGTCGCGCCGAGCAGGATCACCACGACGGCCGTGTCGCCTGCGATGCGGCCCATGCCGAGGACGGCGCCGGTGGCGATGTTCGGCCGGACTGCCGGCAGGAGCACCCGTCGGATCGTGGATGCGCGCGTCTTCCCGAGGCCATAGGACGCCTCGCGCATGTGGCGCGGGATCGCGTTCAGTCCCTCACGGGTCGCCCCGTAGATCATCGGGATCGCGATCAGGGACATGATCGCCCCGGCGGTGAGGAACGAGCGACCGAAGACGGCGCCGCCCTCGGCGGTGAAGGACATCCAGCTGAAGATCGAGTTCTGGAACAGCGCGAGCCCGAAGATCGCCAGCACGATGTCGGGTGTTCCGGCGACGATCTCGATCGCAGACTCCACCGTGCGCGCCAACCACTTGGGCTTGCCGAACTCGACCACGAAGACGGCGATGCCGACGCCGACCGGCGTCGCGATGACGATGCCGACGGCCGTCAGGATCGCAGTGCCGAGCAGCGGATCGAGGAAGCCACCGGACTTCGCCTGGTCGACCTCGGCGCTGGGGTGGCTGAAGAGCAGCTCGGGCCGCAGGTACTTGAGCCCCTGCCAGCCCATGTAGCCGACGATCGAGGCCGCGATCACGCACAGCGCGATGCCCGCGGTCCAGGCGAGGGCGTAGCCGATGCGGTCACCGAGGCGCCAATCGGCGCGGGATTCCTTCGGCGCCTTGACCGCCGTGACAGGGGCGCTCTTCAGCGACCCGCCGAACCCGCCGGGTGGCAGGTCGTTGAGCGTCTGCGGGAAGCTGCTCATGAGTTGAGCCCGTACTTCTTCAGTGGGCGCTTGGCGAGGTAGCCGGCGATCGACAGCGTGAGGCTGGAGAAGAGCAGTAGCAGGGCGAGTGCGTAGACCATCGAGCGCACGGCCGGCGCCTGCAGGGACTCGGCGTTCTCGACGATCGTCGAAGCGACCGGGCGCAGCGGTTCGAGCAGGAAGAGGAAACCGTCGAACGGGTTGGGCGCGAAGCCGCGCGACCCGGCGACCATCGACAGCATGATCGCCTCACCCAATGCACGGGCTGTGGCGAAGATCACCGAGGCGATGATCGCCGGGCGTGCCGCCCTGAGGCTGACCGACCACATCGCGCGCCAGCGATTGACGCCGAGTGCCAGCGAGCCTTCCTTCCAGCCGCGCGGCACCGATTGCAGCGCGTCCACGGTCATCGCGATCATGATCGGCACGATCATCACCGTCAGCACCATCACGGCAACCAGCAGTGAGCTGCCGTTGATCTGCACGACCTGCTCGACCGACTTCTTGTCGCCCTGGCTGATGATGTGGCTGCCGACAAAGGGGACCAGGACAAGGATGCCGATCAGGCCGTAGATCACCGACGGCACCGCGGCGAGAAGTCGCACGGCCGGAACGATGATGCGGCGCAGCCGATCCGGCGCGAACTCGACGATGAAGATCGATGCCAGCACCGCGAAGATCAGGCCGAAGAGCACCGCGAACCCGGTGGTCAGCATGGTGCCCCAGATCAGAGACCAGGCGCGGAAGTGGAAGTCCGCGCCCGAGGGGTTTGCGCCCGTGTTGACCATCTGGCCAATCTGCTGATCGACGTCGCCGCCCGGTCCGAGCCAGCGGAGTCCGTTGTGCTGGAACATCGGCCAAGCCTCCTTGGCGACGAACAGCACCATCAGAATGATCGTGATCAGCACGAGCGACGCCAGCGCGCCGAGCATCCGCCCGGCGCGCTGGTCCGTCCACGGCTGCCTGAGCCGTTCGAGCATTACTGGAGCGGGACCCAGTGCTTGCCGATGATCGCCGCTGCCGTCTTGTTGTTCTGCACCCAGGAGATGAATCCCTGGGTGGCGCCTGTCGCCCGACCGCGGGTGACGAGCCAGAAGTTGCGGACGCCACCGTACTCGCCGGATTTGGCGTTGCGCAGGTCACACGCGACACCGTTGTAGCTGGCCACGTTCGTGCCGGCGACGAAGTCCAGCGAGACGTAGCCGATCGCGTTCTTGTCGGACTGCACCGTCTGCTGCACCAGACCGTTCGACGCCTTCGCTGCGATCGACGAGGAGATCGACGAGCTTCCCATGAAGATCTTCTGGAAGGCGTCCTGCGTGCCCGAGGCGGCGGTACGGCCGACGATGTCGATCGTGCCACTCTGCGTCGCACCCGGGATGTCGCCCCAATCGGTGATCTTGCCGGAGAAGATCCCCTGGATCTGCTCCTGCGACAGGTTCGGCACCTTGTTGCCCGGGTTCGTTGCCAGGCAGATCGCGTCCTTGGCGATCTTGTTGAAGAAGATGCCGCCCGGGTCGCTGGACTTCGGGTCACGGGAGGACATGCCGATCGTGACGCGGCCGGCCGCAACGTCGGCGACGCCGACGTCCGAGCCGCCCTGAGCGAGCTTGAACTTGATCTTGCCGGGCTTGGCCTTCACGTAGCTCTTGGCGAGCAGACCCATCAAGGGGGCGACAGATGTCGAGCCGCTGATCGTGACAACGGCCGGCTTGGCCTGGGCAGTGGTGGTACCGCCGAGGCTGGCAATGCTGACCACTACGGCACCGGCAAGGTACCGGCGCATGGACATGCTCATGAGATTCGGACTCCTAGGTTCAGGGAACTGACGGAATTGATGGACCGCAGCTTCCCGGCTCAGGGACGACATCTTGTGAACCAGGCGTTCCCGGGATGTGACGTTCTTGTGATCAAGCGGAATCGGCGCCAGGCGGTCACGAGTCGTTGACAAACGTGCGCCCGGGAACTGGCACGCTGCCGCCGTAGATGACCGCGCGCACATGCGATCACCCCATCGCCGCGGGCCAGCGCTACTGCCTGGTCTGCGGCGAGGCGTGCGCGCCGCCGAGGGTGGACTGGCGCACGCTCGCCCGGACGGGCTCCCTCGCCGCCACCGAACGCACCGGGCCCCCTGCGGCGGCGTC
>Ga0209023_10001548_pt1 | contig 30485 bp, 28 predicted proteins | sample LakOneMetagenome_FD_187468 | JGI IMG/M metagenome (GOLD analysis project Ga0209023, IMG submission 187468) | Freshwater and sediment microbial communities from Lake Erie, Canada (SPAdes) (version 2) | ecosystem: Environmental > Aquatic > Freshwater > Lentic | place: Lake Erie, Canada...
TGCTGCTCGGCGCCCTGGCCAACGAGCAGCACGAGGGCCGGTGGATATTCGGGGTCGGCGCGATCACGGCCAGCTTCGTGTGGTTCACAACACTCGGGTTCGGGGCCACCAAGCTCGGCGCCCTGTTCGCCAAGCCGGTGACCTGGCGGATCCTCGACGGCGCGATCGCCGCCACGATGATGGGACTGGCAGTCCTCATCGTCACCGGGTGACACAATGGGCCAATGGTGTCCGACGATCGCGCACCCGGGCTCCGGGAGCGTAAGAAGCTGCGGACCCGCGAGACCATCCGCACCGAAGCCCTCAAACTCTTCGAGGCCAACGGCTACTCCGCCACGACCGTGGAACAGATCGCCGAAGCCGCCGACGTCTCGCCCAGCACGTTCTTCCGGTATTTCACGAACAAGGAAGCGCTACTCATCCCCGACCAGCTGATGGATCCGATCATCAACACGTTCATCAACGCGCCGGCCGAGCTCTCGCCGGTCGCGGCCTATCGCCTGGCCGTCGGGCAGATGTTCACCGGCATCAGCGACACGGCGTGGGAACCGGAACGGGCCCGCCAGAACCTGATGTACACCCTGCCGGAAGCCCGCGGGGCGCTGTACAGCCAGTACATCGACACCATCGAACAGATCACCGACGCACTGGCGATCCGCCTGAACCTGCGGCCCGACGATCTGCGGCTGCGCACCACCGCGGGCGCGATCACCGGTGTCATCATGGCGTCCCTGCACGGTGCAGCCATGAATCCCGAGGACATCTACCGCGCACTGGACTTCCTCGACGCCGGCCTGCCACTCAAAGACCTCGGCTGATGGGCAGGTCCGTGTTCATCACCGGCGCCGCCGCGGGCATCGGGCGAGCAACGGCGTACGCGTTCGCTGCCCGCCGATACACCGTCGGCGCCTATGACCTCGACGAGGACGGGCTGGCCACGCTCGCCGACGACATCCGCGGCACCGGTGGGACGGTCCTCACCGGCCATCTCGATGTCACCGACTATGACGAGATGTCGACGCGGGTAGCCGAATTCGCCCAGACCAACGGCAATCGCCTGGACGTGATGATCAACAACGCGGGCATCCTGGCCTCCGGCCGTTTCGAGGAGGTCGACGTCGCCGTCAGCCACCGCGAGATCGACGTCAATTGCAAGGGCGTGGTAAACGGCCTGTACGCGGCATTGCCGTACCTGCGCTCCACGCCATCGGCCGTGGCCGTCAACCTCGCGTCGGCCTCGGCCATCTACGGTCAGCCCGAACTCGCCATCTACAGCTCCACCAAGTTCTTCGTACGCGGCCTCACCGAGGCACTCGACATCGAATGGGAGCGGTACGGCATCCGCGTCATCGACATGTGGCCGCTGTTCGTACAGACCGCGATGACCGATGACATGCACATCGGCACCACCGATTCGCTCGGGATAAAACTCAGCGCGCAGGATGTCGCGGAGGCGATCATCGCCGCCGTCGACACCTCCGGGCTGCGAAAAAACCTGCGGCAGGTGCACTTTCCCGTCGGCCGAACCGCCAGGATCATGAGCGTGGCATCCCGGCTCGCCCCCGGACCGCTGAGTCGGCTGATCAACAAGCGACTGTCCCACCAGTAACCCCGCTGCACTGTTGTGCGGTTCTCTCGCTGACATGACCGAGCCGGGATAGTCTCGCGCCGTGCACACACAGTGGAACAGACGCGGGTTCCTCGGACTGGCCGGGCTCACCGCACTGGCCCTGGCCGGCTGTTCCTCGGGCAAGCCGTCGCCGGGAACCCCGGGCGGGGGCGCGGTCACCATCAAGCACGCCTTCGGTGAGACCACCGTCCCGGCCGTGCCCAAGCGTGTCGTCAGCGCCGGGTTCACCGAACAGGACAGCCTGCTGGCGCTCGGCGTGGTACCGGTAGCCACCACCGAGTGGTTCGGCGGCCAACCGTTCGCAGTGTGGCCGTGGGCGCAACCGAAACTCGGGGCCGCCCGACCGGTGGTCCTGAACCTCGACGCCGGCATCGACGTGGACAAGATCGCGACACTGAAACCCGACCTGATCGTCGCGATCGACGCCGGCGTGGACGCCGACACCTACCAGAAGCTCTCGGCCATCGCCCCGACCGTTCCCCAGTCCGGCACCGACGCGTTCTTCGAACCGTGGCGGGACCAGGCGACGACCATCGGGACAGCCGTCTTCCAGAGCGATGCCATGGCCGGCCTCGTCAAGGCCGTCGATGACCGGTTCACCAAGGTGGGCTCCGACAACCCGCAGTTCAAGGACAAGCGGGTGCTGCTGCTCGAAGGCCAGCTGTGGAACAACGGTGTGGTGGCCACCCTGCCCGGCTGGCGGACCGACTTCCTGACCCGAATGGGATTCACCATCCCCGAGAGCATCACTTCGCACGGCACCGACGACCATCGCGCCGTCCTCCCCGTCGACCAGGCCGCCGCGGTCCTCGACGACGCCGACGTGTTGATCTGGACCACCGAGAGCGACGAGGACCAGGCGGCCCTGGTCGCCAATCCGGCGATCGCCGGGCTGCGGGCCACCAAGCTCAACCGGAATGTGTTCACCGGCAAGGATCTTGCCGGTGCGATCAGCTTCGCCTCGGTGCTTTCCTACCCGGCCGTCGCCGATCAGCTGCCGCCGCTGTTGTCCACGGCGCTGCGCTGATCGTGTTCGATGTCCAGCACCGGCGTCGGTCGGCCGAACCCCCGCGTGACACCGAGGAGCCAGACGAATCCGACTGCCAGCCAGCACAACCCGACGATCAGCGTGAGATGCGACAGGCTGGTCCACAGCCACAGCGTCAGGACCAAGCCGATCAGCGGCAGGATCAGGTAGGTCAGCGCGGACACACCCGAGCGCTCCCGCTGATCAATGAAGTAGTGCTTGATCACCGACAGATTGACCACCGAAAAGGCCACCAGCGCACCGAAACTGATCAGTGAAGCCAACGTCGTCAACGTGATCACCTCGGCCAGCAGGGAGACCACACTGACCACCAGGATGGCCCAAACCGGCGTGCTGAACCTCGGCGACACGTGCCCGAACACCGGCCGCGGCAGGATGCCGTCACGGCCCATCGCGTAGAGGATGCGGGCGACCGAGGCCTGCGACGTCAGTGCCGAGCCCAGCGCGCCGGCCACGTAGGCCGCCGTGAAGAACGATGATAGGAACTGTCCGCCGGCCGCCTTCATGACGTCCAGCGATCCGGAGTCGACGTCGGTGAACGCATTGGACGGGTACACCAATTGCGCGACGTAGGACAGCCCGATGAAGATCACGCCGGCGGCCACCGTCACGGTCAGGATGGCACGCGGCACGTTCCGCTCGGCATCCTTGGACTCCTCGGAAAGGGTTGACACCGCGTCGAATCCGAGGAAGGACAGGCACAGGACGGCCGCACCGGCGGCGATCACACCGAACCCGGCGGCGCTGCCGTCGCCGTGCAGCGGCGCCAGCACGTCGACATGGCCGTAGCCGCCGACCTTGGCCAGCGCCATCGCGACGAAGACGACGATGAAGATCGTCTGCACTGCGATGATCACGAAGTTGGCGCGAGCGACCGAGACGATGCCGATGATGTTGAGCACCGACACGATGGCGATCGAGACGAGAACGAACACCCACGACGGGATCGCCGGGAAGGCCGCCTCCAGGTAGATGCCGATGACCAGGTAGTTGATCATCGGCAGGAACAGGTAGTCCAACAGCAGCGACCACCCGGACAGGAACCCGACCGGCGCGCCAAAACTCTTCTGCGCGTAGGTGTATGCCGATCCGGCCACCGGGAACGCGCGGGACATGTTGGCGTATGACAGGGCGGTGAAGCCCAACGCGATCAGGGTCAGCACGTAGGCCACCGGCAATCGGCCGCCGGTGGTCTCGGTCACGATGCCGTAGGTGGTGAAAACCGTCAGCGGCACCATGTACACCAGACCGAACAGCACCAGCGACGGCAGTCCGAGCGCTCGGCGCAGGGTTCCTTCGTGCTCGTCGAAGAGTGGATTGCCCGCTGAGGCGTTGGTCGGCACGGTCATGGCGCCACCCCTTCTGTCGTGTAGACCGGTTCACCCAGTAGATAGGTCGCTCGCACTCCGATCGTGGGTAGCTCGAGCGGCGGAACGACGCGAGGGTCACGCGCCAGCCAGACCAGGTCGGCACTGGCACCCGGCGCAATTCGGCCCCAATCCTGTTCGGCGAAAGCCTGATACGCCACACCCGCGGAGTACGCCGACAGGGCCGCCTCGATCGGCAGTATCTCGTGCGGCGTCCAGCCGCCCTCCGGTTCACCGTCTGCCGTACGGCGCGACACACCCACCGCGATCCCGTCCAGCGGCGCCCCCGAGGACACCGGCCAATCGGATCCGAGAGCAAGCGGGGCACCAGAATTCATCAACGTTTTCATCTGGTACTGCCGGTCGGAGCGGTCCACCCCGAGCCGCGGGATGGTCAGCACCGTCATCAGGGCATCCATCTGCGCCCACAGCGGTTGCATGTTCGGGATCACGCCCAGCTCCCGGAACCGGGCGATGTCGGCGTCATCGATCAGCTGGCAGTGCGCGATCACCGGTCGGCGGTCCCGTGTTCCGTTGTGCTGCACTACATATTCGATCGCGTCGAGCGCCTGGCGGACCGCGGCGTCCCCGATCGCGTGAATGTGGATCTGCAGGCCAAGTTCGTCGACCCGGCGGGCGGCCTCGGCCAGCGAGTTACCATCCCAGTTCTGCATGCCGTGGCTGTGCAGGCCCGAACAGTACGGCGCGAGCAGTGCGCCGGTCTCGTTCTCGACCACACCGTCGGCGAAGAACTTGACGGTGTTCGCGGTCAGCAACGGTGAGGCGAGAGCGTCGACCTGCCGGCGGGCCTCGGCATAGCCGATCACCTGCGTGTCGAAGAACCGTGGGTCGGCGTAGAACGCCAGGTTGAACCGCATCCGCAGCACACCGCGTCGCGCGGCCGCCACGTAGGTGGCGACGTCGGCCGGTTCGACCCAGGCGTCCTGCACCCAGGTGACCCCACGCGAGAGGAAGTAGTCGGCCGCAGTTCCGAGAGCGCCCACCCGAAGCTCCTCGTCGCGCGGCGGCACCACATTCATGACGAGATCGACCACACCCCACTCCCGTAACGTGCCCAGCACCGATCCGTCCTCCCGGTGCGGTATCTCGCCCAGCACCGGATCCGGCGTGTCGGGAGTGATGCCGGCCCGGTCGAGCGCAACGGTGTTGCACCACACCGTGTGGTAGTCCCAGGCCCGCAGCACCACCGGCCGGTCGGGGACGGCGACGTCGAGCCAGCGGGCGTCGAAAAGGCCGCCGGGGGCCAGGCTGCCGTCGTAAGAGGCACCCAGAATCCAGTCCTGCTCGCGATGGGTGTCCGCGAATTCCTTTACCGCGCGCACGATTTCGTCCACCGACCGGCACGGCCGCACCGCCGGCCCCACCGCCTCCAGACCGCCGTACAACGGGTGCGCATGCCCGTCCCCGAACGACGGCATCAGGAATCCGCCACCCAGGTCGACGTGATTGGTTGCCGCACTGGACCTTTCCCGGGCAGCTAGGCCGAGCGCAGCGGTCGTTCCGTCGACCACCAACAACGCATCCGTCTCGCCGGAACCGGTCCAGATGGTACCGCCGGTGAACAGCCGGGCGCTCATTTGACCACCGCGGTCGCCCGATGACCCGCCCCGTAGGGCCGCACCGGGTCCACCGGGTCGGTCAGCGCGCCGTACGTGTCGGGCCGGCGGGTCAACAGGAACGGGAACAGTTCGAGCCAGTCCCGGCGCTGATCGAGATCCAGGTCGGCGACCAGGACCGCCTCCTGGTCGCGCGGCGCCCGCACCAGCACCCGGCCGTACGGGTCGGAGATGAATGACGAGCCGTAGAAGCTCAGCGCGCCCTCGGCGCCGGTTCGGTTGGGCACCACCATGAAGAGTCCGCTATTGATGCCGTTGGCGACGATCACCCGCTGCCACAGCGGTTCGGTGTCGAAGGCGGGGAACTTCGGCTCCGACCCGATTGCGGTGGGGTACACCACGATCTCGGCGCCACGCAACGAATAGTTGCGGGCCACCTCCGGGAACCATTCGTCCCAACAGGTCGGCATGCCGATCCGCGCGCCCAGACCGTCCGGCTGGTAGACCGGATACGGATCGTCGTCGCCGGCGGGACCGGGCCGGAAGTAGGTGTCCTCGTAGTAGCCGGCCGAGATCGGGATGTGCAGCTTGCGGGTGCGGCCCACCAGTTCACCGCCCGGGGACACCAGGATCGCGGTGTTGAATCCCAGACCGTCGCCGGCCGGTGCGCGTTCGTAGAGCGACGCGTGCACGAAGACGCCGTTGGCCCGCGCGGCATCGGCCGCCAGGGCGTACGTCGGGCCGGTCAGCAGGTCCTCGGCCCCGGCGCCGGGATCCGGTCCCGCCGGGGTGTCCGCCGGGTAGCGCAACAGCGTGATCTCGGGCAGGAACACCACCGCCGCACCCTCGCCCGCCGCCACGTCGATACCCGCCCGCAGTGCGGCCGCCAGCTCGACGGGATCGCTGCGCCAGTGGTGCTGCACCAGGCCGACCCGCACCGGAGCGCGCTGCGACGGTGCGCTCCGTGACAACGGCTCCGCGACACCAGCGGTCAAGATGATCATCGGATTCCTCCGTGGTCCGAGCTGCCCCCGGCCCGCCAAACGCTACTCGGATACGGCGTCCGCAACTGCGGGTTGACGCACAAGCGGCCCCCTGGAAGCGCAGACGGTACCGATGCGCTTGGATGGCAACGTGACGAGCCAGGATCCCGACCTCGCAGAACACCCGCGCGGCTACGCGTCGGTCGGCTCGCGCTACTACCCGATGTTCGTGGCGGTCTTCACCGCCCTGGTGATCATCTCGAATGTCACCGCCACCAAGGGCGTCGCCTTCGGCCCGATCATCACCGACGGCGGTTTCATCGTCTTCCCCCTGACCTACGTCATCGGTGACGTGCTGTCGGAGGTCTACGGATTCCGGGCCGCCCGGCGCGCGATCTTCCTCGGCTTCGCGATGAACATCCTGGCGGCGCTGGTCTTCTGGGTCACGATCTATCTACCGGCCGCCGACTTCTACCAGAACCAGGCTCATTTCGAGAACGTGGTGCACGCCTACACCCAGCTGATCATCGCCGGCCTGGCGGGCTTCATCGTCGGCCAGACCATCAACGCCTGGACCGTGGTGGCGATCAAGCAGCGCACCAAGGAGAAACACCTGTGGGCCCGGCTGGTGGGCTCGACGTTCGCCGGCCAGCTGGGCGACACACTGGTCTTCTGCTCGATCGCCGCGGGCGCCATCGGCATCAACACCTTTCGGGATTTCGCGGTCTACACCGCCCTCGGCTGGTTCTACAAGACGGCCGTCGAAGTGGTGATGCTGCCCATCACGTATCGGGTGATCGCATACGTGAAGAAGCATGAGCCGACCTACGAAACGATGGTGTGAACACGGTTGATGATGAGCCTTCGCTAAGGCTCCTCTGGCGGACCGGTAAAGCCACTGGCCGCCGAAGCTACTCGGCGGTAACGTCAGTTCATGAGCGCCATCTTGGAACCCAGAACCGCGAAAATTACTGACATGGTGCGTGATTACGGCGATAGCGCCCTGCTGGTCGAATGCGCCGACACCACCGAGGTCCTGTCCTGGACCGAACTCCTGCATCGCGCCGAACTGCCCGGCGTCGTCGACATCGTGCCGGGGGCACGCACGGTCCTGATCAAGCTCGCCGGACCCCGCTACCAGGCGCCCACCCGACAGCGACTGGGCCGCCAACGCCCCGACCGGCACCCCGGTGATCACCGCCGGTCCGACAGGCGCGCCGACGTCGTCATCGACGTGGTCTACGACGGCGCCGACCTCGTCGAGGTGGGCCGGCTGACCGGACTGGACACGGTCGGCGTGATCGCCGCCCACACCGGCACCCCCTGGCGGGTCGGATTCGGTGGATTCGCACCGGGTTTCGCCTACCTGGTCGATGGCGACCCACGACTGCAGGTCCCTCGCCGGGCCGAGCCGCGCACCGCGGTCCCCGCCGGTGCGGTCGCGCTGGCCGGTGAGTTCAGCGCCGTCTATCCGAGACGTTCCGCGGGCGGCTGGCAACTGATCGGCCACACCGATGCCGCGATGTGGGACATCGACCGCCCCGAGCCCGCGCTGCTGACGCCGGGCATGTGGGTCCAGTTCCGTGCCGTCTGAAGGAGGACACGATGACCACCCTGGAAATCCTGCGCACCGGACCGCTGGCCCTGGTCGAGGACCTCGGCCGGACCGGCATGGCCCATCTGGGCGTGACCCGCTCGGGGGCGGCCGATCGCCGCGCCCACACCCTGGCCAACCGCCTGGTGGCCAATACCGACGACCGCGCCACCGTGGAGGTGACGCTCGGCGGATTGACCGCACGGGTATGCGGCGGGGACATCGACATTGCGGTGACCGGCGCCGACACCGACCCCACCGTGAACGGAAAGCCGTTCGGCACCAACAGTATTCAGCACGTACGTGATGGCCAGCTGATTTCGCTCGGCTCGCCGGACACCGGCGTGCGCAGCTATCTGGCGGTGCGCGGCGGCATCGACGTCGAACCCGTGCTGGGTTCGCGCAGTTACGACGTGATGTCCGCGATCGGCCCACGCCCGCTGCGGGCCGGCGATGTGCTGCCAGTGGGCACGCACACCGGCGAGTACCCCGAACTCGATCAGGCGCCGGTGGCCACCATCGAGGGCCGGATGCTCGGCCTGCGCGTGCTGCCCGGCCCTCGGGACGACTGGTTCGTCGACCCGGACGCGTTGGTGCACAACGTGTGGGTGGCCTCCGACCGCAGCGACCGGGTCGGGATGCGCCTGACCGGCACCCCGCTGCGCTACCGCGACCCGGCCCGTCAGCTGCCGTCGGAGGGCGCCACCCGCGGCGCGATCCAGGTTCCGCCCAACGGACTCCCGGTGATCCTGGGCCCCGATCACCCGGTCACCGGCGGCTACCCCGTCGCCGGCGTGGTGATCGACGCCGACATCGACAAGGTGGCGCAGATCCGACCCGGGCAGACCGTGCGGCTGCACTGGAGCCGACCGCGGGTGTAGAACTGCGGGTGTGCACAACCAGGTCCACACCGCGCGCCTGATTCACACCGCGGATCTGGACAACGAGACCCGCGAACACGCCCGGGCGATGCTGGCCGCCGCATTCGACGGCCGGTTCACCGCGGACGACTGGGAGCATGCGCTGGGCGGGATGCACGCGGTGGTCCTGCACCGCGGCGCGCTGATCGCCCACGCCGCGGTGGTGCAACGTCGGCTGCTGCACCGCGGGGTGGCCTTGCGGTGCGGTTACGTAGAAGGCGTCGCCGTCGACCATGAGTGGCGCGGCCAGGGCCTGGGCGCCGCGGTCATGGACGCCGTCGAGCAGGTGATCCGCGGCGCGTACTCGATGGGCGCACTGTCCGCATTTGCCGATGCCACCGGCTTCTACACCGCGCGCGGCTGGCAGCACTGGCAGGGCCCCACGTCGGTGCTCGGCCCCGCCGGGCCGGTCCCTACGCCCGACGACGACGGAACCATCATGGTGCTGCCCAACAACATCGACGTCGACCCGACCGTCGACCTGGCCTGCGATTGGCGCGACGGCGACGTGTGGTGAAGTCAGCCCCAGCGACCTAGGATCTCCGCGGCCCGCTTCGCCAGCGCCGCCTGGAAGAACGGCCCGAAACTGATCCGGCCCACCCCCAGCGGACCGAACGACGCCGGGTCATCCTGATCGGGCAGTGCGATCGCATTGACCGGCAGCGGAAGCTCGGACGTCAAGCGCCGCAACGTATCCGGATCGTGCCGGCCAACCGGATACAGGCTGTCCGCCCCCGCGCCGGCACACAACGTCAACCGTTCGATCGCGCGCTCCACCCGATCGGCGTCGTCTCCGTCGGCGCGCAGGAACAGATCGGTTCGCGCATTCACCACCATGTGCACCCCCGCAGCGTCGGCCGACCGACGCAGCGCACCGATCAGCGCCGCGTGCTCTACGGCCGAACGGAGCCGCTTGCCCTCCGAATGGACGGTGTCCTCCATGTTGAGCCCGACGGCTCCCACCGACAGCAGTCCGGTGATCAGCCGCTCGGGGTCCTCGCCGTAGCCCGATTCGATATCCACTGATACCGGCACGTCGACCTTGGCGGTGATCTGCGCCACCCGGGTGAGTAGGTCGTCGAAGGTCATGCCCTCGTTGTCGGGCTTGCCCACCGAGTCGGCCACCGGATGGCTGCCCACCGTCAGAGCGGCGAATCCGGCCGATACCGCCAGCGCGGCCGACCACGCGTCCCAGACCGTCGGCAACACCACCGGATCGCCCGGTTCATGCAGTTCGAGCAGTAATTTCGCCCGCCGCTGGAGCGCGGCGGTACCGAGATCGGTCATGAGGCCTCCTGTGTTGAGCTGCCGTCGATGTTTCCGTACGTGATGTGGGTCACGCCCGGATGGTGAAATGGCTAGCATCGAGTGTCGTAACGTGACCCATGACACCCTTCAGCCCAAGGAGGTCGCTTGTCCAGCACTACCGAACTCGACGAACTGCACACGCTGATCGGCGGACTGCGCAGATGCGTCGACTCGTTGCGCTCCCGCTACGGCGACAATCCCGCCACGCGGCGCATCGCGATGGACGCCGAACGCATCATCGGCGACGTCGAACTGCTCGACAACGATGCCAACGAGTTGGATCTCGAGCGCTGCACCGTCCGGCCCGCCGGCGAGAAGATCGTGGTGCCCGACACGCAGTACGACAGCGAGTTCTGGCGGGACATCGACGACGAAGGTGTGGGCGGGCACCACAAGTGAGCCGCCCGCTCACCGCCGCTACGACCCAAACCCGGCCACAGCCACGTCCGAATTGAGGAAGCCGAATACATGAGCGCGCCTGCAACAAACCGGCCCGGCCGGGGTACCGGGGTCTTCTCCCCGACCCGCGCCGCGATCCCCCAGAAGACGCTGCGCACCGACGCCTGGTGGAAATCTCCACTGATCGTCGACCTCGGCTTCGCCGCGTTCGTCATCTACGCGACGGTTCGCGCGTTCATGCGCAACCACTTCTTCGTCCCCGAGTACCACTACCTGACGCCGTTCTACTCACCGTGCCTGAGCGTCAAGTGCGGTGAGGCCAGCGACTTCTGGCCGCAGATCCTGCCCGCATCGGGGCCGTTGTCGCTGATCCCGTTCGCGGCGGCGTCGCTGCCGTTCCTGCTGCTGTTCCGGCTGACCTGCTACTACTACCGCGGCGCCTACTACCGCTCGGTGTGGCAGTCGCCCACCGCGTGCGCGGTGGCCGAACCGCACGCCAAGTACACCGGTGAGACCAGGCTGCCGCTGATCATCCAGAACACCCACCGGTACTTCTTCTACATCGCCGGGATCATCTCGCTGATCAACACCTACGACGCGATCGTCGCGATGCACTCCCCCAGCGGATTCGGGTTCGGCCTGGGCAACGTCATCCTGTGGGGCAACGTCATCATGCTGTGGGTCTACACAGTGTCGTGCCACTCATGCCGGCACGTGACCGGCGGGCGCCTCAAGCATTTCTCCAAACACCCTGTGCGGTACTGGATCTGGACCCAGGTCAGCCGGCTCAACACCCGGCACAAGTTGTACGCGTGGATCACGCTGGGCACCCTGATGCTCACCGACTTCTACATCATGTCCGTCTCGGCCGGTTGGATCCACGACCTGAGATTCATTGGCTGACCACCGAAATACATGCACGAAAAGGCAAGTGAGGATTCATGACATCGGCTGACCCTGTTCGCCCGAGCGGCCCATCGCAGGTAGAGCGGCACCAATACGACGTCGTCGTGATCGGTGCCGGTGGCGCGGGTCTACGCGCGGTGATCGAGGCACGCGAACGCGGCCTGCGCGTCGCCGTGGTGACCAAGTCACTGTTCGGCAAGGCCCACACGGTGATGGCCGAGGGCGGCTGCGCGGCCGCGATGCGCAACGTCAACACCAAGGACTCCTGGCAGGTGCACTTCGGTGACACCATGCGCGGCGGCAAGTTCCTCAACAACTGGCGGATGGCCGAACTGCACGCGCAGGAGGCACCCGACCGGGTGTGGGAGCTCGAGACCTATGGCGCGCTGTTCGACCGCACCAAGGACGGCCGGATCAGCCAGCGCAACTTCGGCGGCCACACCTACCCGCGACTCGCCCACGTTGGCGACCGGACCGGGCTGGAGATCATCCGCACCCTGCAGCAGAAGATCGTCTCGCTGCAGCAGGAAGACAAGCGCGAACTGGGCGACTACGAAGCCCGGATCAAGGTCTTCCATGAGTGTTCGATCACCGACCTGATCATGGACGGAGACGCGATCGCGGGCGCCTTCGGCTACTGGCGCGAGACCGGCAAGTTCATTCTGTTCGAGGCGCCTGCAGTGGTGCTGGCCACCGGCGGAATCGGCAAGTCGTTCAAGGTGTCCTCGAACTCCTGGGAGTACACCGGCGATGGGCATGCCCTCGCCCTGCGCGCGGGTTCCGGACTGATCAACATGGAATTCATCCAGTTCCACCCGACCGGCATGGTCTGGCCGCTATCGGTGAAGGGAATCCTGGTCACCGAGGGTGTCCGCGGCGACGGCGGAGTGCTGAAGAACTCCGAGGGCAAGCGCTTCATGTTCGACTACATCCCCGACGTGTTCAAGGGGCAGTACGCCGAATCCGAAGAAGAGGCCGACCAGTGGCTCAAGGACAACGACTCGGCCCGGCGCACCCCTGACCTGCTCCCGCGCGACGAGGTGGCCCGCGCCATCAACGACGAGGTGAAGGCCGGCCGCGGCACCCCGCATGGCGGCGTCTACCTCGACATCGCATCCCGCATGCCCGCCGAGGAGATCAAGCGCCGGCTGCCGTCGATGTACCACCAGTTCATCGAGCTGGCCGAGGTCGACATCACCAAGGACATGATGGAAGTCGGTCCAACCTGTCACTACGTGATGGGCGGCATCGAGGTCGATCCCGATACCGGTGCCGGCTCGACACCCGGCCTGTTCGCTGCGGGCGAGTGCTCGGGCGGCATGCACGGATCCAACCGCCTCGGCGGCAACTCATTGTCCGACCTGCTGGTGTTCGGCCGGCGTGCCGGTCTGGGCGCATCGGACTACGTGCACGCACTCGCACAGCGTCCGGCCGTATCGGAGGCGGCGATCGAAGAGGCCACCAAACTGGCTCTCTCACCGTTCGAGCCGAAGGCCAACGCCGAGAACCCCTACACCCTGCACTCCGAGCTGCAGCAGTCGATGAATGACCTCGCGGGCATCATCCGTAAAGAGGGCGAACTCGAAGAAGTGCTCGGCAAGATCGACGAGCTCAAGGCGCGCTACGCCAACGTCGTCGTCGAGGGCGGCCGGATCTTCAACCCCGGCTGGCACCTGGCGATCGACCTGCGCAACATGCTGCTGGTGAGCGAATGCGTGGCCAAGGCCGCCCTGCAGCGCACCGAAAGCCGTGGCGGACATACCCGCGACGACTTCCCGAAGATGGACGCCGAGTGGCGCAACAAGCTGCTGGTCTGCCGGGTTAGCGCGGCGGATGCCGCGGGAAGCACAGCGGTCGTGCCCGACGTCACGGTGACCCCGGAGCAGCAGCCGGTGATGCGGCCCGATCTGCTGGCCACGTTCGAACTGTCCGAACTCGAGAAGTACTACACGCCGGATCAACTGGCCGAGCACCCTGAGCGGAAGGGCTGAGAATGGCTGCTTACGACGCGAAGTTGCGGGTTTGGCGCGGCGACGAGGACGGCGGTGACCTGCAGGACTACACCGTCGAGGTCAACGACGGCGAAGTCGTGCTCGACATCATCCACCGATTGCAGGCCACGCAGGCCGGCGACCTCGCGGTGCGGTGGAACTGCAAGGCCGGCAAATGCGGTTCGTGCTCTGCCGAGATCAACGGCCGGCCGCGGCTCATGTGCATGACCCGCATGTCGACGTTCGGCGAGGACGAAGTCGTGACGATCACCCCGCTGCGAACCTTCCCGGTGATGCGCGACCTGGTCACCGACGTCTCGTTCAACTACGAGAAGGCGCGGGAGATCCCGTCGTTCACTCCGCCGAAGGATCTGCAGCCCGGTGACTACCGCATGCAGCAGGAAGATGTGAACCGCAGCCAGGAATTCCGCAAGTGCATCGAGTGCTTCCTGTGTCAGAACGTGTGCCACGTCAACCGTGACCACGAGGAGAACAAGAAGTCCTTCGCCGGACCGCGGTACCTGATGCGCCAGGCCGAGCTGTCGATGCATCCACTGGACACCATCGACCGTCGGAACATGGCCCAGGAGGAGAACGGCCTGGGCTTCTGCAACATCACCAAGTGCTGCACCGAGGTGTGCCCCGAGCACATCAAGATCACCGACAACGCCCTGATCCCGATGAAGGAACGCGTCGCCGACCGCAAGTACGACCCCATCGTCTGGCTGGGTAACAAACTCTTCAGGCGTTAGCCCCGGCACTGATCTTCGCCGAGTGTGAAACCTCGGCGAAGATCGCCGTCGAAATTCGCTGACGATTCACACTCGACGGGTAACGCCACGCTGGGCGAGGCGTACCCTCGCACATAGCGGCCAATCAACGACGAAAGGCACCGCTATGACCAAGACGTCCAAGCGAGAAACCCTCAGCGTCAACGACATTCGCACCGCGATCCGTGAGCTGAGTACCCGCGCCGAGCTCGCCCGCAAGGAGGGCAGACCGGCCGACGCAGACGAACTGGAGCAGCGGATCAAGGGTTATCGGGAACAACTGGGCGAACGCCCATAACGGCCATCTGTACAGCGTTGGCTGCGAGAACTATTCGCAGTTTGGCGCCACCAGCGCTGAACAGATCGAGGTGAGTCAGTTGCCGAGGCGGCGGAATGTGCTGCGGTGGAAGACGATCGGCAGGATCTCGTCGCGCATGGTCACCCGGCTGACTCGCAGGATCACGATGCTGTGATCGCCCGCCGGCACCTCCTGCTCGATGGTGCTGTGCAGCCAGACCGCGGTGCCGTCGATGAACAGCGCACCGCTCTCATGGGACACCGTGCTCAACCCCTCGAACCGGTCCCCGGTCTTGGCGGCCAGCGTGCGCGCGGCGGTGTCGTGCGACTCGCCGAGCAGGCTGATGCCCAGCGAGGGCAGGCCCTGGAGCTTCGGCCAGGTGGTCGAGGAGTTCTGCACGCAGAACGCGACCAGGGGCGGGTCCAGCGACACCGGCACGAAGGTGCTGGCCGCCAGGCCCACCCGAACACCGTCGACCTCCGCCGCAATGGCGATGACTCCGGAGGGGAAATGTCCGAACGCCTCCCGCAGGGACGTCGGGCTCAGGTCGGTCTCGGCTGCGCTCATCGTGGCCATCATCCCACGCGCCGCCAAAGGTGACCACGCGCGCGGTAACCTGACGCTCGCGATGTGGATCACGCTGCTGGTCATGGCCGTTGCGGTCAGCCTCGAACCGTTCCGGATCGGGATGACCCTCCTGCTGCTCAACCGGCCGCGGCCCGTGCTGCAACTCCTCGCATTCCTGGCCGGCGGCTTCACCATGGATCGAACCGGGCGCGACAGCACCAGATCACCGGCGCTCAGCCCGTACGCATTGGAGATCGCAGCGGTGACCTGTCGCGGACGCCGGTGGGCCAGCCGGGATCCGCGCGGTCCTTGAGCGCGATGACGGCGACCAGCTGCTCGGTGCTGCCCTCGGCGACCGAGATGGCGGCCACCCGGCCACCGGTGATGTGCTGGACGGTGGCTTCGATGTCCTCGGGATAGTGGTTGCGGCCCCGGATGATCCGCAGATCCTTGATGCGCCCGACGATGAAAAGCTGGCCGCACGAGACGAAGCCCAGATCACCGGTCCGCAACCACGGACCGTCCGGGGTGCCCGACGACGGCTGGCTCAGGGTGGACTGCTATTCAGGTGCAGCACTTCCTGCGGCTGGCCCAACCGCCCGCCGCAACCAGCCGGTTCCTGGACCTCGGGACCGATTCGCTGATGGCGATCGAACTGCGGAACCGGTTGCACAGTCAGTTCGGTGGCGCGTTCACGATCAATGCGACGGCGGTGTTCGACTATCCGACGATCGGTGGCCTCGCTGAATATCTGGTGGCTCAACTGCCGGACGCGGCCGGGGAGGCCGAGGCGGAAACCCCGCCCGAACCCGACGGCTGCGTTGATGCTGAAGACGGTCAAGAACCCCCGGCCGAACCCGGGGACCAGGTCGCCGAATCCTCGGACTGATCCCGTGTTGACCCGTTCCACTCCGGCGTGTCGGATGTGATCTAGGTAACGGTTTAGCCTGCGTGATAGCAGTCGACCGGCGGTTTTGGGTGCGGTTCTGGCCGCCAAACCCACCGGTCGGTAGAACGACGGATGAATTCGGTGTCGTGGGCTTGCGTTCAAGTTACCGGCCGGTATAGTTGGGCCCAGGTTACTGGTGGGTAACTTATCTCGATCCGTTCTTCAATTCGGTCGTGGAGTACCCAACCAACCCATCAAATTCAGGTGACAGTCTCATCGAGGAGGAAGTCCGTGAGCCACTACAAGTCCAACGTGCGTGACCAGGAATTCAACCTGTTCGAGGTATTCGGCATCGACAAGGCGTTCGGCCAGGGCAAGTTCGCCGACCTGGACGTCGATACGGCCCGCGAAATGCTCAACGAGATGGCCCGCCTGGCGGAGGGCCCCGTCGCCGAGTCATTCAGCGACGGTGACCGCAACCCGCCGGTGTTCGATCCCGAGAACCACACGGTGACGCTTCCGGCAAGCTTCAAGAAGTCGGTCCGCGCGATCGTCGACAACGGCTGGGACAAGGTGGGCCAGGACGAGGAGCTCGGCGGCACGCCGGTTCCCCGCTCCCTGCAGTGGGCGATGGTCGAGCACATCCTCGGCGCCAACCCCGCGGTCTATATGTATGCCATGGGCGCCGGGCTGGCCAACATCTTCTACAACAACGGCACTGACGAGCAGAAGAAGTGGGCCGTCATCTGTTCCGAGCGCAACTGGGGCGCCACCATGGTGCTGACCGAGCCCGATGCCGGGTCCGACGTCGGCGCCGGCCGGACCAAGGCCACCCAGCAGCCCGATGGCAGCTGGCACATCGACGGCGTCAAGCGGTTCATCACCTCCGCCGACTCCGACGACCTGTTCGAGAACATCTTCCACCTGGTGCTCGCCCGCCCCGAGGGCGCCGGCCCGGGCACCAAGGGACTGTCGCTGTTCTTCGTGCCGAAGTTCCACTTCGACCACGAGACCGGCGAGCTCGGTGAGCGCAATGGCGCGTTCGTCACCAACGTCGAGCACAAGATGGGCCTGAAGGTCTCGGCCACCTGTGAGCTGACCTTCGGCCAGCACGGCATCCCGGCCCAGGGCTGGCTGGTCGGTGAGGTCCACAACGGCATCGCGCAGATGTTCGACGTGATCGAGCAGGCCCGAATGATGGTGGGCACCAAGGCAATCGCCACGCTGTCGACCGGTTACCTCAACGCGCTCGAGTACGCCAAGAGCCGGGTCCAGGGCGCCGACATGACCCAGATGATGGACAAGGGCGCCCCGCGAGTCACCATCACCCACCATCCGGACGTACGGCGCAGCCTGATGACGCAGAAGGCCTACGCCGAGGGCATGCGCGCGCTGTACCTGTACACCGCGTCGTTCCAGGACGAGATCTGCGCCGACGTCGTGCACGGCATCGACGCCGACCTCGCGTTCAAGGTCAACGATCTGCTGCTGCCGATCGTCAAGGGCTTCGGTTCGGAGACGGCCTACGCGAAGCTGACCGAGAGCCTGCAGACGCTCGGCGGTTCGGGCTTCCTGCAGGACTACCCGATCGAGCAGTACATCCGCGACGCCAAGATCGACTCGCTCTACGAGGGCACCACCGCCATCCAGGCGCAGGACTTCTTCTTCCGCAAGATCGTCCGCGACAAGGGCCAGGCGCTGGGCTACGTGGCCAATGAGATCGACACGTTCGTGAAGAACAAGTCGGGCAACGGCCGGCTCAAGGACGAGCGCGAACTGCTCGCGACCGCCCTGACCGACGTACAGAGCATGGCCGCCACCCTGACCGGCTACCTGATGGCCGCGCAGGAGGATCAGGCCAGCATCTACAAGGTGGGGCTGGGATCGGTGCGCTTCCTGCTCAGCGTGGGCGAGCTGATGCTCGGCTGGCTGCTGACCCGTCAGGCCGCGGTTGCCATCGAGAAGCTGGATGCCGGTGCCACCGGCGCCGACAAGTCCTTCTACGAGGGCAAGATCGCCGTCGCGTCGTTCTTCGCCAAGAACATGCTGCCGATGCTCACCAGCACCCGCGGCATCATCGAGAACCTCGACAACGAGGTGATGGAACTCGACGAGGCGTCCTTCTGACGCGCCGCTGACGACAAAGAAGTGGCCCCCGGGATCATCCCCGGGGGCCACTGTTGCGTCTTGATGGGGATCTACTCAGCGCCGACTGCGAGGTCTACTCGCAATTCATGGCGCGGATCGCAGAACAGATCGGGCAATAAAAAAGGGCGGGTTCGGGAGGACAATGAGGGCGTCTTCGTTACTCGCGCGTCCGGCTCTCGCCTCATTGCCGGCACTTCGGATCAGTCACTCCCGAACCCGTCGTGCCGATGACTGTACGCCCGCATCGGAGCACGCACCAGAGCTTGGCGGACGGAAGTTTCCCCGGGTCGGGGACACCGTCGCTGGAGCCCCCTCGCATCCAGCGACGGCCCTTCACACAGGCGAAAAGGCCTGGATGAAGAGGATGCCCCGTGTTGCCGCCGGGTCGGGGGGTCAGACGGCAACACGGAGCTATCCGGTACATCGGATACCCGGCTGCGGGCGTTACAAACCTCAGATCTCGAGAATTGCCGTCACGCCCTGACCACCGGCGGCACACACCGAGATCAGGCCGCGCGCCGGCTTGCCGGTCTCCGCTTTCTTCTGGGCCAACTGCTTGGCAAGTTGGGCGACGATCCGCCCACCGGTGGCCGCGAACGGATGTCCGGCGGCCAGCGACGAACCGTTGACGTTCAGCTTGGCACGGTCGATCGGACCCAGCGCCGCGTCCAGGCCCAGCCGTTCCTTGCAGTACTCCTCGGACTCCCAGGCGGCCAGGGTGGCCAGCACGACGGACGCGAACGCCTCGTGGATCTCGTAGAAGTCGAAATCCTGCAACGTCAGGCCGTTGCGGGCGAGCAGCCGGGGCACGGCATACGTGGGAGCCATGAGCAGGCCGTCGGCGCCGCCGACGTAGTCGACCGCCGCGGTCTCGCCGTCCACGAAGTAGGCCAGCACCGGCAGGTCGTGTGCCTGCGCCCAGTCCTCCGAGGCCAGCAGCGCCACCGACGCGCCGTCGGTCAGCGGGGTGGAGTTGCCGGCGGTCATGGTGGCGTCGCCGTTCTTGACACCGAACACCGGCTTCAGTGTCGCCAGCTTTTCCGGCGACGACTTGGGCCGCAGATTGTCGTCCCGGTAGAGACCGAGGAACGGGCTGACCAGATCGTCGAAGAAGCCGGCGTCGTAGGCCTCGGCCATGTTGCGGTGGCTCGCGGCGGCCAGCGCATCCTGGTCAACCCGCTTGATCCCCATCTTCTTGGCGGTGATCGCCGCGTGCTCGCCCATCGACAGCCCGGTCCGCGGCTCCCCGTTGGTGGGGATCTGCACGCCGATCGACGCGGGCAGCTTGCCGACCAGCTTGAGCCGTTCCACGTTGGATTTCGACCGGCGCAGGCCGAGCAGGGCGCGACGCAGGTCGTCACCGAACGCGATCGGCGCGTCGGAGGTGGTGTCCACGCCACCGGCGGCGGCCACCTCGTAACGGCCCATGGCGATCCCGTCGGCCGCGGCGATGGCCGCCTGCAGCCCGGTTCCGCATGCCTGCTGCAGGTCGAAGGCCGGCGTGTACGGGGACAGCGAGCTACCCAGCACACATTCGCGCATCAGGTTGAAGTCCCGGCTGTGCTTGAGCACCGCGCCACCGATGACCATGTCGAGGCGCTGCCCGGCGAGGTTGAACCGATCCGCCAGGCCGTCCAGGACCGCGGTGAGCATGTCCTGGTTCGACGCCTGGGCATAGGCCCCGTCGGAGCGGGCGAATGGAATCCGATTGCCGCCGAGGATCGCGACACGTCTGGTCTGCTTCGGTGCACTGCTGGTCACGAGAATTCTCCCGTTGATTCGGTTCTGGAGGCCAGGGTTTGAGGTCGCCCCGCCGTTTGGGACATAATAACCACAGTACTTACTTTCAAGTAAGTTGTCGTTGACATCACGCCGTCCGATGAGAGGTAGCGCTGTGGCTCCGAAGCTCCCGACCGACCTGTACTCCCAGGTCGTCCTATCCGCGCCCGGCTCCTTCCTGGCCAAACAACTCGGGATCCCCCAGCCCGAGACGCTGCGCCGCTACCGGCCCGGCGACCCCGCGCTCGCCGGCCCACTGCTGATCGGCGGCGGATCTCCTCAGGGACGGATCGCGGAGCCGATGCGGGTCGCCCTGGCCGAGGACTACGACCTGGTCGGCGACAATCTGGGCGGCCGCTGGGCGGACCGGTTCGGCGGCCTGCTGTTCGACGCCACGGGCATCAGCGGACCCGCGGGGCTGCGCGCGCTCTACGAATTCTTCACCCCCCTCCTACGCAACGTCGGGCCGTCCGGCCGGATCGTGGTGGTGGGCACCACCCCGGACCAGACCGGTTCGGTCGACGAGCGGATCGCTCAGCGCGCACTCGAGGGCTTCACCCGGTCACTGGGCAAGGAGGTGCAGCACGGGGCCACCGTCTCGCTGGTCTACCTCGCCCCGGACGCCAAGCCCGGGGCCACCGGCCTCGAGTCCACCCTGCGGTTCCTGCTCTCGGCGAAGTCGGCCTACGTCGACGGGCAGGTGTTCTACGTCGGCGCGGCCGACTCCACCCCGCCCGCCGACTGGGACAAGCCGCTGGCCGGCAAGGTCACCATCGTCACCGGCGCAGCCCGCGGGATCGGCGCCACCATCGCCGAGGTCTTCGCGCGCGACGGCGCCTCGGTGGTGTGCGTCGACGTCCCGCAAGCCGCCGACGCACTTACCGAGACGGCCTCGAAAGTCGGTGGCACGGCACTGGCCCTCGATGTCACCGCCGCTGACGCGGTCGACCAGATCACCGCGCACCTGGGCGAACACCACGGCGGTCACGCCGACGTGTTGGTCAACAACGCCGGTATCACCCGGGACAAGCTGCTGGCCAACATGGACGATGCCAAGTGGGATTCGGTGATCGCCGTCAACCTGCTTGCGCCGCAACGCCTTACCCAGGGCCTGGTCGGCAACGGCGCGATCGGGGACGGCGGCCGGATCATCGGGCTGTCGTCGATGGCAGGCATCGCGGGAAACCGGGGACAGACGAACTACGCCGCCACCAAGGCCGGGATGATCGGGCTGACCCAGGCGCTGGCGCCGGAACTGGCGGAGCAGGGCATCACCATCAACGCGGTGGCACCGGGCTTCATCGAGACCAAGATGACCGAGGCGATCCCGTTCGCCACCCGCGAGGTGGGCCGGCGGCTGAACTCCCTGTTCCAGGGCGGGCAGCCGGTCGACGTGGCCGAGACCATCGCCTACTTCGCCAACCCCGCCTCGAATGCCGTCACCGCCAACACCATTCGGGTGTGCGGCCAGGCAATGCTCGGGGCGTGAGGAGCGAGCCATGAGTGCACTCAGCAATATGGTCCGAGCCGCGGCGGGGGCCCTGCCGTTCATCCCGCGGGGCAGCACCCTGCCGGACCGAACCCTGACGGTCGGCGAGTTGCCGATCGATCGGGCGAACGTGGCCGCCTACGCGGCCGTCACGGGGCTGCGCTACGGCGACACCGTACCGCTGACCTACCCCTTCGCGCTGACCTTCCCGACGGTGATGGAATTGATCACCGGATTCGACTTCCCCTTTCCCGCAATGGGTTCGGTGCACGTGGAGAACCACATCACCCAACATCGGCCCATCGCCGTCACCGACACGGTCAGTATCCGCACCCGCGCACAGAACATGCGCGAACACCGCAAGGGCCTGCTGGTCGATGTGCTGACCGACGTCGCGGTGGGCAACGACACGGCCTGGAGTCAGGTCACCACGTTCTTGCACCAGCAGCGCACCAGCCTGTCCGGCGAACCCAAGCCGGTACCGGTAAAGCAGCCGAAACTGCCGCCGCCGAACGCAATCCTGCGCATCACACCGGGCCAGATCCGGCGCTACGCGTCGATCGGCGGGGACCACAACCCGATCCACACCAGTACGATCGGCGCCCGGCTGTTCGGATTCCCGACCGCGATTGCGCACGGAATGTTCAGTGCCGCAGCAGTTCTGGCCAACATCGAGGGTCAGATACCGGACGCGGTCAGCTACTCGGTCAAGTTCGGCAAGCCCATCCTGCTGCCGGCCAGCGCCGGGCTGTACGTCGATCGCGTGCAGGACGGCTGGGATCTGGCGCTGCGCAACATGAGCAAGGGCTACCCGCATCTGACGGGCGAGATCCGCGCGCTCCGAGGGAGTTAGTCGGCGACCGGGACGACGCTTTCCTGGTCGTCCTGACCGTCTTGATCACGCTCGGCGGGCCGGCCCTTCAGGCCGCGCCAGAACAGGTTGATCAAGAGCTCCACCGCTTCGTCGACGTCGACGTCGCCAGCGCTGACCCGGGTGGCGACCGCCTCGCCGGCACCCACCAGGGCGATGGCCATCATGTGGAAGTCGGTGTCGGGCTCGGGATTTCGCGTTCCCGCGCTGAGCATGCGGGACACCAGCTCGATGATGCGCTCGCGACCCTCGCGCACCGTGTGCGCGAACGCCTGCGAACTGGTGGCCTGCGTGTACAGCACGATCCAGGACGCCCGGTTGGTGTCGATGTAGGTCAGGAACGTGCCAATGGCGTTGCGCAACAGGTCATGCGGGGCCAGGGTGAAGTCGATCTGGGTGCGGACCACCTCGATGAACCGGCCCAGTTCACGGTCCAGGCACGCGCCGAACAGATCTTCCTTGGAGCCGTAGTACAGGTACAGCATCGGCTTGGAGATCTCGGCCTTGGCGGCGATCGCGTCCATCGAGGTCTCGTGATAACCGTTGATCGAGAACACCTGCACGGCGGCGTCGAGCATCTGTTGTTCGCGGACGGCCCGTGGTAGCCGCTTGGTTCCACCGGCCATCACGAAGTCCTATGAACGACGATGCTCAGCAATGCGGATTCGTCCCCTTCATGCCGACCAGCTTGGTCACCGAATCCTCGACACGCTGGGCGGACAACTCGCCGGAGTTGACCGCGCTCTCGAGCCGGTCCAGCACCGCGGGCACCTCGCCGGTGCTGACCCACAACGCGATGTCCGCACCGGCCTGCAGCGCGCGCAGCACCGCCTCCGCCACGCCGTAGCGCTCGTTGATGGCCCCCATCGACGACAGGTCGTCGGTGAACACCACCCCACCGAACGGCGGCCCGCCGTACCCGCCGCCGCGCAGCAGGTTGTAGGCGGCCGGACTCAGGCTGGCCGGGTCGCTGCCGGTGAGCCCCGGCACCTGCATGTGCCCGACCATCACCGCGACCGGACCCTCGGTCGTCAGGGTGCGGTACGGGACGAGGTCGTTGTTCTGCAGATCGCCGAGGGGCGGGGTGGTGACGCCGCCGGTGTGCGAGTCACCCGAGGCGCGCCCGTGCCCGGGGAAGTGCTTGAGCACCGGCAGCACCCCGGCGTCGCGCAGACCCTGGGCGTACGCGCCGGCGTACGCGGTGACCGTCGCCGGATCGGAGCCGAACGACCGATCGCCGATCACCTCGTCGTCGGATTCGGTGGTGACATCGGCCACCGGGGCGAAGTCGACGGTGATGCCCATGCCGCGCATCTTCTGGCCGCGTTCGAAGGCGATGTCGTGGACCTGCTGCGGCGTCATGGTCTGGGCCAGCACCCGCGGCGAGGGTTGGCTGCCGATCAGCCCGGCCAGCCGTGAAACCCGGCCACCCTCCTCATCCACGCTGACGGCCAGCGCCAGTGGGCCGGCGGCCGCCGCGATGTCACCCAGGGAGCCATCGGTGAGCATCGACTTGTCGGTCCAGCTGCCGATGAAGATGCCGCCGACGTGATTGTCGGCGACCACCGCTTTCGCGTCGCCGGCGTTGCGCACGCCAACCATCAGCAGCTGGGCCAGCTTGTCCCGCAGCGGCATCGACTCCACGTTGCACGCCGCCTGCGCCGGTGCCGCCGGAACCTGGTTGGCCAGCGGTACGGCCGGGTTGGGGCCCGCGGGCCCGGAGGACGATGCGGCGGCTCCAGCGGCCGGTGATACCGGCTTCGCCGCGGGGGTTTGCGCAGGTGAGCAGCCACCCAGGGCCACGCCCAGCACAGCGGGCAGCGCGATCGTAGCGGCCAAGGTCCGGTGCAGTTGTGCCCGGTCGCGGGACGGTGTTGCCATCCGTCCATGCTGTCATGCGCGCCATCAATCTGTCCCCGGTGGGCAAGATTGGGGGCGTGACGGTCATCCTGATCGCCTATGACGGCACCGCCAACTCGCGGCGGGCGGTGGAGTACGCCGGCGCGTACCTCAGCGTCCGGCGGGCGTTCGTCCTGACGGTGTGGTCGCCGATGCGGGCCGGACCCGATCCGATCTCCGTCGACCTGGACGGACCGCCCGACCCGATGGATGCCGACGACGAAGACCACCTCGACATCGCCTTCGCCGACGCCCAGCGCACCAACCTCGAGGGCACCGAATTGGCCCGGTCGGTCGGACTGTCCGCCGAACCGTTGTGCTTCCCGGTCTCCGGCACCGTCTGGCGGACGATCATCACCGCGGCCGACAACATCAACGCCGGCCTGATCGTCACCGGCACGCGGGGCAATACCGGGTTGCGTTCGCTGATGCAGTCCAGCGTCGCCGACCGGGTCCTGCGGCACGGCCGGCGACCGGTGCTGATCGTGCCGCCGGGGCCCGCCTGAGCCAGGGAGCCGGGACCGCCCGTGCTACGTTGGCGCTCAGTCCAGACCCGCTGCGCTGAGGAGCCCACATGACCCGGTTCGTGGTGCCGGCTGCCGTCGCGATGGTGGTTGGTCTGTTGCTCGGCGCGGCCGCGGTGTTCGGGGTGACGCTGATGGTGCAACAGGACACCAAGCCGCCGGTAGGCGCCGGCGACCCGGCGTCCTCGGTGCTGAACCGCGTCGAATACGGCAACCGCACCTGACCTCATGGGCCTGACGGCCCGTGTCGCACCGGCCCGTCCGGGAGGGCTGTCGCGCCGCTGGCTCTGGCTCGTCGGCGCCGTCGCACTGGTACTGACGTTCGCGCAGTCGCCCGGCATGATCTCGCCGGACACCAAGCTGGACCTGACCGCCAACCCGCTGCGGTTCCTCGCCCGGGCCGGCGACCTGTGGAACAGCGCGCTGCCGTTCGGACAGGCGCAGAACCAGGCGTACGGCTACCTCTTTCCGCACGGCGCGTTCTTCCTGGCCGGCGACCTCCTCGGGCTGCCGGGCTGGGTCACCCAGCGGCTGTGGTGGGCGCTGCTGCTGACGGCGGGATTCTGGGGGCTGCTGCGGGTGGCCGAGGCGCTGGGGATCGGTAACACGCCGGCCCGAGTGCTGGCGGCGGGCGCGTTCGCGCTCTCGCCGCGCGTGCTGACGACGCTGGGTTCGATCTCGTCGGAAACACTGCCGGTGATGCTGGCGCCGTGGGTGCTGCTGCCGGTCATCCGCGCCATGCGCGGAGATTCCAGCCCACGGGTGCTGGCCGCGCGCGCCGGCGTCGCAATGGCCTTGATGGGGGCCGTCAACGCGGTGGCCACGCTGACCGGGTGCCTGCCGGCGCTGATCTGGTGGGCCTGCCACCGGCCCGGCCGTGCGTGGCTGCGGTTCAGCGGATGGTGGTTGGTGTCGGCCGCGCTGGCCGTGACGTGGTGGGTCATTCCGCTGGTGCTCCTGGGCCGGATCAGTCCGCCGTTCCTGGACTTCATCGAATCGTCCGGGGTGACGACGCAGTGGACGTCGCTGACCGAGGCACTGCGCGGGACGTCGGCCTGGACGCCGTTCGTCGCGCCGAATGCGACGGCCGGCGCGTCGCTGGTCACCGGGTCGGTGGCGATCCTGGCGACCACGCTGGTCGCGGCCGGCGGACTGGCCGGGCTGGCCCTGCGCTCGATGCCGGCGCGGGGACGGCTGGTGAGCATGCTGCTGGTCGGGCTGGTGCTGCTCGGGCTCGGCTACTCGGGCGGACTCGGCTCGCCGGTGGCGGCGGCGGTGCAGGCGTTCCTCGATGACGCGGGTGCACCGCTGCGCAACGTGCACAAGCTCGATCCGGTGCTGCGGATCCCGATCGTCCTGGGTCTTGCCCACCTGTTGAGCCGCGTACCGCTCCCCGGCAGCGTGCCGCGGCCGGTGTGGATCCGCTCGTTCGCGCGACCCGAGCGCGACAAGCGGGTGGCCGCCGTGATCGTGGTGCTGTCCGCACTGGCCGCTGCGACATCGCTGGCCTGGACCGGCCGGCTCACTCCGCCGGGCAGCTTCTCGGCAATACCGGACTACTGGCAGGACACCGCCCACTGGCTGACCGAACACAACACCGGGAAGCCGGCGCCCGGGCGTGTCCTGGTGGCGCCCGGCGCGCCGTTCGCCACCCAGGTGTGGGGCAACAGCCACGACGAGCCACTCCAGGTACTGGGTGAGAATCCCTGGGGGGTGAGGGACTCCATTCCGCTGACGCCACCCCAGGCCATCCGGGCACTGGACTCGGTGCAGCGCCTGCTGGCCGCCGGACGTCCCTCGGCGGGCCTGGCCGACACCCTGGCCGGGCAGGGCATCTCCTATCTGGTGGTGCGCAACGACCTGGATCCGGAGACATCGCGGTCGACCCGGCCCATCCTGGTGCACCGCGCCGTCGACGGATCACCGGGACTGACCAAAGTCGCCCAGTTCGGCGACCCGGTGGGCCCGGGTACCCTCGACGGGTTCATCGCCGACAGTGGGCTGCGGCCGATGTACCCGGCGGTGGAGATCTACCGCGTGGGGCCACCCGGCGATCCGGCGGCACCGTATCTGGCCGATGCGAACCGGCTGCCGCGGGTGGACGGCGGTCCGGAAGTCCTTCTGCGCCTTGATGAACGGCGTCGACTGTTGGGTCAGGGTCCGCTGGGACCGGTGCTGCTGACCCAGGACGCGCGGGCCGCGGGGATCCCGCTGCCGCCGGCGGCGGGGGTGATCGTGACCGACACCCCGACGGCACGTGAGACCGACTACGGCCGAGTGGACGACCACTCCTCGGCGATCCGGACGCCCGACGATCCGCGGCGGACGTTCAATCGAGTGCCTGACTACCCCGTGCCCGGCGCACCCCTGGTGTACGGCGGATGGTCCGGCGGCCGTCTGAGCACCTCGAGTTCGGCGGGCGATGCCACGGCGCTGCCGAACGTGGCGCCAGCGTCGGCGGCGCCGGCGGCCATCGACGGGGACTCGGCCACCAGTTGGGTGTCCAATGCGTTGCAGGCGGCGGTGGGCCAGTGGCTGCAGGTCGATTTCGATCACCCGGTGACCAATGCGACGCTGACGCTGACACCGGCGGTGTCCACGCTGGGCGCGCAGGTGAACCGCATCGAGATCGCGACGGCCAACGGCACCGCCACCCTGATGGTGGATCGGCCCGGCCGACCGGTGGCCGTGGCACTGCCTTACGGGGAGACACCGTGGGTCCGGATCACCGCCACCGGCACCGAAAACGGTTCCTCCGGTGCGCAATTCGGCATCACCGATCTGGCCATCACCCAGTTCGACGCCAGCGGGTACGCCCACCCGGTGAACCTGCGGCACACCACCGTGGTCCCCGCTCCCCCACTGGGCGCGCCGGTGGCGATGTGGGATCTGGGTTCGGACACCCCGGGCCGGGGCGGCTGCGTGTCCGCCCGCGACGGGGTGCACTGCGCGTCCCCGCTGTCGCTGGCGCCCGAAGAGCTGGTCAACATGAGCCGCACTCTGACTGTGCCGCAGCCGATTTCGGTACGCCCGACCGTCTGGGTCCGGCCCCGCCAGGGCCCCGCCCTGGCCGACCTGATCCGTCAGCCCGGCACCACGCACGCCGACGGCGACTCCGATTCGTTCGACGTCCCGGGCACCGCATTCGCCGCGACCGACGGCGATCCACGGACCTCCTGGACGGCGCCGCAGGGCTTGGTTCAGCACCACAGCTCCCCCACGCTGACCGTGACCCTGCCCGAGACCACCGAGGTGGGGGCGCTCCGCGTCACTCCGAGTTCGTCACCGCTACCCACCCATCCCACCCTGGTGGCCGTCGATCTCGGCGACGGGCCCCAGGTCCGGTCCATGAAAGCCGATGGGGCCCAGACACTTTCACTGCGACCCAAGTTCACGAAGACGATTCGGATCAGCCTGCTCGACTGGGACGACGTGATCGACCGGACCGCGCTCGGATTCGACCAGGTCAAGCCGCCCGGTCTGGCCGAGGTGGTGGCACTGCGCCCCGACGGGACCCCGATCGCCCCGGCCGATGCCGTCCGCAACAGCGCCCGCACCGTCACCATTGGGTGCGACGCCGGACCGGTGCTGGCCGTTGCGGGCCGCTTCGTGCACACCTCGATCCACACCACTGTGGGCGCCCTGCTCGACGGCGGGCCGCTGGCCGTCGCGCTGTGTGACCCGCGCCCCGTCGACCTGCCGGCCGGGTCCCAGGAACTCGTCGTCAGCCCGGGCGCCGCATTCGTCGTCGACGGGATCCGGCTCACCGGACCGCTGGGCGATGAGTTGCCCAGTGCGCCAACCACTCCCGCCGCTGTCGGCGGCTGGGGCGCCGACCATCGGGAACTGCAGTTGCCACCCTCGGCCGTCGCGCGCGTGCTCGTGGTTCCCGAGAGCATCAACCCCGGCTGGAGCGCCCGGACCCCGAATGGCATCACGCTGACGCCGGTGCCGGTGAACGGCTGGCAGCAGGGCTGGCTGGTGCCCGCCGGCACATCCGGGACCGTCATTCTGAACTTCGCATCCAACGCGTGGTACCGCGCCGGCCTGACCGGCGGTCTGGCACTGCTACCGGTGCTGCTGATCCTGGCCCTGCTGCCGGCGCGCCGAGGTACGTCCGGGACGCCGGTGCAGCCGTGGACGCCCGGCTGGCCGGCGGCCGTGGCGGCCGTGACGGCCGGCGGGCTGATCTCGGGGCCGATCGGCGCGGCGGTGTTCGTCGCCGCCATCGCGGCGCACCGCGCGCTGCGCGGAGCGCCTCACTGGCAGCGGGTCTGGACGCTGGGACTGGTGTCGGCCGGGCTGATCCTGGCCGGCGCGGCGCTGTCGCGCTATCCGTGGCGGTCGGTCGACGGATACGTCGGGCATTCGGCGGGCGTGCAGGCTCTGGCGTTGATCAGTGTGGCCGCGCTGACGGCATCCGCGGTCCTACTGCCTCGCGCTCGCGGAACAACACCGCTCGCCGAACCCGACGGTTCCCCCATCGCCGGGCCTCGCGCTCGCGGAACAACACCGCTCGCCGAACCCGACGAATAACCGGAATCCACTCGCAGTCTCCCGCCCGTGGGTACGTTTGGGCGACATGACGCAGGTTCAGACGGCGCGGGGAGCAATAGACGACAGTGACCTCGGCGTCACCCTCATGCATGAACACGTCTTCGTGCTGTCGCCGGAGATGATGCAGAACGATCCCGGGGTCTGGGGCGACGAGGACAACCGGGTGGCCGACGCGATCGTCCGGCTCAACGAACTCGAGGCGCGCGGGGTGAACACGATCGTCGATCTGACGGTGATCGGCCTGGGCCGCTACATCCCGCGGATCGCGCAGATCGCGGCGGCCACCGACCTCAACATCGTCGTCGCCACCGGCCTGTACACCTACAACGACATCCCGATGTACTACCACTTCCAGGGACCGGGAACCGCGCTGCAGGGCCCCGAACCGATGACCGAGTTGTTCGTCCGCGACATCACCGAGGGCATCGCGGGAACCGGGATCAAGGCCGCAATCCTCAAGTGCGCCACGGACGAACCCGGCGTCACCCCGGGCGTCGAGCGGGTGCTGCGCGCGGTCGCCCAGGCCCACCGCCGGACCGGCGTACCGATCTCGACGCACACCCATGCCGCCTCCCGGCGCGGGCTCGACCAGCAGCGGATCTTCGCCGAGGAGGGCGTCGATCTGACCCGGGTGGTGATCGGACACTCCGGCGACAGCACCGATCTGGACTACCTCGAGGAACTGATCGCGGCGGGTTCCTACCTCGGTATGGACCGGTTCGGCGCCGATTTCTACCTGCCCACACCCGAGCGGGTGGACACGGTGGTGCGCATGTGCGAGCGCGGCCACGCCGACAAGATGGTGCTCTCCCACGACGCATCGTGCTTCATCGACTGGCTGCCGGAGGAGGTGGTGCCCGTCGTCCTGCCGAACTGGCACTACCTGCACATCCATAACGACGTGCTGCCCGCGCTGCGCGAGCGCGGTGTGACCGAGGAGCAGATCACCACGATGCTGGTGGACAACCCCC
>Ga0209023_10001549_pt1 | contig 30480 bp, 33 predicted proteins | sample LakOneMetagenome_FD_187468 | JGI IMG/M metagenome (GOLD analysis project Ga0209023, IMG submission 187468) | Freshwater and sediment microbial communities from Lake Erie, Canada (SPAdes) (version 2) | ecosystem: Environmental > Aquatic > Freshwater > Lentic | place: Lake Erie, Canada...
GATCTCATGCGCCCGACGCCGCATTCGCGTCGGCGGACAAGGCGTGGCCGAACCTGTCGGAGGTTGAGAGGGACCGGCTGATGGATGCGCTCGAGGAGTCAGCGACTGTCGCCCAAGTCGGCGACGCGCTCGCTGCGATCCTCCAACACACCCATGCCAGCAACACACGCCGACGGGCACGGGCAGCGTCGAAGATCGCTCAACTGCTGCCCCCAGGCGCAGACCTCCCCGACGGAGTGCTCGACCTGCTGACTTCCGCGCGTCCAGAGCTCCGCGATGCCGGTGCCGCCGTCTTGGGCGCAGTGCGTCCCCGAGACGTCGATGTCGTGAGGCGGCTTAGTCAGGCAGCAGTTCAAGCGGAGGGTGAAGATGAGGCTGCAGTGACAGCCCTGCGCGCAATCCAAGATGACTTCTTGGAGCGACTCGCAGCGGAGCCCGACACGATCGAGCGCGTCGACCTCCTGGATCTTCTTGGCGCGGTTGGAACCCCAGGCGTTGTTGACCCGTTGCTCGACCACCTCGGTGAAGAGGCAGTTGATGATGACGTAACCGTGCGACGGGCCGCTGCCAAGTCCCTCGGCGCTGTTTCGGCGATCGTCGAATTCACGGCGCAGCAGCAGCAGAGGCTCGTGCTCCTGACCGACGGTAGGACGCGTGAGGTGGACGATGAGGCACGCGACTTCCTCAACGATGCCGTAGCGCGAGTGACGCTGGGCGAGAACGCGGCGCTGCAGATCTTGTTCGACATGATCGGCTACCGACCGAAGACCGACCCTGAGCTTCTGTTCGGGGCGCATCTGAACAAGCTCGTGCGGCATCTCCGGCTCTACTCGGTCGACATCGAACGTGGAAGCGCGAGCAGGGGGCTGCAGATCGTGCGACTCGATCAGATTGCGGAGCAGCTCCTTCGCTCTGCCTACCTGATCGCAGGCGACTCGGACTCGATCAAGAGTGACATCAGGACTACTGCCACTCAGCCGGACTACGGCGGATTGATCCAGGCGTGTGCAGGATCGTCAGACTTGCGCAGGACACAAGCGGCTCTTGGCGTGCTCCACGATCTGCGCTCGCACCACAGCGAGGTGCCACACCCGGGCGAGGAGCCGACGGAGGAGAACATGACGTCTGCCCGCGACTGCTTCGGTCGGGCCGCGGCCGCGCTCGTGGGTGTCCTCGACAATGCACACCAGGCAACAGCGAGTGACGGTGGCTGATCAGGCGTCAGAGTTCGCGTCGATCTTCGAAGTGTTTGCTGGTGGCGCTGGTCGGCGGAGCGGGTCTTCTTCTTCGGTACGCATCGATGGAGGTACGTGGCTCCACGACACCGCGGCCGTGCTGCTGCTGAACGCCGACATCGACATCAGGCGCGTCGCAGAGATACTGAACCGGTGCTCCCTTGGCCTTGAGCGACTGGACGGCTCGACGCGGGATCAGCGGGTGCGGGCACACCTCGGAGTACCCGCAGCCGACCTCCAACACCTTCGGACGAACCTTGCCGTCGTCGAGAGCGAGCTCGCCCCTGCGTTGGCGCGGGATCGGTACGTAATGGCAGAGCTTGTGGCATCCGGCATGGCGATCGATGAGCCACCGCCTCCGGAGCCAGTCACCAAGAAGCTCCTAGCGGAAGCGATCGCATCAGAGATCGCCGAGCTCAAGTCCTACAACGTTGCCCAGTTTTGCGTCGCCGTTGGCCTCGACGCCCAAACGGAGGACGAGGAGGATCCGCACTCGGGCAAGTGGCGATACGTCATGCGGAAGCTTGGCTACGTCGAGCGTTCCCTCGAGTGGCTCGTGCGCATGGCATTTCGAGTGGCCGAGGAGCTGGACTCGGCGAGCTTGCTCGAGCTCGCCCAGCGAGCGCCCACGGGCGGGATGGCCGGTCGGCCGAAGAACATCGTGTTCGCGGCGACCAAGAAACCCGACATCGTTCTGCGGGATGCCGTGACCAACGACATCGAGATCGTCGGCAACGCTGAACACTGCCTGATTTTCGATCGTCCAATTCCCGAGGATGGCATCTCATGGCGGGCGCTTGTCGAATGGCACGACCCCTCAGGTGTGAAGGATGACGAACGCGAGGTAGCCCTGCGTCTCTTCAGGCGTCTGAGGGCGAGCCTCCAGAGCGAACCCGAGCGCCGCTTGTTCGCGGCCTACTGCTCGCTGTACCGCACTCACGGCTACGACCTGCCGGCGCTGCTCCCGCAGGTGTACCTGCACTACGACCCAAAGGCACAGCGCCAACGCGGGGCGCGCCCACCCTTGGTACGGCAGCGCATGGACTTCCTGTTGCTGTTGCCGGCGCGGCAACGAATCGTGATCGAGGTCGACGGCAAGCAGCACTATGCGGACACTGCCGGGCGGGCGAGCCCCGAGCTCTACGCACGAATGGTTCGAGAGGACCGAGCGCTCCGGCTCGCGGGCTATGAGATGTACCGCTTCGGGGGCTTCGAGCTCGGCGACTCGGACGAGGCGACTGCGCTGGTCCTCGAGTTCTTCCGGAAGCTGCTCTCAGTGCACGGAATCGACATCGTGCCGGGCTAGCTCGACGGCGTGGCGGGTATCAGGGGAAGGCGCCCTCGATCACCCTCCAAGAACCTGGGTTCAAACGAAGCGAAACATCGATGGCCGCCGAGAAAAGGTCGGAGCTGTCGTCTGCGATCGTGAGTGTCAGGTGTTGATCTGGAACGCCACCAATACGTGCCCACGAAGCAGACACTGCGACCTCCTCCCAAGCGGCGAACAGGTCATCCAACAGGTCGGCCTCGATGTCATCCGTCAGCCTGCCGTGTACCACCGTGAGGTGGCGGCGGCCCCACGCGATCTCTTCGGCCTCGTCGGCGAGGAGGACGTCGAAGTAGTGCTGGCGCTGGCACGGATCCCAGTTCTCGCGCTCGCCAGCGTCGAACGCGCTGATCTCGCTGAGAAGGAATGAGAAGGGGTCGTAGGTGTCTTGCATCGCGGTGCTCCGATCGCGCCGTCGCTCCACGAGACGGCGGCTCGGAGGTATGCGGTGGAGCCGGGGTCGATTGTAGCACTGCCCTGGTTGATCGAACCTGCGTTCGTACGATGGGGCTGTGTCCGAACCACGCCGGCTGTCCAAACCCGAGCTTGAGATCCTGCGCCGGAGCGTCGGAGCGAGCGGGCAGCTGCCGCGTGATCAAGTCGAACGGCTGCTCGATGAGGTTGCTCTGCTTCTTGACGAGCGCGAGAAGGTCGAGCTCCTCGTTGCTGAACTGGCACCGCCATGGCGGGACGTTCGCGGCGCGCTCAACGAGATCCACAACGTGCTCGGTCGCCGCGATCGCAACAGGACGCGTGGCGACTCAGGCTGACGAGTGGCCGGACGCGGTCGAGTCGGGCGGCGGATCCAGGAACGTGATCGAGGTGGCCGTCACCATCCAACTCTCACGCTTGGTTCCGTCGTTGGCGGTGTACTCGTCGTGATCGAGTCTTCCAGTGACTGCTACGTGGCGGCCGCGCTTCAGGTGCGTCGCACACGTTCCTGCAAGGTGGTTCCACGTCGCGACCGGGATTCGGAGACGGTGGCGGCCGTCGACGTCGAGGCGGAACGTGGTCTTGACGCCCTTGCCAGTGTCGGTCCGCGCTGGGTCGTCGAGCAGCTTGCCTGTGAGGCAGATGGTGTTCACGCTGACACCTCCAGTTCCGGTGACGACTCGATGTCGCGCAGGTCGACGACGGCGCCGAGATCAAGGTCGGGCGCGATCCATGCCGCCCATCCGGGGTCGCGCTTCGCCCACTCGTTCAGGTCGAGACCGTCACCCGGTGGCTCGACGATGTTGAGGTCGACCCCGGAGTTGGCGATCAGCTCACCGAGGCGGTCACCCCAGCTGCGTCCGGCGTCGTCTGCATCGATCACTGCGGTGATGGTGAGGTCGTGTTGCTCAGCGATCGTGGCGAGGCGGTTGGCGACGCTCTCGTCGGGGTATTGCGCTCCGAGCACGGCCGCGGAACGGAAGCCGACCTGCGCGGCGGTGAGCGCGTCGGGGATGCCTTCGCACACGATGAGCACGTCGGGTCGGGGTTCGCCCACGGGCACGGTCCATGCGAGACGCGGGTTCGTGCCGAGGCGGCCGGCAGGGTTGTTGTACTTCGGTCCGTCGTCGCGTGGTTCGAGGTAGCGCGTCTGCACGTAGCGGACACTGCCGGTGGGATCGAGCGCCGGGAACGTGGCGGCGAGTCCGGATCCCCGTGGAAGCCCTGACGGTCGGCGCATCGCCTGTGGCCCTGGATCTGCGCCGACCCGGTTGGCTTGCAGCACTTCCTTTGTGAAGCCGCGGGCGGCGAGCCACTTGCGGACCGGAAGCATGTCGCGCTGCCACAGCCGGTCCTCGCATGCGCTGACGTAGTCGACGACGGAGGGATGAAGTGGAACCGGTCCGGACGGCCGACTCGGAGCGGCACGCGGTCGTGGCGGTGGGAGCGGTTCGTTGGGTCGCATGCCTGCTCGGCCGGCGAGGTGGTCGATGGCCTCAGCGCGGTCGAGTCGGCGCGTCACCATGATGAGATCAATGGCGTCACCGCGGTGGTCGTTGTCTCCAGACCAGCACCGCCAGCGTTGGTGACCCCGGCCGTCGGTGTGCATGGTGACCGAGGGGTTGTTGTCGTGGTGGTCGGGGACCGGGCAGTGCCAGCGTCGGTTTCGACCTGCGCCGGTGGGCTGGGCATACTCATCGAGCAATGGGGCGAGGTCGGTGCGGTCGAGCACTTCGCGGATGTCCCAGTGGGGTCGCTTGTCGGTGTCGGGCATGGTCACCTCGTCAAATCCCTATGGGCTCAGGTTCGACGCGGCGTTCCGCGGCCTGATGGACGGTCTGTTCAGGCAGAACGGGGTTGCTGCGCCGCGCCAGCTTCAGTGACGAAGAGTCGAGATTCCCGACGACCGGTCGATATAGTCGACCGATGCACTCATTCGGTGAACTGGTTGGTCGTTGACGCTGGCGGCGGTCCGCACGATCAGCTCGCCTCGGGCGTTGCGGACTGCTGAGGATATCGAGGACTTCGAGCAGGAGATCGTCGACCAGCACGCCTTGGCCATGGCGGCCGCGGGGCTCAGCGACGGGCACGTGGGAAACACGCGATCCACGATCATCGAGTTCGCCCGGTCGCTGACCGGACCGGTGTGGACGGCGACCTGTGATGACGCCGACCGGTTCCTCGCCGAGCAGCGCCGACGGGGCCACGCGGTGAGCACACGAGCGGGCAAGGCAGGCACATTGGCGGTGTTCTTCGACTTCATGATCAGCCGCTATCAGGGCGACATCCACGCGCTGACCGGTGTCGTGGTCGAGCAACCGATCGACGAGTTCAACCGCCAGTCCGGCAACACGTTGGGCAAGGTGCGGGTGCCGCCGTCGGAGACCGAGGTCGACGTGCTGTTCACGGCATGGCGCCGCACGGTGCCCGACGCTCGCAAGTACCTGCCCGCAGCGCGGGACTACTTCGCGGCGTCGCTGTGGCGTCGGCTGGGGCTGCGGATCAACGAGACGGTGATGCTCGATATTCGCGACTGGCGCCCGGACTTGGGCGAGTTCGGCAAGCTGCATGTGCGCCACGGCAAGGGCAGCAGTGGCCGGGGGCCCAAGGCGCGTCTGGTGCCGGCGATCAACGGCGCGGACCGGTTGATCGATTGGTGGCTGGCCGAGGTCCGCCACCAATACGGCAGCGACTGGTCCAACCCCGACGCGCCGATGCTGCCCAGTGAACGGCACGGCACCGACGGCGACCCGTGTCCGCGGGTGGGCGCCAACGCGTTGCGGCACGGCCTCGGTGTGCAGACCGAGCGGTGGCTGCCGGCGTGGTCGACACGGCTGACGCCGCACGTGCTGCGCCACTACTGCGCCTCGTCGCTCTATGGCAGCGGCATGGACCTCAAAGCGCTCCAGGAGCTGTTGGGTCATCAGTGGTTGGCGACGACGTCGGGCTACATCCACGTCCGCAGCGATCACATCGAGCAGGCGTGGACGAACGCCAACCAGCGGCTGGCGACGCGTTTCGGAGAAGGAGGATGAGCTCGTGCAGTGGAACATGCGACTGAAGGCCGCCGAGCGCGGGATCTGGAAGTCCGGAGAGATGCGCCGGCTCCTCACCGACGCCGGCCTCGAGCTCAGCGCCGGGAAGATGTCGGCGCTGTGGTCGGGCACCCCGAAGACGATCCGGCTCGACGATCTCGACGTGATCTGCGCGGTGCTGGACTGTGACGCCGACGCGTTGCTCATCCGCGAACCAGAGGTAGTCGCCGCCCGCCGACCCCAACGAGACCAGGCCGCCACCGCGGACCGGGGACCTTCGGTGGTCGCCCCGCGGTTCGGGTCATCGAAGTCCGAACCGCCTCTGTGACGCGTCCGCCCGCGCGCTGCTTCACCTGTCAACGCAACCGAGTCGCGTGGGTCAAGCCCCGCGTCGACTTCTGTTACGCCTGCCTTCCCGGCGGCCCGTTCCCCGCCCCCGCGTGTCGATCGTGCGCGTCCGACACGTATTTCAGTGACGGTCTCTGCGAGGCGTGCCACGCCGGCGGACCGTCGCATCTCGGCTCGTGCCGGGGCTGTCTCGCGTGGGGCGTCTTGCGCACCCACAACTGGCATTGCTGGAGCTGCCGCTGGTGGGCCACCCACTACCCCCGCGGCGACTGCACCTATTGCCAGCGCAGCACCCGCATCGGCGAGCAGGGCGCGTGTCGGCTGTGCCTCACCCAAGCCCGGATGATCCAACGCGACACCGGGCTCGCTCTCCACCTCGACGACGCCAACCGGTGGGGACAGCAGTTGTTCTTCGCGAACATGGCGCTGCAGCGCCGGCCCGAGGCTCGGGCCAACCCCACCCCTCGCCGACCCCGGATCCCCCCGGTGGCTCCGGTCGGGTTCCGCCCACCGACCAGCCAACAGCTTGCGTTGCTCGACGTCGCCCATGACCCGGACGTCGTGCGGGCGCGGGCTCTGGTCGCGGACTCCGACCTGATCGGCTATTTCCGCGGTGTCGTGCGCGACCACGCCGCCCGACACGGGTGGAGCAAACGGCAGACCAACGACGTCATCCGCTCTTTGCGGATTCTCCAAGTCCTCCAGGACACGCCGACCGCGACGGTCAACGCCACCGACGTGCTGCAGCTGTCGCGCTATGACGCCAACGTCAGCTCGACCCTCGAGGTCCTCGCCGCCGCCGGCTTGCTCGTCGATGACCGGCTCTCGCACGTCGAGCGTTACTTCGCCGGCAAGACCGCGCAGCTGCCCGAACCGATGAAGGCACAGCTCGAGGTGTGGCTCGACGTCATGCTCGGCGGGAGCAACACCGCACCCCGCCGCCGCCCCCGCGACCCTCAGACCACCCGCATCCACATCCTCGGCATCACCCCGATCCTGCAGGCGTGGGCCGACGCTGGACACCAGTCCCTCGCCGAGATCACCCCCACCCACGTCCTCGCCGCGCTGCCCGAGAGCGGATCGCGACGCAACTTCGCCGAGTACGGACTCCGGTCGTTGTTCACCGTCCTCAAAGGCCGCAAGCTCATCTTCACCAACCCCACCGCCACGATGCGGCCCACGCCGGTCAACGCCACCGTGCCCCTGCCACTCGACACCGACGCCGTCCGCCGCGCGTTGAACTCGCCCGATGCCGCGACCGCGCTCGCGGTCGCGCTTGTCGCCTTCCACGCCCTGACCGCCAAAGAGGTGCAGGAGCTCAAGCTCACCGACATCGTCGACGGCCGCCTCGCTCTCGACGGTCGAGACGTCCCTCTCGCCGCGCCGGTCGTGGTGCGCCTCGCCGCGTGGCTCGACCACCGGGCGACACGTTGGCCGGCCACCATCAACCCACACCTGTTCGTCGGCATGCGCAGCGCGCCCCGCCTCGGTCCCGTCGGCAAGCAGTTCCCGTGGACCAAGACCGATCTCCGACCCCAAGCCCTGCGCGAGGACCGCATCCTCCAGGAGATCCACGCCACCGGCGGCGACATCCGCCGCATCTGCGACCTGTTCGGGCTCAGCGTCGAAGGCGCCCAGCGCTACGCCAGCACCATCGCCCACCCCGACCTGCAACACACCTGACAACCGCATCGACCGGGGTTTGATCACTTCAGTCGATCCTGTATTATCAACTTGTGGCTGTATCATCGGTGGTTGACCTCGACACGCTCGCTCGCATCGGCCGGGCGCTCGCCGACCCCACCCGCCGGCGCATTCTCGTGACCCTCCTTGATGGCCCCGCCTATCCCGCCGAGCTGGCCGAGACGTTCGCGGTCACCCGCGCCAACCTCTCGAACCACCTCACGTGTCTGCGCGAATGCGGGCTCGTCACCGCCACCGCGGAAGGACGCCGCGTCCGCTACGACCTCGCCGACCCCAAGCTCACCGAAGCTCTCGCCCTGCTCGCCGCGCTCGACCTTCCCGGCCGCTGCGACACCTGAACCCCGACGACGACGATGGAAGCGACCTCCGCCGACCGGTCCCGACTCCTGGCCTGGGCGACCGCGCTTGCCATCTTCACCATCGCCTACAACTTCGGCGAAGGCGCCATCGCCATCACCGCCGCGCTCGTCGCCCGCAGCGAAGCACTGCTCGGCTTCGGCTTCGACAGCGCCGTCGAGTCGATCTCCGCGTCGGTGTTCCTCTGGCGCTTGCGTGCCGAGCGCCGCGACCCCGAGCGGGCCGAACGCGTCGAGCACCAAGCCACCCGGCTCATCGGGATCAGCTTCTTCATCCTCGCCGCCGTCGTCGCCTTCGAAGCAGTCCGCTCCCTCATCAGCGGCGAGCCTCCCGAGTCGTCGCCCGTCGGGATCGCGCTCACCGCCGCCTCGTTGATCGTCATGCCGATCCTCGCCTGGAAGAAGCGACAGGTCGCCACCGGCCTCAACAGCCGCGCCGGTCTTGCCGACAGCGCGCAGACCTTCGCGTGCGTCTACCTGTCCGCCGTCGTGCTCGTCGGCCTGCTGCTCAACAGCGTGCTCGGTTGGTGGTGGGCAGACCCCGTCGCCGCGCTCGGCATCGTCGCGCTGCTCCTCAACGAAGGACGCGAAGCACTCTTCGACGATGACGACGACGACTGACGTCGACCCTTCACCACATCGGTTCGCCGAACCCGACTCTCCCGGTACGCTCCTCACGCCGCGCACCCTTCGGTTCCCGAGATTTTCGGTCCAGAAGCCGGGAACCCGGTGGGGTTGGCGGTCATGGCGGCGTCGGTGTCGAAGAGCGTGAGCTCGCGCTGGGTGAGCACGCTTTGAACGACGGCGCCGCGGGTCTGGAGACGCCAGAGCGCGCGCCCGCGGACGAGTTGTCCGACGAGGGCGGTCTCGCGTTCGGTGAGCGCGAACAGGTCGGCGGCGATCGGGAGCTGGTCGGAGGGTTGCCGTAACAGCACGCGGGTTTGGATGTCGGAGAGAAGCCCGGCGGCGATCTTTGCGTCGGCGGTGCCGTCGTCGGCTTGCGCGGTGAGATCAGACGGGCGATGGCAGAGCAACCAGGTCGAGACCCCGTAGGTGCGGGCGAGCTTCAGCGAAGATTGGAAGTGGCGTGCCCCGTGCAACACCGCAGCCCAGGCTTCGTCGATCACCTGGATGACGCGCCGGTCGGACTCGCGTTGGAGGACGGCTCCGAGCCAGTGGGTGGCGGCCATCATGACGAGCGGGAGCGCCTCGCGGTCGCCGTAGACGGCGGACAGGTCGACCACGATCCCGCGGCCATCGGTCCAGTCGAGCCCGACCGTGGTGGTTCCGTCGAACATGCCGCGCAGCGCGCGGTTGATGAGCTTGTCGAGAGCGAACACGACCGGCGCCGCGGCGCGGGCGAGCTCGAGCGGCGTCGCCTGTGCGAGCGCGAGCAGCTCGTCGGCGGGATCCTGTACGGCTGCGACGACCTCGGCGAGCGTGAACGGCCGCCCGGACGCGGCGAGGGTCTGGATCGCCCATCCCAACAGCGCGTCCTCAGTCGGGTCCAGTGGCCGGCCGAGCACCGCCGTGACGAGCGCGGCGGCGAGGCTCTGTCGTGAGATGGCGTCGGCAGGGTCGTCGCCCGGGCGCGGGTCCATCGGGTTGAGACGAGCCGTCCCGCCCGGGTGGAGCTTCACCACGGGCAGGCCGAGCATGGTGGCAACGGGCGTGTACTCGCCTTTCGGGTCGAGGATGGCGATGAAGCGGCGGTCCCCGTAGACGGCGAGGGAGCGCGAGAGGAACGCTTTGACCGTGGAGCTCTTGCCGGAGCCGACCTCGCCGATGACCATGACGTTCGGGTTGGTGAGCGCACCGCCGTAGAGCTCGAACGGGTCGAAGTGGAACGCGCCCATGCCGCCGGTGACCGACACGCCCATATATGGACCGCGATGGCCGAACCCAGAGTCCGCATGGAACGGGTACACGCTGCGCAGGTGAGCCATCGTCGATCGATGCCAGTCGACCTTCAGTCCGCCCGAGCCGCTCCACATCGGCGGCCGATCGACTGATTCGCGAGGGTGGGCGGACTTGCGGTCAGCGGCCGAGCGTTCCTCTGCCGCTCGCAGCTTCGCTGCGGCTTCGCTCGGGCGCAGTCGGGTGTCGGCTCGGCGGCTCATGTGAGGCTCGTTCCGCCGGTGACCGTCCGACCGAGGGGCAGGTTCGCGATCCACGCGAGGTCGTGGCGGGCTTCGAGGGGACGGAGGTCGACGAGTGACTGCGCGGCGGCTTGCTCGATCGCGGCAGACGCGTCCTCGAGCGCATCGACGTCTGGCGCCGTGACATCGACGAGACCCACGAAGCGGAACTCCGGATGACCTTCGGTGAGCTCCTTCTCGCGCGTCATCACATCGGTCATCCGTTTTCGGTCCTTCGCTGACACGCGGAACCCGCGGCGTTCCTTCATGTCGGCGTCGGCTTCGCGGCTCATCACTTCGCGGTCGGCGAGCCGGGCAGCTTTGGAGATCGGCACGGGTTCCATGACCACGGTGACGGTTCGGGTCGCGCCGGCGGTTCCGATGAGTGGACCGAGCCAGTCGGCGCCGACGGGCAGCATCGGCCAGGTCGCGACGCGGTAGCAGCGATGCAGTGAGCCGTCGACTGCGAAGTGTCCCCACGATGCTTCGGTGGCCATTGGACCCCACTCGATCGCATCGCGGCCCGTTGCCGCGGCCAACGACCTCGTGATCGCGGCCACTTGCCGGGTGCGGGTCGGGTCTGATCGCACCCGCACTGCCGCCGATACCTCCGCCGGGGAGAGGGGGTCATCAACGGTGAGCCCGGCGGTGACCAACCGGTCCGCGAACAGTCGGATCTCATCGACGAGCGTTTCGACTGCGGCGTCGAGGGCCTTGGTCGTGCGTCGGGCGCGGACCCGTCGTTGATCGACCGTCACGCTCAATAGCACGTCATGGGTAACGGTCGATCGGCCTTGCGCCTCGACGAGCGCCAGGTAGTCCACCGTCTCGGGGTCGGTTCGGTTGGTGACGCCGAGCTCGGCGAGGAACTGGTGGTGTCCCTCGGCGCCCACGGGGTGGGCCCACTCCTGCCAGCACACCCGAGTGACCGGGCCGCGCTCTCTCGCGAACGGCGAGAGCGCGCCACCCCAGGACGCGAGCAGCCCGTCTTGTTCGGCAGGCGACGAGAGCGGAAACCCCCGCCCCTGGGCGCGCAGGACACTCGTCACGGTGCCGGCCTTGCGATCGCGGATGACCGCGATCCCGACGGGTCGGGTGAGCCAAGCCGCAGGGGCTTCGATGATCTCGAGACCGGCCATCTGCGCGGGGAGCTCGTTCTCGTACCCGGGTCCGGCGCCGAGCAGCGAGGCGCGTACCCACCGCGCCTTGCCGGTGCGCCGCGCCCACCAGAGGCGTAGCCCAGGGACGCCGACTTCGGCGAGGGGTGCACCTCGGAAGCGACCGAAGGCGACGATCACCGCAATGACCGGGCCGAGACCGATGATCGGCGCTGGCGCTGTGGTCTGCATGGCGAACGCCATCCACAACACGCCGACGATGAGCGGAATCGCTTGTCGCCCGGCGAGTCCGATGAGCAGACCCGGGCGGCTGGCGTCGCCGAAGCGGTACGTGTTCGCCATGTCAGTTCCCCTTCCTGGAGGTCGGAACCGGTTTCGTGCTCGGCGACCCGCCATCGGTCCCGATCTTCGGGGAAGGAGTTGCTTCCGTCGGAGGTGCCGAACTCACCGCCTCTCGTTTGTGTCCGCTCGGATGTCGTGCCGCGGCCGCGTCGATGTTCGCGTCGGCCGCCGCTGTCACCTTGGCCACGCCCGACTTCACGGCGTTGACGCCTGCGCTGGCAACCATCACTGGTACGGCGACCGCTCCAGCTGCACCGGCTCCCGCGGCGCCGCCACTGGCGCCGGCGCCACCCGACGCTGAGGCGCCCGCTGAACCTGCGGAACCGGCCGTTGACCCGCCGCCACCTGTTGCGGTGGGCGCGCTCGCCGGCGAGGCCGCAGCCGGGCTCTGCGCACCCCCTCCACCGCCAGGTCCTCCGCCGCTTCCGCCGCTCGGTACGGGCCCGCTCGCGAGCTTGCTGATGCTGCCGCCGAGGTTCTTTGCTGTCGATGCTGCGTACATGCCGGTCATGGCGCCACGGCCCCAGCCGCCAGCGACGCCCGCGCCAATGACCGCGCCCTCGACGGTCGGCATGAGCTTGTAGAGCACCATCGGGGTGATCGACGCAACGGCGAAGCAGATCACTCCGGCGAAGAGCACGCCGAGCACGCCGACGCCGTCTTGGAACTGGTCGCCGGTCGAGGTGATGTTGGTGGCATTGGCCATCATCTTCACCGACAGGGTGAGCGTCGCGACGATGGCGAGCTTCGACACGATCAACGAGATGCCGAGATGGATGATCTTGCGCGCCGACTCCCGAAACAGCGGCAGGACCGATGTCGCGAACACGAGCGGCGCCATGACCGCGGTGACGTAGATGAGCGCGTTGCGCATCGCGAGCGCGACGCACAGGCCGATGAGCGCCAGGTACATGAACAGCAGCATCAACACCGCGAGGAAGCCCATGCCGGTGACAGCACCGGCGGACATCGCGGTGATGATCCCCTCGAGGAGATGCTGCAGGTCAGGTCGCGCCTGCGCCCAGATCGCGGCGGAGCCGGCGTCGACGATGCCCAACAGGATGTCCATCACGGTGATGCACAGTCCCGTCGCAACAAGACTCCACGCGGCCTGTTTGAACGCGTCGAAGATCTGCTCTGGGCGCCCGGCCAGCGCTGCCTGGATCGCCGACGCAAGCATCATCGCGATGGTGACGGCCAGCGCCAGCACCCCGATTGGCCCGAGTAGGCCAGTCGTGAACCACGGTTCGGCAATTCGCGGCGTGGTGGCGGTATCGAGCGTCGACCAGATCCACTCGATCAACACGGCCAAGCCCCGCGCCATCCACGACACGATCCCGTCGAAGACCGTGCTGGCGGCCGAGTCGATGACCCATCCGAACAGGTCATCGAGGCCGGGAAGGCCGGGAATCATGATGCACCTCCGGTCCGAGCCGGTGACCACGACGTGACCTCGCTGATGGCGGCGACCGACGCGGTGTCGACCTCGGCCGGCGGGGCCGGAAGCGGACCGGGGTCCGTCGACCAGCGGTCGACCTTCCAGTCCCCGTCGACCCATCGGAGATCGAGGGTCGAGGTCCGCCAGATCTGACGGGAGACCGAGCCGCCGCGAGCGGCGAGGACGAGCACGGACCAGACGCGTACCTCGATCTCGTTGTCCGACCGCTCGATGCTGTTGAGCGTGAGGGCGTGCTCGCTCCAGATCAGGTCTGAACGGTTCAGACCGCGTTCGCCCATGGAGAAGAACAGGTCGTCGAGCTCGTGGTTCGTCGCGTCGACGAGTGACGGCCCGTAGTCGGGCGTCGAGAGAGCAAGCACGACGTCACGGCGGGCCAAAGGGCCGGCCGTGGCGACGAGACCGCTCGCCTCGACATAGGCGGCTGCTGCCGCATCGGCTCCATGGCGGTCATGGCGCCAGCCGACAGGCACGCCGTGGATCTCGCGGGTCGGACCGATCGGATCGGCGACCGCGACGACCACCGGATCGAGTCCCTGAACGGCAATGTCGTCCGAACGGTCGCGATGCGCAGATCCTGACGGGGTGCACGACAACGTAGCCAAGAGGATCAGCGATCCAACGGCGAGCGCACCGAGCGCGGCGCGGTACGGGAACCGGCGGCGGCTCATACCGCGTTGTAGATCTGGGAGGCGAACGTGTGGGCCATGCCGGCCAGTGCAGCGGCGCCGACACCGCCCAACACCCACTTGCGTCCCGCCGACGCGGCGCCGTAGTTGTTGCCGAAGTGACCGACACCGGTCGCGACACCGCCGCCGAGGATGCCGGCCACCGCCGCCGCCAGGGCAGCCCACTTCAGCCAACCCAGCATCGACGTCACGAGCGAAGCGCCAGGCATGGAACCGTCCGGCGCGGGATCGGGGACCTGGGCCAACGCGACGCTGGCGTTGACCCCCAGCGTGACCAGCACGGTCGTCACGGCGACCGCCAGTTGGCGTGTTCGGTTCTTCACGGTTGCCTCCAAGGGGCGAGGAGCGCACCCGTTGCACGCTCACCTCTACAGACCCACTGCCGAATCAGGCACCGTCCGGAGATTTCCGAAACTTCCGGACACCCACCCGTTTCAGAGTGGGAAAGAGAGCATGAGCTCAAAGACCATCGCCCTCGGCGGCGCTGTCATCGGAGGGCTCGTCTCCCTCGCCGTCCTCCCCGCGCTGCTCACCGCCGGGGGCGCCGCACCCAATACCGGATGCGGAACGACGATCGGCGGCCCCGTCGAAGTCATCATGGCGACGATCCGTCAGCTCGAATCCGGCGGCGACTACACGGCCCGCGCGCCTGGCTCGAGCGCGTCGGGCGCGTACCAGTTCATCGACGAGACCTGGGCCGGCTTCGGCGGCTACCCACGGGCCTGGCTCGCGCCACCCGAAGTTCAAGACGCCAAGGCCGCCGACTACATCGCCAAGGTCCTCGCCGCCAACGGCGACGACGTCTCGCTCGTGCCCGTCGCCTGGTACATCGGGCACGTCCCGCCCGCCGGCTCAGCCGAGTGGGACATAGTGCCGGCGCCCGGAGCCGGCAACCGACTCACGCCGCGCGAGTACCAGACCAAGTGGATGGACGTCTACCGCTCCAAGCTCGTGGAGCACAGCGGCACGGCACCAGTCGCGCCGCCCGACGAAGCGATCGCCACCGCGCCTGCGTCCGCGTGCGTTGGCGGTCACGGCACGTCTCTCCCGGGCGGCTGGTCGCTCCCCGGACCTCGAGATGTCGTTGAGCGAACCGCCGACCAACTCGACAATCCCCATCACGACTACCCGGCGTGGGACTGGGGCATCCCGACCGGCACCCCGGTGTACGCCGTTCGCGGCGGCACCGTCATCGCGATGACGACAACCCCGTACAACTGCGCCGGGCGCACGTCATGTGATGACTGCGGGCTCGGAGTCACCATCGCCGACGAGCAAGGCGTGCAGTGGACCTACTGCCACGGCTCGGCGCACAACACGCGCCAGGGCGACACCGTCACCGCCGGCCAGCAGATCCTCACGTCAGGCAACACCGGCAACAGCACCGGCGCGCACTTGCACCTCGCGATCCGAACCGGCGGCGTCGCCCGTTGCCCGCAGCCGCTCTTGGTGTCGCTCTACGGGAACGGCGTCGGCCTCGACCCGAACACCCTTCCCACCGCCGGCTGCAGCTACTGAACGGACACCACCGCATGAACCGCGACCGACTCATCACGCCGCTCTCCGATATCCGAACGGCGGCAACGACCGTCAGCGGCGGACTCCTCGATCACGACATCGTCTCGCCCGAACGGTGGGACGACGCCGTCACGACCCTCGCCCGCGCACACGACCAGGTCGGTGGACCCGCCCGCCGCCACCTCTACGAAGTGTTCGCCGCGGCATCGGCCGACCCGGTCCACATCGCCCGCCCACTCGTAGCCCTTCTCAACAGCCTTGGCGGCCCTCGCCGACCCGACGACAACGGTGAGCAGCTCTGCCTGTTCGACCTCGACTCGGCGTAGGTAGTCGAGGGCAGCGACTCGCTGGCCATCGGTGACGAGCTCGCTCTGCCCGTGTGGCTCCCATCGGCCAGCCCGAGAGGGCATGATTCGAGCGTGACTGACCAGCGCGAGACCGCATCGGACGCCTTCCGCCCGTCCGAGGCGACTCGGCTGCGGACCATCATCATGGGTCATCGCGACGGTATTGCCATCTGTGGCATCAGCGGCGCGGGCGGCATAGGTAAGAGCTATCTCGTCGAACACGTCTTGTCGTCTCTCGAACCTGCGAAGGCGGGATGGATGACATTGCGCGTCGACGCCGCCCAGGCGCAAGCGCGGGGCGACTTCTTTGCACTGGTCGACGGGCAGCTCGCGAGGCGGAGCCTCGCGCCGCCGGCCGATCCACGCATCGACTATTTCCCGGCGATGCGACGTGTGGCAGCGGCACACCGAGCCCTCGTCGCTCGGGTCGCAAAGGAACTCGAGCGCACCGGTGCGCCGGAGGATGTAAAGCGCGCCGCCACCGCGATCCTCAAGGCGGGGCATCTCCTGAACAAGGCCATTCCCAAGACTCGGCAGTATCTCGACCTTGCCAAGTGGAACCTCGAAGCCGACGCAGTGAGCGATGGCCTTGACGGGGCGTGGGACACGATCGACACGCTCAAGACGTTGCGCGACTCGGAATGGTTGCCAGAGGTAGTTCGCGATCGGCTCGGCGTGAACCTGGCGAGTCGCGTGAGGCGTGACCTCTACGGTGCCACCGCCGACGCGCTCGTCAGCGATCTGAGCGCTGCGCTCCCGGGTCCGTCGTCGGAGGATTCCTTCAACAAAGGTCAACGGCCGATCCCTGGTCTCGATCGAGTCCTTCTCGTCGTCGACGACTACGAGGCGGTCGGCGCAACGCTCGGCGACTTCCTGATCAGTTCGCTCATCCCGCGGCTTGCGGAAGCGCGGTTCGCCACGATGCTCATTGTCGCCGGGCGTGATGACCTCGAGGACACCCACCCTGGCTGGGGCCAACACTGAAGGCAGTACGTAACCGAACAGATTCGGCTCCGGCCGTTCGATGCTGAGACGGCGGCGCGCCTGATGGAAGCTGAGGGAGTAGCGGAAGGTCGGCGAGCGGCCATGTACGAGCTCACGCAGGGCTTCCCACTCCTGCTGTCGCTGGCCATCGAAGAGGCCTCGACCGACGGGGCCTCAGCCCTTTTCCTGAAGCGGTTCTTCGACCGTACGACCCGGTGGATGAGCAGCGACGAGCGCGAGTGGTTCACCGCTACGTGCTACCTGGACGAGGTAAACGAGGACACCCTGCGCCTGGTCCTTCCCAACGAAGACGTCGGCGCGGTACAGGACTGGTTCGAGGGCGAGGCTTCGATCCGCGACCCCACCGCGCCGATCTTCCGGGTCCGTCCGCTCATCCGCGAGAAGGTGCTCGGCTACATCGCTGTGCGATCGCCCGAGCGCCACCGCGAACTCCGCAGCCGAGCGGAAGCCGGCAGTGGGACACGATCGTCGTGAGCCGCCGGCGTGCATGACGGAGTGTCCGACCCCCTCGTCCCGGTTGGGACTGGGTCGTGGCCGACTGCGGTGTGCGCGGTGTTGAACCGTAGGCGGTGCCGCGCATAACAGGAAGAGGCAGGATGTGCCATCAACCATCGCCACGGCACTCAGTGCTCGCACGTCGCCTGCGCGTCGAGTTCGGCCAGAACCCGGGGCGAGTCCTCAATTAGCGCAGCGAGTCCCGCTGTGCGGCGCGCCCACTCGGTCGGCTCGTTCTCGGCGTGCCATCTAGTCGCTGCCTCGAACTGGTGTCGCAGGTTGGTTGGGAGCCGGTCGGCGAGCACGTTCGCCGCGGCGGCCGCAGTTCTGGCCCGAGGAGATTCCTCTAACAAGTGGCGAAACCTGCCCAACTCGACTGGCAGCAGTCGGTCCGGTGGATCGGACGACAGGCGGGCAACGGCATCGTTGATCCAAGGATCGTCGTCTTCGATGGGCAGTGGGATCGCCAGACATTGCGTGGCGCCTACTGCAGACCGCCGGATCGCCACGGAGACCCCGCCTGGATCCTCGTGGAAGTTCACGTAGCGGACGGCTTCGACCTCGGGAGGACCTATCTTGTCGAGATCAACATCGCCGAGCCAGTTGCTGGGGTCCGCGATCCAACCCGGGCGGATGATCACCCCGGGTTTCAGGTGAACGCGGTAGAGGTAGAACTGCTTGTCCTGGTCGCCTTGGTCGTCGATCCTTCGCAGCATGTTGTGGATGGCGGATTCGTAGGTGCCGATGTGGAGCGCTTTGGTGGCTTGGCGATCGGACCATCGGTTGACTGCCTCATCGCCGCCCATCAGTTGTCGCGTGTCGTCGTTGAGACTCCCCGCGAAATCGATGGTGGGGGGCCAGTCGAGATGGGTGGAGGTGTGGTACCAGGCGAGCTGAGTCGCCACACCGTCGTCCAACGCCGGATCGCTCGCGTGGACGACGAACTGTGCAGCGTTCTCGGCGTCGCATGTGGTGCCGCAACCCGCGCACGCTTCCTTGCGCTGGATCCAGCGTTCGACCCACTCGAGGTCGACGGTCCATTCGTCGCCACACTGTCGGCACCACATGCGGCGATCCCGGTTGAAGTCGACTCCTCGCTCCATTCCGCCGTCCCTTCTGGTCGATGGTCGCCTGGCCGGACGGCGTCATGGGTCGCGGCGAAATCGCAGAGCGGCGGTGCCGAGGGTTCCGATGGCGAGATTATCGGGGCTCATGTGCAAGTGGGGCCGGGCCGCGCCTCGTTCCGGCGTTAGGGGGCAGGCGGCCGCGCAACGTTCACGCGCGACGGGCATGCTTGGGGATTCCTGGACGCGGCCGACCGAATCGTCGGATCGATTCCGGGCGTCAGCGATCCGGAGAGTAGAAGGCGCAGCGATGATCGAACCTCAGCGATGGACGCTTGACGACGTACCAGCGGGTCCGTACTTCCACGGTTCTCGTACCGACTACGAGGAAGGCGCTCCGCTCCACGTCGACGAGGTCAACCCTGAGGATCCCGATCCAGAACGCCAGGACACCCGCGAGATGTGCTTCGCAACGACGTGCTTTCGTAGCGCCCTCCAATGGGCGCATCAACGGCGCGCAAACAGCAATGGTGGACGAACCCTGCGTGTCTACGAGGTTCACCTCCTGGATCCTGAGATCGACACGAACGCTGAGGGTTGGTGGAGGCAGGAGGGTGGGGCGCACTCCGTAATGGCACCCAGCGGTGTGATTGCGAACCTGCACCTTGCGTTGGACGAGGGGGAATACGTCGAGCGAGCGATGCTCGACGAACTCCATCGATGCCCGAGCGACTGCAACGTGGGTTGTGGATCAGGGGAGCTGCGACTGGATCACCTCACGAACCCAAGAACGAGACCGCTCTAGCGGAGCCCGGTCCCGATCAGCCCCGCGAGGCCGGTACGAGTCGGTCAAACAACTGCGTGGTGTCGGTGGATGGCACGGACTCGAGATCATCGAGGTAGATGAGGAGCTCGTTGTACGCGGCGCGCACTGCAGTGGCGTTGCCGGCCGAGTCTTCGATCCGCATCCGAGCGCGGTAGAGGATCTCGTTGCCGGGTAGTCCGCGAAGGCCCTGAAGGACCGCGTATCGGGCGAGGTCGATGTTGCCGGCGTCGAGCGAGAGATCGACAAGCGTCAGCGCCGCGTGCTCGATCAGTCGTTCTGCATCGAGGACGTGTTGATTCACGCGGGCCCACTCGTAGCCGTCGGCGTCGAACGGTGGACCGTGGACGAGCGCGAGCGCGTCCCGCAGCAGCTGCATCGCTTCGGAGGTTGACACCCGGGACGCACGATCCAGCAGCGCCCGGAGGACCTGGAGGTCTGTCCACACGCCGCTCGCGAGACGGAACGTGTTCTCGGGTCGGCGCGCCTTGCTGAGGATCGGTTCCCCGTCCCACTGACCGAGCTCTGCCCGCGCTCGCGTGACGATGTTCCACACGGTCTTGGCCTCGACGGGTTCGCCGCCCCAGACCGCGTCCTGGATGTCAGCTTGTCGTGTCGGCCGATCGAGGCACGCCATGCACGCGACGACGATCAGCTCGCGGCGGCCGATGTCGGGCCCGTCGACGAGCGCCGGCTGACCAAGTACCCGGACCAGCAGTCGAGGTTCTGGGGGCTCCCAGCTTTCATCAACGAACGAGCCAACAGCCGCAGTCACCTGCGTTGGCTCGGTAAGGTCGATCACCGCCTCCGGTTCGTCCACAAAGGTTGGACCCTGGACTTCGGCGGTCGTGTCCTGGATGTCGGAATCGCCGACCGGCATCGCGACCGGCTCGATGATCGACGGCTCATCCTGTTCAGGTACCGGTACCGGGAGATCGGCCAGGAGGTCTGCAACCGCGATCTCGGTCTCGGCGGAGATGCCAGCGGCCTGGAAGGTCACGCCGAGCGGTTCGAGTCGAGCGACGCCGTCAGAGCCGATGTGAAGGTGGGCGCCGGCTTCGGGCGCGTCGCCGCGAAGGATGGCGGCGACGCCGCATCGTGGCGGCGAGGAGGCAACGAGGGATGCCGTGTCGTCGGGATCGCTTGCCTCGGTGATGGTGACGATGACTTCGAGTGGGAGGACGGGGGTGTCGTAGATCCGGTACGCGAACGTCGAGGCCGAGCCGATCTGGGCGAGGGCTTTGGTGGTGGAGGTTGACGCGGCGGCGAGTCGCTTTCGCACGTCGCTCGGCTCGAGCACTTGGACGCGAGAGAGGTGGTCGGCCGTCGGGAGCGCGATCGCTCCTTGCTCGACGGCGACGTACACGTCGGCGACCTCGTCTCCCGCTCCGAGCTCAAGCAGCACTGCCCGGAGGAACGAGTGGACCGCGTTCTCGTCACCGGTGACCGACAGCGATCCGAAGGCTTCGAGGTCGACGAGGAGCTGGCGACCATCGCGGTGACCGAAGGTCACGAGGCCAGCGATGAGCGCGGACCGCTCGGGGTGTGGGACGGGCTCGTCGGGGTCGTACAACAGGCGCCAGGCCCACCCGCCCGGCACCGCTTCCCATGGCGCGGGCGCGTCCGGGAAAGGTCGATCCCAGAGGAGCTCGAGGCCGCTGTCCTCGCTGACCTCGACGGCGACCGGGTTCGCTTCGATCCTCCTCCCGGCGAGTTGCTCACCGAGCATGGCGAGCTCTTGGCCGGCCCATCGGACGAGTGGCACATCCGCTGCGGCCACGATTGCCCGCTCGAGGGGCATCGGAGGCCGTCGAGCGCCGACACCCCTTGTGGCGTGCAGCCTCCGGACGCGACGCAGAAGGAGGAGCAAGCTGGTGGCGAGCACAGTCGCACCCGATATGCCAGGAACGAGTGTGATCAATGAGGGCAGCAGGCCGTCCGCCTTCCCGGTGGCGCTGCCGACGAGCACCTCGGGTGCCTCGTCCGTCGGAGTGGATGCAGGTGTAGGCGCATGGCGTGACTCGGCCGGAGTGGGCAGGTCCGCGACGGTTGTGCTCGGCGATTCGGCGGATGGCTCAGCGGTGTCCAGCGTCGTCGTCGGGGCTGGATCCGCGGGCGCCGGCGGCGGAGCATCTTCGGGTTGTGGCGCCGGCGTGGCGGTGGGCACCTCGACGGTGGGCGGGGTCAGGGCGGGAAGGTTCGCGTCGGCGGGGAGCTTGAGCTGCCACCCGATGCAGATGACGTTCGGGTCGGCGATGAAGTCTCGGTTGAGGTCGTGGATCTCGGTCCATCGGAAGCCCGAGCCGAGGTGCGTTTCGGCGATGGCCCAAAGGCTGTCGCCACGTTGGACCACGTACACCGGTTGAGGTGCGCTGGCCGGCGCTGCCACCGCGGCGACTTCCGCGAGGGGCGTCGCCGTTAGGAGATCGTCGCTGTGCGACACCGGAGTGGCTGACGGAGTCGCGTCGATCATGTGCACGATCGGGGTGGGCGGAGCCGAGGTGGCGAGGGCCGGGATCGGCCGGGCGAGGCTCACCAGGAGTACGACGGAGCCGACGAGCTTTGCGGCGACGGCACCGAACGGTCCGATGCGATGCAGGCGTTGGCCGACGCCTCGAACAGTGTCGATGATGTCGAGCGCGATGTACGCGATGACGATCGCCCAGCAGATCCAGGCCAGGCAGACGAAGAGATTGAGGATGACGATCGGGTCGACGAGCTGCAGTGGTGTGGAGACGACCTCGCCCCAGTCCGGCATGCGACCGGGGAGAGGCCACCCGAAGAACCGGGCCAGTGCGATCGGAGCGCCGACGACGACGATGGTGGTCCACGTCAGGTGTCCCACGGCGGCGAGGATCTGGCGGGCGGTGCCGGACTGGCTTCGTGTTCTGGGCATGGAGGCTCCTATGGGCCGGCGAAGCCTTGTTGTGGGCGGGCGGTGGCGGTCCCGGTGATGGGCCGGTCCCCGAGGCCGAAGGCCTGGAGGAAGGTCATGGACTCGGTGCGGGTGACGGTCACGGTCACCGAGGCGGTGTCGGCGGTGACGGTGCCGACCCAGCCGTTGGTGGAGAGGAAGTCCTCGGCGCGCTGGGTTGCGGCGACGGGATCGAGTTGAGTCGTACCTCCGGAACCGAGCACGACGCTGATGTCGATCGCCTGGGCGCCGGCACGGGCAGCTTCCTCGGCGTCGTTGATCGCGTCGCGTTTGGACGAGATGAGCGTGCCGCCGTCAAAGACGAGTCCGCACATGGCGAACACGATGACGGTCCCGAAGATCATCCACAGCGTGGCGGAGCCCTCGTCGCCGCGGCATCGACGCGGAGGTCGCATCGGCAGCGCGGTCATCGGGAGCCTCGGTAGACGTCGACGACGGAGACCGACGTCGATTGCACGGTCTTGGTCCCGGAGAGGCCGATGAGGCCGAGGTCCGAGAGCGGTATGTCGCATCGCACGGTGACGGTCACCTGGCCGCCGGGATAGAAGGCGGTGGTGTCGACGTCGACTCGGCTGGCGGCACAGTTGAACCCGCCGGCCGTCAATGATGTAGTGGCGGAGGACTCGGCGGCCCATTGGGCTGACCAGGGGTCGCGTTCGAGGCTGGCGGATCGGGCGGCGTCGCGTGCTGCTTCGTCGACCTGTTCGCGCGCGGTGCCCGTTCGGCCGACGAGGGCGACGAGGCAGATCAGCGCGATGGCGATGGGTGTGATGATGGCGACCTCGACCGTCACGGATCCGGCGTCGCCGCGTAGCCGGCTCACGGTTTGAACTCCTCGATCGGCGAGGTCGAGGTGGCCGACACCGATTGGGTCAAGCCGGGGATGACGGCGGGAGACTCGCCGGTGACCGTGACGGTGACGGATCCTGCAGTGCGCGTCACGGTGACGGCGGGGTTGGTGACGGCGCCGGTTCCGAGCTCGTGGAGCATCTGGTCGGCGCGGGCGTAGCCGTCGTCATCGGTGGCGCCCGAAGCCCGGGCGGCGCGCGCACCTTCCTGGGCGGCGGCGTTGACGAGGTGGCGGGCATGGAACCACAGACCCACGTGGACCGATGCCAGCACGAGGAGGAGCAGCAACGGCATCACGATGGCCAGCTCGGCGGTGGCACTCCCGGTATCTCCACGGCACCGTCGGGGCGCGCGGCGCCCCCGGCTCTCGCGGCAAGTGCCGTGCGTCGACGACCGGGTAGCCACGTGGGTGCTCAGGTCGGGATCGAGTTCGCCTTGTCGGTGACCTTGGCGACGATGATGGCGACCACGGCGATGGCGAGCGCGGCGAGTCCGGCGATGATGATCACCGTTTCGACCGTCACCGAGCCGACGTCACCGCGGCAGCGCCGCTCGGTGTCCCCGCCGGCGTCGCGGCTGAGACGACCGGCGAGCATTCGCATCATGGTCAGCATGTACTTGATTTCGATGGTGTCTCCCACGGGAGGCTCCTCCTTGGTTGATGGGATCTTGTGGTCGGCGCTCAGAAGCCGCCGACGACGGTGATGACTGCCGGAAAGCCAATGAGCAAGACGAACCCGAACAGCAACATCGCGGTGGGAATGGCCATCCGCTCGGTGGCGGCCTGGGCTTCGGATTCGGCTTCGGCGAGTTCGACCGCTCGGAGGGTGTCGGCCTTGACGGCGATCGAGCTTCGGACCTTGGCGCCTTCGTTGCCGGCGAGGGCGACGCTGGCGGCGAGCTCTACCAACGCGGGAACGCGGAGCTCCTCGCCGAGTCGGGCGAACGTGGACCACACCGTGGCGCCGTCGATCTGGGCGACATCGACGGCGCGGCGGAGGAGATGAAAGGACCAGGAGTCTCCGACGCGGGCGGCCTCGACGAGCGCGGCTTCGGTGCCCATGCCGCCGGCGAGGCTGATGGAGACGAGGTCGAGGTAGCTCCCGAACGCGAGGGCGAACTCGCGGCGGCGCTCGTCAGCGGCCTTGCGCAGTGCGATGTCGGGAGCGATGAATCCGATGACGACGGCGACCATGCCTGCGACGGCGAGGAGACCGATGGGGACGGTGACGCCGGCCAGGAGGAAGAGCAGCGCGATTGCTGTGACGAATCCGAGGGGCATGAGTGCGCAGGTGACCTTGGAGCCGAGGTGCGCGTCGAGGCTGGTGCCGGCCATGCGGGCGTTGGCGCGGAGGTCATCGAGACCGAGGTCGAACCCGTTGAGCGCGGTAGCGGTTCGTTGGCCGAGTTGTCTGCGCCAGGCCGGTCCGGTGTCGTCATCGACGATCTCGGGGCGGCGCTCGAGGCGGGCGAGCGCGGTGGCGAGTGGTGGTGGCGGTGGGAACGCGAGTCGCCACGCGATGAACCCGAACAGTCCGGCCATCGCGCCGAGCGCCACCGTGACCCAGATGCCCGTCATCGGCTGACTGCGCGGTCCGAGCGCGTACGGGACTTTGCCTCGACGTGGGTGGCGGCGCCGCCTGCGCTGAGGAAGCGGCCGGTCTTGTTGGACTGTCCGGCGTGGGCGAGCCACCAGAATGCTCCGGCGAAGAACGCGGCGACACCGATCAGCACGATCTGTCCGACGGGGGTCCGGTAGGCCTCGACGTAGGTGCGGTTGAAGATCACGATGCCGGTGCTGAAGAGCACCGTCACGGCCGTGACGAGTTTCACCGAGCTACGGGTACGAGAACGTCCGGTCTCGATCCGCAGGCGCATCTTCACGGTGTCGCGGGTCGTGGCCGCGAGCCGGCCCAACAGGTCGCCGAGCTGACGCGGCGAACCTTCGGCGGCGAGGATCAATGCGGCGACGACGAGGTCGCCGGCTGGGTCATCGAGGCGCTGCGCAAAACGCCGCAACGAGGTCCGGACGCTCGTGCCCGCCTCGAGGGAGCCTGCAAGCCACGCGACATCACCTCGTATGGGCGGTGGCGCATGTACGGCGGTGGTGATGATCGCCTGCTCGAGCCCGGCCGCGGCGGCCATCACGTCTCGCAGCTGCTCGGTCCACGTCGCTATGGCATCGAGGTGTGCCGACTCGGCGTCTCGTCGTGCCTTGCCTCCGAGGAGGGACGGAGCGAAGAACCCGCCTGCCGCGGCGATGAGGATCCCGACCGGCCAACCGGTCAGTACCCCGATGGCGATGCCAGCGCTGGCAGCGCACCCGGCCCGGAGTCCGAAGCGGTCGTACCGGTCGAGCAGGGATGGTCGCTCGACCGGTGGCTCGTCGGGTGGCTCGACAGCCTCGTCGACGGGAGCGCCGATGAGTGCACGCACGAGCAGGAACACGCCGAGGCCGAAGAGAGCGCCGAGGCCGGCGACGAGCGGGGTCATCGGGCGACCTGCAGTGTCGGTGGCCACGAGTAGCCCACCGTGGCGAGCCGGGCCGCTGTCGTGGGTCGCAGGGGAACGCCGGTCGGTGCGGCGTAGGCCCCGGGTTCGGCGCGAAAGATCTCGTTGCTCGAGACGTGGTGGTCCTCGGCGGCGACGACCTCACGGATTGATGACACCCAGCGTCGTAGACCCGATTCGGTGGCGGCTTGACTGATGAACACCACGAGGTCGACCGCGTTGGCGAGCAGCAGGTTCGAGGCGATGCGGTCGAGTCGTTCTGGTGCCTGCACGCAATACGCAGCGACGCGATCGAAGACGCCTTCGGAGCTCGAGGCGTGGATCGTGCACATCGATCCGTCGTTGCCCTGCGACATGGCGTTGAGCATCGGTATCACTTCGGACCCTCGGACCTCTCCGACGATGACGCGTGAAGGGTTCATCCGCAGTCCCATGCGAACCAGCTCGGCGAGGGTTACCTCGCCCTCGCCTTCGGTGTTGGGCTCGCGGGACTCCATAGAGACGACGTCGCTGTGGCGATCGCGGAACAGTTCGAGGTTGAGCTCTCGGTTGTCTTCGATCGTGACGAGGCGCTCACGCGGATGGGTTTCGCCGAGCAACGCCCGCAGCAGAGTCGTCTTGCCGGCGTTGGTGCCGCCGGCCACCAGGATGTTGAGCCGAGCGCGGACTGCGGCTGCGAGGAAGTCCTCGACGCGGTGGTCGAACGTGCCACCGGCACGCAGCTCGGCGAGCGTCGCGGTTGCCTTGCGATGCCGGCGCACTGAGACGCACGGTCGGGTGGTGACAGCCATCACCGCGAAGAGGCGTGCGCCGCTGGGCAGGTGGAGGTTCAGCTCCACAGCGGCGTTGTCGAAGCGGCGCTCGGCCTGCCCGGAACGGGCGCCGAGCCGACGTAGGTGTTCGATCATCTCGGCGTCGGTGCGCCACAGCTGGGGACCGAGCTCCTTGCGGCCATCCGCGTAGGACACCCACACGCGGTCACAGCCGATCGCGTCGACGTTCTCCACCATTGGGTCGGCAAGCAGTCGATCGAGCATGCCGGCGCCGAACATGTCGTCAAGCGCGGCTTGGACCACGAGGGCGTCCTCGGCGCTGTCGAGCGCGCCGATGCCGTTGGAGATGTCCCGTTCGGCCACCTGGCGGAGACGGTCATGGATGACGCTGGTCGCGAACTGGCGCTGATCGGCACCGCTCACCGCTTGACCAGAGGCCACCGCGTTCTCGCGCCAAGCGGCAACCTCGTCGCCGATGCCTTGCGCCATCAAGTCGTCCAGCACCGCCCTCGCCCGCGGCGTCAGACTCGGCGGCGGTCCTTCTACCTCGGCGATGGTCATGGCGACACCTGCACAGGTGTCGACCCGATGACCCCGATCGAGGCTGGCGAACCCGGAAGTGGAGCAGCGATTGGCGGAGGCGCCGGAATCGGTGGCGGAACCGCGGGCACGGGCCCAGACGCGGGGATGAGCCGCGCTGCGACCTCGGCGGCCGCACGAACCAGCCTGGTCCGGCCGAGCACCCGCGCGTTCTTGGCGTCACCGCTCAGCGCACGCGCGCCCACCGGATCATCAGGGAGGACCCCGACGAGCGCGATGGCGCCGATGGCATCAACGACCTCCGCCGCCGAGTACGGGCGCTCGCCGACGATGAGAAGCGAGGACCGCACGCCGACACCGCGAAGAGAAGTGACGAGCTCACGAGTGTGCAGCACCGACCCCAGGTTCGGGCGAGCGACGAGGACGACAGCGCCGAGCTCGCGCAGGATCGGGACGGTCGGGGATGCGGCATCGACGCGACCAACATCGAGAAGGACGTCCATGGCCGACAGTCGGGTGAGTAGGTCTCCGATGCGCGCCGCTGCGAGTGCGGCGATCGCGGTCGACGCTGCGAACGGCGATGACGGCCCGACGAGCACGCGCACCTCGCCCGGGCCTGGTAGTCGCTGGAGATGCTCGAGCAGCGCGCGATCCGACAGCCCCGACCGGCTCGACGCCGCGAGTTGCACCGTCGACGGCGTGTCGCGGAGCCCGCCCGTTTGCCCGTCGAGCGAGGTGAGCCTGGAGACGAGGTCGCCGCCGCTCGGATCGGCCTCCACGACAAGCGGTTCGCGACTCGACGGCCAACGCGCTGCCAGCGCGAGCACGGAGGTGGTCACACCTGGCGATGACTTGGCTGATCCGAACGCGAGGACGCTCAAGGGATCACCACCAACGCGATCCGCTGACCAAGAGACGCGCTCGTCACGGCCGGCCCCTTGTCAGCGGGAACGATCAGAGCAAGTTGTGACGTGGCCGCCCCGGCCGAGCCAGCGGAGGCGACGCGAAGCACGCGGCCCTCGGTGATGACCGTCGCTGGCTCCGGGGCCCTCGCGTCGCCGGACTTGGGGACGTCGACTACTTGCACGCGATCGCCGACTCGGATGGCACCGACGGGCGCAGCCAAAGCCGGCACCTGGACGCCGACAAGCGCTTCCCCTTCACCGACAGCCGTTGACTCGCCCAGCGACGACTCCACCAACAGCATTCCCGGGCGGAGATCAACCGCCGCCGTACGACCGAGCACTGTGGACTTCGCCGACAGCGGGATCGGCGACAACGCCGGATCCGTGGCGACCTGTGCGACCCGGAGATCGGCTTCCGTGATGACCGCGCCGGCCTCGATCGGACGGGCGACCGCCAGCACGGGTCGGCGGTCGCTCGATGCCAGTTGAACGCCGACGAAAGCGACGATCGACACGACCATGCAGATCACTGCGACGACGGCGAGCGGAAGGCTTCGCTGTCGTCGCTTCGCGGGCTCGATGCCGACAGGGTCTGGCTTGGTGCCGTTGGACGCCGGGCGCCCGCGAGTCATCGTCGTAGTCAAGAGGTTGCCTTTCTCGGTTCAGCTGCGTGCGGGCGCAACGAGCGCCTGCGACTCCTCGATCTGCAGGTCGAAGCCAGCCACCGGGCTGGACAGCTCTCCGAGATCACCGCCTTGGCCGTTGGTCGCGTACCAACGCAAGTGCCACACCACGACCGCCGAGTTGTGAAAGGTCAGGTCCGCTCGAGCACCCGAACTCCGCCGGTAGGTGTATGAGCACGACGACGACGCCGGGTCCGGACGTGCGGTGGTGTCATACGTCGAGCCCGCATCGGTGCAAACGACGGAGCCGTCGTCCATGTCCCACTCGGCCCGCACCGGCACGGCCTCGACTGTCGCCGTGAGTCCGCCGGCTGACGCCGAAGCCGAGAGGGTCTCCCAGTTGTCGACGTGCATCCACACGGGAAGGTTGACGAGGCCCTTGCCGCCCGACGGTGGCCACGTCTGCACGCCTGGCATGGGCAGCACCATCCCGTTGGCGGCCATCTGTGCGAGCACCTGGGCGGACGGCGTCAGTATCGGTGGGTCAGCGGGGTCCCAAGGGAAGATGTTCTCGAACGTGATGGACCCTGTCGTGATGTCGCGGCAGATGAGCCAGACGTAGGTGTCGACCTCGAGGGTCGACGTGTCGGTGATCTGGGACCCGACGCTCGGCAGCACGGCGCCGGCGCTCGCGGTCACGCCGAAGAACTTGCAGTCGATGTTCGACGCAGGTCCGCCGCCACCTTGGTACCCGGTACCGGTGAACCCACCCGAGGAGCTGCCGGGGATGACGACGACAACCTGGGCGCCGTCATCGCCAGTGCTGCCGCCGGCTTCGCCGGCGCCAGAGGCATGGGCTGCCCTCGGCAGCGCAAGCCAGCTGATGGCGGCAACGATCAGGAGAATCCGAGCGCGCATCCTGCGACCCCTTCCCAGCGTTCGTTCTCGGTCCTGGTAGCGAGCTTCCATGTCCCGTCGACTCGAGTGAGCGTTGAAGTGGATCGGACCGTGACCACGTCGTCGTTGAGGACCTTGCCGCTCGCTGGCTCGTACACCACCGAGTCGTCAACGCCGCACGTCTCGATCGTGGCGGTGTCACCACTGATCACGACAGTGAGCGGTTCGGTGCGGGCAACGCTGTCGGTTGGGAAACGACCGGCCTGCCCAAAGCCCTGCCACTGTGCGTTGGTGTTCCTGACCTCGGTGAGCATCGGGTCGACGTGGGTTGCGGGCAGCGAGGGGTTGGCCGGATCGGGATGCTCGAGCGAGGTCGAGAAGGCCGCACGCGCTGCGAGGAAGTCGTCGATCGCCTCCTGTTGTGCTGCCGTCCACTTCGCCGCCGTCGTCGGCGTGGTTGCGAGCACGGATGTCCCCGTCGCCGCTGGCCGACTCGTGCTCGCCGAGCTCGGTGCGGTGATCGATGAAGACGTCGAGCCTTCGGATGACCCGCCGCTGCAGGCAGCGACGAGTACCGCCGTGGCAACCGCGATCGCTGGGATTGCCGCGACACGAAGTCGTGAGCGTGCACCAGGAACATGGCGCGCATGTCGAGGCGGATTCGAAGAAGCGCACGCTCGAGGAGCGTGCGCTGTTGGACGGCGAAACACGGTGAGGGGTCCTCGCTTCGCTGTGGCGCTGGGGTTGGTTGCCGCAACGTAGACGTGCAGGTAGGGCCGGTAAACGTGCCATCGGTCACCCTGTGAACGACCGGCCACACAGTGCGCGCAATCGGAATGAAGGTCCATACCTACATACCCACTGCGAAGTTGGCGAGCGTCCGGAGATTTCCGCGAATTGTTCGCGACACGGAGCCCGTCCCACCCGCGCGACTTACCCGCGACAGAAGGTGCTCGCGACGCGGTGCCGGGACCGGACCTGCGGTCCGGGTGCAGTGGTGCCCGCGCGTCTCCCC
>Ga0209023_10001550_pt1 | contig 30470 bp, 20 predicted proteins | sample LakOneMetagenome_FD_187468 | JGI IMG/M metagenome (GOLD analysis project Ga0209023, IMG submission 187468) | Freshwater and sediment microbial communities from Lake Erie, Canada (SPAdes) (version 2) | ecosystem: Environmental > Aquatic > Freshwater > Lentic | place: Lake Erie, Canada...
CTGGAAGCGGCGCACGTAATGGTCGCGCATGTAGAGGCGGATCGCGTCGGCCAGCTCGTGGCCCGGCACGCCGCAGATGAGCGCCAGGATGCCTTTTTCGTTGATCGCGGTGCCGGTGTATTCGGCCAGCTTTTCGCGCTTGGCCTCCTCGAACACCTGTTCCTCGGTCAGCTTGCCGACTTCGGCATAGTATTCGGGATACTTCTTGAAGCCCTGTTGGTAGGACTGGTAGCGGCCCGGCGCATGCAGGTTGGCGTAGGCGATGGCTTCTTCCAGCGGCGGGTTGGCGGTGTCGCGCGCGATGAACTGGTGCAGCAGGAAGCGGCCGAGGGCGGCGCGGCTGCTTGCGTCGAGCAGGCCGAGGTAGCGCACCAGCAGGGCGTTGGCAGCCGGCTCCTTCAGCTTGGCGGCCAGGATCACCCACCAGCGGATGATGTCGGGGTCGACCACCGCGTCCGGCCCCGCGCCATGGGCCCAGGCGCAGGCCGGCAGCTGTTCCAGGTTGAGCCAGGCCAGGCCGGACGGCGGCCTGGCCTTCAGGCCCTTGCGCGCCTGCTTCAGCAGCGCCTCGGGCGACAGGCGCGGCGAGATGTCTTCGCCCAGGCGTTCCAGCGCGGTCATGATTTCGGCGCTGACCGGTTCGCGGGTTTCCTTGTCCAGCGCCGTGTACAGCGCCGGGACCGCGGCGCGGTAGCCGATGCGCGCCAGCCAGCGCGCGGCCTCGATGCGCAGTTCCTGCTTGTTCGAACCCAGCACCTCGGTCACGCGCTTGCCGATGTCGGGCAGCTTGCCGAGCACGCGCTGGGCGGCCTGGCGCTGCACCCTGCTGTCGCCGAGGGCGAGTTCCATCACGCGCGGCAGCCAGCGTGCCGGCACGATGGGGAAGGTGTCGAGCGCGCTCAGCGCCTCGGCGGCCCCCGGCTCGCCGTACCCCTTGCGCCCGGTCGGCACCAGGCCCAGGGCTTCGTCGATCGGCTGCGGGAACTGGATCAGCAGCGGCCACACGCGCTCGGGCGGCAGCGTGGCCTGCGGCAGGGCGGCCGCGCGCCAGCTCTGGTACAGGCAGGTCCTGGCGAACAGCCCGGGCGCCGCGCCGCAGCGGATGGCCGCCGCGTCCAGCTGGCGCAGGTCCACCGCATGCGGGTCCTGGCGCCGCAGCCAGCCCTGCAGCCGCGGGCCGAACCAGGCCCAGCTCTCGCCCGGGCGCGAGCCCAGTTCCCAGCGCATGGCCTGCAGCAGGCCGAAGTCGGCACGCGCCTCCAGCTGGCCGCCCAAGGCCAGGGTCTGGACCACTTCGTAGTCCGAGAAGATCTTGGGGTTGCCTTCGCCGTTCAGGGCCGCCAGCGCATCTCGCAACTGGCCGGCGCCCAGCTTGCGGTAGGCCGCGTACTGCTGGCTCTTCCAGCGCGACTTGTGCTTGCTGGTGCGATTCGCTTCCTCTTCCTGCTCCGCCTCCTGGCGCCGCTTGTCGAGCAGCTGCTTGTGGTTGGCCAGCAGCAGGTCCATGGCATCGTCGGCCAGCCGGGTCTCAAGCAGGTCCGGCAGCGGCGGCGGTTCCGGAAGCGCGACTTCGGCGGCGTCGCTGGCGGCCTCGATGCGCGACAAGGCATGGCGGATCGCTTCCTGCACCGCCTTGCTCGTCTCGCGCGCCAGCGCTTCCTCGAGCACGGCACCGGCGGCGTCTCCCTGCATGCGCGCCAGCTGGGCGGCGGCGTGGCCGCGTTCCTCGCCCTTGCCGTCGCGGAGCAGGGCGCTCAGCTCGGCCAGGCACAGCTCGCGGTCGAGCGCGTCGAGGTGGCGCGTGGCCTCCAGCCGCACGGTCTTGCTGTCGCTCGCCGCCAGGCGCACCAGCGCACCGGCGAAGCGGGCGTGCAGGGCGGGCGCACCGGCAATGCGCCCGGCCAGCACCACCCGGCCATCGGCAGACAGGCTGCCGACGAGTGCATCGACCTCGTCCGCGTGGGCCAGCATGTCCTCGTCGAGGGCGCCCGGGACCAGCAGCGGCCGGTACACCTGGTCGCGGTAATGCGAGCGCAGGCCGCCGCGCTCGAAGACGATCGGCAGCGCCAGCGACTGGGCCAGGCCGGTTTCGTCCAGCAGCGCGCGCAGCAGGCGGATGTCCCAGGCGCGCCGCGCCGCCAGCAGCCTGGCGGCGTCCTCTTCGTGCTTGTTGCTGGACGGTGCGCTGGCCCAGAGCGCGTCGTTCAGCACGTACTGCAGCCAGTCCGGCGCCTTTGCTCCGCTGCGGTCGAGCGTGATGCCATGGTCGGCCGCTTCGAACAGGCGGCCCAGGCGCTCCAGCAGGGCGAGGTCGGCGGGCGTGGACGCGATGCGGCCATACAGGGTGTGGCGCGCGGCCATGCCCGACTCGATGCTGGCGCGCTCGGCCCTGTCGTTGTCGACGTACCAGAAGATGCTGCGCAGGCGCCCCGGCTGGCCGAGCAGGGTGCTGGCCTTCGCCGCGTGCTGGGCCAGTTCGGCGAGCACGGTCGCTTCGCTGCCGTCGGCGAGGTAGGCGGCGGCGCGCGCGGCCAGTTGCGGGTCGATGCGCTCGAGGGGCGCAACAAGCTGGCGGATCAGCGACGTGTTGGAAGACAGGGCTTTGCGCGCGCTGTCGAGTGCACCGAGGATCGAATTGAGCATGGCCTGGCCGTAGGAAGTGGTGCGCCATGCTGCCATGAAATATACTCAAGTGCAATATTGGCAAGCCCGGCCGTGGCCTGCGTATGCGCCCTGCATGGAATGCCTGGCATGTACCGAAATATTGCGGTTCAGAATCGGCAGATGGGAGAGAATAGGGAATCGCACTTGAGGGGAGGGAGCATGAAGGAATTGACACGCGGCGAGCGCCTGCCGCTGGCGCACTACGCGGCCGATGGCACGCTGCAGGCCGGCCTGTCGGCACAGGGATTGACGCTCGACTTCGCCTGTTTCGGCCTGGATGCCGGCGGCAAGCTGGTCGACGACCGCTACATGATCTTCTTCAACCAGCCGGAAAGTCCCTGCGGCGGCGTGCGCGCCGGCGCGGTGGGCGGCGACACGCACGGTTTCGTGTTCCAGCTGGCCAGGCTGCCGGCATCGGTCGAGCGCGTGACGATTACCGCCAGCATCGACGGCGGCGGCGCCATGTCCCAGCTGCAGTCCGGCTGCCTGCGCCTGGTGAATGGACAAGGCGAATTCGCGCGCTTCGCATTCAGCGGACGCGATTTCGCGGCCGAGCAGGCCGTGATGCTGGGCGAGTTCTACCGCAAGGACGGCGGGTGGCGCTTCATGGCGGTGGGGCAGGGCTTCAATGGCGGCCTGGCCGCGCTGGTGCAGCATTTCGGCGCCGATGTGGCCGACACGCCGCCTCCGCCCCCAGCGCCGCCTCAGTCATCGTCGATCAACCTGGAAAAGCGCGTCGAGCAGGCCGCGCCCCAGCTGGTCAGCCTGGTCAAGTCGGCCGGGGTCTCGCTGGCGAAGGTTGGCCTGGACAAGCACCGCGCCCGGGTCTGCCTGGTACTCGATATCTCGGGCTCGATGGGCACCCTGTATAAAAAGGGATTGGTGCAGCGTTTCGCCGAACGCATCCTGGCGCTGGGCTGCCGCTTCGACGACGACGGCGAGATCGACGTCTTCCTGTTCGGGCGCAACGTGCACCAGGGCGAGGCGATGGGCCTGGATAACTTCTCGAATTATGTCAGGGAGATCATCGCGCGCCATCCGCTCGAAGGCGACACCCGCTACGGCGCGGCCATGGAAGCGGTGCGGCGCCATTACTTCCCCGACGCGCGCGGCGGCGAACGCAAGGCGCCGGCCAGGGCGGCGCTGCCGGTGTACGTGATGTTCGTCACCGACGGCGGCACCTCGGACAAGCCGCTCACCGAGCGCCAGCTGCGCTGGTCGAGCCGGGAACCGATCTTCTGGCAGTTCATGGGCATCGGCAAGGGCAAGAAATCGAAGAGCAAGCGCCTGGCCAGCTTCGCCGATTCCGACTTCCCTTTCCTGGAAAAGCTGGACGAACTCGACGGCCGCCTGATCGACAATGCCGGCTTCTTTTCCGTGGAAACGCCCGACGAGCACGCCGACGCTGCCCTGTACGACCTGCTGATGGACGAGTATCCGGAGTGGGTGAGGCAGGCGAAACAGCAGGGGCTCATTTCCGAATAAACAACATATTCTCCGGAGCCACGTTGACGCGCGTCCGCCGCATGCCGTAAGATTTCTTAACAAAAATTTCACAAAGCGGCATGCGCGATTCATCGTCCACCCGGTTCATCCGCTTTCACCTCAAGACGCGCCACATGGTGCTGCTGGTCGAGCTGGGCCGCCATGCCTCGATCCTGCACGCGGCCGAAGCGGCCGGACTGACCCAGCCCGGCGCCTCGAAACTGATCGGCGAGCTCGAACACGCGCTCGGCGTGCCGCTGTTCGAGCGCCTGCCGCGCGGCGTGGTGCCGACCTGGTACGGCCAGGTGCTGATCCGCCGTGCCGGCGCGGCCCTGGCCGAGATGGATGCGGCGCACCAGGAAATCATGCAGGGCCAGGCCGGCTTCGGCGGACGCGTGGCGATTGGCAGCGTGCGCGCGCCGGCGGCCTCGCTGCTGCCGCATGCGGTGAAGCTGCTCAAGGAGCGCAACCCGCGGGTCCAGGTGGCGGTGTCGAGCGACACCAGCCAGGCCATGATCGAGGGGCTGCGCGCGGGCGAACTCGACATCGTGATCGGCCGCATCCTCGACCCCGCGGCCGCCGCCGAACTCGACTTCGAACCGCTGGCCGACGAGCCGCACAGCCTGATCGTGCGCGCCGGCCATCCGTGGCTGAACCGGGCCGACCTCGGTTTCGACGAACTGTCCCGGGCGCCCTGGATCCTGCCGGCGCCGGGCCGCCTGCGCGACCAGCTGATGGCGCTGTTCATCGCGCGCGGCCTGCCCCAGCCCGACGATGTCGTCGAAACGATTTCCCTGCCGCTGATCACGCGCCTGCTAACCGACAGCGAGCGTGTGGTCGCGCTGCCGCCCGAGCTGGTACAGTCCGCGCTCGATGCAGGCACGCTGGCCGCGCTGCCGCTCGACGTCGACCTGCGCGCCGGCGTCTACGGCATCGTCACGCGCAAGCGCCACCACCTTGCCCCTTCGGCCGAGGCGATGCTGGCGGCCCTGCGCGAAGCGGCCGGCCTGACGCCCCCTGTACATACCTGATCAATACGGATTTGGCATACATCGCGCGTATTTCGTTATGGGGAACGCAAGGGGTGCGCCGTATGATCTCGGCAATGACAAGAGGAGGAGAGACGATGGCGGCATTTCTACCAAACGCGAATCCGGGCGAGGGCGAGGCATGATGCGCCCGGCCGGGCCAGCCCTGACCCTGTCCGTGGCGCTGCTGGCGGGGTGCGCGTCGACGCATCCGGTCACGAGCTCGATCGGCAACTTCCCCGACCCCTTCGTGTTGCCCGACGCCGGCGGCTACTACGCCTACGCCACCAACGGCGACGGCAAGAACGTCCCGGTCCTGCACTCCGGCGACCTGCAATCCTGGCGTGCGCTGCCCGATGCGATGCCGTCGCTGGCCAGCTGGGTACGCAAAGAGGTGCCGCACGTCTGGGCGCCGGAAGTCATCAAGCTGGGCGAGCGCTACGTGCTGTACTACACGGCGCACGACCTGGCCTCGGACCGCCAGTGCGTGGGCGCGGCGGTGTCGCAGTCGCCGGCCGGCCCCTTTGTCGACAGCGCCGGCAAGCCGCTGATCTGCCAGGCCGAACTCGGCGGCACCATCGACGCCAGTCCCTTCCTCGAAGGCGGCCACCTCTATTTGTACTTCAAGAGCGACGGCAACTGTTGCCAGCAGCCGACCCACATCTTCGTGCAGGAGCTGCGGCCCGACGGGCTTGCCGTCAGCGGCCAGCCGACCAGGCTGCTGACCAACGGCCGCAGCTGGGAAGGCAAGGTGATCGAGGCGCCGACCATGGTGCAGCGCGACGGCAAGTACATCCTGTTTTATTCGGCCAACGACTTCGGCAACGGCTCGTACGCCGTCGGCTACGCCAGCTGCGCCGGGCCGGCGGGGCCGTGCCAGCCGGCAGACGATTCGCCCTTCCTGAAGAGCCGGGCCGAACGCAACCTCTACGGCCCCGGGCACCAGGTGGTGTTCCGTGTGGGCGAACAGGATTTCATCGCCTATCATGCGTGGGAACTGAAACTTGACGGCACCCGCGCCGAGCGGCGCTTCCTCTACATCGACAAACTCGACTGGGTGGACGGCAAACCGGTGGTGCAGGGCACGACCCTGATCAGGTAAGAAGCATGGCGGACCGGCCGGGACAGGCCAGCCGCACGAGAAACACGGAGACAAAGTGGCGCAACGCAGACGTTTTATCGCGGCTTCCCTGCTGCTCGGCGGGGGGGCGACCCTGGGCTTGCCCTCCCTGGCGCGGGCACAGCGGCCGATCGAGGTGCGCATGTGGACCCTGCTCAGCGGCGGCGACGGCGCACGCATGCGCGCAATGGTGGACGACTTCAACGCCAGCCAGCGCGCGGTGCGCGTGACCAGCACCACCCTGAAGTGGGGCGAACCTTTCTACACCAAGCTGATCACCTCGTCGGTGGTCGGCGCCGGCCCCGACATCGCCACCGTGCACCTGTCGCGCCTGCCCAACCTGGCCGGCGGCGGCGTGCTGCGTCCGATCGGCGACGCCGAGCTGGCGGCGGCCGGCCTGAAGGGCAGCGACTACTTCCCGCGCCAGTGGGACAAATCGCGCTACGAAGGCCGCAACTACGCCATCCCGCTCGACATGCACCCGATGGTCCTGTACTACAACAAGACCCTGGCCGACAAGGCCGGGCTGCTCGACGGCGCCGGCAGCCTGAAACCCATCGTCGGCTACGAGGCCCTGACGGCCGCTTTCGCCGGCGTGAAAGAGCGCAGCGGCAAGGCCGGGCTGGCGATGGAGTCCGGGCAGGGCTCGTACGCCATCTGGCGCCTGTGGCTGTCGTTGCTGAACCAGCGCAAGGCCACGCTGATCGAGAACGGACGCTTTGCCTATGGCCGCGCCGGCGTCGAGGAACTGGCCAAGGTCAGCGCCTGGTTCACGCGCGGTTACGGCCCATCCGGCCTGGACTATCCCGCCTCCACCAGCCAGTTCATGGGCGGCGGCGCCGGCTTCATGCTCAACGGCGTGTGGGAAGTGCCGGAACTGGTGCGCGCCACGCGCCAGCGCACGCTCGGCTTCGAGTACGGCATCGTGCCGCTGCCGCGCCTCTACCAGGACGCCAGCGTCTGGACCGATTCCCACGCCTTCGCCATTCCCGCCAACGAAGGCACACCCATGGCGCCGGAAAAGCTGCGCGGCGTGCTCGCTTTCATGGCGTATGTGAGCCGCCATTCGATGGGCTGGGCCGAGGGCGGCCACGTGCCGGCCTACCGTCCGGTGGCCGAATCGGCCGCGGCCAGGGCGCTGATGCCGAACGCGATGTATGCCGAAGCGGCGCAGAACGTGGTCTACGACCCGGACGGCTGGTACATGGGCGCGGCCGGACCGGTCGAATCGATGGCCTCGAAATTCATGCCGGGCGCGCTGTCCGGCCAGCTGACCCCGGCCGAAGCGCTGACCATGTTCGAGAAAGAGGCCTTGCGCTTGCTGCGCAAACGGCCGCCACGCTACTGATGGAGACCACTACCTTGACACCTGTTGTCACGAAGGCACGCGGGGAGGGCCGCAGGGAAGGGCTGCCGGCGGCGCTGCTGCTGGCGCCGTTCGGCGCCGCCTTCCTGCTGTTTTTCCTGGCGCCGGCCCTGCACACCTTCTACATGAGCCTGACGGAGAGCAGCCTGACGCGTACCAGCGCCTTTGTCGGCCTGGCAAATTACGCGACGCTGGTGCAGGACCCCTCGTTCTGGTCTTCGCTCTGGAACACCTTTTATTTCGCCCTGCTCACCGTGATCCCGCTGACGGCCTTCGGCCTGTTGATGGCGCTGCTGGTGAACCGTTTCGTGCGCGCCCAATCCTGGCTGCAGGGCGCCTTCTTCCTGCCTTACGTGCTGCCGATCTCGGTGATGACCCTGATCGCCGACTGGATGCTGCAGCCGTCGTCGGGCGTGATCAACCACCTGGTCGGCGGCCAGCGCGCCTGGCTGTCCGACGTGCACTGGGCGCTGCCGGCGGTGGCGATCGGCACCATCTGGTGGACGGTCGGCTTCAACATGCTGATGCTGCTGGCCGGCCTGCGCAACATCCCGGGCGAGCTGTACGAAGCCGCGGCCCTCGACGGCGCGCGCGGCTTCACGCTGTTCCGGGCGATTACCTGGCCGGCCCTGCGGCCGGTGGTCGGCACGGCGCTGCTGATCCAGCTGATCGCCTCCCTCAAGGTCTTCGGCCAGACCTACATCCTCACCAGCGGCGGGCCCTACAACACCAGCCGCGTCACCCTGCACTATATGTACGAGACCGCGTTTACCCAGAGCGACGCCGGTTATGCCGCCGCCGTGGCCATGGCCTTCATGTTCGTCGTGATCGCCCTGTCGCTGCTGGCCCGGGTGGCCGCGAGGAGGGCGGCATGAGTGTCCGCTTCCATATCGCGCGCTCGCAACTCGGGTGGACCGTCGCCGCCGTCGTCGCCAGCGTGGTGCTGGCCGCCTTGTGGCTGTTCCCCTTGCTGTGGGCGCTGTCGACGGCGCTGCGGCCCGAACACGAGACCGTGTCCGCCGTGTTCCACTGGCTGCCCCAGACCTGGACCCTGGATGCCTTCACCAGGACCCTGGGCGCCGGCAACGTGCCGCGCTGGCTGTTCAACAGCGCGCTCGTCGCCTCCCTGGTGACGGTGGTGACGATGGCGATCAGCCTGATGGCGGCCTACGCCTTTTCCCAGCTGCGCTTCCGCGGCCGCTCGCTGCTGTTCGGCCTCGCCATGCTGGCCTTTTTGCTGCCCTTCGAGGCCTTGCTGGTGCCGCTGTTTCGCACCATGCACCAGCTGGGCATGATCAACAGCTATGCCGGGCTGGTGCTGCCGCAGGTGGTGTCGCCGGTGGTGATCTATGTGTTCAAGCAGTTCTTCGATGCGATTCCGGCCGACTTCCGCGAGGCGGCGCTAATGGACGGCGCCAACCCGCTACGCGTGCTGTGGAGCGTCTACCTGCCGATCTCCGGCAACATCGTCTGGGCGATGGCGATCGTCACCTTCATCGGCGCCTGGAACAACTTCCTCTGGCCCTTCATCATCGTCACCTCGAACGACATGATGACGATTCCGCTGGGCCTGACCCAGACCTACGATGCCTTTGGCGTGCGCTATGCGCAACTGATGGCGGCGGCGCTGCTGGGCGCCTTGCCGGTCGCTTTGGCCTACGTGGTGTTCCAGCGCCGGGTGACCCAGGGCTTCCTCGCCGCGAGCGGCCTCAAGGGATAAGTCAAAAGATTAAACGCAGGAGTAGAACATGGCATCGGTCAGCCTTCGCGGCATCAAGAAGCAGTATGAGAAGAACAGCGTCATCAAGGGCGTGGACCTGGACATCGCGGATGGCGAATTCGTCGTCTTCGTCGGGCCTTCGGGCTGCGGTAAGTCGACCCTGCTGCGCATCGTCGCCGGGCTCGAGGACATCACCGAGGGCACCCTGGAAATCGGCGGGCGCGTCGCCAACGACATCGAGCCGGCGCGGCGCGGCATCGCCATGGTGTTCCAGAGCTATGCGCTGTACCCGCACATGAGCGTGGCCGAGAACATGGGCTTCGCCCTGAAGCTGGCCAAGGTGCCGAAGGCGGAGATCGCCGAACGGGTCGGGCGCGCCGCCGAGATCCTGCAGATCGGCCACCTGCTGGAGCGCAAGCCGAAAGCCCTGTCGGGCGGCCAGCGCCAGCGCGTGGCGATCGGCCGCGCCATCGTGCGCAAACCCGAAGTCTTCCTGTTCGACGAACCGCTGTCGAACCTGGATGCCGCCCTGCGCGGGCAAACGCGGGTGGAGCTGGCGCGCCTGCACCGCGAGCTGAAAAGCACCATGATCTACGTGACCCACGACCAGGTCGAGGCCATGACCCTGGGCCAGAAGATCGTGGTGCTGAACGGCGGACGCATCGAGCAGGTGGGCACGCCGTCGGATCTGTACGAGCGCCCGGCAAACAAATTCGTCGCCGGCTTCCTCGGTTCGCCGCGCATGAACTTCTTTGACGCGACCCTGGTCAAGCAGGGCGCGCGTAGCGCCACCGTGGAACTGGCGGGCGGCGAGCGGGTCGAGGTGGCGGCCGACGTGGCGCGCGCGCAGGCCGGCGCCCGCGTCACCCTGGGCGTGCGCCCCGAGCACCTGCAGCTGGCGCGTCCCGGCCTGGAAGGCGGCGGGATCGCCGCCACCGTGGCGCTGGTCGAATACCTGGGCGACGTGACCCTGGTGTACGCCCAGGCGGGCGAGGGCGGCGACATGGTGGCGGTAAAAACCGACGCCGACAGCGCGCCGCCGGCCCTGGGCAGCCGGGTCTTACTGGTGTTCCCGGCCACGCGCGCCTTCCTGTTCGACGAGCAGGGCGCCGTATTCGCCCCGGGTTGGGTGGCCAGCACGGCCGAAGCGATGGCTTGAATTCCATGATGCGTTTGGATGCACGTCATGTGCGCAGCCAGCCATGACGATTTCGGATAGCTCCTGCGTGTTTCGTTATCGGTGGCGGGGGGCTTGCTCTTTTAGGATGTGAAGATGCCGAGCCGGCGCCGACCGGCAGGCGAATGATTTTTCATAATAAATTCAGGAGACATGCATGACACGATTCGAAGTCAAGCCGATCTGCGCCGCCATCATGCTGCTGTCGGCCTATGGTGCGCCCGCACTCGCGCAAACCACGACGGACAATGCCGCCCTCAGCGCCAACACGAGCGCGGCCACCAGCGCCAGCAGCGGCGCCAGCGCAAGCGGCGACATGGCCTCCGGCGCCGACGCAGCCCAGGCCCAGCCCGCCCAGGCCTTTCCCGCCACCGCCCAGCCCTTGCCCGAAACCGCCCAGGCGCCCGCCGTGGTCCAGGTCACCGGCCTGCGCGGCAGCCTGCGCTCGGCCGAGGCCATCAAGCGCGATTCGCTGCAGGTGGTCGACGCCATCAATGCCGAGGACATCGGCAAGTTCCCCGACCGCCAGGCCGGCGACGCGCTGCAGCGCGTGGCGGGCGTGCAGGTCGGGCGCGATCGTGGCCAGACCAGCACCGTGATCATCCGCGGGCTGCCCGATGTGGTAACCACCATCGACGGCAACGAGATCTTCACGGCGGCGGCACGCCGCCTGTCCTACGAGGACTTGCCGGTGCAGTCGATCGGCGGCCTGGAAGTCTACAAGTCAGCCACGCCGAACCAACTGGAAGGCGGCATCGCCGGCGGCGTCAACGTACGCCTGCGCTCGCCCTTCGACGCGAAAGGCTACAGCTTCACCGGCTACATCGAAGACCGCATGAACCAGACCAACGGCAGCGACGCCAGCAAGGACACGCATAATCCGGGCGGCGGCTTCTCGGTCAGCAACCGCTGGGATACCGGTGTCGGCGAAATGGGTGCGCTGCTCGACGTCGCCGTCAACCGCGAAAAATGGACCTTCCCGGTGCAGTGGGTCGACCGTCCGGACGGCATCTTCTCGGTCAGTCCCGACGGCACCGCCACCCGACTCGAGAATGCGGCGCAGTACACGGCGGCGCCGGGCGACGTGCTCGGCCAGTTGCCCAACATCGGCGGCATCTACAACAGCGGCACGCGCGAGCGCCAGAGCATCCACGGCGCCTTCCAGTGGAAGATCAGCCCGCGGCTGCAGGCCACTGCCCAATACCTGGGAACCGGCTACCAGGGCCGCAACGCGGTGAACTACATCCTGAATATTGCCACCGGCGCGCCGCGCCTGACGAACGTGGTGCTGGCGCCCCAGGGCGATTATTGCAATACCTCGCGCGGCGTGATCTGCCCGATCATGTCGGCGACTGCCCCGGCATTCCTGTCGCCGCGCGACCCGTACGACTGGTTCCCCTACACGGCCACCAGTACCTGGGGACAGAAGGAACGCACGTACACCCACTTCCTGAACCTTGCCCTGCGCTACGCCGATGGCCCAGTAACGGTGAATACCCATGTGGCCTACACGCGTTCGAAGTTCGTCAACGACACGGTCATCGTCGACCAGCAGGTGCCTGGCGCGAGCTCCAGCGTGTACGCGGTCGGCAGCGACGGCCATGGCGGATACAACGCGATCACGACCCCCGGCAGCGCGAATGCCCTGCGCGACCCGAACCAGTTTGTGCTGCGTGGCCTGGTGCAGAACTGGAGCGAGCAGGCCGGCCAGCAGTTCCAGTGGCGTTCCGACGGCACCTACCGCTTGGGCGGCGATGGTTTCTTCAGGGCCGTGCTTGCAGGTGTGCGCCTGTCCGAGCGCAAGGTCAGCAACCATAGCGCCGAACGCGCGTCCGACCTTGCCGGCAGCGTTCGTCCGACCCCGGCCGGCCTGTTCGGGCCAGGCTTCGAGGAACTGGTGCCGGGCCTGGACCGCCTGGGCGGCCCCTGGTACACGCCTTCGGCGAACTACCTGATCGAGAACGCCGACACCGTGCGCAACGCCTATGGCCAGCCAAGCGGCCGCGTGCCCGACGACCCGACGCGCCTGTTCGACCAGCGCGAGCGTAACGCCACCTTCTACCTGTCCGGCCGCTTCGAAACCGAACTCGGCGGCATCAAGGTCAGCGGCGAAGCCGGCGCGCGCGTGCTGAAAGACAAGCGCAAGCTGCGCGGCCGGAACCGCATCGGCGACGTGGTGACCGACGTCGACCTGTCCACCTCCGAGACCAATGTGCTGCCGAGCATGTCGGCGATCGTCAACTGGAACGAGCAGTGGCAGTCCCACCTCTCGGCTGGCAAGACCCTGACCCGTCCGGGCTTCCGCGAGCTGAACCCCGCGCTGTCGCTGATTCCTCCGACCGTGAACGCGCCGGGCAGCGGCGGCGCCGGCAACCCCGACCTGTCGCCGACCAAGTCGAAGAACATCGACGCCACGCTCGAGTACTACTTCGCGAAGAACGGCTATGCACAGATTGCCCTGTTCCACCGCGACATCGACGGCTACCTCCAGAACTTCACCCAGGATGAAACGATCAACGGCGTCACCTACCGTGTGAGCCGGCCGCAGAACTCGGGCAAGGGCACGCTGCGCGGGGCCGAACTGAGCGCCCAGAAGTTCTTCGATTTCCTGCCCGGCTTCTGGCGCGACTTCGGTGTGCAGGCCAACTACACCTGGATTGACGGCGACAACGAAACCAGGACCTCGCTCAATAGCGACCAGTTCACCAAGACGGCGCTGATCGGCGTGGCAAAGCAGAACTACAACCTGGCATTGCTGTACGAAGGCAACGGCATCACCGGCCGCCTGGCCGCGACCCGCCGCGGCGACTACGTCGAGCAGATCGCCGAAGATCCGTTCCGCCAGGACCGGGTAGTCAAGGCCACCACCTTCGTCGACCTGAGCATCGGCTACGAGTTGACGCCGAACGTCTCGCTGCACTTCGACGCGATCAACCTGACCAAGGCGAAGTTCGAAAGCGAGCTCGGCCCTTACCAGCCGCGCGACATCCGCTACAACATGACGACCTATGGCCTGAGCCTGCGCTACAAGATGTAAGCCGTGACCGTCGGGCCGCCCGCACGCGTGGGCGGCCTTTTGCTTTCTCCAGGAGACACGCTTTGCCCCGCACCTACCAGAACCCGGTCTATCCCGACACCATGGCCGACCCCTTCGTCCTGAAGCACGAAGGCTTTTACTATGCCTACGGCACCGCGCCCGGCGGCGCCGATGGCCGCCAGATCCCGGTGCTGCGCTCGACCGACCTGGTCGACTGGGAAGCGCTCGGCCACGCCCTCGTGCCCACCGGCGCCGCGCACTACTGGGCGCCCGAGGTGGCCTTCCACGAGGGCCGTTTCTACATGTACTACTCGTCCGGTTCTGCCGATGAAGGCACCGACCAGAAGCTGCGCGTAGCGGTATCCGACGATCCGGCCGGACCCTTCGTCGATACCGGCAAGATACTCGTGCCGGACCAGCCATTCTCGATCGACGCCCATCCCTACCGCCACGGCGATGGCCAGTGGTACCTGTTCTACTGTGTCGACTTCCTGCACGTGGCGGACGACCACCGGGTCGGTACCGGCATCGTGGTCGACCGCTTGCTCGACATGGAAACGCTGGCCGGCGAACCCGTGATGGTGGTGCGTCCGCACCAGGACTGGCACATCTTCCGCAAGGACCGCACGATGTACGGCAGCGTCTACGACTGGCATACGGTGGAAGGCGCGTCGGTGCAGGAGCACGACGGGCAACTGTACTGCTTCTACAGCGGCGGCGCCTGGGAGCGCGACAACTACGGCGTCAGCTACGTGGTGGCCGACCATCCGCTCGGGCCATGGCATCGGCCCGACGGCGGGGAGGAGGCGCTCTTGATGCGCAGCGTGCCGGGCAAGGTGATTGGGCCGGGACACAATTCCTTCACCACCTCGCCGGACGGCAACCAGACCTGGATCGTGTACCACGCCTGGGATGTGGCGCAGACGACGCGGCGCATGTGTATCGACAGGTTGGAGTGGAAGGGCAAGCGCCCCGTCACGGCAGGCCCCAGCCACGGCTCGCAACCAGCTCCGTAAACCGGACCGCGCCAGCGCCGCCCCAGTGCGGCATGCCGGGCAAGGACGCCTGTCCTGCGGGCGTCAGCGCCGCATCCGGACGCGCCTGCGAAGCCTTGCAGCCACCCGCGCCGCCAGCAGGATCGCCACGAAATACACGGCAATATCGACCAGGAGCGCACCGGCAGACAGCTGGTCTTCACCGAACGACAGCTTGCGTTCCACGGATACGCCCGGCGCATCGAACAGGTAAGGCACCGGGAAGCCGCCCTTCAACGCGGGCTTGTAGCAGGGATCGTTCCCTTGCGGCCCGCACATATTCCCGTACTCGACCGGTTCGGGCCCGATGCGCTCAATCGATACCGAAAGTACTGCAAGGATGATCGCCACAACCAGGGCGAAGCCGATGCGAGGCAGGCTGGCAATCCGCTTGTTCATGGTGTCGAGTATCCCCTCGCATTCAGGATGGTTGCGCTGCACCGGCGTTGCCGACCCGGTGCCGGCCCCATATAGTGTACGGTGTATCTCCTGCATCCAGGGCGTCATGCCGCCGGCTTGTCCATGCGTGACCGATCAGTGCTCATCCATGGCTAACGGTGACAGCGCCAAGAAAAAAACCCGCGCGAACGCGGGCTGGCAAGGTTTAGCAGGAGACCATCAGAACTTGTAGCGCAAGCCCGCCAGGAACTCGCGCCCGGTCACGTTGTTCACCACCACGCTGTTGCGCGCGCGGCTGATGAACTGGTCGTTCGGCTCGTTGGTCAGGTTCACACCCTCCAGCGTGAACTCCAGCTTGTCGTTCCACTTGTAGGTCAGCGACACGTCGACGTTGAAGGTACCGTTCTTGCCCTCGACGTCGTTGTTGTTCTGCCCCGGCACGCGGGTCAGGAAGCCGGAACGCTTGGCGCCCGAGACGCGCGCACTGAACTTGCCGTCGTCGTAGTACAGCGTGGCATTCCACGACTTCGGCGACAAATTCAGCAAGTCGTCGACGATGCGGTCGCTGCTGGTCGGCGAAATCGCGTACTCGATGGTCGAGCTGACCTTGGTGTAGTTCAGCACCGTGCCGAAGTTCTTGCCCCAGCCCGGAAGGAAGGTGAACGGCTGCTGGTAGTTCAGTTCGAAGCCCTTCAGCTTGCCGCCGTCGGTGTTGATCGGCGCCGTCACCGCGAACACTTCCTCGCCGGTGAAGTTCGACGGCAGCAGGGTCAAAGGCAGGCCGGTTTCGCGGAACGGCACGTTGGTGCGCAGGCTCTGGATATAGGTGTCGATGTTCTTCTGGAACAGGCCCAGGCCGACAAAGGCGTTCTTGCCGAAGTAGTACTCGAAGCTCGAATCGAAGGTCTTGGCGCGGAAGGGTTTCAGCAGCGGGTTGCCGGTGTTGATGGTCAGCGTCCCGGTGGTCGAGATGGTGCCGCCAGGCGACAGGAAGCCCAGCTGCGGACGCGTCATCACCTTTGCCGTACCGAAGCGCACGATGAAGTTGTTGGTGAGGTTGGCCGCCACGTTCAGCGAAGGCAGGGTGTCCTTGTAGTCGTGGTTCACCTGCACCGCGGTGCCGCCGCCGGCCGCCTGGTAGCCGATCGCTTCGAGTTCCGTCTTCACGTGGCGTACGCCGACGTTACCCCGTACCGGAATGTCCCACAAATCGACCTTGAACTCGCCCATCAGGTAGAAGCCGTCGTCGCGCTCGCGCACGGTACGGTTGTTGCCGCGCGCGTTGCCGTTGGTGATCGACGACAGCGTGAAGTCGCCGGGGCCGCCGGCCGGTCCGGCCTTGATGCAGTTGCAGTAGATGTCGTAGGCGCTTGATATCGCCTTCAGGTTCGGGATCACCCAGCCGGTCACGTTCCCGCCCGGCATATCGAGGCCCTTGCCGAAGCCGGTGATGGTGCTGGTCAGCCCGGTAGCGCCGGCCGGCGGCGCGAAGATGGTGTCGTTCTGGTTCACGCGGCGGTACTCGTAGGTGTCCGACTCGTACTTCTTGCGGTTGATGCCGCCCTTGATGATGAATCCATCTGCCGCTTCCCAGGCCAGGTCGAACTGGCCGACGTCGTTGACGTTGGTCGCGCCTTGCGGACGGATGCGGATTTCGCTGGTGGTCGTGTTCGGCACCGTGGTTGGCTGGGTGCCGCTCGCCACCTGCGGCACGCCGATGATGCCGAGCGCGCCGTTCTGCGCTGCCGGGTCGAACGGGTAGCCGATGATGGCGGCGCGGTCGTCCTGGCGGAAGTCGAGCGTGTAGCCGTTCACGTTCAGGGCGTCGAGCGTGACCGTGGTCTGGACCGGATTGCGGAATTTCGAGTTGGCGCGGCCGATCTTGGCGCTCATGCTGAGCGTGTCCGTGAACTTGTGTTCCAGGGTCAGGGTCGGCTGGGTGAAGGTGGTGGTCAGCTCGTCGTAGCGCGACTCCGAACGGATGTCGACGCCGTTGTACTTGCCGTAGAGGAGGGCGCCGTTCGGCGCGTACTGGGCCTCGACCACGCTGATCTGCGGCTTGCCGCCCTGGCTGGCGCTGCGGCTGAACGAGATCGCCTCCAGGAAGTCTTCCTGGCGCGTCGCGTCGAGCTTCGAGTACAGCATGTCGAAGGTCAGCAGGGTGCCCTTTTGCGGACGCCATTGCATCGATGCGGTCAGGCCCAGGCGGTCCTGGTCGTGGGTCAGGCGGCCGTAGCGCGGCAGGCGCGGGTGGAAGTTGTTCGGGTCGCTGGCGGCATTGTAGGCGGCGATGTTTTCCGGCGTGTTCGGCAGGCGCGGCACGCCCTGGGCGGCCGGGCCGCAGGTGGTGGCGGTGGAGTTCGACGGATTCGCGGTCACGCCCTGCGGCGCGCACCAGCCGCCCGACGACGGGCCGTTATCCCAGCGCACGGTGCTGAAGCCGTCTTCCAGCACGCGGCGCTTGGAGAAGGCGCCCGAGACCAGCACGCCGAATTTGCGGTCGAAAAAGGTGTCCGACACCATGAAGGCGACGCGCGGGTCGACCTTCTCCGAGCCGTCGTTGTACTTGCCCTTGGCCGCGACCGTGGCGTTGAAGCCGCGCAGGTCGAAGGGACGCAGCGTTTGCAAATCGACGGTGGCGCCGAGCGAGCCTTCGTCGACGTCGGCCGAGGAGCTCTTGCGCACGGTGAGCGACGAGAACAGTTCGGAAGCGAACACGTTGAAGTCGAAGCCGCGGCCGCGGTTGGTGCCGCCCGAGCTATCGGTGCCGCCGGTGGTGGCCAGGCCTTCGATGCCGTTGATGCGCACGCGGGTAAAGTCCTGGCCCAGGCCGCGCACCGTGATGTTGCGGCCTTCGCCGGCGTCGCGGTCGATCACCACGCCCGGCACGCGCTGCAGCGATTCGGCCAGGTTCGTGTCGGGGAACTTGCCCATGTCCTCGGACTTGATGACATCGACGATGCCGTTGTCCTGGCGCTTGGCGTTCAGCGCGCTCTCGAGCGAGGCGCGCAGGCCGGTCACCTGGACGGTCTGCATCTGCTGGGGTGCTTCGGCCTGAGCCGTGGCTTGCGCCACCGCCTGCGCAAACGCGGGGCCGATCGACAGGGCCGAAATGGAAGCCGTGCCGAGCAGGCACAGGGTGAGTTTGCGTAAGGCTGCACTATGCTGATTATTGGTCATGCTGTCTCCATACGTTTTTATTGAGGCAGGTGCCAGTCTGCGCGCCCACCGCTACGGCAATATTAGATTTGGTCAGGCCGGTTTTGGGATTCTAAGGCAATATTTGCAATTTTGGTCAGTCCACTACAAATAAATACAGTAATTGGTCGGGCCTGTGTGGGAAGGGGGTGTAGCGAGGAAGTCATGCGCGGGGCAAGGAAGGACGCGGACGCACGGCGCGCACGGTACGTATCCGCCAGTCAGAACGGTGGGTTCGAGAACCCACCCTACCGTCAACGTAGGGCGGGTTCGCGAACCCGCCAGCGGCAACCGTCAACGTAGGGTGGGTTCTTGAACCCACCAGCGCAACCGTCAACGTAGGGTGGGTTCTTGAACCCACCAGCGACAACCGACAACGTAGGGTGGGTTCTCGAACCCGCCAACGGCAACCGTCAACGTAGGGTGGGTTCTTGAACCCACCAGCGCAACCGTCGACTTAGGGTGGGTTCTCGAACCCACCAGCCACAACCGTCAACGTAGGGTGGGTTCCCGAACCCACCAGCGACAACTACGGCTTGCGTGCAAGCGTGACCCGGACCGGATTGCCGTCGCGCGCCGCCGTGTCCTGCGCCAGGCGCAGCCACTGTTCGAGCGAGGTGATCTCGCCGGCGCGGCTCCAGGCGCCGCCCGCATAATAGCGCAGCGGCTTGCCGGAACTTGCCTTCGCCAGTATCAGCTCGTTCAGCGCATCCTGGGCAAAGCCTTCCGCGCCCGGCACCACGACCGCCGTGCCGAAGGCGTCGTTGCTGGCCTGCTCGACCCACTGCAGCAGCACCGCGCCTTCGCGCCTGGTGGCGATCTGCGGGTTCTGGCCCTTGTCGCTCGGGGTGCGGTTCAGGCCCGCCGCCACCGTGACCGGTTCGCTGCCGGTAAAGCTAAAGGTGCTGTCGATGCGATCCAGGTAATGGCCGGCGTCGACCGTGAAGCGTTTTACTTCGCTCACCTGCCTGCCGCCCGCATCCCAGTTCGCGTAATGCAGCTCGAAGACCGCGCGCACCGGGCCATTCGCCAGCACCTTCCAGGATGCGTAGTTCACGCCGGTATAAAGCTGCTTGCCGTCCCAGACGCCGGTGCCGCCGGCGCCGCGCGACTTGCCGACGTTGTACATGTCCATGCCTTCGCCTTCGTCATGGTGGTAGTGGTCGTGGCCCTTGTTGTACCAGCGGTCGACAATCGGATAGTCGACGCGCTTGAACCACAGGTCCAGGCCACTCGTCACCAGCACTTCCTTGGTCACGCCGGGCTGCGCCGGGGCGGCCAGCGCCGGCCCATAGGTACGGTGCGCGATCTTGTCGTTTTCCCAGGCGAAGTCGTCGAGGCGCTCCGGCACGTAGCGCGCAAAGGCTTTCACCGGGAATACCGGCGCCAGGGCTTCGGTCTTCTCCACCGTGAAGGCGGCGCGCTTTTCGCCCGGCGCGAAGCTGTGCTGGAACAACAGATCGCCATAGGCGATGCCGGCGTTCTTCGGGTCCTTGGCCAATGGCGCCACATTCGTCACCTGGTGCGGCAGCACGCGTCCCTGCGCATCCTTGACCGCGATCTTCTGGATCAGGGCGCCCGGCAGCACGGCATTCACTTCGCTCCAGGGAATCGAGATGGTCTCGGACGGGCGGGCGATCGCCAGGTCGTGTTCGACGGTGACGGCCAGGCGTTCCGCGGCGTGGACCGATGGTGCCGAAAAGGACGCTGCCAGTGCGGCGGCGAGAATCAAGCGTTTCATACCTGCCTCCTCAGTGGTGTTCGCGGTAGTCGGTCTGCCCGCCCTTCGGCAGGTAGTGGTAGGTGCGCACCTTGTGCTGGACCTCGAAGGCGGGATTCGTCACCAGCTTGATGATCTCGGCGCCGGCCAGCAGTGCCGGGCCATAGCCGTGCAGGGCGTCGGCGCTGGTCGGGCGGTGGTAGTAATAGACCATGTCGCTGGCGAGCGTGGTGCCGACGCAGGTGCCTTCGACCTGGCCCTGGGCCGTGATGCGGGTCGACAGTCCGGCCCATCCGGCCTGGGCGATCGAGCCGTAGGTGGTAGCGGGAATCCAGCCCTGGTTCACCGCGTGCGCGATCACATACGTGAAGATCGCGCTGGCCGAGGTCTCGAGGTAGGAGTCGTTACGGTCGATCATCTGGTGCCACAGGCCGCTGCCCGACTGCAGTTCGGCGATGCCCTTGATCGAAGCGCGCAATTGGGCCAGCACTTTCGGGAAGCCCGGGTGGTCCTTCGGCAGCACGTCGAGCAGGTCGGACATCGCCAGCACCGCCCAGCCGTTGGCGCGCGCCCAGTAGAAGCGCGGCGCGTCCGGGTGATTCGCGTGCCAGCCGTGGGTGTATAGGCCGAGCTGCGGATTGAACATGCGGCTCGACATGCCGATCACGTTGTTCACGGCGTCGTCGAAGTGCTTGCGGTTGCCGGTGAGTCGGCCCATCTCGGCCAGTGCCGGGATGCTCATGTACATGTCGTCCGCCCACAGCGACACTTCCTGCGGCCGCTTGCGCGCCATGGTGCCGTCGTCCAGCCGGAACTGTTTATTCGCCACCCAGTCGCTGCAGGTGTCGATCATCGGTTTGAGATCCGGGCCGACTTTCGCCAGGCGCGCGCGGATCAGGGCGGCGCACATCGAGCCGGCGTCGTCGAGCGAGCGCGGGTCGAGGAAGCGCGAAAAGCTGTTGCCGCGCTCGAGGTGGAAAGCCCCCTCCTGGGCGCGGAAGTAGGGAAGCGTCTGGGCGAAGAACTGGAAGTGGCGCTGGCTCATCGCCGTGAAGCCCGCGTCGCCCGTGGCTTCTGCCGCCCTCAACAGGCCGGAATGGACCACGCCCATTTCATATACCTGGATGCCATAGTCGCCGGCGGCGGGCTGGAAGATGGCGTCGCGGTCCGGTTTCGACAAGTCGGTGATCGGCGCGCCGCTGCGCTTGTTGACGATGCGGGTTGGGGTGGCGCCGTCCATGAAGCCGCGGATCGCCTTCAGCTGGGCCGTGACCTCGGCCACCACCGGCTTTTTATACGGGACCGGGTAGGTGCCTTCGCCCGGATCCTTCAGGTGCTTGTTGTCGGGATTGCGGAAGGGGCCGTCGGCCAGGGCGGGGCCGCAGGCGAGCGCGCAGCCGAGGAGCGCGGCAGCGGATGCCGCCAGCAGGGTTTTCTTCATGTGTCTCCAGTCCTCTCTATTGTGGGAACTGCTTATTTGGTCAGGCCATTCTAATTTGGTCCGGCCAAAATCGCAAGGTGGACTAGCCACCTTTCGAATTTGTATGGCATACTGAAAAAGAACCGACCAACAAGGCATCACACAAGGTAATGCATAAGGCGACGCATATGAGCACCCACGTACCACGTACCATCCGCATGCAGGCCAGCGACAACGTCGCCATCGTCGTCAACGACGGCGGCCTGCCCGCGGGCACCGTCTTCCCGGACGGGCTGACCCTGGTCGAAGGCGTCCCGCAGGGTCACAAGGTGGCGCTGCAAGACCTGGCGGCCGGCGAGGCCGTGGTCCGCTATGGCGTGATCATCGGCTATGCGAATGGCCCGATCGCACGCGGCAGCTGGGTGTCGGAACGCGTGCTGACCATGCCGGCCGCCCGTTCGCTCGATGACCTCCCGATCGGCACCCGCGCGGTGTTCGCCACCGAGCCTCTGGAGGGCTATACCTTCCAGGGCTACCGCAACAAGGACGGCTCGGTCGGCACACGCAATATCATGGCCATCACCAGCACCGTGCAGTGCGTGTCGGGCGTGATCGACTACGCCGTCAAGCGCATCAAGGACGAACTGCTGCCGCGCTACCCGAACGTCGAAGACGTGGTCGCGCTCGAGCACGTGTACGGCTGCGGCGTGGCCATCGACGCCCCCGGCGCCGAGATCCCGATCAAGACCATTCGCAATTTGTCGCGCAATCCGAACTTCGGCGACAGCGTGATGGTCGTCAGCCTCGGCTGCGAAAAGCTGCCGCCGGCGCGCCTGTTCCCGGCCGGCGCCATCCCGATCGGCACCAACGCGCCATCGGTGGTCACGTTGCAGGACCAGCAGCACGTCGGCTTCATGTCGATGATCGATTCGCTGATGACCACTGCGGAGAAGCACCTGCAGGAGCTGAATGCCCGCCAGCGCGAAACCTGCCCGGCCTCCGACCTGGTGGTCGGCGTGCAGTGCGGCGGCAGCGACGCCTTTTCCGGCGTGACCGCGAACCCGGCCGTCGGCTACGCGACGGACTTGCTGGTGCGCGCCGGCGCCGCCGTCATGTTCTCGGAAGTGACCGAGGTGCGCGACGGGATCGATCAGCTCACCGCACGTGCCGCCACGCCGGAAATCGCCCAGGCCATGGTGCGCGAGATGCAGTGGTACGACGATTACCTGGTGCGCGGCGGCGTCGACCGCAGCGCCAACACCACGCCCGGCAACAAGAAGGGCGGCCTGTCGAACATCGTGGAAAAAGCCATGGGCTCGATCGTCAAGTCGGGCACCACGGCGATCACCGGCGTGCTGTCGCCGGGCGACAAGCTGCAGCAAAAGGGCCTGATCTACGCCGCCACGCCGGCCAGCGATTTCATCTGCGGCACGCTGCAGATGGCGGCCGGCATGAACGTCCACATCTTCACCACCGGCCGCGGCACGCCGTATGGGCTGGCCGCCGTCCCGGTGATCAAGGTCGCTACCCGCACCGAACTGGCGAAGCGCTGGCACGACCTGATGGACCTGGACGCCGGGCGCATTGCCAGCGGCGAAGCGAGCATCGAGGACGTGGGCTTCGAGCTGTTCCAGATGATCCTGGACGTGGCGAGCGGACGCAAGACCTGGGCCGAACACTGGAAACTGCATAATGCGCTGGCGCTGTTCAACCCGGCGCCGGTGACCTGAACAAAAGGAGTGGAGACATGACTGAAGCAAACAAGGGCAAGCCCTTCAAACGCATTTTGCTGACCGGCGCCGCCGGCGGCCTCGGCAAGGTGCTGCGCGACCGCATCAAGCCCTGGGCCGAGGTGGTGCGCCTATCCGACATCGCGGAGTTGGGCGAAGCGCGCGAGGGCGAGGAGATCGTCCAGTGCGACCTGGCCGACAAGGAAGCGGTATTAAAACTGCTGGAAGGCGTGGACGCGGTGCTGCACTTCGGCGGCATCTCCACCGAAAAACCCTTCGAGCCGATCATGCAGGCCAATATCCTTGGCGTGGCGAATCTGTACGAAGCGCTGCACAAGGCCGGCACCCGGCGCGTGATCTTCGCCAGCTCGAACCACGCCATCGGCTACCACCCGGTGACCACGGTGCTGGATGCGAATTCGCCGACCCGCCCGGACAGCTACTACGGCCTGTCGAAGGTGTTCGGCGAGCAGATGGCGCGCTACTACTTCGACCGCTTCGGCATCGAGACCGTGTGCGTGCGCATCGGTTCCAGCTTCCCGGAACCGGCCAACAAACGCATGATGAGCACCTGGTTCTCCTACGACGACCTGACGGAACTGCTGCGCTGCGCGCTGTTCGCGCCGCGCGTGGGCCACACGATCGTCTACGGCATGTCGGATAACGACAGCGTCTGGTGGGACAACCGCCTGGCCTCGCACCTGGGCTACAAGGCCAAGGACAGCTCGTCGCAGTTCGCCCACCTGTTCCCGGATACCTCCGCGTTCCCGGCGCAAGACGACGTCACCACGATGTACCAGGGCGGCAGGTTCCTGCTCGACGGTCCGCAGTACGGCTGAACCGATGCTGCAACGGCTCACGCTGCGGAGCGACCGCCTGCTGGCCCAGGTCGTCCCCGCCATCGGCGGCGGCCTGGCGCGGCTGGACTGGCTCGGTGGCGCCGAGCCGGTCGCTCTTTTGCGGCCGCTGCCGGACGACTTCGCCGGCACGCCGCTCCCTGGCCAACTGGCCTGCTTTCCCTTGCTGCCCTGGTCGAACCGCATGGCGCCGTCCGGCTTCGAATTCGAAGGCAAGCGTCATGTGCCAAGGCCGAACCGGGAAGGGGAGCCATGTCCGATTCATGGCGATGGCTGGCAGCAGGCCTGGACGGTCGCCGCGCACAACGACAGCGCGTTGACCCTGACGTTCGACCGCGCCCATGCCGAGCCGTTTGCGTACACCGCCGAGCTGCGCTACACGCTGGTCGGCGAGGCGCTGGTCGTCGAGCTGTCCGTGCGTAACGCGGGCGAGGCCGCACTGCCGTTTGGACTCGGCCTGCATCCGTGGATGCCCGACCCACAAGGCGCCTTCCTGCAAGCCAGCGCCGACGGCGTCTGGATGTCCGGGCCGGACAAATTGCCGCTGGGCCGCGAACCGGTCCCCGATTACTGGCGCTTCGATCGCCTGCGCTCGCTGCCCTGGGACGGCGTCGACCATCCGTTCTCGGGCTGGAACGGCGAAGCGCGCATCGCCTGGCCGCGGCGCGGCGTCGCCTTGCAGGTCCAGGCCGACATGGACTACTTCATCCTGTACGTGCCGCCGGGGCGCGACTTCTTCTGCTTCGAGCCGGTCGACCATCCGGTGAATGCACACAACCTGCCCGGCTATCCGGGCCTGACAATACTGGCGCCGGGCGCCACCTTGCACCGGCGCTGCGTATTCCGGGGTTCCGCGCTGTGAGGCGCCTGCCGGCCGGCCTGCTGTTGTTGCTGGCGCTGGCGCCGGTCTTCGCCCAGACGCCATACAACGCCGAAACCACCTACCGCAAGCTGGTCCGCGACTATCCGTTTATCCGCATCGCCAGCGCGGACGCGCCGGCGCCGGTGCAGGTGCGGGAAAACCTCGTCTACGCCCGGCGCGGCGACCTGGCGCTGGGGCTCGACCTCTACTTGCCGGGACCAGCCGGGAAGCCGGCGCCGCTGGTGGTGCTGGTGCATGGCGGCGGCTGGAGCAGCGGAGCGCGGTCCAACATGGCGCCGCTGGCTGCGCGGCTGGCTGCGCGCGGTTATGCCGCCGCCACGGTCAGCTACCGCCTGTCCGGCCAGGCGCGCTACCCGGCAGCCATCGATGATGTCAAAGAAGCGCTGCGCTGGCTGCGCGCGAATGCGGACAGTTTCGGCATCGATCCGGCCCGCGTGGCGATTGCCGGCGGCTCGGCCGGCGGCCAGATTGCCTCCCTGGTCGGCATGACCAGCCCGGATGCCGTGCGCGCCGTGGTAAACATCGACGGCCTGTCCGACTTCACGTCCGAAAAGGCGCGCGAACACGAAGACGACCCGGCCAAGAACCCGTCGGCTGCGGGCGCCTGGTTCGGCGGGCGCTATGCCGAGAAGTCCGCACTGTGGCATGAAGCGTCACCGATCACCCATGCCGGCAAGGGCAGTCCGCCGGTGCTGTTCATCGTCAGCGGTGTGGCGCGCTTCTCCGTGGGCCGCGAGGCGATGATCGACAAGCTCGCACAACATGGCGTCTTCACCGACACCGTCGCGCTGCCCGGCACGCCGCATTCCTTCTGGCTGTTCGATCCCTGGCTGGCGCCAACCGTCGATGCGATGAGCGGCTTCCTCGAACGCGTGCTCGGCCCGATGCCCGCGCGTGCACCCTGGTCGCCCGACCTCGGCGATGGCCGTTACCGCAACCCCATCCTGCATGCCGACTACTCGGACCCGGACGTGATCCGCGTCGGCGACAGCTACTACATGGTGTCGTCGAGCTTTGCGAATGCGCCGGGCCTGCCCTTGCTGGTGTCGAAGGACATGGTCAACTGGGAGCTGAAAGGGCATGCCTTGCCCAAGCTGGTGCCCGATGCCCGGTTCGCCGCGCCCCAGCACGGCAAGGGCGTGTGGGCGCCGAGCCTGCGCCACCACGACGGCCGCTTCTGGATCTTCTATCCCGACCCGGACCAGGGCGTGTACGTGACCACCGCCCCCGATTTCGCCGGACCGTGGAGCGCGCCGCACCTGCTCCTGCCGGGCAAAGGCATCATCGACCCGGCGCCGCTGTGGGACGAGGACGGCAAGGCATACTTGATCCACGCCTGGGCCAGGAGCCGCGCCGGCTTTAACAACGTGCTGACCTTGCGCCGCATGGCGCCGGACGGGCGCAGCCTGCTCGACAGGGCGGGCAAGGTCGTCATCGACGGTAACGCGCTGCCCGGCTACCGCACGCTGGAAGGACCGAAGCTGTACAAGCACGAGGGCTGGTACTACGTGTTCGCGCCGGCCGGCGGCGTCGAGCATGGCTGGCAATCGGTGTTCCGCTCGCGCCGCATCGAGGGTCCGTACGAGGCGCGCATCGTGATGGCCAAGGGCGCTACCGCCATCAACGGCCCGCACCAGGGCGCCTGGGTGCGCACGCCGCAGGGCAGCGACTGGTTCTTCCATTTCCAGAACCGGCGCGCCTATGGCCGCGTGGTGCACCTGCAACCGATGCGCTGGCAGGATGGCTGGCCGCTGATCGGCGTAGCGTCGGCGACGCCCGGCGTCGGCCAGCCCGTGCTCGAGCATGCCAAGCCGGTGGCCGGCAATTTTCCGACGAGCGCGCCGGCGACGAGCGACGCGTTCGACGCCCCGGTGCTGGGGCCGCAGTGGCAGTGGGCGGCCAACCCGCAGCGCAGCTGGTATGCGCTCGACGCGCGGCCCGGCCAGCTGCGCCTGTTCGCCCAGCCCGAAGCGCCGCTGCGCAGCCTGCCGTCGGTACTGACCCAAAAATTCCCGGCGCCCGTGTTCACCGTCAGCGCCAGGGTCGAGCTGCATGCGCTGCGCGACGGCGACCAGGCCGGCCTTGGCGTCGTGGGACTGGCGAACCACTGGTTCGGCCTGCGCCGCGTCGATGGCCAGCCGCGCATGGTGGCGGTGCATTGCGCAGTCGACGGCAAATGCGAGGAAGCGCTGGACGCGGCGCTGCCCGGGCAGGCTGTCCACCTGCGCATGCATGTCACGGCCGGCGCCTGCGTCGCCTTCTCGTACAGTGCCGACGGCCTGCGCTATACCCAGCTCGGCTTGCCGTTCGAGGCCGCGATGGGGCGCTGGGTCGGCACGCAAATCGGCCTGCTCGCGACTGGAACGCCGGGCGCCTGGGCCGACATCGACTACGTCCGCATCACGCCCTGAGGCGCGCACCGGTTGTCACAAGATCGGCCGCCATGTATGCTGCTGCGGCGCCCGCTACGGGCATTCATCACGAGAGACCACCTTGAACAAACTGCTTTCCTGCTGCGTCATCGGCGCGGCCCTCACCCTGTCCCTGGCCGGCTGCAAGCGCGCCGAAGCGCCTGCATCCACCGAGGCTTCCGCTCCGGCCGCACCCGCCGTCGCTTTCCAGAAGATCGACACCGTCGTCGGCACCGGCAAGGAAGCCGTCAAAGGCGCCACCGCCGTCGTCAACTACACCGGCTGGTTGTACGAGCCGAACGCCCCGCAGCAGCGCGGCGCCCAGTTCGACTCCTCGGTCGGCCGCTCGCCCTTCAGCTTCAACGTCGGCGGCGGCCAGGTCATCACCGGCTGGGACGAAGGCGTGCCGGGCATGAAGGTCGGCGGCAAGCGCACGCTGATCGTCCCGGCCAGCATGGGCTACGGCGAAGGCGGCGCAGGCCCGATCCCGCCGAATGCCACCCTGGTATTCGAAGTCGAACTGCTCGACGTGCAATAAAAAACAAGGGGGGGCAGGTCTGCCATCCGGACACGGCCTCTGCTGTAGTCGTCTTGCGCCACACGGGCAGCGAGCCGCTCCGAAGCGTGCGCTGCCCGATCGCCCAACCCGGACCAGCTCACACGCACACGCATGGATCACGCCCACATCGCATCGGCCTACGACAGCATCGCAGAGCGCTGGCTGGACGCGCGGTTCGATCGCGACAACGGCCTGCGTCAACACGAGCATGCCCTGCGCTTCCTGCCGCCCGGCGAGGGTGGCTGGGCGCTGAACGTCGGCTGCGGCTGCAACACGCGCTTCAATGCGCTGTTCAGGCATGCGGGCCTGCGGATCGAAGGCGTCGATCTCTCCGCGCGGATGATTGCCCTGGCCAGGGAAGCCGACCCCGACGTGCTGCTGCACCATGCCGACATCTGCGCATGGCAGCCGCGCCGCAGCTATCGCTTCATCGCGGCATGGGACAGCATCTGGCACGTGGGACTGGCCGAGCAGCGGCCGTTGATGCTGAAGCTGATGCGCGCCCTCGACACGGGAGGCATCTTCATCTTCACTGCCGGCGGACTCGATCAGGAGGATGCACACGTGGATTCGGCGATGGGTCCGGAGGTCTATTACGCCACGCTCGGGATACCCGGCCTGCTCGAGGTGATTGCGGAGGCGGGCTGCATCTGCCGCCATCTCGCATTCGACCAGCTTCCGCACAAGCATCTCGTGATGGTCGTCCAGCGGATCGACTGACAGGACGCCGCCTTTAGGACGACGGGCTCAGCCAGCTTCCAAGGCTGAGCCCGTGTCCGGATGTCAGACCTGACCCTCGTTGTGTTATGCGGACAAGGTCGTGTCGTGCACCTTCCCGGCTATGGTGACGTTGGTCAGCTTCACATTGCGCACGTTATAGAGGAACCACGGCTGCGCCGCGTTCACCGGCGTGCCGAAGTCGCAGTCGGTGATCGTCACGTCGCGGATCGGCAGGATCTCCGCCGGCTTGTCGCCGTTGTAGTCGAAGGCCACCGGACCCAGTAGCAGCAAGGCCTGGTAGCACGAACGCGGGCCGTCCTTCGTCTGCACGTTCCCGACCTTCACGCCCGAGATATGGATGTTTTCGACGATGGGCGGCCGGGTGCGCACGTTGTCGGCGGTCGGGGCGTAGTCGCAGTCGATGGTCACCACCGCGCCGGCCGACGAACCCACCGCGTTCGGCGGAATCGGCGAACCGGGCAGGGGTTTGTAGACCAGGGGTTTCAGCGACACGCCGTTCGGCATCGTCACGTTGCGCACGTAGAAGTGGCGCAGGAAACCGCCGCGGTTCATGTTGGTCTTCATGCGGATCGCGGTGTTCAGCGGGTCGGTGGCCCAGTGCGCGTTGCGGAACTCGATGTTCTGCGCATACACGTGCTGGATCCCGCCCGACATCTCGCTGCCCAGGGTCACGCCGCCATGGCCGCTGTTCATCACGCAGTTCTGGATCACCACGTTCTGGGTCGGCCCGAACTGGGTATCGAGGTTCTTGCCGGCCTTGATGGCGATGCAGTCGTCGCCGCTGTTGAAGGTGCAGCCCTCCACCAGCACGGTGTTGCAGGCTTCCGGGTCGAAGCCGTCGCTGTTCGGACCCAGGCTTTCCATCAGCACCTGACGGATTTCCAGCTTGCTGCAGTTGACCGGGTGGTGCTGCCAGAACGGCGCCGCGTTCAGCTGGTAGCCCTGCAGCAGCACGTTCGAGCAGCCGATAAACTCCACCATGCACGGCCGCAGCCAGTGTCCGCGCCCGAAGATGCGCTGCGCAGCCGGCACGCCTGCTTCCGAGAGCGTCGGCAGGTAGGCTTCGTCCGTGCGCCATTTGTCGTCCTTGCCTTCCATGAGCGCAACCTGGGCGTCGCTCAGGCCAGGCGCCACGTCGCGGATCGACTTGGGATTGTTCGGGTTGACCAGGTTCTGGGCCTGGTGCTGGCGCGGCCCGGCCTTGCGCTTGCCCTTCCAGTCCCACCAGGCGTCGCCGTTCGCCTGCGGCACGCCGCCCTGGCCGTCGATGATGCTGGTCCAGTCCTCGCCGGTGAGGGCGATGTTGGTCTGGCCGTAGGCATAGACCATGGGCGAGTAGTTGAGGCAGTCGTTGCTCTGCCAGCGCGAGATCACCAGCTTGCCGTTGGCGCCGCAATCGTACTCGCCGTATTTGGCGAAGTCCTCGGGGTCGTTGCTGAAGTAGACGTGGGCGCCTTTCGCCAGGTGCACGTTGACGTTCGACTTCAGCACAATCGGGCCTTTGACGAACCAGTTCCCGGCCGGGATCAGCACGCGCCCGCCGCCGGCCGCGCTGCAGGCGGCAATCGCCGCCGCGATCGCCGCGTAGCAGTCGCTGGCGCCGGGCGCCGGGGTGCTCACCTGGCCCATCTCGTGGTGCGCGACGTAGCCGGCCACCATAATGCTCTTGCAGGGTTTGGCGCCGTAGGCGGTGATGTTGAAGTCACGCTGCGGGAAGACCAGTGGTGTTTTGAATTGATCGACGATTCCCTGGGCGCGTGCCCAGGCCTGGTCGATGGCGCTGGCCCCGTTGGCGAAGGCTGGCGCGCCGACCGAAAGGCCGGCCACCGATGCCGAGGCGGCGCGCAGCAGCGAGCGGCGTTGCGGGTTGATGGTGGTGATGGTCATATCGTCTCCATTGTATGTCGGTGTTCAGGGCGCG
>Ga0209023_10001551_pt1 | contig 30461 bp, 23 predicted proteins | sample LakOneMetagenome_FD_187468 | JGI IMG/M metagenome (GOLD analysis project Ga0209023, IMG submission 187468) | Freshwater and sediment microbial communities from Lake Erie, Canada (SPAdes) (version 2) | ecosystem: Environmental > Aquatic > Freshwater > Lentic | place: Lake Erie, Canada...
TTGCTACAAATAGCCCGGGATGCAGCGGATCACTATCTAAGAGCTCCTATATCCACGTATTAGACCTCCCGCTTGTTAGTTATTCAGGCACACCACCTGCTTTTTGTAAAGTTCCGACGATGGTTTCTTTTACGAACACAAGCACAGGCACAGCGCCACTCACGTATAAATGGCTATTTGGAGACGGCGGCACATCAACGTTACTTAACCCGACACATAACTATGTAACAACAGGCAGTTATAATTTAAGCCTGAAGGTAAAAGACGCTAATGGTTGTACTGACAGTCTTGTAATACCCTCTTATGTAAACGCCGGCAGCCTTGCTGCGTCATTTACCGCTACAACAACCGCCTGCACCAATGTTCCCGTCAGTTTCAATAATACGAGCAGTACCCATATTTCCAGTGAATGGTTTTTTGGAGACGGCGGCTATTCCACCGATGAATTTCCCACTTATACATATGGATCTCCGGGTACTTACCCGGTAAAGCTGAAGATATTCGATGGTTCATGCTACGACTCAGTTATCCGTAACGTCACCATATTACCCCTGCCTAATGGTACTTTTACAAGTTCGCCACTCAGGCCATGTGCCCCCCCGGTAAATGTAACTTATAATGCGTCTGTTGCCGGCGGAACTACTGTTGCCTGGCTATTCGGCGATGGAACCACCGGATCAGGGCTATCAAAAGTAAAAACCTACAATTCGTCAGTTATTGATTTTGTGGACATGATCATAACCAATGCATCAGGTTGTAAAAACACCATAGAACGGATAGATACCATATTTAATCTTTATCTCAATGCGTCAGCCGATGTAACAAATGGATGCGCGCCTCTGGCAACAAAATTCCGTGTGTACGCCTATTCGGTTGTAAATAATCGTTTTACTGCAACATATGATTTCTACTCTTATCCTTATCCTATTGCATCTTACGACTGGGATTTCAGAGACGGTTCTCCGCACGGTTCAGGCCCATCACCTTCTCATACTTATACTGCCCCTGGAATTTACAATGCCAAGGTTACAATAGTAACGTCTAATGGATGTACCGATACAGGTATAGTGACTATTGCTATTGGTAAGAAGCCAGTGGCATCCTATACTATGTCTCCGACCCACATTTGTGCTGGCAAATCTGTAACCTTCAAAAGTACAACTACTGATACTGTGGACCAGTATATGTGGGATTTCGGTGACGGTTCCCTGGCCAATGGCCCGACGATGACTACTGCAGTACATGTGTATACACTTCCCGGCATTTTTACTACAAGTTTGCAAGTGCAGCAGTTGGGGTGTGCGGGCTTGCTAGTGTCTAAACAGGATACTGTCGATTCCCCAAATGCCGTCATTAATCTTGTGTACAACTGTATTCCGGCCAATGAAGTAACATTAAAAGATTATTCATTGGGAGATGATACACACTTATGGCAATTCGGAGATCTTACCACTTCAACCGTTTCAAATGTCGTACATGCTTACGCTTCTCTTGCACCTTATACTGTAACACTGTCTACATATAACATTAAGAGCGGATGTCGTGATACGGCAAGAGTGGTTGTAGACCTGCGACGACCTACGATGCAATTTACAGGAACCAAGCTTCAGCTATGCAGAGATCAGATCGATACGTTCAACGCAAACGTATTTGGCAGTGCAACTCCCGTCAGTATGTATAAATGGTTGGTTGATGGTTTTGCCAAAGATAGTTCAGGCGCGCGATTCATAACTAAATTCAGTACTACCGGGCCGCATACCATATCATTGGTCGTCACAGATAGTCACGGCTGCTACGATACCCTTACAAAAACGAATTATGTACTTGTAGCAAAACCGATAGACAATTTCAGCTTCACGCCTACCACTGGTTGCGGGCCAATGATGGTAAATTTCACCGATGCCAGTACTGATGTTACCGGCATTGCTCTTGCTAATTATAACTGGACATTTGGCGATGGAGGTACTAATACGTCGGGTGGTCCGACTCCAAGTCATCTTTATGTTAATTCGGGAGTATACAGTGTGAAAACGATCGTAACTGATGTTTTAGGCTGTTCAGACACTTTGACCAACACTACTAAAGTTACTGTTTACAGGCCGATGGCCCAATTTTCAGCCAGCGCTACAAGCGTTTGCAGAAACCGCAACGTACATTTTAATAATACTTCGACGTTAGCCACGAGCTATCTGTGGCTGTTCGGTGATGGTGGTACTAGTACCGTCGCCGCTCCTGACCATATATATACCGTCTCAGGCCTATTCACAGTGACGCTTGTTGCTTTTGAAAGCCATGGTTGCACGGATACGATGACCCGGACGAACTACATCAATGTGAATCCGAGCCCTACAGCATCCTTCACCCAAAGCGATTCTTTTGCCGTATGTCCACCTCTAAACGTCAAATTTACCAATACAAGTATAGGGGCCACTTCCTATTCGTGGGCGTTCGGTGACGGTTCATTCTCAGTTGTTACATCTCCGTCAGAACCATACATTCTACCGGGTGCCTATATTCCGCGATTGGTGGCGAAGAATGCTTTCGCGTGTTCTGATACGGCCTATGGCAGCGTGAGTATCTTCGGCTATAAAGGAGCTTTCAAATACACACCTCTCACAGGATGTTCTCCACTCAAAGTACAATTCAAAGCAACATTAGGTACCATTGCCTATACTACCTGGGATTTCAGTGACGGTAATACATCCGGCCCAAGCCTTGCTGACACTATATCGCATATATATATCACCCCTGGTTACTATATTCCTAAACTTATATTGACTGATACGTCTGGCTGCTCCAGTTTCAGTATAGGAGCCGACACGATCAAAGTAGATACTCTTATTCCTGATTTCACAGTACTGCCAAATCCGGTATGTGTCAATAATAGTGCCGTATTCCATGATCTTTCAACTTCGCTTTTCTCCCCACCATCAACATGGCTCTGGACGTTTGGAAGCGGGTCAACAAGTACCCTTGGAACAGTAACCCATGTATTTACTGCTTCGGGCACTTATTCTGTAACATTAACAGCAACAAATGCATATGGATGCAGCGGATCCGTTACCAAAAACATACTTGTGAATCCTACGCCTCCACCGATAACCGGTCTAAAAATTATTTGTGCAGGCGACCAAACTTCACTAACGGACGTGATAACCGGCGGAACATGGACAAGTGGCAATACTACTGTGGCCACCGTCGACTTAAATACCGGCATTGTTTCCGGAATATTCGCCGGCACTGCTACGATTGTGTACACGGCACCTACCGGCTGTTTTGTATCTACGATTGTGACAGTGAATAAGAATCCGGCTATCATAAAGGGTAGCACAGGTATCTGCTTTGGTCAAACATCGACACTCAGTGACTCGACTGCGGCCGGGGTGTGGAGCAGTAGCAATCCTGCTGTGGCCACCATAGGTTCAACAAGTGGTTTTGTAACAACCCTCGCATTAGGCACTTCTGTTATCACTTACAGGCTTCCAACTACGGGTTGCCTCAGCACTGCCACTGTAACGGTAGCTACAGCACCGGTAACCGTTTCCGGCAATACAGCAGTTTGTATTGGAGGCACTTCAGGATTAAGCGATGCAGTGCCCGGCGGTTCCTGGTCTTCCGGAAATACAATGATCGCAACAATTGATCCGGCATCAGGTTTGGTTTCGGGTATCGCGCTCGGCACCTCCCTTATTACCTATTCGCTGGGCACAGGTTGCTCAATCAACACAACTGTAACAGTCATTCCAATACCCGCTCCAATAACCGGACCGGGCACAGTATGTGCTGGTTTTTCCATCCCATTAAGCAATCCGACTCCTGGAGGCAAGTGGACAAGCAGTAATAACACGGTTGCCGTGGTTGGATCTGTTTCAGGCATTGTAACAGGTGTTGCAGGAGGTACAGATACGATCTACTACACTTTCAGCACAGGCTGCAATACGTCAAAATCAATATTGGTGAACTCTACAGCCCCTATAACAGGTGGGTTGAATGTTTGCTATGGCAACACTACCACACTCAGCAATGCCGTAACCGGGGGTACATGGACCAGCGCAAATCCGCTAGTGGCCACAATAGATCCGACCTCCGCACTTGTGACAGGAAAATCTCCGGGAACGACAGTGATCAGTTACACCCTGCCTACAAGCTGTGTGGTAACAACCACAGTAAATGTTATTTCAATACCTGCTGCCATCACCGGCCCAACCAGCATCTGCGTAGGCACTTCTGCTTTTTTAATTGATGCCACTCTTTTCGGAACCTGGACGAGCGATAATACCTCTATTGCAACTATTGATCCGGTAACAGGGCTGACCAATGGTATCAGGTCGGGGACAGTAATCATCTCTTACTCCATTGGCACCGGATGTAAGGCGATAACAACAATAGTCGTTAATCCAAACTCTCCTATTTCGGGGCCCAAAAATGTATGTATGGGCCAGTCGATCGTGCTCCTGGATACCTCTCTGGGCGGCGCATGGAACAGCGGAAATACTGCAATTGCAGCGGTAGGCAGAGGCACAGGTGTCGTTACAGGAATCTCTCCCGGCACTACCTCAATAAGCTACACGTTGCGAACCGGGTGTGTACAAACTTACTCTGTAACTACTCTGGCTTTACCTCCGGCTATAACAGGTACTACAAGTGTTTGTGCTGGCCTTTCCGTAAAGCTCTCTGACGCGCTGACCGGTGGTGCATGGACCAGCAGTAATCCTTTCAGCGCTTCTATAGGACTTAGCTCCGGTATAGTTACAGGACTTGTTGCCGGAACCGTTACGATTACATATGTAGCCGGCGGCTGCCCTATAACAACTGTATTTACCGTAAATCCTTTACCTGCGCCAATCGCGGGAAGTAATATCGGATGCTTCGGCCTGACCACTATGCTCAGTGATGCATCAGGTGGAGGTATGTGGACAAGCAGCTCACCCGCGGTGGCTACCATTGGATTAACCAGTGGTATTGTGACCGGGGCGAAGCTGGGAACAGTCACTATCACCTACACATTACCTACCGGCTGCCTGACCACCAAAGCCTTGGTGATCAATCCACCACCTCCGCCAATAAAAGGTACCTCATTTGTCTGCGAAGGACTTACAACAAAACTTAGTGACTTTGTGCTGGGCGGTACATGGACCAGCAGTGATACCCTGATAGCGAAAGTTAATAGCGGCACCGGCCTCGTTGCAGGTATCTTAGCAGGCAATGCCGTAATTACCTATACAGCTTCAGGCTGTTATGCGCTGCAGGCAGTTACCATCAATCCATTACCTCCGGCCATAATGGGTGATACCGCTGTATGTGAAGGCTCGTCAATAACGTTGAGTGATATAGGCGGCGGCACATGGACAAGCAGCTCGCCAGCTCTTGCAACTATTGGCTACACATCAGGCATAATGAACGGCCTGGTAGCCGGAGTAGACACGATAACGTATACATTAGGCACGGGTTGCATCACGAGCACAACAATAACAGTAAACCCTGTACCGGCACCAATAACGGGCTCACCATACCTATGTACAACGCTTACGACCAGTCTATCTGACATAACAAGTTCCGGTGTGTGGAGCAGTACAAAAACTTCAATTGCTACCGTGGATGCCTTCGGATTGGTAAGTGGAATTTCAGCTGGCATCACAGACATTTCTTACACACTTGCTACCGGTTGTGCTGCAACTGTACCTGTGCAAGTTTATCCATTCCCTACTGCCATCAAAGGCCCTTCAAACCTTTGTCAATACACACCTGTTACATTAAGTGACGGCGTAACAGGCGGAACATGGACCAGTGACAATTCAGCAGTAGCGACAATTGGGCTCACATCAGGAGTGATTACAGGACTTTCACTGAGTACCACTACAATTACTTACAACATTGGTTCAAGCTGCTATGTAACTATTTCAGTGTCTGTCATGCCACTACCTGCAATGTTTGCGATATCCGGTGGTGGTAATTATTGCTCTGCAGACAGCGGCCAGCATATTTATCTCTCCGGATCTGTTAAGGGCACCAATTATTTCCTCTATAAAGGAAGTTCGATAGCTACCGGACCAATTGCCGGAACTGATGCAGCGCTGGATTTCGGCTTACAAAAGGCGCCCGGAATCTATACCATATTAGCTACCAATGAGCTAACCGGTTGCAGCGTTGCAATGACAGGAAGCGTTACAATATCAGTAACTAAATCAGTTATACCGGACATTAAAATACTCCCCGCCGCTACCGATACTCTTTGTAATGGTGCAACGATTAACATGACTTCAATAGTCGCTCATGGTGGTTTATCTCCGCTTTATGCATGGTATATCAACGGCACCAAAGTAACCACAGGTACTTCCTATTCCTACATACCAAAGGACAAGGATGTAGTAACCGTGAGGATCACAAGCAATGCACCTTGTGCAGAACCCGACACAGCCAGTGACGTGCACGTGCTTAAGGTTATTGCACCTGCCACACCATCTGCAACACTGAGCACCTTCCCTGGCGACACGATCTGTTCGGGAGAAAAGATGACGTTGACTGCTGAGCCATTATTTGGCGGCAGCGATCCTACCTATACATGGATTGTCAACACAGTTCCTGTAGGTACGGGCAATACGTTTACTTATGTACCGACAAAAGATGACATAGTATATGCGCAGATGACAAGCAACTATCCTTGCCTGGCCGTTGCTACCATACCAAGTAACAGCGTTGCGGTAAGTGTAGTGGAACCTGTAGTACCGCACGTTGTTGTTACAGCCAGTCCGGGCACTAACATTGCCGCGGGCACCTATGATACGCTGACCGCAGTTGCAGAGCATGCAGGAGATGCACCTACCTACCAGTGGGTTATTAATGGTATTCCGGTAGAGGGTGCTACAAACAAGACATTTATCAGCAATAACTTCAGCAGTAATAAGCAGGATTCTGTTAGCTGTATTGTTACCAGCAGCGGCATCTGTAAGATGACTACTCACGGCTGGGTATATATATACGCTACGTATCTTGGCGTAAAGAATATATCAGGCTCGAGCGACATCAGCATCATACCGAACCCTAACAAGGGAGAGTTCACTGTTAAGGGAACAATAGGTACACTCAGTGACGAAGAAGTATCACTTGAAATAACTGATCTGCTGGGCCAGGTAGTTTACAGAAACAAGATCACAGCTAAGAACGGCATTATCAATGAGCGCATAGCGCTTGGAAGCTCGTTGGCTAACAGTATGTATATCCTTAATGTTCGTTCAGGTGCAGAGACAAAGGTCTTCCATATTGTGGTGGAACGATAAACTGAAATATGTTAAAATTTTACAAGGGCCGGTTCTTCCGGCCCTTTTTATATTGCATATGGCCATCATTAGCGTTTATATAATCAGGAAATTCTATCTTCTCATGCTTTCATCGCTAATCCTTTAACTACATTAATCTGTAACTTTGCGCCTCATTCATGCAACGTCCGTATACCATAGCATTGGTGGGAAACCCCAATAGTGGGAAAAGCTCTCTTTTTAACGCACTGACAGGCCTTAATCAAAAAGTTGGGAATTTCCCGGGGGTAACTGTGGATAAAAAGACCGGCGTTTCAAAAATATCTGACACATTAACTGCCCACGTAATTGACCTGCCAGGCACTTACAGCCTTTACCCTAAAAGTGCAGATGAGCAGGTAACCTATGAAGTACTGCTGAACCAAAAAAATGCCGATAAACCTGACCTGATATTAGTGATAGCAGATGCATCTAACCTGAAACGTAATCTGCTGTTCTGCACACAGATCATGGATCTGAAAATACCGGTTGTGATCGCGCTGACCATGATGGATATCGCAAAACAGAAAGGCATCACAATAGACCCCGAAGGACTGCAGCGAATAGTGGGCGTTCCTATTGTAGCGATCAACCCGAGACGAAACAAAGGTATTGCCGCATTAAAAAAAGCAATAACCGGCATACAACAAAATATGCCGCCAATTTTGGCCGACTTTATAGATGTAACTGCGATAACAGGAAAATGGCTTAAAGAAATAAAACCGCTATGTGGCCTGAATAGCGACTATGCTGCGCTGCATGTGGCATGTAACTATACCGAGCTAAAGTATATTAATACGGCTCAACGTATACAAATAGCAGCATTACTGGGCGAAAATAAATTCTACAAGTCCAAAATTCAGGCAGAAGAGATCATGCAGCGGTATAAGAAGATAGATACCATTATGCATGACTGTGTGACGACAGAGAGCCCCGCTCAAAGGCTGGTTATGAGTGACAGGATAGACAAAACTTTGCTGCATCCTGTGTGGGGCAATATTATTTTGCTTACGGTACTGTTCATTCTGTTTCAAAGCATTTTCTGGCTGGCCAGCTACCCTATGAACTGGGTAGAACAAGGATTTGCATTTACCGGTGACTGGCTGGGAGCACTCATGGCGCCGGGATTGTTTAAAGACCTAATCATTAATGGAGTACTGGCCGGTATAAGTGGCATAGCTGTTTTTGTACCGCAGATCATGATACTGTTTGGCCTGATTACCATACTGGAAGACAGTGGATATATGGCGCGGATCAGCTTTCTTACAGACAGGATCATGCGTACAGCAGGACTCAACGGCCGTTCTGTAATGCCGCTTATAAGTGGCATGGCTTGCGCAGTTCCGGCAATAATGGCTGCACGTACTATACAAAACCGCAAGGAACGGCTGATAACGATAATGATCACGCCGCTGATGAGCTGCTCTGCAAGGCTACCAGTTTATACAATGCTCATTGCGCTGGTAATACCTGATAAAAGCCTGTTCGGGTTCCTTAATCTGCAGGGATTGGTGCTTATGGGATTGTATCTGCTTGGTTTTTTTATGGCACTACTGGTTGCTAAAGTGATGAACTATATCATCAAAACTAAAGAGCGTACTTTCTTCCTTATGGAGCTCCCGGTATATCGTGCTCCAAGGTGGAAGAACGTAGGCATCACGATGATACAAAAGGGTAAGCTGTTCATTAAGGATGTAGGTAAAGTGATCGTGGTCTTATCGCTGATATTATGGGCGCTTGCTGCATTCGGGCCACCTGCGCGTATGCAAGCAGTTGAGGAAAAATATGCAGCGCTGGAGCGAATACACCCGGAGCAACGTGTGACGCTGGAGCGCCTCCATGCAACAGAAAAACTCGAACATTCCTTTGCAGGTATCATGGGTCATGCAATAGAGCCGGTAATTCGCCCGTTGGGCTACGATTGGAAAATAGGCATTGCACTGATCACAACATTTGCAGCACGTGAAGTATTTGTAGGTACAATGGCTACGCTATATAGTGTTGGCGATGCTGAAGCCGGCAAGACAACGCTGCATGAAAAGATGAGGGATGCAAAAAGAGACGATGGCACACCTGTATATACCCTTGCAGCAGGCCTGTCATTGCTTATCTTCTATGTATTTGCCATGCAATGTATGAGTACGCTTGCAATTGTAAAGCGGGAAACCCGCAGCTGGAAATATCCAGTCATCCAGTTCATATACATGTCAGGCATTGCCTACCTGGGTGCACTATTGGTGTACCAACTATTAAAGTAAACTATTGCAGATCACGCCTGCATTGCAGTAGTGCTGTGTCGTGAGCGAGGTCAGAGATGTGCGCAAGGGCATCGTTCTCGTTTGGATACTTTTTTTCCATCTTTTCAAAAACGCAATCACAATAGGTCTTTGCACGGGCTTCGGTACCTGCCCAGGTTTTTGCTTCATCCATACAAGCTTCGTGGAAGGCGGCTTTATCTTCCTCATTCCATGTGTTTTTACAGGATGAAGAAGACACGATCAATGCTATAAACAATATGCTTTTCTTCATAGAATATGATTTTGGTGAGCAGATGTGCAACTCTAATATAGCAATTCTATGGCAACTTATTCACCCTTCAGCATATAGAGATCGGGTAGATTACGTCCAAACCCGTCATAATCAAGGCCATAGCCTACAACAAATTTATTTTCTATCTCAAAAGCAACATAGTCCGCCCGCACTTCATAAAGTAACGCTTCCGGCTTGGTTAAAAATGCCGCAATTTTGATTGATGCAGGTTGCCTGTGACGCAGTTCAGGCAGAAAGGAACTTAGTGTTTTGCCTGTATCTACTATATCTTCTACAATAATTATGTGCCTGTTATGCAGGTCTTCTTCCATACCGATAGCGGTTATTACGTGCCCTGTTGAAGATGTGCCTTTGTAAGATGCCAGCTTGATAAAGGATATCTCCGCATCGACGGTCATCTCCCTGAACAGGTCTGCCGCAAAGATGAATGATCCGTTCAGTATTCCCAGGAGCAATGGTTGCTTGCCTGCATATTCGGTATTGATCTGTGCAGCAATAGCTGCAATCCGCTGCCTGATCACCTCCTTCGACAAAAAAGGGACAAACGTCTTATCATGAATGACCACTTCTGTCATACTATTCCTTTATACGTATTGACTTACCGACTTTTATGCCACTTGCGTCAATATCGTTCCACTTGTACAACTGATCAACAGTGATATTGTTCCTTTTGGCTATTGAGAATGCTGTTTCGCCTTTTTTTATGGTATAAAACTTAGGGCCACCTGATACAGGAGCATTTTTCACAGCTTCATTTACAACTTCCTTCTTTGCCGGCACGACAGGCTTCTCTGCATGCAGTTTGCTGTTATCAGCATATACTACTTTATCCAGATTCGCTTTCAGATCAGCAAGGTCCTCATCACTTTTCGCTTCCTGCTTAGGTTTTGGAGGCTCTTTTATCTTACGTACAGGCACCGGCGCTACTGGCGGTTTCGGAGCATCAACTACTACGGGCTTAGTAATCTCTGTTGTTTTTTCTTCCGGTACCGACATTGTAGTATCAATTGGAGCAGCCGGCTTATTAATAACAATATAGTCACCCTTGGTATCCGTGTCAGCGTTACCCATATCTATCGCATTGCCTTTATGCGCGGGTATAGCTGCCGCAGCAGCTTCCGGCCTTTTGGTAGCCTGTGTTTGCAATTGCAGTACAGTACCTACTGCAGGTTCTTCATTAGGATATAACAGGTTAAGCGCAGCCAGTCTTTTTAACTGTATACCTTCCTTCTGCGAGATCAGCAGCATATTCTCACCTGCAGCTACTTCATGCGTAAGGTGTGTGCCCGTCGTCATCTTCTTTTCCAGGTACAGGTACATATCATATGGCAGCGGCCCATCCTTCAGGTCATTATTTTCCAGTAGCTTAGGATAACGGATATTGTACTTTACGGCATAGCCCAAGAGCATTTCGCCCTTGTGTGCATAAAATGCCCTCATACCATTCACCATTTCTACTTTGCTGGTATCTTCACCACTGCTGTCACTGATCAGCAGGTCCTGTGTCGAGTCCACTGCCGGAGCCTTTGCAATATCCTGCGCTATCTGGTCTCCTATTGATGGTGTAGCTACAGATTTATTTGCTTCAACCACAAGTGGGCTATCTGCTACCGGCTTTGCCATTTGCTGTTGCGTTGTGTACAATGCTACGTTTGTATCCATTGCCGAATAGGTATATTCCTGCAACTTAAAATCTTCAATGATCTTTATCAATCGCTGCGCATATTGCGGATTAGTAGCATAACCACATTTTTTAAGGCATACTGCCCAAGCTGCATAGTCTGTAGTTGATAGCTTGAACAACGGCTGGTAACGCGCATTGGTCCTCAGGTGCATGGAATGATCGTGATACGACTCTGCTGCGCATGTATACTTTTTGAAGCATTCATCAGGTGCATCATCTGTATGCGTGAAAGTTGGGCCAACCCATTTACTGTTGCACTTGATACCAAAGTGGTTGTTCGCTTCCGTCATCAGCTCACTGGCTCCGGCCTCTGTTTCCAGTATACCTTGTCCCAGGGTGATGCACGCAGGAATACCCGATATTCGTTGTTCTGACAATGCCAGTGCACCGTATTCGTCTATATATTTCTTTACACGCTCAGTATAACTATCCTGCGCGTCAACCCTTGCTGTTGCAAACAGCACCAGTGTAATACAGAGTAGTAAATATTTGCCCATCCTGATTATTTTATATTACCAATAAGTTTTCCCCGTGCTGCAAAAGTACATTTCATTGGCGTAAATAACTGTTAAGGCAGACTGAAATCAATAAATCAATTCTTAATTTTCCTGATCACCTGTATACCATCCCTTAGCGGCAGCAGAAAATGCGCAACCCGGTCATCAGTTTTCACTCTGTCATTAAAGCATTGTATGGCCTTTGCATTCTTGCTTTGCTGCTCTTCAGGCAGTATCACTTCGCCGGCATAAAGCACATTATCAGCAAGAATGTAGCCACCCACATTTACCTTATCAAATACAAGATCATAATACACGCTGTAGTTCACCTTGTCCGCATCAATAAATACCAGGTCGAACATTTCATTCAGTTCGGGAATGAGGTCAGCAGCGCTCCCGATATGCTGGGTTATCTTATGCTGCAAACCAGCCTTATCGAAGTATGCAGCAGCTATTGCTTCCAGTTCCTCGTCCTGCTCTATGGTATGCAGGTGTCCGTCAGGATGAAGGCCTTGTGCCAGGCAGATGGCAGAATAACCTGTATAGGTTCCTATTTCAAGAATACGCCTTGGCCTTACCATACTGCTCACCATCTGCAGAAAAGCGCCCTGCATATGTCCTGAGAGCATCACAGCATCGCCTCTCTTTATATTGGTCTCCCTGTTAAGGGCCGCAAGCACAGCACCTTCAGCACTGGTATAATGTTCCGCATACTCATCGAGGGAGCTGATCTGTTTTGCCATTCTGCTATTTAGAAGTTAGGTTGCAATTTATTGTGGGTATAAAATTCGCTCAGGTAGGCCACGACTTCATCTGCAGTATCAAATACTTTGATCATCTCCAGGTCGCCGGGGCTTATATTCGATTCTTTTTCCAGCATAGATGCGCGCATCCAGCTAAACAGGCCATTCCAATATTCTGATCCTATACAGATCATTGGTGTCTGTGTGAATTTACGCGTCTGTATCAGCGTGGCCACTTCGAAAAACTCATCGAGTGTACCCCATCCTCCCGGCATCATGATAAAACCCTGGGAATACTTAGTGAACATTACTTTGCGCACAAAAAAGTAATCAAAATTGATGTTCATGTCGCTGTCGATGAACTGGTTACTCGTCTGTTCAAATGGCAGAGCTATATTAAGCCCAACAGAACGCGCAGAAGCCATGTTGGCTCCCTTATTTGCAGCTTCCATTATGCCCGGACCGCCGCCACTTATGATACCAAACCCTTCTTCTGCAAGGCGTTTGGCTATCTCAACCGCCAGTTCATAATACTTATGCCCCGGCTTTGTGCGTGCCGATCCGAAGATAGAGATACACGGCCCTATCTTTGCCAGGGTTTCAAATCCCTGCACAAATTCGGCCATTATTTTAAATATCTGCCAGCTGGAGTGGGCTTTCGTTTCCGTCCAGTCGCGCATTTTCAGTTTCGTCAGTTGGTCTTTCATATGCTAGCTAGTTGTGTGCCACAGCACTGCCTTTCCGTGAGATCAAAATTAAGAGTAAAAAAGTAAGGGCGGCATTTATTATCAGTAGCTCTGTACCTATGCTGTATCCGTGCAGCCACTCACTATCATGTTGTTTCAACACATAGCAGGCAACCGGCGCAGCAATACATGCAATGGGTACTAACGGATTCCGCACACTCCGATTAGTGAAAATGCCAAATGCGAACAGCGCAAGCAACGGCCCGTAGGTATAACCGGCAACAACCAGCAACACTTGTATGAGCGAACCATTATCTATAGATCTGAAGATGAATACAAAAGCCAGGAAGATAAGTGCGAATGCATTATGCACTATTAGACGAGTACGTTTCTGCTGTTGCTCTGTCATGCCCTTTTTTCTCCTGATACCGAGTATATCTATACAGTAAGAGGAGGTAAGCGCGGTAAGCGCACCATCGGCGCTAGGGAACAGTGCCGAAATAAGCCCTATGATAAAGATGATGCTGATAAACGGGGGCATATAATGAAATGCAAGTACCGGGAAAATATCATCTCCTATAATGTTCTTGCCATCCAGCATGAATTGTAACTGGTCCTTTCCGTTCACCATTACATGCTGAAAAACGCCGCCCTTGCTCATACCATACAGGTAAAGCAAGCCACCCAAAGAAAGGAAGATGAACACAACGATCATTTGCAGAAAGCTCAAGGTCAGCATATTCTTCCTTGAATCTTTCAGGTTGCTGACGCTGATATTCTTTTGCATCATCTCCTGATCAAGCCCGGTCATAGCTATCGTAATGAAGGCGCCACCTAGTATCTGCTTTACGAAAAAGGTCGGGCTATTGGGGTTTGTTTGGAGCAGGTGGGTATACCCTTTGTCGGTCATTGCCGCCCATGCACCGCGCATATCGTAGTTCAGTGAGTGAATGATAAAGCCAACACAAACAATAAGCGCCAGCAACATAAAAGTGGTTTGCAGTGTGTCTGTCCATACGATGGTTTTTACGCCACCACGATAAGTGTACAGTAATATGAGACCAAGAATAATGATAGCTGTGGCTTCAAAAGGAATACCCATATCTGCCAAAACAAATTTCTCCAGTACCTTGATAACCAAGTATAAACGCAATGTCGCCCCCAGTGTGCGCGACAGGATAAAGAATAAAGCGCCGGTTTTATAAGAAGTATCTCCCAGCCTGCCTTCCAGGTAAGTATAGATAGACGTAAGTTTCAATTTATAGTAAAGTGGCAGCAGGATATAAGCCACAACAAAGTAGCCGATGACATACCCGATCACTACCTGGAAGTAATCGAAACCGGACTTGCCTACCGTGCCCGGCACGGATATGAACGTCATGCCTGATAACGAAGTGCCTATCATACCAAAGGCTACCAGCGTCCAGTTACTGTTGCGGTTTCCGATGAAGAAAGATTCATTGTTGGAATGACGGGATGTGTAAAACGCTATGCCCAGCAGCACAGCGAAGTAAACAAGAATAATAATCAGCAGTATAGCAGAACTCATGTTATAAAATAAAAGGCTTTGCCTGAAACGGCAAAGCCTGCAAATTAAAAATTTTTAAATTAAAGGCCTGCGGCAACACCTGCACGGAATATCAATGGACCCTGCCCATAATAAGGGCTATTAGGATTATTGTTCTGTAAAAACTCATGCATCACCTCAAAGTAAAATGATACACGCCCGCCCAGTGGCTGTTTCAGGCCCACACCTGCCAGCAGACATTGCGTGTTCACGGTTGACTTATAGTCAATAATTTGCGAAGGATTATTGTAGTCGTAGTCTGGCACTGTCAATTTAATGATGTCATGTTCGAAAGAGGTAGTCAGGTATAATCCCCTGAAAACAATGTATCGGGCCCATACGCTTGGATAAATGATATGTTCTTTGATATAGTACAGCTTATCTGTTGTTTGAAGATACGGTTGCTGCGCATACAAGTATCCGAGGCCCACACCCGCGGTAAAATTGTGAAAGAAATTGTAGCCGACTATAGGAGAAATGCCTGCAGCTGCATAGCCGCTGCTATAATTGGCAACAAGGCCACCGCCTACTACCAGCTTGCTTGGGTCATAGCCTTTTTCCCGCTTGGTCTTCTTGTGGAAACCTGCTTTGCCCGAACTTGTATATACTTCCTGCGCTGACGCATAAGTAAACCCTGCACAGAGCAGTATAACGAACAAGATCTTTTTCATATTAAAAATTGTATTCACGAAGTTAAGATAATTTGAAACGTGATAGCCGTTCCTCTATTATTTAGGTATTCATTAAGATTTTGCCAGGATTGAGTATGCCATTAGGGTCAAAAACATGCTTTATCTGCCGCATAAGCTGCATTTGTACCCCCGAAAAGGCAATATCCATGTATTCCTTCTGAACCAACCCTATGCCATGCTCACCCGATATGGTGCCACCCATACGCACTACCTCTTTGAACAAACGGCGTATACCCAGCGGCAGTTTTGTATTCCAGTCCTCATCGCTCATATCAGCCTTCACTATGTTCACATGCAGATTACCGTCGCCGGCATGGCCGTAGCAAACTGACTGAAAACCAAATTCCCTGCCCAGATCTTTTATGATGGTCAACAGCTCAGGCAGTTCAGCGCGCGGCACTACAGTATCTTCTTCCTTATAAATGGAATTGCTTTTTACGGCTTCGCCCACTTTTCTACGCAGCGTCCAAAGCATTTGTTTTTGCTCGTGGCTGTCTGCAAATAATACTTCGCCAATGTCGTAAACCTGCACAATCGCTGAAATAGCTTCCGCGTCCCGGTAAAGCTCATCCATATGGTTGCCATCTACCTCTATCAGCAGGTGCGCCTTTATATCATCAGGCAGGCTGATGCCTGTTGCATTGGTAAAGCGCATAGACCATTCTAATGCATCGCGCTCCATAAACTCAAGGGCAGATGGCGTATAACCTGCAAGAAATATAGCATTTACCGCTTCACATGCCTCTGTGGCAGAGCGAAAAGGCACGAGCAGCAGCAAGTCGTGCTTTACGGCAGGTATCAACCGCAATACTATTTTAGTAATTACCCCAAGCGTGCCCTCACTGCCCACCACTAACTGGGTAAGATTATACCCTGTTGCATTCTTCAGTACATTGGCACCGGTCCACATGATCTCGCCATTGGGCAATACCATTTCTATATTCAGCACATAATCCTTTACCACTCCATATTTTACCGCACGCGGCCCTCCGGAGTTTTCTGATACATTGCCTCCTATGAAGCAAGAACCCTTACTGGCAGGATCAGGCGGATAAAACAACCCTTCCGCTTTCAGGTGCTCCTGTAATTCCTGTGTAATTACCCCCGGCTCGGTAGTTACCTGGAAGTTGCGCTTGTCTACATGCAGTATTTTGTTGAACCGCTTCATATCCAGAGACACACCGCCGTGTACAGGCAACGCACCGCCGCTCAGGCCGGTGCCAGCACCACGGGGGGTAACAGGTATGCTATGCTCATTACAATATTTCATGATGGCGCTTACTTCTTCCGGAGTTGCGGGTTGCAATACTATTTCCGGCAGATAATGCAGATCTTCCGTCTGGTCGCTGGCGCAGCGAGTGAGGTTCTCCTCATCTGCCTGCACAAATTTCTCTTCCAGTATGGTTCTGAAAAAGGCGATGTCCGAAGCCGTAATTTTATTAAATTTCATTCTTGTAATTTATTAGCATCCTCTTCTTATGAATTCCCCATAAATAAAAATTCATTTTCCCTATTCATGAATTGATAATCAATCTCTTAGCAGTTTCAAATTTCCCATGAAATTCCCCATGAAAATATAATGGTATCGGGTTTTATTCATCAACCAACTTAAACTTTTTGTGCAGTATAGTTTTGAGGAATGTAATGTCTCACGGCTACACTTTACTGAATACGGAGGGAGCGATCTCTCAAATGCCCGCGCGTTTTTTGTTCCCGATGGTTTCGCTGATAATCAATTACTTAACCCCGAAAAATATCACATTTATATCACATTCTCCTTGCACTTCTATCTCACTTTATGTCTGAATAGTGCAAGATAAAGTTGCTTGCCGTGGCCATATTATGTAACCAGACTCAAAGTTCGTGAAGGTAAACGGAAAAAGCAAGGACAAAAATCTATGATATGCTGATATCTGTAGTATCATAAAAAATAGTTTGCAGGCCGGGCGCGGTGTTACGTGAAATGCAGGCTTGCAATTTTCATGAACCATGGAACGCTTAAAACTTAAATATCTTGTACCCTACCCCTACAGTGCCCACCCAGGTGTTACTTGCGAACCGGTAATAAAACGGAATACAAAAAATAGCGCGTTTGTAATAAAACTGCAGCCCGGTTCCCAGCACAGGTGTAGCGTTAAGCCTTGTCTTGTTGGTGGTTCCATACGCAGAAGGTACAGAAGTATGCAGCGCTGTAATACCAATGGACGGGAGCATATTGATGCTGAACTGGAATTTTTTTATTCCGAAGTTCAATGCCGGGCCACCCAGGTTGAAGTAAACCGCCTTGCCGTCAGTTGATGCTGCTATTGAGCCGTCTATTTCCAGTTTCTTTTTTGGTGTTCTTGTTGTTTCTGTTTGTGCATTTGCTGTTGTGCTCATGATAAACAAAGCGATGCAAATCGATAATTTAAGATACAGCTTCATTGTTTTTATTTTTAGATAAGTATGCCAAACCCAGTGTGCCCCAGCCTGCTACCCATGTTACCGACGCAACGGTAAAGACGAACATTAACGATATGCCCGATGTATATACAGACCACCTGTGCCACAATAAAAAAACATTTTCTCTTGTAAAGCCTGCACACATTAAAAGATCTTCTTTGCTTGTACCCCTGCACAGCTTGCTTTTGATCAGTTCCCTCGCATCATTGGTCAGGGTCCAGTCCGATAATCCGAACCCGATCTGCAACCGAGACACTGTTGTTGACGGGCAAAGAACCGTTGTGTAGTCAAACAGCAGCATGTACCCCAACAGGAATATAAAAAGTAACCAACAGCCACCATCCTGCTTTTGAACTGTGTTCTTTGTGCTCACCCTTCGTGACCATGTATAATAGTAACCCAATACACAATGCAGATACCAACAGACCTATACCGGGAAACAGTGGCGGTGTCTGGCTCATAAAATAAGTAAAACCGGGTATGATAGCCCCAACACCAGCGGTTAAGCCATACATATTCTTTAAAAGATCTACCAGTTGTTTCATACAGTCAGTATCATTGTTCCAGCAACATTATTTTTTGCGGGCCACTTATCCATACTTGTTTGTTCTTATCGCTGGTAGGCTTGTTGTTGCGCTCCGTCCACACATAGTAATATCCCAGCGGCCATTGATTGATACAATTGTTTGTAGGATTATTACATTCTGCCGGTTCTGTTTTCTTTAACCTGTTGAAAACCGTCTGGTACTTTACTTTAGCACCCGGAGCGCTAGTTATAATTTCTATTTTAGTAAATATTCCCTTTTCGATCGATTCATTTGTAATCCGTTGAGTGAAGTCATTAAAGTAAGGTTGGTTCTTACAGTCTTTCATATCATGTTTGAACCAGCCATAGTATTGCTTTAATGATGCGGGCACCTCTCCAGAATTTGTCTGCTTCCTTATCTGCAGGATAGCAGATTCAATAAAATCCACAGCGGTATCCTGCACTTCCTGTGCGCCTGCATTTGTAGCACATAGAACAACAAAACAAATGATTAAAAAGCAATTTTTCATCTAAGTATATATTGACAATATGCCAAAATAATAAATAATACCAATAATTATGTAATAAAAGGAAGAAATATTGCATTGTAAATAACAAAAAATCCGCGCAACAGCAGATGCCACTACACGGACTTGGATTATTGTACTACTCTCTTCTTATTTCTTTACTTCAACACCTGTCATTCTAGCATCCTTGTGTTCCTTACGTTCTGCTTTGCGCATTTTCCTCATTGATTTCTTATACACATGCTTAGAGACTTTTACATAGGTTTTGCTGCTCGCAGGGTAATTACCTATGAGTTGTGAGGTGTATTCTACGTTTATGTTCGCAGGTACATTCACTGGTTTGTTGTTACAAACAGTAACATTATCTGCTTGTGGAGTTACAAAATGACCACAAAATTTGACAATAGGACAGCTTTTTAGAAAATCGAGGAATTTATAGTGCTGAGTTAATCTCGTATATCATTACCATGGCTTTAAATTATCTTTAACAAGGTACTATGCATTATATAGTACTGTTTTTTACCTACCTTTGTTTTGAAATAGAAAGAGATGGCGGTAGAAAATACAGAATCGCAGATGCGGAAAGGGTTGCTGGAACTATGCATATTAGGTATTATACAGCGGCATAAAGAAGCATACCCCAGTGATATACTGGAGGAACTGAAAGAGGCAAAACTGGTGGTGCTGGAAGGAACACTATACCCTTTGCTCACCCGGCTGAAAAATGCCGAGATGCTGAGTTACCGGTGGGAAGAATCGGCATCAGGCCCACCAAGGAAGTATTACGCACTCACGAAGCAGGGTGTAAAATTTTATGAACAGCTTCGCACCACCTGGGACGAACTAAGCAAAGCAGTAAATGATCTAACAATTCCACTATAAAAACACACAGCATGCAACGTATCTTACAAATAAACATCGCCGGCCGCATCCTGCCAATAGAAGAGGATGCTTATAATATACTTAAGGATTACATCACTTCATTAGAACGCCAGTTCAGCGGCACTGATGGGAAAGAGATCATAGAAGATATAGAGAACCGCATAGCGGAATTATTCGCTATTCGCCTCCAGGGTGGTTCGCCGGCTATAGACCGGGACGATGTAAAGAAGGTAATGGACACGCTGGGCGCTGCAAGCGACCTGCGCGATGAACCCGGAGCACAGTCATCAAGAAGCTACAGCCGTGCTAACGATAGCCGCGGCAACTATTCAGGACCGCCACCAAACAGCGGAAGGCCTTACCCATACAGCCATGACCGCCTGCTGCGTGATCCGTATGATAAAGTAATAGGTGGTGTATGCAGCGGCATAGGCCATTACTTTGAAATAGATCCCGTGATCGTGAGGCTCATCATGGTGGTGTTGTTCCTTGTATTTGGTATTGGTTTTATCGCCTACATCATTGCATGGATGGTGATTCCAGTTGCCAAAAGCCGTGAGGAACTGTACAATATGAACAATGGCAACCCGATGACCTTTCACGACATATCCCGGAATGTAGGCCATGAGCTGGAAGACCTGAAACAAAGAGGTGAACAAATGAGCAGGGAGCTCAGGGATTTTTTCAGCAAGAAAAAATAATTTGATTTTAATACCTTACGACCCCGGCAACAACATTACCGGGGTCGTGCTTTTTATAGTACTTTTATGGCGTAATATTCATACTACCCACTCAAATGCGCAAATCTTATAAACACCTCTTCTTCGACCTTGACCATACCCTTTGGGACTTTGATAAAAACTCTGAAGGAACGCTCAGGCAGCTCTATCATGAATATGACCTGAACAGCAGGGGCATAACAGATTTTGACGCATTGTACAAAAGCTTTAACGTGCATAATGACCGGCTGTGGGACCGGTACCGCAACGGATATATAAAGCGCGAAGAACTGCGGTGGAAACGCATGTGGCACATGCTGCTTGATTTTAAAGTAGCAGATACCCCGCTCTCTCACGAGATCAGCACAGCCTTCCTGGAAATATTGCCAACACAAACGATATTGGTTCCGTCTGCGAAAGAAGTGCTGGACTACTGCAAAGACCGTTACCAGATGCATCTCATCACCAATGGCTTTGAGACAACACAACGACTAAAGCTGCAGTACTCCGGTATATCACGTTACTTTTCCCAGCTCATTACTTCTGAGAAAAGCAACAGCATGAAACCACACCCGGAAATATTTGAATATGCACTGAATGCAACAGGAGCAAAACCGGAAGAAAGCATTATGATAGGCGATGCAATAGACATAGATATCCTGGGCGCCATTAATGCCGGTTGGGATACTGTGTATTATAATCCAATGAAACTGCCTCATCTGCGAAAGCCTACATATGAGATCACTCACCTGGAGGAATTGATGAAGATATTTTAAGACCTGACTGGCTCCATTGGCCTTACATCAGTGAGCATGTAGTCTACTTGATCTGTATCTCTTCTATTACACGTTCTTCAAAGTATTCATTGATGCGGATAACGAGTTGTTCTTTACCAAGCAGGAGTTCCTGCTTCAATGGAGCGACGTCTGTGTAAATGGTGAGTACTTTGTTGTAGAGGTTTATATTGCGGGTATATTTGGAGATGGTTTTACCTACTATCTGTTCCCACTCATCGCGCATGCGCAGCTCGGTCACCTTTGGTGCCCAGTGCGATTTTTCGAGGAGCAGTTTCAGTGCCTCACCAATACTATACGATCCCATAATTATTAAGGTGCAAGTTACAGAATATTGAAGCATGCATGTTACGCTGCAGCCGGTAAATTCTGTATATTAGTCTTTTCAATTTTTAATAATGAAATATTTATTGATCATAACGCTGGTCTTTTGCTCATTCTGCGGCAGATCGCAAACTATAGATGATGCCTACAAACTTTATGAAAAGAAGCAATACCGTGAGGCGCTGACAATTGCCACGAAATTGATTAAAAATGCCAAGACTGCTAGCGGTTGCGCCCTGGCAGGACGTCTCTATGTGGATATTGGGCAGTACGATTCTTCCATCTCCTACCTGAAATGTGCTATTGAAGAAGATATGGACCAGACCTGGTTATCAGCATGGAGCCATGCCTACCTTGGGAAAGCATATATAGCTATGAATAATAAAAGAGACGGAATAGAGGAACTAAGAAATACCGTTAAACTCAACAAAACCAAGAACTCGACTGCCTTTGCACTGGAGCTGCTGGAGTATGCAGCTATTGAACCGGATTGGGTAGTCATCGATCGTAAGCATATTACCTATTACTTCCAGGACACAGCAGGATGGTCGAAAGATGTTCAGACTTACATTACATTGCATGAAGATGCGTATGAAAAAATAGATAAGGTTTTTAAACCAATATTACCACACAAACCAGCTTTTTACATATGGAACAATACCACAGTCGCAGAAAAATTGCTGAAGCGTCCGCTGGGATTCACAATCGCTCAAAGATGCCTTTCGCATGTGCGGCGAGACCAGACCATAGGACACGAAATGACCCATACCCTTAGCTACTGGGGATGGGGTATAGAGCCTGTGAAGGAAACAAGGTTTATTACTGAAGGGGTTGCTGTTGCTTTCGATCAGAGAAAAGGGAACAGGATGCAGTCCGCTATAGAAGCAACACGTGGCACAACAATTCATAGCGTAACTGACCTCTGGAAAAATGACACAGCCGGTGAAGCAGTGCTATACCCAGTAGCAGGGGCATTTGTGGATTACTTATACAAAAAAAGCACCCCGGCTCAATTTAAAATGCTGATCAAGGACCAGGCCATTACAAGCGCAGAAAAAACATACGGTAAAGTGCTTTTCAATAAACTGGTTACCGATTTCGACAGGCTTTTACTGGCGAAATAATTTATCTTTAACTTATTCATTCGATTTTGGTTTATTAAAACAATTTTCTATTTTACGCTATTATTAATCGACCAGGAACATTATTATGATCATAGGTGTATTGAAAGAGCAGGCCCCGGAAACGCGCGTATCGCTGGTGCCGGAGATAGTGGCGGCACTCGTTAAAATGAAAGTGGACGTATGGATAGAGCATGGTGCAGGGGCAACTTCATTTTTCAGCGATGAGCAGTACACTGCCGCAGGCGGTATAATAAAAAGCGGTGCTGATATCCGCTCCATAGCAGATATAGTACTTACCATACAGCCGGAAAATGTGGGCGATGTACGCTCTAATGCCGTGCTGATGGGGGTTTACCAGCCTTTGTTCGCTCCTAAAAAAATGCAGCAATGGGCATCACTGGGATATACAGTATTCAGCCTGGATACCATACCGCGTACTACACGTGCGCAGTCTATGGACGTACTTAGCTCGCAGGCAAACATAGCCGGTTATAAAGCCGTGTTGCTCGCGGCATCGCAGTACTGCAGGTACTTTCCTATGTTCATGACAGCAGCAGGTAGTATACCTCCTGCCAAAGTAATGATACTGGGCGCAGGCGTGGCGGGCCTCCAGGCAATAGCTACAGCCAAAAGGCTGGGAGCAGTGGTAGAAGTATTTGATACACGCCCTGCGGTAAAAGAAGAAGTAATGAGCCTTGGCGCTAAATTCATAGAAGTAGAGGGCGCGGCTGATGCATCTAAAGCCGGAGGCTATGCGGTGGAGCAGAATGAAGATTTCCAGCGCAGGCAGCGGGAAAAGATACATGAACATGCCCGCAAATCAGATATTATCATCTCGACGGCACAGATACCCGGCAAAAAAGCACCTATACTGATCACCAAGGCGATGATAGAAGATATGCGCCCGGGTTCCATCATTGTAGACCTTGCTTCTGTGACGGGCGGCAATACCGACCTTACAGAAAATGATAAGACGGTAATGCACAACGGAGTGGCCATCATAGGCAACTCTGCCCTTGCAGCCACTACCCCGTCTGATGCCAGCAAGCTATACAGCAAGAACGTACTCAACTTCGCAAAACTTATCATTACAGCAGAAGGTGGACTGAATCTGAATTTCGAGGATGATATAGTGAAGGACACCTGCATTACCAGTAATGGCAGCATAGTGAACGACAGGGTGAATGCATTAATGCCTGTCAACAGCTGATCCCAAAGAGCAACTCAATAAAACCACAGTAAAAACACAATATTAAGTATGGATACTATTATCAGTTTATTTACCGACCCGGCTACATACCGCCTGATCACCATTGTGATCCTCTCTATCTTTTTGGGTATTGAGGTGATATCCCGTGTGCCGTCTGTACTGCATACCCCGCTTATGAGCGGTGCCAACGCCATACACGGTGTAGTCATCATAGGCGCTATCATAGTAATGGGACAAGCAGCTACGGATGACTACCTGGCACTCATACTAGGCTTCCTGGCGGTTATACTGGGTACACTCAACGTGGTGGGCGGTTTCGTGGTTACGGACCGTATGCTGGAAATGTTCAGCAAGAAAAAGAAAAAATAAAATTCCAAATTTTAAATTCCAAATTCCAAAATTCAATATGGAAAACGCGATACTCCAGTTATGTTACCTGATAGGGTCCATTACATTCATTATGGGCCTGAAAATGTTGTCGCATCCTGATACTGCCCGTAAAGGCAACCTGGTAGCAGCAGCAGGTATGATCATTGCCATCTTTGCCACTATATTCCTTTATGAGCACGAAGGTGCTAAACTGCACAACTACGGCTGGATATTCGGCGCACTGGTGCTGGGTACTGCAGTAGGTACTATGGCGGCCAAGAAGGTTCAGATGACCTCTATGCCCGAAATGGTAAGCCTCTTCAACGGTATGGGCGGCGCGTGCGCTATGCTGATATCTATAATAGAATACAGGCACATGAGCGCTGCTGGCGCTGCACACGTTGCCAGTACAGGAACTATGATAGTTGTAGCGCTGGGTATGCTCATCGGTACTGTTTCATTCGCCGGCAGTATGATCGCCTGGGGCAAGCTGAATGGCAGTATCAAGGACCGCACTATCCCGGGTGGGCAGATCATCAATTTTATCATATTCGCAGGATTGATCGCACTGATCGTGCTTGTAGTAGGTGGTGTTTTCCCTGAAATGCATAGCCTGTTCTACGGCATCCTGGCGCTGGCTGCGCTTTACGGTATACTGTTCGTAATGCCTATTGGCGGTGCAGATATGCCGGTTGTTATCTCTCTGCTTAACTCATTTACAGGTGTGGCTGCAGCATTTGGCGGCTTCCTTTATGATAACCCTGTAATGCTTACCGGCGGTATATTGGTAGGTTCTGCAGGTACTATCCTTACAATGCTTATGTGTAAAGCCATGAACCGTTCACTGAAAAACGTACTGATCGGTTCATTCGGCGGCGCTAAGGCCGGTGCAGGTGCAGCAAAAGACCAGGGTCACTTTAAGGAAATATCACTCAATGATACAGCTACATTGATGGCCTATGCACAGAAAGTGATCATTATTCCCGGCTATGGACTTGCGGTAGCGCAGGCGCAGCATACCTGCCACGAGCTGGAAAAAGTACTGAATGAGAAGGGCGTGGAAGTGCTTTATGGTATTCACCCGGTTGCAGGCCGTATGCCGGGTCATATGAACGTATTACTGGCAGAGGCTGATGTGCCCTATGAAAAGTTGCTGGAAATGGAAGACGCCAATGACCAGATGAGCACTACTAATGTAGTATTCATCCTTGGGGCTAATGACGTGGTAAACCCTGCTGCTAAAGAAGACCCTTCAAGCCCTATATACGGTATGCCTATCCTGGAAGTAGAAAAGGCGGAACACGTGATCGTGAATAAACGAAGCATGAAGCCGGGCTATGCAGGTATTGAAAATGAGCTGTTCTTCAGGCCTAAAACCTCCATGCTGTTTGGCGATGCTAAAAAAGTGCTGCAAAACCTGGTTACAGAACTGAAAACAGTCTAAGCCGGAAGCAGTTATATAACTACCGAAAATATTAACCGTAAGGCTAAAATGTGTTTAAATGACCAATTGATGGCGGAATAAACGTACTTTGCTGCTCCGAAATCGAAAATAAATACTAAATTTAACCCATGATAAGTAAGAAAAATAATATACTCATTGCAAGTATACTGGCTGTATTTTCTTTTTTTATGATCGCCTATTCGTCTTGCAAAAAGGCTGGTTCAGATAATACAAGGTGTAAGAATGTAGTGTGCCGGAATGGTGGCAATTGCAACCAGGCTAACAATAAATGCTCTTGCCCTGTAGGCTATGAAGATAGCGTATGCGGCACAAAGACAGTAGGCAAATACTACAGCAACTGGGGCGTAAAACAGACGATCATGTACAGTGACTCAGTTGGTTATGCAGGTACAGACACGTTCTACACTACCGAGCTTAAAGCTACGGCAACGCCTACAACGTTCTATTTCACCAACTTTAATAACAATCCGTATTATAGCAATGTATTGTGCACACTGGACGAGACTAACTCTTATCATTTCAGGATAGATACTATTTCTCCGTTCCAGATGTTCTACTATAGCTACCAGCTCCTTTCTGGGGAAGGCAATCTGAACAAAACAAAGGATACGATCACTGCAAAGTTCGTCACAAGGCACAGAAACTTCACTTCCAACTGGCAAGTTGACTCAGTAAGGATGGTTTTAGCAAGGCACGATTACTGATCTGCTAATCAGACCTGCGGCTAAAAAACAGCTAAAACCATTGGTATATCTGCCTGATTAATTTTTTTATTCATGCCTTGATATTGCATTTCAAAAAAAAAATGCGAAAACAGCCCGCAGAAACAAGAAAATAATTTGTAAAACCGAATTTAGTTTCTACTTTTGCAATCCCATTTACGGATGGAATGAAGTTCTTTTAAAAGCCACTTTAGCTCAGATGGTAGAGCAACTGATTTGTAATCAGTAGGTCGCTGGTTCGATTCCGGCAAGTGGCTCGAGTTAAATCAAGAATAAAAAGTGAAGAGTACAGCTTTATTTATTTGTAGTAAAGCATTTGTTTTGAGTTTTTGACTTGATAATGGGTAGATGGCCGAGTGGTTAAAGGCGACAGACTGTAAATCTGTTCTCTCGCGAGTACGTAGGTTCGAACCCTACTCTGCCCACATCTTTTAAGTTGGCAGTTACCAGTTTACAGTCTGCAATAGTTGTGGATTGTAAACTGTCAACTGTTTTAGTACAGGATTTAAACAAGCGGGAGTAGCTCAGTTGGTAGAGCGACAGCCTTCCAAGCTGTAGGTCGCGGGTTCGAGCCTCGTCTCCCGCTCTCTGAATTACCGGCCCACCGGGGATGTTAGTGGAAAGAAGTTCTTTAAAATAGATTGAAAGCTGTTGTAGCTCAGCGGTAGAGCACTTCCTTGGTAAGGAAGAGGTCGGCAGTTCAATCCTGCTCAACAGCTCTTAGATATAACAGTGAAAAGGGCAGTGTACATTTTAGTACACAATAAATAAGTAATCGACGCCATGTTGGCGTGAATAATAACAAACAATCAATTTAAAACAGTTTAAAACAAAATAAAATGGCAAAAGAGACCTTTAAGCGGGAAAAACCCCACGTAAACATTGGTACCATCGGCCACGTTGACCATGGTAAGACCACATTAACTGCAGCGATAACTACTATTCTGTCTTCAAAAGGACTGGCAGAAAAGAGAGGCTACGATGAGATTGACGCGGCTCCTGAAGAAAAAGAACGTGGTATCACAATCAACACTGCACACGTGGAATACGCGACAGCTACTCGTCACTATGCCCACGTTGACTGTCCAGGTCACGCTGACTACGTAAAAAACATGATCACTGGTGCTGCACAGATGGACGGCGCTATACTCGTGGTAGCAGCTACAGATGGTCCTATGCCTCAAACAAGAGAGCACATCCTTCTGGCTCGCCAGGTAGGTGTACCTCGTATGGTTATATTCATGAACAAGGTTGACCTTGTTGATGACGAAGAAATACTGGAACTGGTAGAGATGGAAATCCGTGAATTGCTGACTAAGAACGGCTATGACGGTGACAACACTCCTATCATCAAGGGTTCTGCAACAGGCGCATTAGCAGGTGATGCTAAATGGGTTAAGGCAGTAGAAGATCTGATGCAGGCTGTCGATGATTATATTCCATTGCCTCCGCGTCCGGTTGATCAGCCATTCCTTATGTCTGTGGAAGACGTGTTCACTATCACTGGTCGTGGTACAGTTGCTACTGGCCGTATCGAGCGTGGTGTGATCAAGGTTGGTGAGAACGTTGAGATCGTTGGTTTCAACGAAGCTCCGCTGACTTCAACTTGCACAGGTGTGGAAATGTTCAAGAAACTGTTGGATCGTGGTGAAGCTGGTGACAACGCCGGTATCCTGCTCCGCGGTATTGAAAAGAAAGATATCCGTCGTGGTATGGTTATCTGCGCACCTAAGAGCATTACTCCTCACACTGAATTCAAGGGTGAAGTTTATGTTCTGTCGAAAGACGAAGGTGGCCGTCACACTCCGTTCTTCAACAAATATCGTCCTCAGTTCTATTTCCGTACTACTGACGTAACAGGCGAATGCATGTTGCCAGCTGGTGTTGAAATGGTTATGCCGGGTGATAACGTTAACCTGCACGTTGTTCTTATCGCTCCGATCGCGATGGACAAAGGCCTTAAGTTCGCTATCCGTGAAGGTGGTCGTACAGTAGGTGCCGGTCAGGTAACTGAAATAATCAAGTAATCTCCCTGAGATTTCAATAGTTGAAAGCGCCCCGATAATATCGGGGCGCTTTTTTTGTGCCATATTCGCCGGAATAATTGATATTTGCTTTAAACACATTGACCGTGTCATCTCAACAAATCTATCTCAATACAGCTTCCTGTGGCCTTGTGGATCCGGGTACAGTATCAAGGGCCAACCTGCTTTATGCCGACTTTGCCCAAAACAGCAGTAGCCGTTCAGAGGAATGGCGGACCTATGAAGAAGGTGCGATAAGGAATATGATAGCTGAGTTTTTAGGCGCGCCGGCCAAGAATGTAGCTATGGTGCCCAACTTTTCGTGGGCGCTGAATGGTATTATTCAATCGCTGAAGGGAACTGAGCGTGTGTTGCTGTACAAAGGTGACTACCCATCCTTGCTAGAGCCCTTTATGATCAACAACTTTGCCATAACCTGGGTTGAGGCTCCGGATGGATTCAATATAGAAATAGACCGCGTAAGGGCAGCAATCTGTAGCCGGGAAGTAGACATCGTAGCCCTTAGCCATGTGCAGTGGAGCAGCGGTTACAAAACAGACCTGAAAGAGATAGGCGACCTGTGCAAACAACACGGCGTATTGTTCGTAGTAGATGCCACACAATCTATGGGAGCTAGTGTGATCGACCTTTCCACCTTAAATATCGACGTATTTGCTTCCAGCAACTACAAATGGATGAATGCAGGCTTCGGAACCGGCATTTTGTATATAGCAGACAGCTTTTTAGCACACTACCCTCCTGTAGTGGGTGGCCACAATAGCTACAAGATGGTGAATGACGAATGGAAGTATATACCATCTGCTCAAAGCTACGAGCCCGGCCACCCCAATATGTTCGGGATCACTGTTCTGGCCGAGGCAATAGCACATAAAAACGAGCTGGGTATAGCGCACATAGAAAGGCACAACCTGCGCCTCACCAGCCTTCTGTTATCGAAACTGGCCGATCTCCCCATTAAAATACTAGGAGACCATACCATGAAAAACAGGAGCCCGATAGTTTATCTACTGGACGAGAATGGCCTTGGCAATTTCATTAAACAGCATAATATTGTGGTTACCCAAAGGAATGGCTACCTTAGAATTAGCATGCATTATTATAATTCAGAAGATGATGTGCTGGCATTGGTTGATTGCATCAATAAGTTCAAAAATAATTGATACAGCATTTCGTGGCTAATCCGAAAAATTTGTTTATCTTTGCCATCCGGTCAAAAGTCAAAAGGTTATACTTTTTGACTTTTTGATTTTTAGCAGTCAAGCGAAAAAGTAGTTCTTTATTTTTTAAAATAGCCAACGCCAGGCTACGCAGAGCTAAATACCGTTATACACGGGCATAGTTCAACGGCAGAATGCAGGTCTCCAAAACCTTCGATCGTGGTTCGAATCCACGTGCCCGTGCAGTTTAAGTTAATTGGTTAAGTGGTTAACCAGTTGATCAGTTGAGGTATACGCCTTACCTGATTATCTTGTTGACCATTTAACGTTAAAACAAATTATTGATTATGAGCAAAGTAGGCAGTTACATACAGGAAGCATATGACGAGTTGCTGCACAAAGTGACCTGGCCATCATGGGAAGAGTTACAGCAAACAACAG
>Ga0209023_10001552_pt1 | contig 30452 bp, 18 predicted proteins | sample LakOneMetagenome_FD_187468 | JGI IMG/M metagenome (GOLD analysis project Ga0209023, IMG submission 187468) | Freshwater and sediment microbial communities from Lake Erie, Canada (SPAdes) (version 2) | ecosystem: Environmental > Aquatic > Freshwater > Lentic | place: Lake Erie, Canada...
GCTGAACTTTTTCATTTGATTGATTTATGGATTAATTTTTTCTTTTTTGAAGTTCTCGTTTAAAATATTATGCAGCCTGTTACCAGGTGTATGTGGCAACCTCGCCAACTCCCAATGATGTGTAGACCCATTTGCCTTTATACTTAATATTAAAACCCTGTACAGCAGACCCTTCATTAAGCACGATCAATACTTTTTTTCCTGCCGGTGTTTTAAATGCCACGTTAGGCAGGTTAACTGCTGCAGTGCTGCTTATCCGGACTGATCCTGCAGGAACAAATTTAGAAGCTTGAGCAATATTATAATATCCGACATTCCTGGAATAAGATGACCCATTGATCGTTAAAGCGCCTTTACACTGCGTACATCCGCCAGCGGTATGAGGGCCGAAAGAAGGATCATTTGCAAGGTTCCATTCCAATGCATTTTTACTCCAGTTTTTCATAGATCCGATAATAACATTTTTAATATGCCATTGAAGGTCGCCATTAAAAGAACCTGTTGATGAAGTCCATTGTTCTGTGAAATACAGATTTTTATCGGGGAAGGAGTTATGTACCGAAGACAAAGCACTGATATCCCCGTTGTATAAATGAAAAGCAGATCCATCTACATAAGGTCTTGCTGCAGCATCATTCAGTACAGCGATCGGGTATCCGGGATTATCGCAATTATGATCCCATGCAATGATCTTTGTTGATAGCCCGGCTGCCTGGAATTCAGGGCCAAGATTGTTCTTAATAAAATTAGCTTGTTCCGTTGACGTCATCGACATACTTGGATTGTTTGCTGGGTTCAATGGCTCATTTTGTATTGTAATGGCATCGATCGTGATCCCTTTTGCCTGCATTGCCTGTATATACTTTACAAAATACTTTGCGTACACACTATAATATTGCGTTTGAAGACTTCCGCCAATAGAACTGCCGTTGTCTTTCATCCATGTTGGCGGACTCCATGGAGAACCAAGTATTTTAATCGTTGGGTTGATCGCAAGAATTTGTTGCAATACAGGAACAAGATCTGTTAAGTCCTGTGAAAGACTGAAGTTTGCAAGATTGACATCTGTTTGTCCTGCAGGCATGTCATCGTAACTAAAAACGGAGCTGCTGAGATCAGAAGCGCCGATGCTGATCCTTAAATAACTTATGCCAATTGAGTTGCCTGTACTTCCAAAAAGTTCATTTAACAATGTTGCTTTTGAAGCAGCATCCATGTTATTGATCAGGGAAGCGCTTCCTCCCGTTAAGGTAAAACCGAATCCATCAATGGTTTGAAAAGCTATTGTTGAATCAACTTCAATATTAGAAAACAAGTTTGCTGTAGTTCCAAAGCCAAGTGTTCCAGATTGCTTTTGCAGTAATGCTGATTGGTCTGGCCTTGTAAGCCACATATCAACATCGTTTGTAACAGGGTTGATCACTGGAGGAATTACCGGATCAGGATTGCTGCTGCTTTTAGAACAATTACCACAGAAAAAAAGTGTGAATACAGAACCTAAAAGAAAGATCGTACGATTAAACATATAATTAATTTTTAAGTGTATCCAGGGTTAGCCGGAAATTAGTAATGAAGGCCTTTTATCAAATTTTGTCCAATTGTCTTTACCTGCAATTTTAAAACCAGTTCTTTTACTTTATACATATGATAGAAAGCCAAATTCTTTTTTGATATTCTGCATTAACCTTATTCCGCCGGTTTATAAAAAAGCAACCCGCTGTTATTTCCTGCAAGTACCAATATCTGCTTACCACCCACAGATCTGATCCATTTTGCATCCCTCATTTCTCCATCTGCTGATAAAATATTTGCCCCTGTTTGAAAACTATTACTTGTTTTATCAAATAAAAAGGTTGTTGGCAACATTGCGTCATACCTTCCTTCATAAGGAATTACTCCATAAAAATTTCCTGAAGCAAGGAAACCCGGTTTGCCATTTACAGGGAAAGATGAAAAAGAAAAAACAGGGGCTAGTTGTAATTCTTCGGGAAGTTCCTTTTTAATAAATCCGCCTTTGCCATCATTGATGAAGCAACTAGAACTTAATGTTTCTGCTTTTAATTCGGTATAATCTTTAAAAAGATCGTAAAACATGTATTGCACTGTTTTACCTGCAACTTCACTATAAGTTAAGTACGCTTTTTTAAGAACAGGCAATTCTCTTTCCAGTTCGTCTTTACAAAGAAAAGAATATTCTTTACCATCAATGGTATATGCCATTACCTGTTCAATGGTACCATTGTTGTCAAAATCTTTTACATATAACTTAAGCGGCCCGTTCTTTCCCGAATACAGTTTAGTGTTGTGCCCCCAATTACCCGCCAGGATATCCGGCAGGCCATCACCATTTACATCTGCCAGCGAGATCGTTTGCCACAAACCTGTTGATTGCGGAATATCAGTTGCTGCAAATGTTCCTTTTTTATTGATAAAAATTTTCACAGGCATCCATTCCCCGGTCACAACCAGGTCTTCCCATCCGTCATTGTTAATATCAGCAAAAGATGCGCTCGTAACCATTCCAAGACTGTCAAGTTTTATTACAGAAGAAACGGCCTGTGTAAAATTTCCCTTTCCATCATTCAATAAAAGAAAAGATGGTTGTGCAATACCATATTTTTTTGCATCTGAAAGCCCGCCGACAAAAAGGTCTATGTCACCATCCTTATCTATATCAGCAGCACTTACACATGATTTATTTTTATACAACTGTGGTATGGTATTTTCCGCCTGGTGAAAATGGCCTTTACCATCGTTCATGTATAAATGATCTGATAAATTAGGATCTCCATCATTATATTCATTTCCACCGCTCACCACATACAGGTCAGGATATGTATCATTGTTGGCATCAAAGAAAAGGGCATCAACCCCTTCGCTTTGTTTTGCTTTACTGAAAACCGCTGTATCAATGGCTGTAAATTTACCTGTCGTAGTCTGGATCATCAATTGCCCGGGTTCTCCGGCTGCACCGCAAACAAAAAAATCGTCAAGCCCGTCTTTGTTTACATCTGCAACTGCAATCTTTGGTCCCCGTGTTGATAACTGATGAGGTATCAGGTACTGAATATTATAATCCAGGAAATCATTTTCCTTATGTTTCCAGTTTACAGCAACCTGTGCATTAATATTTTCAACGATTGGTTTTACCGGGGGGAAATAGCTGTTATAATCAAATTTTCCTGCCGCTTCTGATTGTCTTGCTTCGAGATGCCCGATCGCAGGCGTATTTTTAAATACCTGGTATTTTTGATCGGGCCATACTATTAATATGCTGTCAATATTCCTGATACTGTCTAACCCAAAATGAAGCCTTGGTTCAATTGAAGACTGGAACCCTCTTGTGAGCATTAATTGTTCGTATTGCATTTTACCTCCTGCAAACACCCAGGCCTTGGCACCAATACCAAATGTGTTTGCGTTATTTCCTTTGAAAGAAATATTCATCATCGTTTTACGCGGCGCATTATTTTTTAAAATAAGTGCTGGTGAATTAATGCAGTTGATTATTACATCTAGGTTTCCGTCATTGTCAAGATCGGCATAGGAAGCTCCTGTATAATAACCGCTCATATCACCGGTTCCCCAGTCATTGCTTACATCTTTGAAATCCAGCCCTCCTGCATTTTTGAAGAAGTATGGATGAGAGCTACCATCGGGCATACTTTTAATGGCAACATCGTCATACTTATCTGTTGTCTGCCTGCCTTTTCTCATGTCAAGATCAGAAACAAACCTTATATAATCCAGGTCAACCGGCCTTTTAACGATGCCGCTTGATATAAAAAGATCTTTTTTTCCGTCATTGTCAAAGTCGGCAAATAAAGGTGCCCAGCTCCAGTCGGTTGCGGATACGCCTGACAGTAATGATGTTTCACTAAAGCTGGTTCCATTGCCATTATTCCTTTGAAGACAGTTCTTTGAATATTGTTTTTGGAACCCATTTGCTTCCAGTTTCAGTTTATATGTATCGGCATTTTCATCGCTGCCATATGTTTTCAGTGTTTTTTCATCGGGAGGAAGCATGTCTACTGTTACCAGGTCTAACTGACCATCATTATTAAAATCTGCTATGTCGTTTCCCATACTAAAGCGGCTGTAGTGTTTAAAATGAGCAGCCCCGCTTTCTGTAAATGTGCCATTGCCATTATTAATATAGTAGTAATCATTTTCATGAAAATCATTTCCAACATAAATGTCATCCCACCCATCATTATTTACATCGGCAACAGCGATCCCCAGCCCGTAGCCAAGATTGCTTTGATAGATGCCGGATTGTGCGGAAACGTCTGTGAATTTTCCTGTTGTATTTATATCATTGCGATACAACCTGTCTCCTGAAAGAGGATCGTATTGCCTCCTGTTACTGGTATCTTTAATATTGGCATGTGGGTGATGAGATTGATTTAATAAAAAGCAATCGAGGTCGCCATCATGATCATAATCAAAAAAAACAGATTGGGTTGTAAGGCAAGCGGTATTCAATCCGTATTTTTCTGATTCCTCTGAGAATTTATTTTTTCCTTTATTAATGAACAATTCATTATGCCCAGTAAGCCCGTATTTATTGCTGATCGTTGAAACGTAAATATCCATCAGGCCATCAGCATTCACATCGGCCATTGTAACCCCTGAACACCAGTCGGCAGTACCGGCAACGCCTGCCTGCTCTGTTATATCTTCGAATTTGAATTTTCCTTTGTTGAGGTATAATTTATTACCGCCTTTGTTATTGGCAGTAAAATAAATATCGGGTAGCCCGTCATTGTTGATATCCCCGGTTGCTACGCCACCACCATTATAATAGTATAAATAATAAAGAATATTAAAAAGATCATGTTCTGCAGGCTTGTTCTCAAAAGTTACATTTGTTTCAGAAGCCGGTAAGCTCACAAATAAAGTGTCCTTTTTTTTATCCTTGCATGACGATATGATCAGGGAACATAAAACCAGGCAAAGTATCGTATTTTTTTTTGCAGACTTCATTACTTAGTTTTTGATTTTACTGTTATATTTTTTTCTTTTTGAAGATCGGGACTGGCGGCTAAAAAAGCAAGTACCTTTTTCGTTTCTTCAGGATAGTTCTTTATCAGGTGCGTATGCATTGTTGCAGGCGTAAGCGAATCCTTTCCCTGCAGCAAAACAGCAATTGCCTTTGAAGGCAGCTGTGGCATGTGGCAATTTGTACAGTTTTTATTTATTTCATTCCCTAATGATGATGCCATTTTACAAATTCCTGCTTCGGCATGCGAATCAGAATGGCAACTGATACAGCGTTGTGAGAACAGCTCAGCTTTTCCCTGTTCATTCTCATGGGTATTGTGACAGGTGATACAGGTCATTGTTTTACTGTTACGGAAACATTTGCTTGCAGCAAGCAACCCATACTGGTTTCCATGAACATCTATATTATTTGCGTCCTTTGTTGTCGTATCCGTTAAAAAAAAGTCGGAGAGTTTATCTCCTGAAGTAAACTCAAAAGATGGTTTTATTTTTTTCATCCGTCCTCCATGGCACAAAGCACAAAGATCCAGGCTTTGCTGCCGGGTAAAACTGGCCGGGTTAATGATAAATTTTGCTTTGATTTCGGTTGGGTTCTGGGTTTGAAATTCTACATGCTTAGCCGCCGGGCCATGACATTTTTCGCAATCAACACCCAATATCATGTGCTCTTTATTGAACTGTTCTGGCTCAATATTATCTGCCGATGTTCTTTCTGCGTAAGTAGTATGGCATTCCAGGCAACGTGAAGTGATCGGCCTGTAAAAAACAACTTTATTTGGTAATCCTGGACTATTACACCAGTAACTCGCACTTGTAAAATAGGAAACCGGTAATTGGAAAAGGTTAGAGCCAACCCATGTTAAATATGTTTGTCCCTTTGTGCCAGAGCCGGTGATGACGTCAAAATGCTGTCTTATTTTTTCTATTCCGGAACTCAGGTAGCCTACCTGGTATAATGTGTCATTTCGTTTTTCCATTTTTACAGTTCCGCCAGTACTGTAAGTAAATGTATTCATCCCCGGTTCAAAACTTCCTTTGATATTTTTTTCGGAAGCAATTTCGGAAGTATGAAAGTGAGCTGTATTAATATGTGTTTCGTAGATCTTTTTATGGCAGGTTTGGCAAGATGCTGAGCCCGCATATAATTTATAATTGGAAGAAGTAGTTGTGCTTCCCGTATCTGTTTTATCATTATTGATACAGGTACTGAAAATAAACATACACAGGAAAATAGTAACAACAGTTATTGCAGAAGAGCGATATTTTTTACTGTATCTCATGCCATAAGCTGGTTACCAATAAACACGCGGATTTTGAAATATTAAAAAGAAAAATAAAGGGCTGAACAAAGTTTTTGTCAGCCCTTTTTGGTTATGCTGCTTGCATTTATGAGACAAACTTATAGACGACTACTGTTTGTTAGCGAATAGCGTCTGTATTTCCGAAGCTGAAAGAACAGTGTTGTACATTCTCAACTGATCCATACTACCCTTAAAGCTGCATGCCAGCCAATCGTCTGCTGTAAAGCTGTTAGAAGGTCCTGCTCCAACCCTGTATTCTGTGATCTTGGTTGTAGCAAGGCGTAAAGCGCCATGACCACCCCAAGATCCAACATTTGGATTTTGTACACCATCGATATACAATTTCATAGAACTGTTTGTTTCGTCGTAAACAAGTGCCAGGTGATGCCATTGATCATTACATAATCCGGCGATGGAATTACCGCCTTCCCATGTAAACCAATTATCAGAAGGCCCGCTGTTTGGATCAGCCGGATCTGATGGGCTCACAAACATACTCTTTACAGCACAGGCTGTATTGTTTCCTTCTATAAAGAGAAAGGCAATACCATTACTCCAGTGATAGCCATCTTTAGCTTTCAGTGAGAAAAAATATTGCGGACCATTGCCTCCAACATTATTTTTTGTTTGCCCGTTCTGTTTAAACCAAAGGGAAACTGTAAAGCTGCTGCTGGCTGCCCAAGTGTTAAAAGAAGGGTACTTAATGTACTTCTGGTTCACACCTGTAACACCGCTACCGGCTATTCCTGCCCCGTCGGTGAAGGGATTGTCAGAAGGAAATGTTGCTTTGATGCTGTCTACAGCATTCCTAAGCGGATCAGAACCTGTGCCATCAAAAGCTACATAAAACTTTAGTGGGCCTGTGGGTGGATTTGCATCCGTAGGATAGGATCCCAATGCGGGTTTATCCTTTTTGTCGCAACTCGCAGCTAATAAAATTAAGCTGGCTGCAAAAAACAAATGAAGTACTTTTTTCATTTTTTTAGTTTTAATAATTTAATAATTATGGCCATTCAGGGTTCTGAACTAAGAGCGGATTTGAATTAATCGCCGAATTTGGAATTGGGTAATACCTGTGTTTATGCTGGTAGCCCAAAGGCCCCAATACGGTTTCTGCATCTCCCCATCTTACCAGGTCAAAGAAGCGTTCGAACTCCATTCCGAATTCTACCCTTCTTTCATGCTTGATCACGTCACGCATCTGGGCCTGGTTTACGAAACTAACATTGGGTAAGCCTGCCCTTGTACGAACCTCGTTTACCCATCCGGCTGCGTCTGTTCCATTTGTTCCTCCTCCAATTTCGTTAGCAGCTTCTGCTGCCATTAATAATACGTCTGCATATCTCAGTACCCTATGGTTAACCCATGTGTTTTGTCCTTCATTTTTTGGTGTGCCAAAACCTGCAGCCAGGTAATCATTATAGTTATTGTAAACTTTTTTGTTCCAGTATAGTGCATTGCTCAGGTTTGGAACAGTGTTTCCATAACCTCCTGTAGTTGATCCACCATCTGATTGATTGGAATATAATATGGTAGCTTCTTTTCTTAGATCGCCTGCATCATATGAATTTACAAAATCTGCCGTAGGCGTATTCCAACCCCAGCCAAGGTCCCATACTGTACCAGAAGCTCCTCTTACGCCCTGGCACTGCCCGAACCTGCTCCAGTATGTATCTCCATCGCCTGATTCTTTTGCTGCCTGTATTTCGAAAACTGATTCGGAACACAGCTCTCCTTCTTTTTTAAAGATTTTCCAGTAAGGGGCAAATACAGAATACTGACTTGAGCCGATTACTTGTGTAGTCAGGTTTAATGCTGCAGCCCATTGTTGCCTGTACAGCAGGGTTTTTGCATGTAAGGTTTTTGCTGCACCTGTTGTTAAGCGGCCTGAGAATTTCACTTCCCATGATAATGGCAGATTCTGTTCAGCAAAACTAAGGTCCTCATCTATTAACGCATAGATATCAGCAACACTTGACTTTGCAACATTTCCATCGCCGGGGTTATTTACAGGGAAATCTATTTTTGGTACTTCTCCATATGTTCTTACCAGATCAAAATAAGACAATGCCCTGAAAAATTTCATTTCAGCAACATTGATAATAGAAGCCGGATCTGTATAATTACCTTTTATAGCAGCGTCTAATCCTGCATTACATAAGCCGATTAAGACATAATGCTTATCCCAGTAAAGTCCTGCGCCCCAGTCATCTTTTGTGTATTGAAAAAGATCGTAGGTCTGGTGCCATGCCGACGCTCCCGGATCAGATACAATTTCCGCATCATCTGAACGGAAGCCGTTCATAGCTACCCAGGCAATTCCCTCAAATCCATCGCCAACATATGGCTCCGAACCAGAGTTACGGATTGCTCCATAAAGCCCTAAAGCCTGTGCATCCAGCGCTCCAACATGCAAATCATCTACTGTCGCCGTAAGTGGTTTTCTGTCCAGGAATTTTTTACATCCTGAAAACAACAAAACAGTTGGTATGGCAATCAGTATCACAACCATTGTTTGTTTAAACTTTATCATGATCTGTTTTTTTTATTGTGTAATGTGTTTATTTAAAAGTTAACATTTAATCCGAAGGTTGTTATTCTTGGAAGCGCACTTCCAGAACCACCAAAATCCATTCCGAATCCTGTTGCATCTCCTCCGAATTCTGGAGAATATCCTTCGTTATGTTTCCATGTTTTTAAATTTTGAACAGTAAAGAATATCCTTGCATTTTTGATCCTGGTCATTTTCGGAAGTTTTGACAAGTTATAGCCGATAGTCAGGTTCCTGATACGAACATAGCTTCCGTCTTCTATTCCATAAGTAGAAGGAGCCCTGTTGATCAGGTGATTCTGGTTAACGATCGGAACAAAATTAGATGTTCCCGCAGCTGTCCATCCTTCTGTGTAATTGGCCGGGTAATTATATACGGAATTTTTCTGTTCAGAAGTTCCCCATACCCTGTAAATTTCATTGCCATAAACACCGCCCAGATCAATACCAAGGTCAAATCCTTTATACTTCAACCCGATATTAATTCCATACGCAAAATCAGGCGTTGGGTTGCCAATATTGGTTCTGTCGGCATCTGTAATTTTACCATCTCCGTTAAGATCCTTGTATTTAAGGTCTCCTGGTTTTGCGCCACCACCATTAATAGTTGTAACAGGAGATGCCAGGATATCAGCATAAGACTGGTAAACACCCTCTACCACTAAGCCATAAAAATAACTTGCAGGATAACCTTCCTGTACCTGGTTAGGCGTTTGTTCACTGCTGGAAATATTGGGCCTGTTAGAAAATGCCAGTTTGGTAACCTTATTCTTATAAGTAGTTAAATTACCGCCTACTGTAAGCGTTAGATCTTTCATGAGCGGGCGAGTGTATTCTGCAGATAATTCAACACCACTGTTTTTAATAGACCCGAAATTTCTAAGTGTTGGTAAAAGGCCTGCTCCTGTAGAAGGGAATAATATCAGCAGATCATTTGTTGTCCTGCTGTAATAAACAGCTTCAAAATGAAGGCTATTTTTTAGCATTTCTGCTTCAAAACCAAATTCTGTAGATGAAACTGTTTCCCAGTGAAGATTTGGATCTTCTTTGTAATCCCTAACAGTAACCGGAATCAGGTTATTTCCAAACACAGCAGAACTATTAGAAGATAAAGTTGGGTATGCAGGATAATCCTTTCCGGCAGGGTTAAAATTACCCAGTTTTCCCACTGAACCTTTTAGTTTAAGGAAATCAAAAATATGCTGATGTTGCATAAACTTTTCCTTACTGATTTCCCACGCAGCTCCTACAGCCCAGAAACTCTGGCCTTGTTTGCTTAATTGAGTGTTTATCTGGCTGGCATAATCTTTTCTATAACTTGCATTCAGGTAATATTTGCCCTTATAGTTATATAAAAGCCTTCCTAATCCTGAAACGGTAGTATACTCATGCTGACTCGTTGTTGCCGTACCTGTATTTTGAGCAAAGCCTGAAGTAACATACCAGAAACGTTTATCATCAGGGATGATACTTACGTCAACTGTTTTTTGGGCATTGTTTGCAAACACACCGCTATATTTAAAATAGTACGTTGTAAAACCTCCCAGCACAGTTAATGAATGTTCACCAAATTTTTTCTTGTAGGTTAATGTATAATCCTGTTGGAAAGTTTTTTCAGCGATGGTATTTTGTTCAATCGCTGTTAACTGATTTTTTGCAAAAACCTGTGAGCTGGGAGCAAACGTAGGATCATAAAGATCATATAAAGGAGTGTAGGTCCTGTCATCTTCATTACTCATATTGGCGTACCATGTTCCTTTTAAAGTAAGCTCTTTAATAATGTTTAGTTCAGCAAACACGTTACCAACATACCTGTATTTATAGTCGATCTTCTTATTCCAGTTATACTCTAACGTTGCCAATGGATTGGTTTCAGAGTTTTGGATGATTGGTGTTGATGAATATAAATTCGCATATCCAGAATCAATTCCATAAGGATTTCTGATATAGAATGATTTTGTTTGGTCTGATATTATTGGAAGTGCCCTTCTTGCATTTTCCAAAGCACCGCTGTTATAAGGAAGGTGCTCACGGGTTGCAATAACACTAAAACCTAATTTAAGCTTACTATTAACACGGTATTCATCGCTGATATTTGCATTCAGCCTTTCATATTTTGTATGTTTTACCAATCCTTCGTCGTAAGAATATCCCACTCCCATGTGAAACCTGTTCTTTTCAGTGGCCCCATCAACACTAAGGTTGCTGGTATTATAAATAGCCTTACGGGTAACAGCATCGATCCAGTCTGTATTTCCTGTATATGCATTCAGGCCGGGAGTTCCTACATTATTTACGAAATTAAGCAGTGAATTGTTGCTTGGATCATCATCAACCCTGTTGTTCGCTTCAAAAGTTACCAATGAGCGGAACTGATCTCCGTTTGCAAGTTTGATCTTGTCTACTAATTTTTTTACACCAATTGAGGTATTGAAATTCACATTCAGTTGACCAGCCTTTGCTTTTTTAGTAGTAACAACGATTGCTCCCGCACCACCTTTAAATCCGAAGATAGCAAGAGAAGATGCGTCTTTTAAAATTTCCACACTTTCTATTTCACTTGGATTAACGAAGTCAAGATTATTGGTGAAAATACCATCAACGATATACAATGGATTAACCGTACCAACACTCACAGTACCGCGTATCCTCACATCTGGTGTTGACCCTGGATCAGCATTATTTACTACTGATAATCCGGAAACTTTAGATTGTAATGAAGACAGTGGGTTTGAGTTAGGCTGTGAAGCAATTTCTGTTCCGCTAACTTTTGCGATAGATCCTGTAAGGTCTCTTCTGCTGGCAGAACCATAACCAATAACCACCACTTCATCAGATTTTTTGATAGAAGACAACAGCCTTACATCAACTACAGAACGGCCACCAACTTTTACTTCCTGGGTCTGATACCCGATACTGCTCACTACAAGCGTTGCATCAGCATCAACGGTTAATGTGTACACACCGTTATTGTCTGCAAAAGTTCCGGTGCTGGTTCCTTTTTGTAATATCGATGCGCCTGAAATAGCTTCGCCGCTTTCGCCGGTAACCCTTCCTGTTATTTTAATTTTATCGTTCTCTTCTTCGTTCGTAGAAAAAACTACGATCACGTTATTGTCAAGCACCTTGTAAGTAAGGTTGCTACCCGAAAACAACATGGAAAGCGATTCTGATAATGGAATGTTTTGGGCAGAAAAATCTACCTTGTTTTTTAACGCTTTTAATTTAGAGTTGTATAAAAAACGATACTCGCCATCGCTCTCTATTAACTTTAAAACTTTCCTGATCTCTGTTTGTTTCAGGTTCAGGTTTACGTTTTGACCCATTGCAGGGCTGGCACTAACCTGCAGGGTAGTAGCCAAAATAAAAATAATGACAAGCTTCATAACAAGCAGCGTTTTTAGAAGCGTTCTTGACCAGCTTTTATGGCCCCGAAGTTCAGTTTTTAGCATAATTTTGGTTTTGGTGTTAAAGAATGACAAATTTCTCAGGTATTAAATCAAAAGTTATTTTTTAAACATGTATGGGAAATGCTACAACATTTCCCTTTTTTATTTTCTATTAATTTTTACTTCATTTCCTTTTATCGTATAATTAAAAGGAACTAAAAACTGCAGTTCTTTTAATGCCTCTTCTGCTGTTTCATTCACAAAAGAACCGCTGATCCTGTAATTCTTTAATTTTTCATTTTCAATACTGATCTTCAGGTTAAACCAGTTTTCCATTCTAACAGCAAGGTCTGATAATTTCTCATCTTCAAATATCAGTTTATTATATACCCATGCCGTTTCAACAATGTCTGTATCTGCAATGTCCTTTTTCAAGGGCTTGATAGTAATAGAATATGCTTCTGTTTCTGGTTTCACATCTGCCCGTTGATCCTGAACCTCATTAACCTGGTATTTATTATAAACAAGTTTTTCATGCGGCTTCAGCATCACTTTTGGTGAGCCCGGCTGGTTTTTGTTTATTACTTCTATAGAACCATGGATCAATGTAGCTTCAATGGTCGGATCAACTTTAAAAGCCTTTACATTAAAGGCCGTACCCAATACCTTGATATCAATTCCGGATGTATGTACAATAAAAGGATGTGCAGCATCTTTTACAACATCAAAATAAGCTTCCCCGTCCAATTGCACTTCCCTTGTTTTGCCTTTAAATGAATTTTCATATGTAAGCCTGCTACCCGAATTTACCCAAACCTGCGAACCATCGGGCAATTGTACTTTTGATCTTGAACCCGGGCTTACCATGATCTCACTTACCGGTTTTGACCCAGTTACCTGTTGCTCGGTTTTTTGAGATCCGCCATAAAATGAGTACAATGTAATTACCGCTGTTATAAGAGTGGCAGCAATTGCATAAGTAGTCCAGCGGGTATAAAATGACCGTTTTACCGGGGCAACACTGTATCCTTCTTCATTTTGGCCATTTACAGTTTGGGTATCAAAATCAGAAACCTTTTCTTTAAGCCTGTTTATATGCACCAGGTAGGCATCGTCAGTTTTTTGAAGGCTGCCAAAAGTTTTTGTTTTTGGCTTGGAATTCCAGATTTCCTGTAGATTTTCCATGATGGTTTCCCATTCAGGATTATCATTTATCAGCTCTTCTAGTTGCGCCAATTCCTCTGCAGTAGCTTCGCCGGCAACTTTTTTAGAAACCAATATCCAGAATTTTTCTTCTTTCATTAACAAAATGCTGATTATAATTATATTAAAGACAATAAAAACAACAAGATACCCCTAAAGGAAAAATTATTTTTTTTGGGTAAGAAGGGAATGCAGTTCCGGGAATTCACTTTTAAATTCACTATGGGTTTTTATCCTGCGTAATGCTATAGCCATTTGTGCTTCAACTGTTTTTACCGAAATGTCGAGTAATTTGGCCACTTCGCCATATTTAAGACTGTCTTCCTTGACCAGCTTGAAAATAACTTTGCATTTGGGAGGCAGTTCATTAACGGCATTCATTACTTTTTTTACAACTTCTGAAGAAAGCATTAATTCTTCAGGGTTAAAAAATACACTTTTAAGAGAGGTTTGCCATTCCAGGTCGAGAGGGAGTTTCTGCCTTTTTTTGGAGGTCAGTTTATTTAATGCGGCATTCTTTACACCAACAAAAAAGTACATCCTGGGAGATTCTATAGTGCGAAGGGAATCACGTCGTTGCCAGATCGTAATGAAAAAATCGGAAACAACTTCTTCCGCATCTTCGGGTGATTTCAAAATAGAACAGGCAAAGTCTATGAGACTCTCGTGCATCCCCATAAATAACTGCTTATATGCTTTCTCACTGCTGTTCAAAGCAATTTCATTTAGCAGGCTTCGTATATGGTTTTCGGTAATCACAATCGTTTCGTGTATTGAAGGTAGTAATTTTTTATAAACAAACGTTTGTGGTTGATAAACATCTTCATTTTCATCCGTGAACGGGAAATTTTCCAAACTTTACGGTTAATTATTGAAGATCTTCTTTTTCTTATTGTTTTTCTTATTGAACATCATAAAATGCTGATTTTCAGTAAATAAAATATAAAAAATTGAATTATATTCCGGCCGGTACGCATAGCTGTCATTTGATCGCTTTATAAGTAATACCTCAACTCAAGGCGCTACAAATAGCCATTCCTGTTCATTTTTTTGATGAACATTTTACGATTGCTGCTTATTGGGCTTATCCTGCTGGAAAAAATTTATTCAATCGTAGTTCTGATAGCCGAATTTACTTACTTTTGCAGCCTGTTATTAAAAATAACAGGGCCTATAGCTCAGCTGGTTAGAGCACCTGACTCATAATCAGGGGGTCCCTGGTTCGAGCCCAGGTGGGCCCACAAAAAGTCCCGAAAGTAACGTCGGGACTTTTTTTAAGTTGATCTTTCCGTATTTTTTAAGAAAGTCATTTAACCTTTCATTAACCCCATGGCATTTATTTTTGCCGCACAAGAATATATTTATGAGAAAATTATTAGTGATTGTCCTGGTACTGATGGGAACTACAACTGCTTTTTCACAAACAGCAAGAGAGAAAAAAAACAAAGAGATACTTAGCCGTTCAGGAGATCACCTGATGCTTCAACTAAGTTCCGACCATTGGAATGGGGCGCCAGACAGTGTTACAAGCCACATCAAAGGGCTTAGCCGCGGCTTAAATGTATACGTGATGCTGAATAAGCCTTTCAAGGCAGATCCACGTTTCAGTGTTGCTTTGGGCCTTGGTGTGGGAAGCAGTAATATTTATTTTAAAAGAATGACTGCTGACATTGCATCAACCAAAACTGTTTTACCATTCATTGCAACGGATACCACCAGTCATTACAAAAAATTCAAACTATCAACTACCTTCCTGGAAATTCCTGTAGAGTTCAGGTTTACCGCAAATCCATCAACTCCTAATAAATCAATTAAAGTTGCACTGGGCGCAAAAGTAGGAACATTGCTTAATGCACATACCAAAGGAAAGATCCTGCAGGATGCATCGGGTAAAACAATTAGCAATGCAATAGAAAAGACAAGTACAAAAAGTTATTTCAATACTACCAGGATTGCCGCCACTGCAAGGATCGGTTATGGCAATTTTACTTTATTTGGTTCTTATAACTTTGGTTCGATCTTTAAAGATGGTGTGGCGCCCAATGTTAAACTATTACAGGTTGGGCTGACATTTAGTGGATTGTAATAAAATTGTAAGCTGTTAGCTACAAGCCACAAGCAGGTTCATAATATTTAAATTTTTCAAAACAACTCCGGGCAGTAAATTGTCCGGGGTTTTTATTTTGTGTGGGATCTTTCTTAATAGCTTTTTTAATAGTTGGTCCCTGATTTAAAAAATTAACAATAGCCCGGATATCAGCCGGGATTTATGTTTTAGGTGTTGGTATAGTCAATCTCCGGTAAGCAATAGCTTACCGCTGCTTGTTTCCTCCATTCAATCAACTAATTTTGCACCTCAACATGGGTTTCCCAATATCATGAGCGACGAAATCAAACACGAATGCGGCCTTGCTTTCATTCGCCTTCGCAAGCCATTCAGTCATTATCAGCAAAAATATAATTCTGCATTGTATGGCATAAACAAGCTGTACCTGCTGATGGAAAAGCAACACAACCGTGGACAGGATGGTGCAGGTATCGCAGCTGTTAAATTAGACACGGAGCCGGGTTATCCATTTATGTACAGGCTTCGCAGCAGTGCCAATCAGCCAATTGCCGATCTGTTCTCAAAGATATGGGCCGAAATTGCCGAGGTTCAGAAATACCAGCCCGATATAAAAAATCACCCCGGGCTTATGAAAGGCCATATAAATGTTATGGGTGAAGTTTTACTGGGCCACCTGCGTTATGGCACACAGGGAAAAAATAATGTTGAATTTTGTCACCCGTTCATAAAGAGAAATATAATCCCCACCAGGAATCTTGCACTTGCAGGAAATTTCAATCTTGTAAATACAGAAGAATTATTTAAAATAGTAGGTATTGATCCCGGAGAGTTTCAATCTCAAAGCGATCTTGCTGCCATGATGGAGATCATTCATCACTTTTTAATAAAAGCTGATGAAAGTTCTCCTGTACAAATGGATATTACCACTGTATTGAAAGAGGCTGTTCCGCTTTTCGACGGTGGTTTTCATTTTGCAGGAATGGTAGGCAACGGAGATGCCTTTATTGTAAGGGACGCACATGGCATCAGGCCGTCGTATTATTATATCAATGAAGATGTGATCGTGGCTGCAAGTGAAAGGGCTGCCATCCGCACTGCGTTTAACCTCGAAGAAAATGAAGTAATGGAATTAATGCCTGGAAATGCACTGATCGTTAAGGCAGACGGAAGTTATTCGATCGAACAGATCATACCGGCACAGGAAAGAAAAGCATGCAGCTTTGAAAGGATCTATTTCAGCCGGGGCAGCGATGAAAAGATTTACCGCGAACGAATTGCACTTGGCCATAACTTAAGCAATACCGTTCTTAAGGCCATAGACTATGACCTGAAGAATACTATTTTTTCTTTTATCCCCAATACAGCCGAAACGGCTTTTTACGGACTGATAAAAGGTGCTGAAGATTATCTTAACCAGATTAAGATCGAACGCATTCTAAGCTGGGGAAAAGACTTTGATGAAGAGAAACTTTCGGAAATGGTTAACCGACGTATCAGGATAGAGAAGATCGCCATTAAAGATGTTAAGCTACGCACATTCATTACTGAAGATAATAGTCGCAATGAAATGGTGCAGCACGTGTACGATATTACTTACGGAACTGTGCGTAAGAACACAGATACACTTGTTGTTATTGATGACAGTATAGTAAGAGGGACAACTTTAAAAGAAAGTATCATAAGAATGCTTGGCAGATTAAAGCCGAGGCGAATCATTGTTGTTTCATCGGCACCTCAGATCCGGTATCCGGATTGTTATGGTATTGATATGAGCAAGATGGGGGATTTTATTGCATTTAAAGCTGCTGTGGCTTTGCTCCAGGAAAGGGGCGAAGAAAAGTATTTAACTGATCTTCTGGATAAATGCAAGGAACTGCAACGTGATAATATGTTGCACACAGAAAATTTAGTAAGGCAGGTTTACAAGCCATTTACACTTGATGAGATCTCAAAAAAAATTGCTGAACTCATAACACCAGCAGGCCTTGGTATTCCCGTGGATGTCATTTATCAAACCATTGAATCATTGCATGAAGCTTGTCCCAATAATAAAGGCGACTGGTATTTTACCGGCAACTATCCCACACCGGGAGGTAACAGGGTTTGCAACAAAGCTTTTATGAATTATATGGAAGGAAAAAATGTAAGGGGTTATTGATATGTAAATCAGTTTATGTGTTCATTCTAATAATTATTAAAAAGAACCCACATGTAGTAATGTGGGTTCTTTTTAAACAAATAAATGAACATTAATGAGCGATTATTATTTTTTGGGTTGTAACAGTATTGCCTGTCCTTAGCCGTACAAAATAAATTCCTCCCGGTAATTTTCTTACATTGATCACTTCTGTTGACCGTGTAAGATTTGATCTCATAACAATTTTTCCGTTCATATCAATCATCTGCATATCAGTTACTGTTGTAATTACTTTTGAATTATCATTACTCATTCTTTGAATTACCAGTTCCTCTGAGACCGGATTAGGATACAAATTAAATGATTCTGTTACGGTTACTGACGGCTCTTCAACAGGTAATTCTGTTCTGTATGAGTTACTGTTTCCAACAACAACCGTGTAATCTTCCACTTCACCATAAGCAAAACTTCCGCAGTTTGTTGGTATGCCGTCGGCCCGCATAGCCACCCGCATCCGAGTAGAACCATTCAATGCATTGTTGGGAACATTTATTACCCCGAGCCTTAGGAAATAACTTGCCCCGGATGGCGCAAAAACGAGTTCTCCTGCATCATTGAAATCTCCATCATGGTTCCAGTCTATCCATACCCTTGTATACATTGGGGCTGCGCCGATCAATGAAGAATATCCCGGTGTTACGCTGATCACATAATCATATCTCTTACTCAATGTTGTTGACTGGTTCAGGTAGTTACCATATCCCCCGGCGCTCCATCCTGTTGTATTAAAAATAGTTCTCAGGAAAACATTTGTTATGTATCCTTTATTTTTACTATTGCCATTAGATGAACAATAAACACCACCACAATTATTAACCGTAACGGTCATTGCAGCTGAAGTACGTGAACATCCTCCGGCATTCTTAACAGTAACAGTATAGTTTCCACTACCGTTTACCGTGATGCTTTGTGTTGTTGCACCATTGCTCCATAAATATGATGTGGCTGCACTTGATGTTAGCGTTACACTTTCCCCCTGGCAGAATGTTGTTGGGCCGCCTGCTGTAATTACCGGAACATCCGGTAATGGGTTTACTGTAATAACCGTAGGAGCTGAAGTGGCAGAACAGTTGTTTGCGTTTGTTACAGTAACACTGTAGCTTCCGTTGCTGCTAACCGTAATACTTTGAGTTGTTGCGCCAGTATTCCAAAGGTAACTGCTTCCTGCAGACGCAGTTAGTACAACACTTCCTCCCTGGCAGAATGTAGTCGGTTTATCAGCACTGATAGTTGCGGTACATACACTACAATTGCTAACTGTAATTGATTGTGTGGCAGTGGCTGTACAACTATTTGCATTCGTATACGAATATGTAATGGTGAATGTTCCTACACCTGCCGCTGCAGGATTAAATTGTCCACTACTAACACCGGTTCCGCTATAAGTGCCGCCTGCTGGTGAACCGCCACTTAAGGTAAATGCAGCTGCTGTATTACAAACAGTATTGAATTGTGACAATGTAACTGTTGGTAATGGATTTACTATTACATTGGTTGCAGCAGATGCAGCAGCAGAACACCCGCTTGCATTTTTAACTACAACTGAATAATTGCCATTTGTGTTAACCGTGATCGATTGTGTTGTTGCGCCATTACTCCATAGATATGAAGCTGCAGTACTTGAAGTAAGTGTAACACTTCCTCCTGCACAGAATGTTGTTGGGCCACCTGCTGTGATTGTTGCTACTGTCGGTAACGGATTAACGGTAACAACTGTTGGTGCTGAAGTGGCTGAGCAATTGTTTGCATTGGTTACAGTAACACTATAGTTTCCGGTTGCGTTTACTGTGATCGACTGTGTTGTTGCGCCATTGCTCCATAACCAACCTGATCCTGAAGAAGCAGTGAGTGTAACACTTCCTCCTTCACAGAATGCTGTTGGGCCGCCTGCTGTAATATTTGCAGTACAGGTATTACAGTTAGTAACAGTTATAGGTTGATTTGCTGTCGCAGTACAGTTATTTGCGTTTGTATAAGAATACGTGATAGTGAATGTTCCAACACCCGCAGTTGCCGGGTTAAATTGTCCGCCACTTACGCCCGTTCCGCTATATGTACCGCCTGCTGGTGAGCCACCGCTTAGGGCAAATGCAGCTGCGGTATTACAAACAGAACTGAATTGAGATAATGTAACTGTTGGCAATGGATTTACTGTAACTGAAACTGCAGGGGCATTGGATGTACAGTTATTTGCATCAGTAACAGCTACAGAATAACTACCATTGCTGCTTACCGTTATGCTTTGCGTTGTTGCACCATTGCTCCACAACCAGCTTACTCCAACAGACGCCGTTAATGTAACGTTACCGCCTGCACAGAATGTTGTTGGGCCACCAGGTGTTATTGATGACGTACATGGTGCTGTACAGTTATTCACCGTAATTGTTTGTTGAGCAGTTGCAGTGCAATTATTTGCATTTGTATATGAGTATGTAATTGTGAAAGTTCCAACTCCTGCCGTTGCCGGATTGAATTGTCCGCCACTTACTCCTGTTCCACTATATGTTCCACCTGCAGGTGACCCGCCACTCAAATTGAATGCAGCGTCTGTTGAGCATACCGCTGTAAATGCAGAAAGAGAAACAGTTGGCAATGGATTTACAGTAACAGTTGTTGCTGCAGAAGAAAGAGAAGAACAGCCGTTCGCATTTTTAACTACAACAGAATAGTTGCCACTAGCGCTAACTGTGATAGATTGTGTTGTTGCACCATTACTCCATAAATATGAAGTTGCTGCACTTGAAGTTAATGTAACACTACCGCCTGTGCAGAAAGTTGTTGCACCGCCTGCAGAAATGGTTGGTGTAGCCGGCAATGGATTTACTGTAACATTTGTTACTGCAGATGGTGCAGAAGAACATCCATTAGCATTTTTAACAGTAACACTATAATTGCCGGTTGCATTAACCGTAATGCTTTGCGTTGTTGCGCCATTGCTCCATAAATAAGATGTTGCTGCTGTTGATGTAAGTATCACACTTCCCCCGGCACAGAACGTTAGCGCCCCGCCGGCTGTAACAGTTGGTGTTGCAGGTAATGGGTTAACTGTAACAACAGTTGCTGCGGAAACTAGACTTGCACATCCTGCGGCATTATAAGCAGTAACAGAATAATTACCACTTGCACTAACCGTGATTGATTGTGTTGTTGCACCATTGCTCCATAAATATGATGCTGCTGCACTTGATGTAAGCGTTACACTTCCTCCCTGGCAGAATGTTGTTGCTCCGCCACCTGTAGAAATGCTTGGTGTGGCCGGTATTGCAAAAACCGTATTGCCTGAAATATTATTACATGATCCGGACCCGCCAAAAGAGTAAGAACGCAAATAATAAGTTCCTACACCAAGGTTACTGTATGTAATTGTATTTGTATTATCAACTACTTGTACCGGCCCGGAAGGAGAACCGTCTTTATACAACTGTACAGTGTAAGGTGCTAATCCTCCGGATATACCATAAGTGATGACTCCATTACATCCCGCTAATTGCGTTGATGAGTTTATCGCAACAATATTGGCACATCGCTCTGTATACGTTGCATTGAGTTGGTATGCGCCAAATGTGCTGAATGAAGTAGTTAAACGTAAATAATAAATTCCCACAGACAATCCGGTTAAGTTAAGCGCATTGGTTGCCCCATGTAATTGCCCGCTGGAGACAGGGCTACCAAGCGTATCTAAATACAATGCATAATTAATATATGGATAATCGGTGTTAGCGTGATTTTGCTCTTCGTCAATATGTAAAGTCATTGTTCCTCCCACGCCATCGTAGCCAATCTTCCACCAATCAGTATCATCATTAATCAAGTTATAGTAATAATAAATGGTGCCGGTTTTATTAGTATTGGCAGGAAGCAATGTTCCACGTGCTGCAATGTTGTTGTCGGCAGGATCTTCATGAACAAAGTTCATATAATCTGCCACATTGGTTAAGGTATAAGGGATATATCCCGACGATGTATAATAAGGAAATACTTTTACATAGTAAGTTCCGGCCGCAAGGCGGTTTGTAAATACATTAATAGTTCCATTTGTATTTTGGACTCCTAATGAGGTTGTTCCATCGTGATCAAAAAGCTGGACATATATGTATTGTCCGTTCTGACTGGTAATGTTTAAATTAATTGACCCGTCTGCCGTAGTTGTTATCGCAAATACATCCACAGAGTCTCGATAGCCATTATAATAGTAATTACTATGCCCGGTGATCGTTGAATTTGGATTGAAAACCTGTGCGGTTGCAATCGTATTGTTATATTCAACATCATTGGTAAGAGCTGCCGGGGCCAGCGTATTGGATAAGGTATAATTCGGATATCCCGAACTAGTATAATATGCAAAGAGTTTTACGTAATAAGTGCCGGGTAATAAGCCCGCAACCGTTTGCGTCAAAGTACCGTTGGTATTATTACTGATCAGTACAGTTGTTCCATTGCCATCAATTATCTGGAAGTAAATATATTGTGCATTATTACTTGTAAGCGTAACTGAAAGATCCCCATCCACATTGGTAGTTACTTTATAATAATCAAACGTATCCCGTACTCCGTTATAATAATAATTCAGGTGCCCGGTAACTGATCCGTTAAGGGGCATTACATCAGCCTGTGCAGCTGTGCCGTTCGGTTCTGCATCAATAGGCGTAGCAGGTTTAAAAAGCGAATCTGCTAAAGTATACTGAATATATCCGGTACTTGTATAATAAGCATATACTTTTATGTAATAGGTTCCGGGGGCTAAACCTGTTACTGTTTGATCTAAGGTTCCATTTGTATTATTGATTAAAAACTGGGTTGTTCCGTCTCCATCCAATATCTGGACCCAAATATATTGTCCATTATTACTGGTCATTCTTATTCTTAGATCCCCATCTGCATCGGTGGTAACTTTATAATAATCAACAGTATCACGGTATCCGTTATAATAATAATTGTTATGTCCTGTAACAGATCCGTCAAGCGGCAAAACATCGGCCTGCGCTACTGTTCCATTTGGCTCAATATCGATCGGTGTTACGGGCGTAGTAAGTGTATTACTAATTGTATAGTCTATAAAACCGTTAGGATAATAGGAATATAATTTTACATAATAAACTCCTGGCAACAAACCATACACAGTTTGGGTTAAAGTACCGTTGGTATTATTACTGATCAATACAGTTGTTCCATTACCATCAATGATCTGGAACCAGATATATTGGCTATTGATACTGGTAACCGTAACCGCGAGATCACCATCTGCATTGGTAGTAATTTTTTTAAAATCAACCGTATCTCTGTGATTATTGTAATAATAATTGTTATGCCCGGTTCCAGAGCCATTTAATGCAAGTGTCTGAGCCTGTGCAGCAGTGCTGTCAGGTTCTGCATCATTTGCTACCGGTGAAGCAGTAAAGGTTGGGATAAAACTGTACGTAGGTTGTTGCCCACTGGTATAAGCATAGAATCTTATATAGTAGGTTCCCTTTGCTAATCCATTTATATTTTGAACATTAGACCCATTAGTGTTAGCAGCAGTAACAACCGGTATAGTTCCAAGTGTATCATACACCTCACACCACATGTACAGCCCGTTTGTGGAAGTGAAGTTAATGGTGAGTTGTCCATCTCCTGGAGTTGATACCCTCCACCAGTCAGAAGCCTGGCTCAAATCAGTTGTCCCGGTACCTGTGCTGCCCAGTACAATTGTATTGGCAATATTCCATGTATCGTTAGGCTCTGTTTCCGTTTGTGCATTTACATAGCTCATGAGGCCTAAGCAAAGCAGTAGTAATAGTAGAATCTTTTTCATTTGTGTATGGTTTTGTTGTCCGGTACAAAATTCCACTTACCCTTACTGTGGTCATATACCCAATCTGTATTACTGGCATAATTAATTTGTAGTAGATGGGCCGTGATAATATTACTGTACAGCCCTGTTCCTTTTTATTTTGTATTTTAAGGCTTGAATAGGTTTATTATGCCATTGATTTTCCGGAAATCTTTTCTGTTTATTTTATTGATAATGCTGATTGGTATCTGCAGCAAAGCCCAGACACATAAACTCGATAGTTTGCGTAACGGGTTTCAGCATGCATCGAATGAAAATGATAGAAAGAAAATCGTCATGGCTATCTGTGAACAGACTTATTCTTTATCTGCCGACAGCCTGCTTAAATACCTCAATATTGGCCTGCAGCTTTTTAAGCCTGCTTCCAAAGAATACATACGGTTGAAAAATTATTACTGTTTTTATCTTTTCAAATCAGGAAAAATAAAAGAAGGCCTCGAACTCAATGACAGCCTTATTCAAAACACCATCGATAAAAAAAATATTGACGATTTGGGTATGGATATCCTGGCTGCCCGTTGCAGCGGGTTGATCCGAAACGGGGAAAATAAAGAAGCGATAGCACAATGTTTTGAGATGCTTCAGTTTGCAGAACCCGTTAAAGATACGGCCGGCATTATTAAGGCATATAACCTGCTTGGGTGGTCCAATATGGAATTAGAACAATATAACGATGCCATCAAGTGGCTTAAAAAAGCAATGCTGTATTCGGTTACATCCACGTACCTGGAAAGGATCGGGGTTATTTATGCGAATATGGCTTCCTGTTATAATAACATCAACAGGCCTGATTCTGCATTTTATTTTATTGACCTGGCCTTAAAATATTCCCGTTCAAGTGAAAACCTTACCAGCCTTGCAAATTCATTGAATATACGTGCAGATATGTTCATTAATAAAAAAGATTATGAGGCCGCCGAGAAAGATATGAAGGAAGCCCTGGAAGTAAGGCAACACATCGGCGAACCGTTGTATATTATTTCTGATATGGCACAGTTATCTTCTTTTTATGCTTCAACAGGACAAACAGAGAAAGGAATTGAGATCGCAAAAAACGGGATTGAGATCGCAAAAAAAGCAAACAACCTTACGAAGCTAATTTTCTTATACACTGCGTTGGGCGAGAATTATAAGAAAGCGCATCTTATGAATGAATATAGTGAGTCACTGGAAACAATTGCAGGCCTCAAAGATTCATTATATAAAAACAATTCCAGTAATGCCATTGCAGAAATGGAGGCAAAATATGAACTGCAGAAAAAAGAGAACATTATTATCAAACAAAAATATGCACTCAACCGTAGTCAATATATAAGTATAGGCACTTCTGTTTTTTTTATTCTTTGCCTGCTGTTGATCTGGGCGTTGTACCGCAACTACCGCCTTACACAGAAAAGAAAAATGGAACTGGCAATGGCAGAACAAAAATTACTTTCTTACAAAGCCGTGGAACAGGCCGAAGAAAAAGAACGCAAAAGGATCGCTGCTGATTTACACGACAACCTTGGTTCTTATGCTGCCGCCATTACTGCCAATGTAAAAAACCTTAAAGAAGAAAATAATTCTAATGCTGATCCAATACTGGCACAACTGGATGAAAATGCACAAAACATGGTTACACAATTAGGAGACACTATCTGGGTACTTAAAAATGAGCAGCTTCCTATTACAAAACTCGCCGACAGGTTTAAAGCATGGACACAAAGGCTTATACAAAACTATCCCCAGGTAAAATATCACTATGCCGAACATATAGTTGATGATATCGAATTTACACCAGCTAAGATCCTGCATATCTTTTTGATCCTGAAAGAATGTGTAAACAATGCTTTAAAACATAGTGAATGCAGCGACCTGATCATAAATTTTTTCAGTGAAGGGAACTGGGTGATCAGCATCGAAGACAATGGAAAAGGTTTTGAAAGCAATAATATTACAAAAGGGGATGGAATGGCTAATATTAAACGCAGGGCTGCAGAATGTGGCTGGACTGTAGAATGGAAAAACCTTGAGCCATCAGGGACCCTTGTTGTTATTTCGGAGACTAATACAAAATAAGTATTGGGGGTATATCAATAATTATTCACTTTTACTAACATAAAACTCAACAAATGAAAATTGCTTTGGTAGATGATAATGCGGTGAACCGAAGTAATTTTTTGCAAAAAGTTGCCGGTTTTCCTGATGTTGAAGTAAATATTATAGCAGCAGACGGGCACGAATTTTTAGAAAAGATCAAAGGGCTGCCAATGCAGCAATTGCCCGCCGTTGTTTTTATGGATATTCAAATGCCTGGATTAAATGGTATTGATACCATCAAACTTGCCAAAGCCCAGCACGAATCCATTCACTTTATTGTGCTTACCGTATTTGAAGATGATGATACTATTTTTGAAGCAATAGAAGCCGGTGCTTCCGGTTATTTATTAAAACACGAAAGCCATCACAGCATCCGCGAAGCGATCAGGGAAGTGCTTGAATTTGGCGGAGCTCCCATGAGCCCGGCTGTTGCAAGAAAAACACTTAAACTGCTTGGACAGCGAAAAGTTTCAGAAAACCATTCTCATAATTCCATTATTGAAACATTGTTAACAGACAGGGAGCACGAAATATTACAGCATATGGTTAATGGTTACGATGCCAAACGTATTGCCGAAATAACCGGTATAAGCACACACACGGTAAGAAAGCATATAGCGAACGTGTACACCAAACTTCACGTAAACTCAAAGGCGCAGGTAATTTCAATGGCGCATAAAAACAATTGGGTGTAATTGCAATAATAATCCGGGGCATTGTACCCCGAAAGATTTCCTTGCTTCTGCTTTTCTATTCCTAATTTTAAGCATGAAAAAACTTTTCGTTATTCGCCACGCAAAAAGCGATTGGGGAAATTTTACATTACCTGATTTTGAAAGGCCCCTTAATGAAAGAGGAAAAACAGACGCCCCTGTTATGGCAAAAAGGTTGTTGTCAAAGAAAATAAAGATCGATGCATTTATAAGCAGTCCGGCTAAAAGAGCAAAAAAAACCTGCAAACTATTCTGTAAAGAATTTCATATAAACGAGGATGAAATAATTTTTATTGACAGGCTATATCTTGCTCCTTCAGAAACTTTTTTTGAAGTAATAAAAACCCTGGATGATAAATATGACGATATTGCCATTTTTGCGCACAACCCCGGTGTAACGGATTTTGCCAACAGGCTTTGCAAAAATGTACATATTGATGACATGCCTACCTGCTCAATATTTGCTGTTGAATCAGGCATTGAGAACTGGAAAGACTTTAAAGAATCTGGCAATACATTTCTTTTCTTTGATTATCCCAAAGCTGCAGTAAAATGAAATCTTTATTTCAATCGGTACATTGTTCTTTTATAGTATTTTTTCAAAATACACGGCATTGCTTTCTGGATTATGATAATAAGGAGGTATTTCATAAAAACCGTTTCGCTTATAAAGGTTTATTGCAGGGGTCATATTAGCAAGCGTATCAAGCCGGATCTTTTTATACCCTGATCTTTTTGCAAGCGACAAAGCCTGCTTTAATAAAATTGCACCTATCCCTTGTTGTTGGTATGAAGGCCTTACATACATCCGCTTCAGTTCTGCAGTATCATGATCAATTTTCCTGATAGCAATACTGCCGGTAAATTCATTCCCTTCCTTTGCTAAAATAATTCCGCCATAAGGTGGCGCATACATTTCCTTTAGTGTTTTTAATTCTTCGTCAAATCTTTGAAATCCAAGATCAATATTCAGCCATGCAGCATACTCCCTGAAAAGATCGGCAGCTTCGGCATATTCTTCATTTGTATTTACATGTATGCAATCAACCATTTTATGTTGTTTTGTTTGCAAGATAAACGCCAGCGAAAATACATATTGCAGCAATAACCTTATATAATGATAATGATTCTCCTAAAATAACAATGGCAATTGCGGCAGCAAATACAGGCTGAGAGTAAATATAGGTTCCGGCTACTGAAGCCCCGAGTATTTTGATCCCGTATACATTGAAAATATAGGCAAGAAAAGTTCCTCCGAAAACGATCGAAGCCAGCAGGCAATATGAAGAAGCGCTGTATTGTTGCCACGGAACTTCATTGAATTCTTTCCAGCAAAATGGAAGCATCAGGAAAAAACCAATGGTGAAAATCATTCTTATAACTGTGATTGGTTCATATTCTTTCATCAACGGTTTTACCAATATAAAATAGATCGTGTAAGAAATGGCATTTAAAATAATAAGCATATCACCGAACAAAACCTGTGAAGCGTTCCCTGTATTTTCCCTGGCGGTAATTAAGATAACAGCGCCTGCAATTCCAAGTGACAACCCGGCAATTTTATATCCATTCAATTTTTCTTTCAGGAGCCACGCTGCTATAAATGTTATAAGAATTGGTGTTGTTAGCATCAATAATGAGGCATGTATGGAGTAAGTGAGCGACAGCCCTTTTATGAACAACAGCTGATTAATTGCGATTCCCGTGAGCGCACATAAGAATAACCTGCCAAGGTCTTTTCTGTGAATGACTGTTTTTACAGGCTTAAAGAAATAAAGCAGCCAAAGCAAAACTGCGCTTATGCTAACCCGCAATAAATTAAGCCCAAAGGGTTTCACCAAATGATGATTAATAAGATACTTTACAGCAGTATAATTAATAGCAAAAAATATATTGGTGAGAAGTAAGGCTAGATGTGCTTTTGTTTTTTGCTGCAAGGAAATGTATATTTTATTCAGGTACAAAGATCGTAATGCATGTTATATAAAAATTACCGGTTTTTTTTTTGTTACTTAGAGGTATAAAATATTTTTATGAGATTCCTCCTTCGCCGGAATGACATAAAAAAACCGCTCCGTAAAAACGAAGCGGATTATACTTACTAAACCAACCTAACTATGTAAACTTGCAGATTTTAAACCGCCTGCACTTCTTTGATTTTCTCTCTTATTTTGTCTTCAATTTCTTTTGCCAGTTCAGGGTTATCGATCATTAATTGTTTCACTGCTTCACGGCCTTGTCCGAGTTTATCACTATTATAACTGAACCAGCTCCCGCTTTTTTGTACAATGCCCAACTCTACGCCCATATCAATGATCTCTCCCGCCTTTGATATCCCTTCTCCATAAATGATATCAAACTCTGCTGTACGGAAAGGTGGTGCCACTTTATTTTTTACAACTTTTACTTTGATATGGTTACCTACAACTTCTTCCCCATCTTTGATCTGTGCCAGGCGGCGGATATCGAGCCTTACCGATGCATAGAATTTAAGTGCATTACCACCGGTTGTGGTTTCAGGGTTGCCAAACATTACCCCGATCTTTTCACGCAGCTGGTTTATAAAAATGCAGCAGCTGTTTGTTTTGGCAATAGTTGCGGTAAGCTTTCTCAATGCCTGGCTCATAAGCCTTGCATGCAAACCCATTTTGCTGTCGCCCATCTCTCCTTCAAGTTCGCTTTTAGGAACCAGTGCTGCTACCGAGTCAATAACAACAACATCCAATGCTCCTGAAAGGATCAGCCTGTCGGCAATTTCAAGCGCCTGCTCACCATAATCTGGTTGTGATATCAATAAGTTATCTATATCTACACCTAGTTTTTGTGCGTAGTTACTGTCGAAAGCATGTTCGGCATCTATAAATGCACACATTCCCCCTTTCTTTTGTGCTTCTGCAATTACATGGATAGCCAGTGTTGTTTTACCTGATGATTCCGGGCCGTAAATTTCTATCACACGGCCTTTCGGCAAACCGCCAATGCCAAGTGCTACGTCCAATCCTATAGAACCGGTAGAGATCACTCCCTGTTCTACGGTAGCTTTTTCGTTCATCATCATTACCGATCCTTTGCCAAAATCTTTATCGATCTTGTCCATCGTTAATTTCAAGGCCTTTAATTTTTCTACGTTGCTCATTGTTTCTGTTTTTAAGTGATGTATCTGGATTTGCGTTGTAAAATTATATCCGGATACAAATCTAAGGGTTTTATTTTATCAACACTAATTTATTTAGTAATTTTTTAATAAATTTTTTAGTTTTTTCAAGGGGCTTGCCGGTAATAAACAAACAGCCCATCCTTTTTACCGGGATGGGCTGTGCTCAAGCATGAGAAAAAATTTGATAGTTTCCTGTTGTTGGTATTCGGTTAATGGAGGTACGGGAAACGGGCCTAATTTTTTATAGAGGTTACTCTTCTACAAAGAGAATCATGTTTTTTCAACTTAACAATACCACAAAGTGGTAGTATTGGGTATTAAAAAGGCTATTAGTTGACAACTAATAGCCTTTTTAATACCATTTGGCCTCTTTACAGGTTATCATATTCATATAAAGGATCGATATGATCTCCGGCATCCATTTCACAAACCGGTTTAATGATCCCGTCTTTCAGGCCATATACCCATCCGTGAAGCTGGGGGCGTTGCTCTTTTTTCCAGGCTGATTGAACAATGGATGTTTTGGCAAGATTAAATATCTGCTCCCTCACATTCAGTTCTGTAAGCTTGTCTACCCTTTCTTCTTCTGTAGGAAGCGAATCAACCTCTTCGCGGTGAAGCCTGTATATATCTTTTATGTTTTTCAGCCAGTGATTGATGATGCCGAAATGATGCTGTGTCATGGCAGCTTTTATTCCACCACATCCATAATGGCCACATACAATGATATGCTTTACCTTCAAAACCTCAACGGCATATTGCAATACGCTCAATAAATTTATATCAGCGTTTACCACAAGATTGGCAATGTTGCGGTGTACAAAAATTTCTCCCGGTTCGGTGCCGGTGATCTTATCTGCAGGAACACGGCTGTCGCTGCAACCGATCCATAAAAATTCCGGGGCCTGTTGTGAAGCCAGGCGTTTAAAGAATTCAGGATCTGTTTCCAGTTGCTCT
>Ga0209023_10001553_pt1 | contig 30448 bp, 31 predicted proteins | sample LakOneMetagenome_FD_187468 | JGI IMG/M metagenome (GOLD analysis project Ga0209023, IMG submission 187468) | Freshwater and sediment microbial communities from Lake Erie, Canada (SPAdes) (version 2) | ecosystem: Environmental > Aquatic > Freshwater > Lentic | place: Lake Erie, Canada...
TGCCAAAAGAAACCAACAGTATAGAGATATTTCTATGTGCATTAGCCTTTACAGAAAATCATAAAATCAAATTCAGCTACAGGATTGAGGGCATCAATAAAGAATTTGTAAAGGCCGGACCCAATAACAGCATCGTATTGAATGCGCTGGATTATGGCACTTATAAGGTTACCATAAGATGCAATAAACCCGACGGCACCTACCTGGAAAATGTGATAACCCTCTCACTTTTTATTGAACCCAGGTGGTATCAAACCTGGTGGTTTAAACTGGCTGTATTATTACTGCTGTGCGGAATTGCCTACGCTTTTTACCGCTACAGGATAGGACAGATAAAAAAACAGCATGAAATAAGGAAAAATATCGCAGCCGATTTGCATGATGACCTGGGCAGTACGCTCAACAGTGTAAAAATATTTACCAACCTTGCTTTAAGTGGTGTAAAAAAAGAAGAAAGCCTGTTACAGGCGAAGCATAATTTGACGGAGGCCACGATGAGCCTGCGGGATATGATTTGGGTGCTGGATGATGCATTGGATACTGCCGGGCAACTGGCAGCACGGATACAACAGTATACATTGCCCGTTGCATCGGCCAGTAATATAAATGCAGCGATAAAAATTAATCCTGATTATACCAGTTGCAAACTCAGCAAAGAAGAAAAAAGGAACCTTTTCTTAATATGCAAGGAAGCCATTAATAACAGTATTAAATATTCCGGGGCGTCCGAGATCAACATCACAATAACCGGCAGTGGCAAAAAAATACAAATAACGATTGCCGATAACGGCAAAGGTTTTAATGCTGATGAGGTGGAAAAAGGGTACGGTCTTAAAAATATACAATACCGTGCTGCCCAGATAAAATATACTGCCGTTGTTATTGCTGCACCTGGTGAAGGGACACAAATATCAATACATCCCCTGTTGTAATGGCAATCCCCACTGATAAAACTAAGTCCCTGGCATAATCCGAAATATTATATTTTACTTTCAGGTGCGTTGATGGTGACCTGCCATATGCAATTTAAAATGCACGTCTTCCGTGTATTCACCATCTTATTTCCCGTTTTAATACCCTTGCCCATGCATTACCGTTAGTACAAATTTGTATTGTAAATCAGGGTACACAAAAGAGGTATTGTACAGTGCGGGCCTGTCATCTATTTTTAATTTGTAAAGCATGGATAAATCAGTAACGCCTTTAACCAGGCGGGAAGAAGAGGTGCTGGAAGCGCTGGCAAAGGGTTGGCTGTATAAAGAAATTGCAGCGGCACTTTTTATTTCCCTTGATACGGTTAAAAAGCACTGTAAAAATATTTACCAGAAACTAAAGGTCCGTAACCGAACAGAAGCCACTAATTATTTCAATACCCGTAAAGCTGCATAAGTACCGGCGGTCTTGTGCCCACCATTTTATTAAATAAAAACCTATCAGCATGAAAAGAATTTTTCTTATGGCAACGGCATGCCTGTGTGTGTACATTGCTTTTTCACAACCTACTACAGGCCTTGTGTCTTACTGGCCGCTTAACGGCAATTTTACTAATGCAGGCCCCAATGCCATTAACGGGACCAATAGTGGAGCCACCACCACCACCAATGCCGCGGGTACAGCTAACAGTGCAATAAATTTCAGTAATCCAGGTGCTTATAATGTAGTGAACCAGTTTGCCACCCATCCAGTTAATGCCAATGTGAACTTTGGTACGGCACAGGATTTTAGTGTTGACTTTAAAGTATACATTACAGCTCCTGTTGTACATCCAGGCGGGTTTTATGATAATAACCTGAACTACGGGGGTTATGGTGTTTGGTTTTGGAACGCCAACGGCTTTTTGCAGGTACAGTTCAATTTTAAAAATGGGAGTGTGGGTACCACTAATGGCGCCCTCACCACCAATACCTGGTACCATATCTGTTGTGTAAGAGCTACTGGCACGATCAAAATTTATATAAATGGAGTGCTGAATGCGTCAGGGGCCGAAGGCCCAACAACTCCGGCTTATGCATTCCCTGCCCGCTTTGGCACAATGTTCAGTAATACTTTAACTCCTGCAGAATATAATGGCCATAACGGTATTATTGATGAGCTGCGGATCTATAACAGGGCATTAACAGCTGCTGAAATTTCATTATTAGGTTCCCTGCCGGTAAAACTTACCCAGTTTACAGCAGCTAAACAAAATGATAATGTACTGTTGCAGTGGAAAACTGCCTATGAACAAAACAGCAGCCATTTTAATGTGCAGCGCAGTTTGGATGGTGTAAATTTTACAGACATTGGTTCGGTAAATGCATCCGGGAATACGTCATTGGAAACAACATACCAGTTTATAGATAACACGGCAAAAACAGCATCCATGGGCAAAACCATATTATACAGGCTGAAGGAAGTGGACAAAGATGGCCGGAATGAAATAAGCAGTGTGGTAACCATAAAATTCAGTGATAATACCGGTGATTTAACCATAATGCAAAATCCGGTAACGGAGGAACTAAGGCTGCAGTTGAATGTAAAGTCAAAACAGGCAGTAAACCTGGTGGTTACTGACGCTGTGGGAAAACAGGTGCTGGCAAAAAATATACTGCTGAATCCAGGGCAAACGGCTACAGTATTGCCTGTGAGTACATTGGCAAATGGTGTATACTATATAACAGCTTCCGGGGAAGACATTAAAGAAACAAAGTATTTTATAAAACAATAAATCTTTCTTTTCTCATGCCTGAACAAACGGCCCCGTCCTAAAAAAACGGGGCCTTGTTTAACCTGGCTGGTCAGCCTTTCCACTTTTTATCAACCGCCTTAAAAAATAACTCATTTTAATAGTTGTATTAAAAATAAAAATATAATCTTTGCATAGAAAATAAAGTTAATACAGCTTTATCTATCGCGGAAAAAGCCATTAAGCCCCATGAATAATTTGAAAATACTTTTTTTAGTCCTTGCCGCATTAATGGTGATGTGCTTTGAAGGCATTAAAAAACTTTTAGGTTTTAAAAAGTAAAACACATCCTGCCGGTACAAAAGACTCCTCCTCTAAAAAAACTTATCCTCTGTTTCTTTTTTTCTTTGCAATGGTTTTACGGTTCAAATAGCACTAATCACTGCTTTCAAGCCATAGTAACAAGGCCAGGAAGACGGGGAAGAAAATTTTAGTCAAAATTTTTACTGATAATCAATTAATTATAAAGGAGTAATTAAAAATACTTCCCATTTTCTTTGGAAAGTCAGGGTATATCATCCTACCTTCGCCGTCCCAAAAAATACAGTTGGGTAAACCCTGAGGGATAGCTTAAGGTTTAATTTAAATCACAGCGCTGCGGATAAAACCAGCAGGGCAAAAAACAAAAAAATGAGTAAACTGCATTTCACCACCAAACATGCTAACGAGGCTACCGTTACTCACAACTGGTACGTTGTGGATGGTACTAATCAAACCGTAGGCCGCATGTGTTCAAAGATTGCCGCTGTATTAAGGGGCAAGAACAAGGCCTATTACACCCCACACGTTGACTGTGGCGATTTTATCATCGTAACTAACTGCGAAAAGATAAAATTTACCGGTAACAAAATGGATGAAAAAATTTACGATCACTTTACCGGTTACCCCGGTGGCCGTAAAGAAGAACTGGCTAAGGATTTATTGAAGCGCCGCCCTGAAGTGTTAATTGAAAGAGCTGTAAAGGGTATGCTCCCTAAAAACCGCCTGGGACGTAAACTGATTAAAAAATTATTTGTATATGCAGGTGACACCCACCCACATGGTGCACAACAGCCTAAAGAATTAAAATTCTAATTTAAAACTAATTACCAGTACTTAATACTATAAAATGGAAAAGCAAAAAAATGCAGTAGGCCGCAGAAAAGAAGCTGTAACCCGTGTGTTCCTCAGCAGGGGCGATGGTAAGATTACAGTTAACGGCAAAGATTATAAAACATATTTTCCACTGGTGTATTTACAAAACCAGCTGGAAGCACCATTTAAAACCATTGAAGCCACAGATAAATTTGATGTGGTGATTAATGCTGCCGGTGGTGGTGTTAAAGGCCAGGCTGAAGCCGCCAAACTGGGTATTTCCCGTGCACTTTTAGAAATCAGTGCCGACTACCGCCCTGCTTTAAAAGCTGCCGGTTTATTAAAGCGTGACCCACGTGCTGTGGAGCGTAAAAAACCAGGCCGTAAAAAAGCAAGAAGAAGCTACCAGTTCAGCAAACGTTAATACTGGCTGTTGGTTAATGGTTCATAGTTCATGGCAAGTTGCCCTGCTATTAACCATCAACTATTAACCATTAACAATAATTAAATAACAACATTAATAAGATACAATGGAAAATAACACTTCCTTACAACAGCAACTTTTAGAAGCAGGCGTTCATTTTGGCCACTTAAAAAAGAAATGGAATCCCAAAATGCTGCCTTACATTTTTGCTGAGAAAAAAGGCATTCACATTATCGACCTTAACAAAACTGTAGAAGGCTTGCAGGAATCTGCAGCAGCTTTAAAAGCTATTGCACGCAGTGGTAAAAAAGTAATGTTTGTAGCTACTAAAAAGCAGGCTAAGGAAATTGTAAGCGAATGTGCTAAAAAGGTAAATATGCCTTATGTTACCGAGCGCTGGCTGGGTGGTATGCTTACCAACTTTAACACCGTTCGCAAAAGCGTTAAAAAAATGCAGAGCATTGAAAAAATGCTTGCCGATGGCAGTGCAGAAAGCCTTACCAAAAAAGAACGTTTAACCTTATCCCGCGATAAAGACAAGCTGGAAAAAGTATTGGGTGGTATTGCACAAATAAGCCGTATACCCGCTGCTTTATTTTTAGTGGATATCGGGCATGAACACATTGCTATGGCCGAAGCCAAAAAATTAGGCATCAGCACTTTTGGTATGGTAGATACCAATTGCGATCCTAATAAAGTTGACTTTGCCATTCCTGCCAATGATGATGCCACAAAATCCATCGCTATCGTGGTTAATTATTTAACCGCAGCTATAGCCGAAGGATTACAGGAGCGCCAGGCAGATAAAGATCATGAAGAAGAACACAGCGATAACGAAGAATCTGCAGAAGCAAAAGCAGCACGCTTTGAGCAGAAAGTAGATGGCGGAGATGACAGGAACAAACGCGGTGGCGGCAGGGGCCCGGGCGGTCCGGGTGGACAACCCAAGCGCAGGGTGGCAGGCCCTGGCCAGGGTGGCAGAAGGCCGGCAGGTAAATAAGTAATGTCAACTTCTGTTAAGTACATGATTTTTTAAAGGGTCGTGCTGACAGGGATTCCCGCAATACTTAATTTTTTAATTTTTAATTTTTAATTGACATGAGTGTTACAATAACAGCAGCAGATATAAATAAATTACGTCAAACAACAGGAGCCGGTATGTTAGACTGCCGTAAAGCATTAACAGAAAGCAATGGTGATTTCGAAGCCGCTATCGACTGGCTTCGTAAACAGGGACAAAAAGTTGCAGCAAAACGCAGCGACCGTGAAGCTAAAGAAGGTGTGGTAATTGCGCAAACAACTGCCGACGGAAAAAGTGGTATTGTTTTGTGTGTAAGTGCGGAAACAGATTTTGTAAGCCGCAATCCTGAGTTTGTTGCCTTTGTACAAAGCATTGCAGATGCTGCAATTGCCAATAATGTTAAAACAGCCGAAGAATTAAACGACGTAACCATTAACGGTGCAAAAGTTTCGGATTTAATCAATGATAAGCTGGCCGCAATTGGCGAAAAAATTGCCGTTTCAAAATTTGAAAGAGTGGATGCTCCTTTTGTGGCTTCCTATATCCATGGTGCCAACCGCATGGGTGTTTTAGTGGCCATGACCAAAGAAGCCGCTGATGCCGGTAAAGATGTGGCCATGCAGATAGCCGCTATGAACCCGCTGGCAGTTGATGAAACTTCTATCGCACCTGAAACTATTGCAAGAGAGAAGGAAATTGCCATTGAACAAATTAAGGCAGAAGGCAAACCGGCGGAAATGGCTGAAAAAATCGCTATGGGTAAAGTAAATAAATTCTTAAAAGAAAATACTTTGCTGGCCCAGGCTTTTGTAAAAGATAACAGCAAATCTGTAGCCGATTATTTAAAATCTGTAGATGCAGATTTAAAGGTTACTGCTTTCAAACGCGTGGCCTTAGGATAAGAAATAACAAAAGCATTATTGATAAAAGGGCGATACTGGAAAGTATCGCCCTTTTTATGTGCAATAAAAAAAATTTGGAAGTTAAATTCCTTTAATCGTATATTTGCGATATAAGATTAAAATATGTGTCATACTACCCACATCCGTTTTTTTTCAAAAATTAAGTAACTCTCAACTATGGCCATTCATAAAAAAGAAGCATTTACCCAAAAAGAACAGGACCTGGCGGCATTTACCAAAGCCTTAGCTCACCCTGCCCGTATTGCCATTTTAAAAATACTGGCGCAGCATAACGAATGCATCTGTGGGGAAATAGTGGAAGTGCTGCCACTGGCACAAAGTACCGTAAGCCAGCATTTAAAGGAACTGAAAAATGCAGGATTGATCAATGGTACAGTTGATGGCCCGCGCAGCTGTTATTGTATCAACTGGAAAGCCTTTGAGAAATTTATGGACGAATTCAGTTTCCTTTTTAATAAGCTTAAAGTACAGAACGAAAAAGCCTGTTGTTAAAACTATTTTTAATTATAAAAAATACAGCCATGAACAATGATGTAAAAATTAAAGAACTTGTAAAAGAAAAGTATGCCGCCATCGCGGAACAAAGCCAAACCCAAAATGCCAGCTCCTGTTGCGGTGCCACTTCCTCCTGCTGCGGGGATGAGGTATATAGTATAATGGCAGATGATTACTCCCGGCTTGAAGGGTATAACCCAGATGCTGACCTGGGACTGGGTTGCGGTTTACCTACAGAATTTGCAAAAATAAAAGAAGGAGATACTGTTATTGACCTGGGCAGCGGTGCCGGTAATGATGCTTTTATCGCCCGCCGGTTTACCGGCGAAAAAGGTAAGGTGATTGGTGTTGATTTTACCGAAGCCATGATTAAAAAAGCCCGTGCCAATGCAGAAAAGCTGGGACTCAATAATGTGGAATTCAGGTTAGGTGATATTGATGACATGCCCGTTACCAGTAACTATGCCAATGTTATTGTCAGTAACTGTGTGCTTAACCTGGTGCCTAATAAACATAAAGTCATCAGCGAAATATACCGGGTACTGAAACCAGGGGGGCACTTTTCTATTTCAGATATTGTACTGGAAGGGGAACTGCCGGCTAAATGGAAAGAGGTTGCCGAACTCTATGCCGGCTGTGTTTCAGGAGCCATTCAAAAACAGGTGTACCTGGAAATTATTGAGCAGGCAGGTTTTAAAAACATCAGCCTGCAAAAAGATAAGGCCATCATTATCCCGGACGATATTTTAGCCAATTACCTGAGTGCAGAAGAAATACAAACCTATAAAAATGGTAAAACAAAAATTACCAGTATTACTGTATATGCTGAAAAGCCTGCCAAAGATGAAAGGAATTGCTGCGAACCCGGAAGCGGCTGCTGCTGAACTACAATTTCATAATGGGTAATTATAAAAATTACGATAAAAGAAATAACCAGCTCACTCAGCCTGCAGGTAGCGGTGAGCAATGAACAACGCCTGCAGGCCCTGGCATTACTGCAACAGCACCATTTGCCGGTTGCTGATATTGATGAAGATAAAATTCTTTATTTACTGCTCGATGGCAATAAGACGGTGGGTACCGTTGGATTAGAGATATTTGAGGACTGTGCCCTGCTGCGCAGTGTGAGTGTGATAAAAGAAGCACAGGGAAAGGGGTATGGTAAATTTATGAATAAAGAGATTGAAAAACATGTACAGGAAAGCGGCATTACCTGTTTGTACCTGCTTACTGCAACCGCAAAGGATTTTTTTGACAGGCAGGGTTACTGTGTCATCAACAGGGATGAAGCCCCCGGAGTTATCAAGCAAACAGCTGAGTTTTCTTCACTATGCCCTGCCTCAGCCGTGGTAATGAAAAAGAAAATATAAAACAATGCTGATAAAAGCCGCCGAAATTGATTTTGATTTTTTTTATAACCTGTACATGCACCCTGATGTAAACCCGTATTTGCTGTATGAGTTAATGGAGAAGGAATTGTTCAGGCCCATTTATCATGATTTGTTAGAACAGCAGGTGCTGTATAAATTTAATGACGGGGTAGCAGATGCCGGTATGTGTAAACTGGTCCTGCACCGCTACCGTGATGGCCATAAAATGTATGTGGGCGGGCTCGCCATTCACCCGGCTTATGCCGGTAAAGGTTATGGAAAGTGGATGATGCAGGATATTATCAATTTTGCAAAAACACATAACCGAAGCAGGGTTGACCTTTCTGTTTCCACAGAAAATGCAAGGGCCATTGCCCTGTATAAAAAATGCGGCTTTGAAATTGAAGGCAGGTTAAAAAACTATTCTTACCTGGCCGCCGAAAACCGCTTTGTTGATGAATACATGATGTGTTATTTACAAAACAACAATATGGAAAAAAAGAAGCTCCTTTTTGTATGTGTAGAAAACAGCAACCGCTCTCAAATGAGCCAGGCTTTTGCAAAAATTCATGGCGGCGATGGTGTGGAAGCCTATAGTGCCGGCAGCAAACCCAGTGGTATAGTAAACCCCAAAGCTGTGGCAGCTATGAAAGAACTGGGGTATGACTTAAGTACACACGACAGTAAAAGTCTTGATGAAGTAAAAGCCTATGCCCCTTTTGATGCTGTGATCACGATGGGGTGTGGCGATGCCTGCCCCTGGATGCCTGCCAAACAATTTATCGACTGGCAGATTCCCGACCCCAAACATATGGAACCAGGGGAGTTTAATGAAGTACGGGATTATATCGAAAATAAAGTGAAAGATTTAATTAAGGATTTGAAATAAAAAGTGCCCCGGAAATTTCGGGGCGCTTTTTATAAAGTAAAAAAAATATTTTTAATCCCTGCTGCTCAGTTTACTCAGCAAACGCAAAATTTCAAGGTATAACCAAACAATGGTTACCAATAAACCATAAGCGCCATACCATTCCATATATTTTGGTGCACCCAGTTCAGCCCCCTTTTCAATCATGTCAAAATCTAAAATTAAATTAAGTGCAGCCAGTGCCACCACAAATACCGAGAAGCCAATGCCCAGGGCCGAATTTTGAAATACAAATGAAGGTGGCGAGGTATGAAAGCCTAAATACATGATCCAGCAAACGAGGTAAAACAAGGCAATGCCCAATGTGGCAGTCATTACAATAGCTTTAAATTTTTGAGTGGCCCTGATGATATTAAACTTATATAACAGGTACATGGCGCCAACAACAGAAAAGGTTAAAGCAACAGCCTGGAATACAATTCCTGAATACCCTCCGGAATAAAAACCATCAACAGTACTGCTGACCCGGTATTCATAATATGCAGAAACAGCACCTAAAAATAACCCTTCCAGTAAAGCATACAACGGCGCTAAATAAGGGCTCCATTCTTTTTTAAATGCCAGTATAATGGCAACAGCCAGCCCTCCAAAAACACCGGTAAGTACCAATGGCCATGCGTTGCCGCCGCTGGTGGCTTCCCTCCATGAGTAAAAGGCAGTACCCATTGTCATTAAAAATAAAAACCCAAATTTCTGGAGTGTGCCTTTAACAGTCATCGCATTTTCATGCGTAATCACATCATCCAGCACCGTATCCCTGAACCGCTTTTCTGACAATGCAGGATTGCCTGATTTAAATAAAGCCATAATTTAAAATTTAGGAATTAAAAATAAGTAATTCGGGGGAAATGCCATAATGGTGAGTTGTGAGTTGTGAATTGTGAGTAAGAGGGCACCAGGAACAAAAGCTACAATACTCACCATTCACTTCCTTAATTCTTCATCCCCGGGTATTTACTCACCATCTCAAAATTAAATTCATCCCTTGCCTTTAATTTAATGATGAAGCGGTGCAGTTCGGCAGAGTCGGCCACATCTTCATATACCTGGTCGTGTGCCAGTAATACCAGGTGATTGGGGGTTTTGGTTTTATTGTTGGTGAACAGGCTGTCTATCTGTGCTATCAGTTCATCACTGGTGTTTTTCAGGGTAAGGCTGTCGGTAAAATGCCACTCCAGGTCCCAACCCACTTCGGTAAAACCATTTTTTTGCAATGAATCGGCAGTAGCCGTTGCTTTTTTAATATCTGTACTGGTAATACCCGGTGTGCGCCAGATATTTCTGCCGGGTGTGCGGATAATACCTGCAGTTAAATGCAGGCTGTCGGCACAGCGCATAAAATCCTTAACAGCACTGTCGGGCACGGCATAAAATTTTGCGAACTTATTATGAAAGGCATGGGTAAAACTGTGGTTGGCAATTTCAACATAACTGTTGGCCACCAGGCTGTCGAATGTGGCGGTTTGTTCCCTGCTGCCGTACACATGTTCACCTATTATAAATAAAGTAACCGGCACTTTCTCCTCGGTAACAATATGCATCATTTTTTTAGTGCCTTTGTTGGGGCCGTCATCAAAAGTGAGGTAGATGGTTTTCTTCTTTTTTGCGGGAAGCTGGGGAGCTGGTATTGCTTTTCCTGTGGAATCGGGTACTGCAAATGAAATGGCTGTTATCGATACCGTTGATTCGGTTTTATAATAAGTACAGGCAGTAAAAGCAACGGTAATAAAACTGGTTCTTAAAATTTGAGAAACGACCTGTTCCGTTTCGGAGGAGTCGGGGTCCATAATGGTTTTGATTATTAAATTGTTTAGTGAAGATATCAGCGTGGCATCACGGTTTCCAAATCCGGCCTGTTAAATATTCATTAATGCTGTATCCTCAAACCAAAACTTCCTCACCCCAAACACCCCTGTTAATCCTGCCATATTTGTATATTTGCCGTATGGAACAGTTGGTAAACCAGATAGCAGCATTAAAGGAAGAGATTACCGCATTTAATGGCGGTGACGCAGAAACTTTCCGTATTAAATACCTTGGCACTAAGGGGCTGGTAAAGGCATTGATGGGGGAGATGAAAAACGTGGCGGCAGAAAATAAAAAAGAAGCGGGGCAGCTGCTGAATGAATTTAAATTATTTACTGAAGCGAAGTATGAAGCGCTGCAACAACTAACCACCAACCTCCAACAACAAACTACAAACGACACTGATCTTTCCCTTCCTGGCGACGTGCTCCCGCTCGGCAGCCGCCATCCCATCAGCCTGGTGCGTAATAAAATAGTTGCTATTTTTCAGCGTCTGGGTTTTGCAGTGGCAGAAGGACCGGAGATTGAAGATGATTTTCATAATTTTTCCGCACTCAACCTTCCCGAAAACCATCCGGCACGTGACATGCAGGATACTTTTTATATTTCGCAAAACCCCGACTGGTTACTGCGTACCCATACCTCAAGTGTGCAGGTAAGGGAAATGGAAAAAGGAAAATTGCCCATACGGATCATTTGCCCGGGCAGGGTGTACCGTAATGAAACCATCAGCGCAAGGGCGCATTGTTTCTTCCACCAGGTGGAGGGATTATATATCGCTGAAAGTGTTTCCTTTGCCGACTTAAAACAAACCCTTTACTTTTTTGTGCAGGAAATGTTTGGCAAGGATGTAAAAGTACGTTTCCGCCCCAGCTACTTCCCGTTTACAGAACCCAGTGCAGAGATGGACATCAGTTGTTTAATATGCGGTGGTAAGGGTTGTAATGTTTGCAAACAAACCGGTTGGGTGGAAATTTTAGGTTGCGGTATGGTGCATCCCAATGTTTTAGACAACTGCGGAATTGACAGTAATAAATACACCGGCTTTGCATTTGGCATGGGTATAGAAAGAATAACCATGCTTAAATACCAGATAAAAGATTTGCGGTTATTCAGCGAGAATGATTTGAGGTTTTTAAAGCAGTTTACGGGTGCAGTGTGAACCCCAAACTCCTGAAGTAGCTTTAAAGCATAATAATTTAATGTGTTTTATTTTCTCAAACTTTATGGTGTATAGCATAAGTTGTAAACCTTCAAATCAAGTTCTCCTTTAGGGGACAGGGGTATGGCTCAATCAATAAACACCATCTGCGTTATCGGCGCCGGCACCATGGGAAGCGGCATTGCACAAACCTGCGCACAAAACGGTTTTTATACCCTGTTGTTTGATATCAATACCGGGGTACTGGATAAAGCAAATGCAGCCATTCAAAAAAACCTGCAGTACCTGTTGGATAAACAGAAAATTTCTCCGGCCGAAAAAGAAACCATCTTTAACCGTATTCAATTTATAAACGATACCAACGACTGTCTTGCCGACGTGGTTATTGAAGCCATCGTAGAAAAATTGGAAGCTAAAGTGGCCATCTTTAACCAGCTGGCGGAAATCAATCATGGCGAAGTGATTTTTGCCAGCAATACTTCTTCACTTTCCATAAGCGATATACAAAAACATGTACTGCACCCGCAACGGGTAGTGGGTATGCATTTTTTTAATCCTGCCCCGTTAATGAAACTGGTGGAAGTGGTAAAGGGCAATCAAACTGCTGATGAAGTGGCTGCCGTAATCATGGACCTGTGCAGGCAACTGAATAAAGTACCCGTATTGTGTAAGGATGCGCCCGGCTTTATAGTAAACCGTGTGGCCCGGCACTATTATTTAGAAGCAATGAAAATAGTGGAACAGGGACTGGCTACAATAGAAAATGTAGATGCCGTTATGGAAGCATCGGGTTTTAAAATGGGTCCCTTTAAACTGATGGATCTGATTGGTATGGATGTAAACCTTGCGGTATCCCAAAGTGTATATGAAGCATTTCATAAAGAAGCACGTTTTGCCCCATCACCATTACAAATAGAAAAAGTGGCAAAAGGTGAGCTGGGCAAAAAAACAGGGAAAGGTTTTTATCAATACTGAGTGGTTAAAGCATACACCGCAAAAGATGCCAGCCAGTGTTCTCCTTCATAATTACCACTGGCCACCTGCGGTAATGCTGCTTCCAAATGTTCGTTAGCCAGTTGTAAAAGATGTTTGTTGCGGGTTGCTGCTGCAATACCTTTCAGGCACCATGCCCTGCTTAAATTCAAACCATCTAAATGAACAAGTTTGCCGTCGGTGCGGTCATTTACTTTCCCGGGTTCAATTTTTAAATTATTATCAAACAGCTGCGGCATAAATTTTTTTAACCAGGCTGTGAACTGTTGCCCGGGTAAAATTTTGCGCATCAGGTTGGCTTCTTCAAGACAGGGACTTAAAAAATCGCTGCCGCCCGGTTCCCAGCTAAAAGGGCAGTTTTTATCTGCATAATAAAAACGCATGGCTGCCCGGGTAATGGCTTTGGATAATGCAGTATCATTTTGGGCTGTTGCATAATCATACATCAGGCTTAAACCAAAGGCAAGGTTAGCATGCTCGCCCACCCTTACAGGATAAACAACCTTGCTTAAATAATCAATGGTAAGTTTTGACAGCAGGCTGCTCAGGGGTTGCAATGCTGCTGCCCATTGTACAGCGCCGGTATCTTTCCAGCCCGATAATTCGTTTTGCAGTTGCAGCAACCAGGCCCAGCCATAAGTGCGTTCAAAACCTTTATTGTCTTTATTTTTAAAAATTTGCAGCTCCTGCTGTATATTTTCCCTTGTAAAATGAGTATTGAACAGTGCTCTTATCTGTGCTGCCTGTGGTAAGCCGGGAAATAATTTCAACAGCCGTACCAGCATCCAGTGGCCATGTACACTGCTGTGCCAGTCGAAGCAGCCAAAAAATGCAGGATGATAATTCCTGGGTGCAGTAACCAAACCGGAATCAGTAAAAGTAATACCTGTTTTGTAAGGCCATTCTTTTTCTGCACATTTAAGCGGCAGGCTTGCAAAATGTGATGCCCCTGTTACTGTTAATGCAATTTGCCCGTTTGTGGTTTTATACTGGGGCTCCTGGGCCTTTGCATTGATAACTGCCGCAGCAGATAAAATCACCAATAAAAATTTTTTAACGGGCATCTTGTTTATTTTTGATGGATAAAAATAATATTTATTCTTCCAACCGCCTGTACTATATCATCTCTTAATGAAACTGCTTTACTGGTAAGCTTTGGAAATATTATTGATGAGGGGCTTAACAAAAAAGTGATCAGCCTGTGCCAGGCTGTTTGTGAAAATCCATTCCCGGGTTTTACAGAGGCGGTGCCTGCTTATGCATCACTGGCCATTTTTTATGATGTTGTCACGGTCCGGCAAAATAACCCAAGGTTTGCCACAGCGTTTGAGTCAGTAAAAAATTATATACAAGAGTTGATTGATACAGGGTTTACAGCAACTGTTACAACCTCCGGAAAAATTATTATTCCTGTTTTATACAACGGCGAAGATTTACAATCAATGGCCGCTGCAAAAAATATTACTGTTGATGAGTTGATTACAATACACACAGCGCAGGAATACCAGGTATATATGATCGGGTTTTTACCTGGCTTTGCCTATATGGGCAGTGTGGACGGGCGCATTGCCATGCCACGCAGGCAGGTGCCCCGTACACTTGTGCCGGCAGGCAGTGTAGGCATTGCAGGAAGGCAAACCGGGATTTATCCTTTATCATCTCCGGGCGGATGGCAGCTGGTTGGACAAACGCCAGTAAAGATTTTTGATGCGGCAAAACCCAGTCCCTGTTTATTAAGTGCAGGTGACACTGTCAGGTTTATCAGCATCAGTAAAAAAGAATTTGATCAGTGTAATGAGTATTAGAATTATAAAACCCGGCCTGCAGGCCACTATCCAGGATGGCGGAAGAAACCACTACCGGTATATGGGTGTTGGTACAGGCGGTGCCATGGATAATTTTGCTTTTGACGTGGCTGGTTTTTTAGTGGGTAATGAAGAAGAAATGCCCGTATTGGAAATAAATTTTCCGGCACCGGAAATTTTATTTGAAGCAGGTGCGCTTATAAGTATTACCGGTGCGGACCTTTCTCCTTTTGCCGGTAATATGCCCATACCCTTATGGCAACCGGTTTTATTAGCAGCAAATACATTACTGCGGTTTACACAGCCCCTTGCAGGCGCAAGGGCATATATTGCTGTGCACAGGGGATGGCATGCCGATAAATGGCTGAACAGTTACAGCACACATTTAAAATTACAGGCCGGAGGCTTTAAAGGGAGGGCATTGCAAAAAGACGATGTTATTGAATTTGAAAATTTACCTTTTGTTGTTGAGCAAACACAGGTATTACCATGGCATGCACCCGGATCAGCCATTGAAAAAATATACGGTTCAGAAAAAATTATTTGTTGCATACCGGGTATGGAATGGAACTGGCTGGATACACAGGTTCAACATATCTTTTCTCAACAGCAGTTTACATTAAGCAGCCAGAGCGACAGGATGGGATACCGCTTTGCCGGTACGCCTTTGCAGCAGGCTGACAAAAAAGAATTAATTTCATCTGCAACAGATGCAGGAACAGTGCAGTTGCTGCCTGATGGCAATATTATTGTGCTGATGGCAGACTGCCAGACGACAGGTGGCTACCCAAGGATTGCATCCGTAATTAAAGCTGACCTGCCCAGGCTGGCACAATTACAACCGGGTGAAAAAATTTATTTCAGGATGTTGACGCTGCCTGAAGCAGAAGCGCACTGGTTGCAGTACCAAAAGCTTAAACAGGAAATTAAAACCACCAGCCTTGAAAGGATTAAAAAATATTTCCGGCAATGATTGATATCAATTGCGATATGGGAGAAGGAATGGGTAATGAAGCCATGTTGATGCCATACATTTCATCAGCAAATATTGCCTGTGGCGGCCATGCTGGTGATGAAGAAACCATGAATGGGGTGGTGGCTCTTTGTTTACAGCATGGTGTGGATATCGGCGCTCATCCATCATTTGCTGACAGGGAAAATTTTGGCAGGACTGAAATGCAGCTGCCCCAGGCAGCAATTTTTTCATTGATAACAGCACAGCTTGAACTGCTGGCGGCCATTGTAAAAAAACAGGGAGGCAGGCTGCACCATGTAAAACCACATGGAGCTTTATATAATATGGCTGCAAAAGATGCATCGTTGGCAAAGGCAGTTGCACAGGCAGTAAAAATGTTCGATCCTTCACTTGTTTATTATGGCTTATCAGGCTCAGTAATGATTAAAGCGGCAGCAGCAGAAGGGTTAGAGGCATGGAATGAAGTATTTGCCGACAGAACTTACCAGGAAGATGGCAGCCTTACACCACGTACTCAATCCAATGCCTTAATTACAGATATTGATACCGCAGCCGGCCAGGCCAAAAAAATTGCCGCAGAAGGTAAAGTGATAACGGTAAGCGGGAGAGTAATTACTGTAAAGGCAGATACCATTTGTATTCATGGCGACGGCAAACATGCAGTTGCATTTGCACAAGCATTACATCAAACCCTACGATGACAGCAAAAAAAATTACAACCGGTGCATTAACGGGGGCTGTTTTTTTAATGGCTACATCTGCTATTGGCCCTGGGTTTATTACACAAACCACCAAATTCACCGCAGAACTTAAGGCAAGTTTTGGTTTTGTTATCCTTGTTTCTGTATTGATGGATATTGGGGTTCAGTTAAACATATGGCGTATTATAAGTGTAAGCAGGTTATATGCCCAGGATATTGCCGGTAAAGTGTTGCCGGGCAGCGGTTATGTTTTATCTGTGTTAATTATATTGGGTGGTATTGCATTTAATATTGGTAATATTGCCGGTGCGGGGCTGGGCTTAAATGTATTAACCGGCTGCAGCGTTCAAACCGGGGCCGTTACCAGTTGTATAATTGCCGTATTGCTTTTTGTATTTAAAGAAGCCGGTAAGGCGATGGATAATTTTGCGAAACTGCTGGGTGTGGTAATGATTGCCCTTACTGTTTATGTGGCCTACCAGTCGCACCCGCCAATGGGAGAAGCCGCAGTAAAAACTTTTTTCCCCGATGCCATTAACGAAACCATTATCCTCACTATAGTAGGCGGCACTGTTGGGGGATATATAAGTTTTGCAGGAGCACACCGACTGCTGGAAGCAGGTATTGGCGGCGAAGAAAATATCAAACAGGTTTCTGCCAGTGCCGTTTCAGCCATTTTACTGGCAACAATAATGCGGGTTGTATTATTTATAGCAGCACTGGGTATTGTGTGGCAGGGGATCAGTTTAAGTGCCGCAAACCCGGCTGCCACGGTTTTTGAAACTGCTGCCGGTACCGCAGGCAAAAAAATATTCGGGCTGGTATTGTGGAGTGCAGCCATCACATCGGTTGTGGGTTCGGCATTTACTTCCGTAACATTTGCCAAAACATTGCATAATACTGTTGCCCGTTACTTCAGGCACATTATTGTTTGCTTTATTTTATTTTCAACAGTAATTTTTTTAATAGTGGGGCAGCCTGTGAAAATATTGTTACTGGCAGGTGCCGTTAACGGATTGATATTACCCTTTGCCTTGAGTATTATTTTGCTGGCCGCCTACAAAAAAAATATCACCGGCCATTACAGGCATCCCTACTGGATGGCTGTGGCAGGCTGGATTGTTGTAACTGCCATGGCTTATATGGGAATAAAAGCAATTACAGCAATAACGGGCTGAGGCCGGAGTAAAATTTTATCTTTATAAAAATTTAAGCATGATTTTAGTTACCGGCGGGGCGGGATTATTAGGTAAAGAACTGATAACGCAATTGCTTGCACAGGGAAAAAAGGTAAGGGCAATATATAATAAAACGCCGTTGGCACATTTTAGTTCACCTGGCCTGGAACAGTTTCATTGTAATATTTTAGATGTTGTGAGGCTGGAAGAAGCCATGAAAGGTATTGAGCAGGTGTATCATGCTGCAGCCATAGTTACTTTCAACCCATTGAAAAAGCAGGAAATGTTTAAAATAAACATTGAGGGTACCGCCAATGTTGTTAATGCAGCACTGGAAGCCGGGGTAAAAAAAATGGTGCATGTAAGTTCTGTTGCTGCATTGGGAAGGATAAGGGAAAATGAAATGGTGAATGAATCCATGAACTGGACAGAAGAAACCAGTAACAGTGCTTACGGGCAAAGTAAATACCTGGCAGAAATGGAAGTGTGGCGTGGTATTGCAGAAGGCCTGGAAGCCGTAATGGTAAATCCAAGTATTATTTTGGGCGCCGGTAACTGGAACGAAGGAAGTACAAAAATTTTTCAGTCAGTATATAACGGCTTTCCCTGGTACACTGATGGGGTGACAGGTTTTGTGGATGTTAAAGATCTCGCCAGGGCCATGATACAGTTGATGGAAAGTACTATCAGCGGGGAACGTTTTGTGATCAGTGCACAAAACACCGGTTATAAAGAACTGCTGGACATGATTGCACATGCTTTTGGTAAAAAAGCACCCTATAAAAAAGTGACTCCCTTTTTGTCAAAAATGGTGTGGCGTATGGAAGCCATTAAAAGCCGCTTTACAAAAAAGGAGCCGCTGGTTACAAAAGAAACTTCCAGAACAGCAATGGCAAAAGTATATTTTGATAACAGTAAGCTGCTGCGTTTTTTACCGGGGTTTACTTACCGTCCGCTGCAAGAAACGATAACCACCACCTGTGCTGCATTACAGCAAAAAAAATAAGCCCTATTTACCCATTACTTTTTCCCAGATCTCGGGAATGCGTTTTATCCAGACCAGCTCTTTCATTTTTTCCTTTGCATCTTCAATAGGGCTGCCAAAATACACTTTACCGCCTTCTGTGTTTTTGCCTACCCCGCTTTGCGCATAAATTACTGCATTGGCACCTATGGTTAATGTTTTACTTACACCCACCTGTCCCCAGAGTGTAACACCATCTTCAATATTTACTGCTCCCGCAATACCCACCTGTGCGGCAATCAGGCAGTTCTTTCCTATAACCGTATCGTGCCCGATATGAATCATATTGTCCATCTTGGTCCCTTTCCCAATAATGGTATCGTGGCTTACACCACGGTCAATGGTACAGCCTGCACCAATTTCCACTCCATCTTCAATAATCACCCTGCCACAACTGGGCATTTTTTTATACCATACGGCACGGTCTTTTTTAGTATTATAATAAAACGCATCACTGCCAATTACGGTGCCGCTTTGTATAATAACATTATCTGCAATGATGCAGTGATCGAGTATGGATACATTAGGATAAATAGTGCAGTTTTTTCCAACAGTAACATGATGGCCGATAAATACACCCGGGTATATAAAACTTCCTTCGCCGATTACCGCTGTATCACTTATTGATTTTACCGCCGGTTCAAATGGCCGGAAATGGTTCACTATTTTACAATAAGCTTCAAAAGGATTATCAACAATAAGCAAAGCCTTCCCTTCAGGTATGACCGCCTCTTTATTGATAATGATAAAACTTGCAGCGCTGTTAATGCATTTATCATAGTATTTCGGATGGTCTACAAAAACCAAATCGCCGGATTCCACTTTATGTATTTCGTTGATGCCGGTGGCGCTGGCATTGGTGTTGCCCAGTAAACGGGCATTGATAAATTCTGCAATCCATGTAACAGCAACAGGAGTGGGAAACTGCATGATGATAATTTTTAAGCAAAGGTATAAGCTTTGTTTAAAACTACGGTTTATGACCAGGATCAGTAAATCCGGCCTTTTGGGCTGTCTGAAAACGGCGTTTGCAAAAATATTTTCAGGGCAAAAAAAATCAAAAAACCGGTGCTGAAAAACTACAGTTAAAAATTACTGCAGTTAAAATAAGTACAGTCTGATACTGCATAGAAAAAAAATGCATCCCCTGAAACATCAGTAAAATCAATACTTTCAGCGGTCTGTAATATTTTGTACAACTGATTTTAAAAAAAATAAGGATGAATAATTCATCGCCGGAACGCTTTAACCAGTGTTTAAAACAGGCGCTATTATCCACAGCGATAAAAAAAATGTTGATAAAATTTATTGAAAATAATTTTATGTTAGTAAAAATTCTTTATAATATTGTGAAGGGAATTTGGTTCCCGGTACTTACTAACCCATCTATATAACAAAGCCTGACAATAAAAAGTCGGGCTTTATTATTTTTAGTAACTGCAAATTTTAATGGAATGGATAATTTTAAAACACTCAAAGAAGATTTTATTATCAGTACCGACAAGGTAAAACTGGATATTACTGTCATTCATAATTACCTGAGTAAAGAAAGTTACTGGGCTAAAAATATCCCATTGCATGTGGTTGCAAAATCAATTGAGGGATCTATTTGTTTTGGCATTTATAAAAAACAAAATGAAAAAATACAAACGGGCTTTGCAAGGGTAATAACCGACAAGGCCACTTTTGGTTACCTTGCTGATGTTTTTATTTTGCCGGAGTACCGCGGACACGGCTTAAGCAAATGGCTCATCCACGAAATAATGAATCACCCCGAACTGCAGGATTTCCGGAGATGGTTGCTGGCAACAAAAGATGCCCATGGCTTATATACCCGGTTTGGGTTTAAGCAGATTGATAACCCCGAAAGGTTTATGCGCTTCAGCACATTTGACCAATACCCGGAAATATAATTGCCGTATTACGGTACCATTCCTTCTGTCAGCATCAACTTATATTCTTATCTTGCAGTAAACAAAATATCACATGCTTAAATCAATGACGGGTTTTGGAAAAGCGGAGCAAACTGTAAATGATAAAACATTCCTGGTTGAGGTGAAGGCACTGAACGGAAAACAGCTGGAAATGCAGTTAAAACTGCCTGCACTGTTGCGGCCTTATGAATTTGAAATACGGACTCTTTTACAGGAACACCTGGTTAGGGGTACAGTTGACTGCTTTATTAATATTAAGCAAAATGGTGCCAGTAAGCCGGTAAACATTAATACCGACTTAATAAAAGCATACTATAAACAAATAGACGAGCTGGCAACAGAATTGAAAATTGACACCAATTCTGTATTAAGCGCTTTGCTGCGCCTGCCGGAAGTGGTAACGCCCGCTACGGATGTGCTTGATGAAAATAATTTTGTTGAGTTTAAAAAAGTATTGGTGCAGGCCTTGAATGAACTGAATCATCACCGGGCAGAGGAAGGTGCCATACTTCAGAAAGACCTCCTGCAGCGGATTGCCAATATTAAAGAACAGGAAGAAGCCATCTTAGTGCTGGAACCCAACCGCAAAAAAAGAATAGTGGAAGAGATTAACCAGTTGCTGGAAAAAAACGTGGGCAAAGAAAATATCGATAATAACCGCATGGAGCAGGAACTTATCTATTATATGGAAAAAATTGATATTCATGAAGAGCAGATACGCCTGCGCCAGCACTGTGAGTATTTTAATTCCATCCTGGAAGAAGCAGATGAAAGCAAAGGGAAAAAATTATCTTTTATTTTGCAGGAAATTGGCAGGGAAATAAATACCACGGGCAGTAAGGCCTATGATGCAGCTATACAAAAATGTGTGGTAAAGATGAAAGATGAACTGGAGAAGGCGAAAGAACAGGTATTAAATGTATTGTAAACAGTAAAAGATAAACACCCGCTGTGATGCGCTTGTATAAAAAGAATAAAGTACTGGTTGGTTTATTGTCGGTTGTTTTATTCGTGGCATCCTGTACGCAAACCAACGTTTTTGAAAATAACACCACAATACCGCAACAGGAGTGGAAAAGCAGTTTTGCTGTTACCGGCAGCTTTACGGTAACCGATACCACATCGTCATACAATACTTATATCATACTGCGCCATACCGATGCCTATAAATACAATAATATCTGGCTTAATGTGGGTATACAGCCGCCAGGCGATTCCATGCGGTATAATAAAATGGCTGTTGAACTGGGAACAGATGCCAACGGCTGGATGGGAACGGGTATGAGTGATATTTGGGAATTGCGGCAATTGGTATACCTGCCACTTAAAAAAACCGGTACATATAAATACAGCATCAGCCAGATCATGAGAGATGACCCCTTACCGGCAGTAATGAGTGCCGGCTTAAGGGTGGAAAAAAGGTAAAAGAGAAAACTTTAACAAAAGCTAAATCACAAAATCCTTCCCTGCTCGTTTTAACAAAACAATTCTGTATTTTGCATATATGAAAATGAGGATTCTTACCATTTTATTCAGTGTGGTGCTTGCAAATATTACGTTTGCGCAGCGCTATGATTATGTACAGCAGGGCGAGTTTGGCTTTACTGCAGGGGCAGCACATTATTTTGGCGACCTGAATACAAGGGCGGCCATTAACCGTCCCAAACCTGCTGTTGGTGCTTTTTTCCGCAAGCAGTTCGGAAACTATGTGGGGTTGCGTATCGGGGCACATTTTGCACAACTGGGTTACAGCGATGTATACAGTAAAAATGAATATCAAAAAACAAGAAACCTCAGCTTTAATTCAAATATCTGGGAAGTAGCCCTGCAGGGAGATTTTAATTTCTTTAAGTTTGTTCCGGGAGACCCTGATTATCTTTTTACGCCTTATGTAACTATCGGGGCAGGTGTGTTTACTTACGACCCATATGCTTACCTGGGCGGTAAAAAAGAATTTTTACGGCCATTAGGTACCGAAGGGCAGGCCATTGGCTACCAGGGAAGACGTCAATACAACACCATGGCATTTTGTTTTCCACTTGGTGCCGGTGTAAAGTATAATATCACTGAAAAAATGAATTTATCCTTCGAGATATCACAACGTTTCACTACTACAGATTACCTGGATGATGTGAGTACCACTTATATTGGTGCCAACCGTTTTGGATTATTACCTAACGGAGATCCTACCACAGCACGTTTATTGCAGGACCGTTCTTATGAGCTGGATGCCAATAATATATTAGGCGTGGAAGGAAGGCAAAGAGGCTGGAGTAAGCAGAAAGACCAGTATATTTTTGCTGAAATTGGCATTTCTTTTAATATAAGCAGTTACAGGTGCCCCGGTGCTAATTAATTTTTACTTTTTTTAGATAATGCCCTCAAATAATGAGGGTATTATTTTTGTTCTACCATAAAGTTTTATATCTTTATGCTCCCTCCAAATAAATAAATGATGGCATAAACATCATTTCAAGTTTTCCTTACCAAAGAGTAACACAACCACAAATCCTCTTATTTCTGTGATGAGACCATAGTTTTTTCATCCGCACAATTGCTAAACTATGGCGTTCATTCGCAACTGCATTATTACTGCAGTTACTGTTTTTTGTATTGGCTTCAGTACAAAAGCACAAACTGTATATTATCCTGCCCTGTCTTCACAATTACTGAAGGCTACTGCTGAGGATATGGCCCTGTTGTTACAAAAAGCAATACCGGGCAGCCGTTTTACCACACAAGCCTATACCAATTTACCGGCAACAGGTATTATTTTCTCTTATGATAATACTATTACTGATAACCAGGCCTGCAGGGTTGAGGGTAATGGTGCCGGAACGGTTAGGTTCACTGCAGCAGAGGATAATGGTTTACACTTCGGCATATATCAATACTTATACCAGTGTGGTTTCCGTTTTTATCAACCGGGTACCATTTGGGAAATTATTCCATCACTTACTACGCCTTATAAAAAAATTGATACCGTTTATACCTGCAGCTTTAAATACAAAACATGGTATGTAAGCGGTGGTCATAACCGCTGGGCCATGGATAATTCCACTGCCTATAACTGGGATATGTATTTTGGTGAAAATGGCCATAGCTGGGCATTATACCAGCGGCGTAATGGTATGCTGGGCAGTTCTGGTTTCAGGGGGCACAGGGCAGATGTTATGTCGGGCACTTACTTAAGTACTATACAAAATAATCCCTGTTATGTGGCTAATTATAATGGCTCCAGGCAAGCTACCACACAATCTGTACCGGATATTTTTAACCCTGCAGCAACAGCATTGTGGGCAACGACAATAGAAGAAAAATATACACAGTATAAAAACACCATTTTAGGCAACAGCGCCGTATATGTAAACCAGAACAGGAATTTCAGTTATTACAATAATAATATTGGTATTGAAGTGCCCGATGGCGCCAAATGGGGCAACTCAAAAGAAAATGAAGTTTGTACCGCAGTTGATTATCCCAAAGAAAGCGATCAGCAATTTACACTGGCTAATATAACAGCTGCAAAAATATTGTCTAAATACCCTGATAAACATTTTCAGCTCTATGCTTATTCAGGCCATGCTGATGTACCTTCTGCAGGTATTACCATCAATAAAAATATCGACATTCAACTCATTCCGGGAGTATACCAGATGGAAAGCAGTACCAATGGACTAAGAAACCGCTGGTACAACCGTTCTTCAAATGTTTCGGAGTACCAATACCTGAACCTTTCCAACTGGAGTGGTGAGACGCCTTCATTTAGCTGGACTGATTTAAAAAATACACTTCAAATTGCAAAAGATAAAAAAAGCCAGGGAGTGGTATGGGAAGCATCCCCGTCAAAATTTGCAAGCCTGCCTTATTTACTGGCGGCCAATGCCAATTTAAAAGACGGCACCCCGGTTGATAAAACAGTGGAGGAATTCTGTAATAATATGTTTGCAGATGCTTCCGGTACGGTGTATACCATGATACAGATGTGGGGTGATGAGAAATCAGCGCCGGATAAATATAAAATGCAGCTGTACATTCAACTGATGCGGACAGCTGTGCAGCAAACACAAAATGCCCCCGAAGTAGTAAAAGAAAGATTGCGTGAATTAAAGGCATACCTGCATTATATGGTACTGTATTTTGACCTTTCTAATAATGACCAGGTAAAAACAGCAAAAGCGGATAAAGACGCTGCCATTTGTATCTATCTTGCTAAAACGAACAAAATGCAGCTGGTTAACAGTTATTACCTGATTAATACTATTGCCGCCCGCTATGGCAGCACCAGTGATTTTTATGCAAAGTATAATGCGGTAAGCGGTACTGCTTATTTAAACGGCAGCCTGCCTTTAATTACAGCAGCTGAAATTGACAATGATTTTAATGATGATGTGAACCGTTACAGCAGTACAGTTGAGCAATTTAAATTTGAAGAAGCTGCAGCCATACAAGAACAATTTAATGCAGGTAAACTGGCACCACTGGGTAAGATAAATACGCAGTTAAGCTATACCAACGGGGCTAATTATTATAATAAAACCAGCTTCAGTATCATTGCACCTGCAGCGGGTAAATTCACTATTGAGTATACACCCCGGTTTGACATGTCGGGGAAAGGCTATATTAATTTTTTAGTGGAAAATACCGGAAAGGCACTGGACGTGGTAAAAGATTTCAGCATTGACAATACTTCCGGTGCCGGTACTTTTACCGTTAACCTGCCAGCTGCAGGGAAGTACCTGCTGACAGTGGTTTCAAAATATAAATCAGCAGTTGATTTAACCATCAATGCCAACGGCAATTATTTTTATAAAAAAGGTGCTTTCTTAGGCAGCAAAACAGAAAGTTATAAAAAAGATGCCGCCAGCCTTCCCGGGTATTTTTATGTGCCACAGGGTATCAGTAAAGTTTATGTTTCAGTAAATAACAGTTTCTCTGGTGGAAAATATGCATCAGCAGAAACTATCACTAACAGTTTTTTATTAAAAGACAATAATGGCAATGCAGTACAGCTGCATTTGGCCGGTGCAAAAGATTCTTCACTTTTTTATTTTGATGTACCTGCTGCAGGAGCAGGCAGTTTCTGGCAGGCTACCACCACTGCACAATATAACCTCCAGTTTGTAAATATCAGCAACATACTCTGGTATGCTCAGCGTAATGCATACAGCAAACCACAGGCTGCGGAACCTGCTGCAGCTGCCGGCAATATTGTGGTACCGGTTATGTACCCTAATCCATCCAACGGTATTTTTAACTGCATGCAAAATGGTACGGCTGCCACTGCAGATGAAATTGTGGTATACAATACCCAGGGCACAAAAGTGGGCAGTTTTAAAAATGCAAGGCAGTTCAATATTACCAATGCGGCATCGGGTTTATATGTTTATCAAATGACGATAAACGGTGCGGTGTATAAAGGAAAGATTGTAAAACAGTAGGCTGACTGTAATTCCGGATAAAGAACAAAAAAAATCAGGAGCTTGCTCCTGATTTTTTCTAAACAGTTATGCCACCAGTTCCTCCTTCTCCACTTTACTGTATTCTTCAGCAAGTTTACGCTGCACTTCAAAAGTTACCGGTTCGTAGTCCAGGAAACTCATCCTGAATTTTGCACGTCCATGTGTAAATGAACGAAGATTGCTGCTGTAATCATGCATTTCTGCCAATGGCACCCGGGCAATCACTTTGGTAAAATGACCTTCGGTATCCATGCCCTCCATTACCGCCCTGCGGGTCTGTAAATCGCTGATGACAGCGCCGGTTACTGATTCCGGGCAAAGCACTTCCAAATGATAAATAGGCTCCAGGATGCGTGGATCTGCGTGCTGAAAAGCCATCCTGAAGGCCTGGAGTCCGGCAATTTTAAAAGAAATATCATTACTGTCAACCGGGTGCATTTTTCCATCGTATACCGAAACGCGTATATCACGTACATAGGAGCCGGTTAGCGGGCCTTCCTGCATTTTCTCCATCACGCCTTTTAAAATGGAGGGTAAAAAGCGCTGGTCAATTGCGCCACCCACAATACAATTATAATACACTAATTTTCCTCCCCATGGCAGGTCGTGCGTCTCACGGGCCCTTACATTCAGGTCGGCGGGGTCAGGCATTCCCTCAAACCAGGGCTCAATGCGTAAATGTACTTCTCCAAACTGCCCGCTGCCACCGCTTTGTTTTTTGTGGCGGTACATACTGTCTGCACTTTGGCGAATGGTTTCCCTGTAGGCAATTTTTGGGCGTGAAAATTTCACTTCAATTTTCTGCAGGTGCTCAATCTTCCATTTAATGACTGCTAAATGCATATCTCCCTGGCAGTGAATTAATGTTTGTTTCAGTTCAGGGGATACTTCCACCTGCAATGTGGCATCTTCATTTTTTATTTCATGTAATGCTGCTGCCAGTTTTTCCTCTTCTCCTTTTTGCGTGGTCTCTATCGCCATAGTAAGATTTGCTGCCGGGAATTCAATAGGAAGTAATTCAATATTTTTTCCTTTTTCGTGAAGGGTATTGTTTACATGGGTGTTTTTTAATTTCAGCGTGGCGCCAATATCACCTGCCGTTAACTCATTTACAGGAATTCTTTTATTGCCCTCCAGTACAAACAACTGGTTCATTTTTTCAGACACGCCGGTATTTTCATTTACCAGTTCCATCCCGGTTTTAATAGTGCCGCTATACACTTTAAAACAGGAAAGTTCGCCCACATGCGGTTCAGAAATGGTTTTGTAAACAAATACACATGCTGCACCGCTGGCATCACAGGAAAGGGTTTCGCCGGATTTGGTTTTTTGCGGCGGCATTTCATTGGCACTGGGGCAAACATTGTCAATAAATCCCATAATGCGGCCGCTGCCCATATCATTTTGTGCACTTACACAAAATACCGGGAAGATATCGTGGTTAATAAGCGATTTTTTTAAGCCCATTTTCATTTCATCTTCATCCAGTTCGCCCTTATCCAGGTAATGATCCATTAAGGTTTCGTCATTTACTGCAACAGCTTCCACCAACTGGCGGTGCAGCTCTTCTGCTTTTTCTTTTTCGCTGTCGGGTATGGATAATTTTTCAGGTTTACCCCCGGTGTCAGCAAATTTATACATCGTCATTTTCAGTACATCAATAATGCAGTTAAATGCTTTGCCTGTATGGAGGGGATATTGCACCACGGTAATTTTATTTCCAAAATGTGCTTTAGCCTGGCTTACAGTTTTATCAAAATCAGCCGTATCATCATCAAGCTTGTTTACGGCAAAAAGCATGGGTGTTTTAAACTGGTCGGTATATTCCCAAATAATATCGGTGCCCACTTCCACACCGTTTACAGCATTTAAAAGCATCACACCGGTATCTGCAACCCGAAGGGCGCTGATTACTTCGCCCACAAAATCATCATAACCGGGCGTATCAATAATATTTATTTTATAACCCTGCCATTTGCTGTGCATGAGTTTGGAAAAAATGGTATTGCCTCTTTCTTTTTCAAGGTCGTGGTAATCACCTGTAGTGTTTTTTTCTGTAACACTGCCGCGGCGGTTAATAAGACCTGCTTCGTAAAGCATGCATTCCGCCAATGTGGTCTTGCCACAGCCTGCATGGCCAAGCAAGACGATATTTTTAACGTGAGAAGTATCAAAGTCTGGCATAACGAATCGTTTTAAGAAATGAATAATCTGCCTGCAAAAAAATGCAGGTAATATAATTGGTGCTGCAGGTGGCAGCAATAAATAACCGGTTTAATTCAGTGGTTCAGGACCTGGATAAAAAGGTTTTAAAATCGTCTTTGAGTTCCTGCAGGGTATGATCAAGGTTTTTGTATTCGTTGTAAAGTTCCTCGTGTTTGTTTATGGTGTCATCGGATGCCACACCGCCTGCATTGGCTGCGGCTTCAAGATGCAGTTTGCGTTCGTGCAGTTTAATGGACTGCTTCAGGTCGTGAATATTAATTTGCTGAATGTAAAATTGATTTTGAAAATGTTCTACTTCGGTAAGGGTTTCTTTGTTGCGCTGGTTAACGGCCATAAGCTGGAGTTGTTGGCTTAGCTGACCCATCTCGTTTTTATATGAACGCAGCTGCTCCCTCCAGGAGGCGCATTCATTAACATGCTGTGCAGAATCTAAAACTACCATGGTAAAGTAATTTAAATGTGATTAAATAGAATGACATCAAAGAGCCTACTAAATTTAAGAACTGTTTTCCATAATTCCTATATGAGTTTTTTAAACCGGGGCCCTTATTTTTATTACCTGTTTTTGTTTGTTGTATTAAAGATCGCGGCACTGCCGGCTTATAAATATGATGTGTGTTTTGAAGTTTACTGATGTTTATCAGTAAAAAAAAGCTGTTCCCATACCCGTTTTGCCGGGAAATAGTGCCGGTAAACCTGCCGGCCCAAACTTTGCCTTAAAACGCGTATTCCCGCTAAATTTTACTACTTTTGCCCGCCAAAGTCAGGCCCGGTGCCTGACTAATAGTTTAAGCACTTTATGAGCCTTAAGGATAAAATAAACCTGCATCAGTTACCCAAGCATATCGCCATCATTATGGATGGTAATGGGCGGTGGGCTAAAGAGAAGGGGGAAGACCGTCTTTTTGGTCATTTAAACGGGGTGGAAAGTGTAAGGAATATTGTGGAGGGTGCAGCAGAACTGGGTATACAATACCTTACGCTTTACGCTTTTAGTACCGAAAACTGGGACAGGCCCGCGTATGAGGTAACCGGGTTAATGGAGTTATTGATTGATACGATCCGCAAAGAAGTACCCACGCTGAATAAAAACAATATCAGGCTGCATGTTATAGGAGATACCTCCATGTTGCCGCCAATGGCACAGCAGGAACTGGGTGAAGCTATTGCAGAAACAGGAGCCAATACAGGTTTAAACCTCATTATGGCATTAAGTTACAGCAGCCGGTGGGAAATAAATAATGCCGTCAGGAAAATTGCAGCAGCCGTAAAAGAAAACAGGCTTCAGCCGCAAGATATTACTCAGGAAACCATACAGCAGTATTTATGTACCAGCCAGTTTCCTGATCCTGAGCTGATGATACGGACAAGTGGGGAATACCGCATCAGTAACTTTTTACTATACCAGCTGGCCTATGCCGAACTGTATTTTACCAATACCCTCTGGCCCGATTTCCGTAAAGAAAACCTGTATGAGGCGATACTGGACTACCAGGGCAGGGAAAGGCGCTTTGGAAAAACCAGCGAACAGGTGAAGGTTGAGATTAAAAATTAATATTTTCATACAGAATCACCAGCCTAAGATTAACAAATAGTTTTAATTAATGAGCTTAATTTGCCGCCGATAAAATACCAATTGATGCACCTGATTTACAAACGGATTTTTCTTATTGCCACCATTATCTGCTTCAGTGAGTTTGCTGTGGCCCAGAATGAACCTCCCGTATCTGTTGACCCTGCCCTGCAGGAAATCTTCACTTCAAAATTCCCCAAAGAATATACTATTGCGGGGATTACCGTGGGCGGTACCAGGGCTTTTGATGAAAACCTGATCATTTCCATTTCCGGGCTGGCAATTGGTGATAAGGTGCAGATACCCGGAACGGACGTATTTGCCAAAGCCATAGCCAAATTATGGAAACAAAGCCTGATCTCTAAAATTGATATTTATTTTACCAAGCTGGAAGGCCGTAACCTGTACGTACACTTTGAAATAACGGAAAGGCCACGCCTGGGTGCATTTAAATTTGAAGGGGTAAAGAAGGGAGAGCGGGACGACCTGGAAGGTAAAGTACCACTGGTTAAGGAAAGGGTGGTTACCGAAAATATGAAGCTGAGCGCCATTGAAGCCATACGTAAATTTTATTATGATAAAGGATACCGCAATGCCACAATAACACTTAAAGAAGAAATGATGCCCAATCTTAATAATGCGGTGTCA
>Ga0209023_10001554_pt1 | contig 30446 bp, 25 predicted proteins | sample LakOneMetagenome_FD_187468 | JGI IMG/M metagenome (GOLD analysis project Ga0209023, IMG submission 187468) | Freshwater and sediment microbial communities from Lake Erie, Canada (SPAdes) (version 2) | ecosystem: Environmental > Aquatic > Freshwater > Lentic | place: Lake Erie, Canada...
CCTGATTGTTGGTATTTTTCTTTCTCAGCGTACCAATAACCCACGTTTGATGCTCGTACCTGCGTTGCTATGGTTAGTTCTTGATACACACATCATGTTGTTTCAATGCCTATTACAATATTTAGGCAATCAAGATCTTTTACCTTATGTACTTTATGATGTCATTCCTTTGCTGTTTTTTGCCTTATTTATTTGGCAAAGCCTTGCAGTGGTTTGGGTGATTTCTAGAGAGCTACACTGGCCGTGGTGGGAACGTGCTTTGATTATGTTTGCGACAGTCGCAACATTATTCACCTGGCAAGTTTCGATTAAAGAGCAACCGATTTGGAAAGTTGAAGAAGTTCCACCGAGTTTGAGTGAAAAGGCATTTTATGGACAAGGGCTTTTACTGAATAAAGCCTTAGAACAAGTTCAATTTGGTGAATTTGCCCAAACCCATTGGTATTTTTTAGGCGTTGCAGGCGTCAGTTATCAAGATGTTTTTAAATTTGAAATTGACCGTATTAAAGAACAATTTGATACCCGTTTTGGTACTTTTGGGCGTTCGATTGAATTAGTCAATAATGCTGCCAGTATTAATGAAACACCGATTGCATCGAAAACCAGTATGGATCTTGCTTTACGTCGTATTGGACAACAGATGAATCGTGAGAGTGATGTATTATTTTTATATATGACTTCACACGGCTTACCAAATCAGTTTGAGATGGAAAATGAGCCGATTGATTTAGATGATGTCGATCCTAAATGGCTCAGAGAAAGCCTTGATAAATCTGGAATTCGTTGGAAAGTCATTGTGATTTCTGCATGTTATTCAGGCAGCTTTATTCCAGCGCTACAATCGCCAGATACGTTGATTATTACTGCATCTGCTGCAGATCGAGCTTCTTTTGGCTGTTCCAATGAAGCGGATTATACCTATTTTGGACGTGCATTCTTTGATCAAGCCATGCGAGAGCAAAGTACATTGAAAGCTGCGTTTAATGAAGCCAGTGAAACAGTTGCTAAATGGGAAAATGCACAGGGTTTTGAACCATCAGAACCACAATGGGTGATTGGTAAAAATATAGAAATGATGTTGCCACAATTGGAACAGCATTTATTCCCGCAACAAGGGAGCACCAATACCGCACAGGCTCAAAGTGCAAAATCAGATACGCAACAGAAGCAACTTTTAACCGCAACACCTTAAATGGTGTGTTGTTCGCATTGAATATCAAAGCATAGGGAATTGAAAATGGAACTACTCAGTAAAAATATCTGTTTTGATGGTGAACAAAGAGTCTATCAAATTCAATCTGAGGCTTTAAAAGGAACAACTAAGTTTGCTGCTTTTATTCCACCACAAGCTTTAGAAGGACAAAAATGTCCAGCTATATATTATTTGGCGGGTTTAACCTGTACTGAAGAAACGTTTATTATTAAAGCACATGCTCAACGTTTGGCTGCACAATTAGGCTTAATTCTGATTGCACCTGATACATCTCCAAGAGGTGAAAATGTTGCACAAGGCGATTCATGGGATTTAGGGCAAGGTGCAGGTTTTTATTTAAATGCCACACAAGCACCATGGGCTGAGCATTTTCAGATGGAAAGCTATATTGTCGATGAGCTATATCCTTTACTTATTCAAGAGTTACCTATACAGGCTGAGGCTGTTGGGGTTTTTGGTCATAGTATGGGCGGTCATGGCGCATTAACTTTAGCTTGGAAACATCCTGAGAAATTCAAATCTGTTTCTGCATTTGCTCCGATTTGTGCGCCGTGTGAATGTCCGTGGGGTGAAAAGGCCTTTTCAAATTATTTAGGTAATGACCGTTCTGAATGGGCAAAGCATGATGCAACGCAATTACTTTTAGCCAAAGGACAATTATTTGATGAAGTCTTGATTGATCAAGGTGTTAATGATCAATTTTATAGTCAATTAAATCCTGAAAAATATCAGCAGACTTGTAATCAAGTCGGGCAGAAACTCACCCTAAGATTTCAAGAAGGCTATGATCATGGTTATTATTTCATTCAAAGTTTTATGGATGATCATTTGCAATTTCATGCTTTGCAGCTACAAAAATAACAGATACTAAAATATTAGACTTCTTACTGAATTTCTTTTTAATGAGGTTTGATGGTCAAAAAGCATTTAAAAATCAGAGTTTATCTCTGATTTGTTTTTGATCAGTGTAAGAGGTCTATAAATCAAAAAAATATAGACAATTGATCAACTATTTCATTATGACTTTAAAAAATATACACTGACTAAGAAAGCTTTTTTGAATTAAAAATCAAATAATATTTGGCAATAAGAGAAGAATGATGCAGAACCCAACAACGTCAGATTTTCCTGAAAGTTCAACTTTAAACTTAGATCAAACACCACCAACAGTTGAAACACCAACCGAACAACAATATCCAAGAGTTCGTCGTTTTAAATTTCATGGTAATGCGATGGAATATTTCGGTATTTGGATCGTGAATATTCTACTGACAATCGTGACGTTAAGCTTGTATGCGCCGTGGGCAAAAGTCCGTCGCTTACGTTATTTTTATGGTAATACTGAATTTTTTAGAAGACGCTTTGATTTTACAGGCATACCAACAAAGATCTTGATTGGTCGTTTGATTGCATTAGGTATTTATGCTGCATTTAGTGTTTCATCGCAGTATTCAATGACAGCCACAGTGGTTGGTTTCGTTTTGCTTTATATGGCAGTACCTTGGTTAATTCGTGCAACAATGCGTTTTACGGCAAGAAATAGTAAGTTTGGGAACAGTCGTTTTTATTTTGGTGGAACAACCAAGGAATCTTATAAAGTCTTTTTCCTGAGTATTGCAGTTTATATTTTTTCTTTGGGTGTTTTTTCTCCTGTAGCGATTTGGTTATATAAAAAATATTATATTAATCATTTATATGCTGGACAATTAGAATTTAAATTACATGCGGATTGGTCTGCATATATGAGCGCAGTTTATGTGCCAATTTTTATGTCTTTTGGTGTAATGATCGCATTTGGAATCGTCTATTTTAGTATCGTTGGTGCGATTGCAGGCTTTTCACCTGAGATGGTGATGGTGGGTGTATTTGCGATTTATGCGATTGCTGGGCTATTTATCTACCCATTAAGTGCTGCGCGTATTTTCATTACTACGTGGAATAACACTACAGTTGGACACAGTCAATTTAAAACAGATTGTAATCAATGGAGATATGCTTGGATTATTGCATCAAACTGGATTGTGAAAATTTTTACAATAGGATTGATGTCTGCTTGGGCTGCGATTCGTCTTCACAAATATCAAGTTGAGTCGATGAGTTTAATTTTACATGATGATCCTGATCAAATGATCAATCTTGCTCAACAAGAGCAAAGCGCACTTGCAGAAGAGATCAGCGACATCTTTGATATCGATATTTCTTTATAACATTATGAATGTATAACACTATGAAACAGTCATGTGAATTGGATGGTCTATGTCACAAGCGATTGACGTAATTTTCTATGATGGCGTGGTGTCTAAACCGCAACATGCCCAAGTTTCTGCATTATCACCATTAGAAGTCTTGATTCGCTATGGTGAGCAGTTGCAACATCAACGGCGTTATTTATATGACGATATGGTGTTGATTGGTGCTTTGGGACAATTGCATCCAGTCATTGAGTTAAATGACGATGCTCGAATCGAATTTCAGGGGCCATTACCTGAATGGTTTAATTATGGCACTAAAAATGTTCAGCATTCGGTTTGGAAATTGGAACGTTCTCCCAGTTTGATCATTTTTAGTTTGGTTTTTGTGGTTGCTTTTGGTTTTGCATTAATCAAATGGGGTATACCCGCGGCTTCTCATTATGTTGCATTTAAATTACCTGCAAATACTTTGAATAAAATTGGTGATCAAGTTGAAGAGTATGTGCTTGATAATATGACTAAACCAAGCCATCTTGCAAAAGGTCAAAAAGACCAGATCAAGGCACAGTATTTATCCACGATTGCTGAAGGTCATCCTGCTAAATTGATTTTCCGAGAGGGGGATCATTTAGGTGCAAATGCTGTCGCACTTCCAAATAATACCATTATTATTACCGATGAGTTGATTGAATTAGCGCATAGTGATCAAGAGATTTTGGGTGTTTTGGCACATGAACAAGGGCATTTAGTTGAAAGACATAGTTTGCAACAAGGTCTTTCTAGCTTGGGAATGAGTGTGCTGTATATCGCAATCACAGGGGAAAGTTCAGATTTATTGTCGTCTTTGCCAGCTGCAATGGTCGGTGCAAATTATTCACGTAAATTTGAAAAACAAGCGGATTTATATGCTTTAAATTTGATGGATCGGAAGCATATCGAAGTTTCACATTTTGCTAACTTTTTACAGCGCTTAAATGATGAAGTGACAGCTGAAGAAAAGGCAGATGATGCTAGGAAAAAGTCTGATCAAGATAAAAAATCAGATCAAACGGGATCGCAAAAGGAACAGACTGAACAACATGTTTCTTTCGATGTTTTGGATGCTTTATCTTCACATCCTGCGACTGAGGAACGTATTCAAATGGTTCGTGATTTTGAGAAACAGCAACAATCAAGACTGTTACAACAGAAACAGCAATAACAGCACGATTCAACAATAGAATATTTTAGATGATTTGTTTGCTCCGTACTTTAAAAAAGGTGGAGCTGTGCTTTTTAAGAAGTAAGTTTATAAAGTAAGTACAATTTTAAAATCATCAAGATCGGTAAAACTGTTGGTTTTCGAAACAATTCAGCGTTTTAACTTTGTTATACTATACAAAATCCAAATTCTCGCTAGGTTGATTCATGTCCAAGCCATATCTCATTGCACCTTCAATTCTTTCTGCTGACTTTGCTCGTTTAGGTGAAGAAGTTGAAAATGTATTGGCAGCAGGCGCAGATGTTGTTCATTTTGATGTCATGGATAATCACTATGTTCCAAATTTAACTTTTGGCGCAGGTGTATGTAAAGCATTGAAAAAATATGGAATTAAAGCACCGATTGATGTACATCTGATGGTTTCACCTGTGGATCGTATGATTGGTGATTTCTTGGAGGCAGGTGCAGACATTATCACTTTCCATCCTGAAGCTACCCATCATATTGACCGTTCTTTACAGTTGATTAAATCAGGTGGCGCTAAAGCAGGTTTAGTTTTTAACCCTGCAACACCATTACATTATCTTGACTATGTTTTAGATAAAGTAGATCAAGTGTTATTGATGAGTGTGAACCCTGGTTTTGGCGGTCAAACTTTTATTCCAATGACTTTAGAAAAATTACGCCAAGCACGTCAAATGATTGATGCTTCAGGTCGTGATATTCGTTTAGAAGTGGATGGCGGCGTAACTCCTGCCAATATCCGTGAAATTGCTGAAGCAGGTGCAGACATGTTTGTTGCAGGCTCAGCTATTTTCGGTAAACCTGATTATCAAGCTGTTATTAATGAAATGCGTGCGGAACTTGCAAAAGTGGGAAGCGTAAATATATAAACCTTTCCACAATCTAGTCACTTGTCTTGTGGATAACTTTGACGATAACTCTATGGATAACTGTGTTGATAACCACATGGATAAATTGAGTTTAAAATAACCAAAGTAATATCAATGATTTGTGATACCGCTAAGTTTTGATGAAAAAAGAGCCGAAATGGCTCTTTTTTTAGTTCTTAGATTTGCCTTTATTGTGTAAAACGGAATTCATTTTTAATTATTGTGAATGAAATGCTTACTCGCTCATTCAAGCTTTGATCTATAACAGCTTGGTTTTTTGTGAAGTGTATTTGCTTGATATTCAATTCTTCTATATGCTTTATTTATACCCATTGTTTATTTAAATTTGGTTTTTATGTTTACTCAACTCTGCAAACAAGCTTGGTTTGTTTGTCTTATGGTTTTTGCCATAGGGTGGAGTAGTGTGTCTATTGCATCTGTAAAAACTATGCATATGAGTATGCAGATGCAACATGAGCAAATGATGAATCAGCTGGGGACGACACAGCATCAGCAAATGATGCAAGCGATGACTGTACAAGACATGAAAGCACATTGTGCAGATATGCAAATGCAGTTAGACGATCAGCATGCAAATACAGATTTACAAAAACAAAATCTAACTGATTGTCATAAACAATTGATTCAATCTAAACAAGTACAACATTCTGAATGTCAGGATTGTGCTCTATTTTCATGTCAATCTTCGATTGTTTGGTTTAATAGCGACATTCCTCAGTTGAGTTCGCCTGAGCATTCTCCAAATTTAAATTCTCTAGAAAGTTTTTATCAAGTTCAACATCTTGCAGGTCATTGGCAGGAAATTCTACGCCCACCGAAAGCTTAATCTTAATTTTAAAATCATTAATTTTTAAATCATTTTTAAAATTACAGGATTAAGTCATGTCTATAAAATTATCACAAAGTGCGATCGTCGCTGTCTGTATGCTTTCCTCATCATGGGGCTTTGCGGCAGTAAAAGAGTATCATCTCAACATTGATGAAGGGACTGTCAATGTGACAGGTAAACCTTTACAGCGGATTACAGTGAATGGAAAGTTTCCTGCACCACTTCTTGAATTTGAAGAAGGGGATGATGCGGTTATTCATGTACATAACAATTTAAAAAATCAAGATTCATCATTGCATTGGCATGGTTTGCTGTTACCTGGAATTATGGATGGTGTTCCTGGTTTTAACGGGTTTAATGGTATCAAACCAAATCAAGATTTTACTTATAAGTTTAAAGTTCGCCAAAGTGGTACTTACTGGTATCACGCTCATTCTAAAGGTCAAGAACAAGACGGTTTATATGGTGCTTTGGTTATTTATCCAAAGAATAATAAGCCCTTAGCAGAGCATGAAAAAACAGATCGTGACTATGTGGTGATGTTGTCGGATTTCCATGAACAAAAAAGCGATCAGATCCAAAAGAATCTAAAAATTTCTGCTGAATATTATCAAAATCAACGTGAAACTTTGGGCGATGTTTGGAAGCAAACCAAACGTGATGGCTTAAAAGCTACGTGGTCTGATCGTAAAATGTGGAATCAGATGCGAATGCTCAAAACGGACTTGTCAGATGTTACGGGTTATACCTTTTTGGTGAATGGTCAAACCCCTGAACAAAACTGGACAGCTCGGTTTAAGCCCAATGAAAAAGTCCGTTTACGCTTTATCAATGCTTCAGCCATGTCATTTTTTGATGTGCGTATCCCGCATTTAAAAATGACCGTTGTGAGTGCTGATGGTCAGCCAGTAAAACCTGTTAATGTCGATGAGTTTCGTATTGGAACAGCTGAAACTTATGATGTGATTGTAGAACCAAAAACTGAAGATTATCAGATTCAAGCTGAGTCAATTGATCGTTCAGGCTTTGCAATAGCGACTTTGCATAATGAATTGAATCCGAACATGCAGAAGCTTCAGATGCCACAGGCTCGACCTCGTGCATTGCTCAATATGAGTGATATGGGACACGGTGGTGCTGATCATTCACAAATGAATCATGGTGATATGCAAAGTATGGATCATTCGAAAATGAATCATGCAGATATGCAAGATATGGATCATTCACAACACCAACCAATCACAGCTTTGGAAAATAATGAAGTGGTGGAAGGTTGGACGAATACATCAACGCCAAAAGGTGATAAGGCACTGCAATACAGCGATTTAAAGTCATTAACACCACAGCTTGATACTCGTGAAGCAACCAGTGAGTTGGTGATTCGTTTAGGTGGAACAATGGAACGCTATATCTGGACAATTAATGGTAAGAAGTTCAGTGATGCTGAACCACTTAAAGTTAAATATGGCGAACGTATTCGAATCAAATTTATCAATGACAGTATGATGGCGCATCCAATGCATTTACATGGCATGTTTATGCAGCTGGAAAATGGTCAAGCGCCTGTAGATATGCCGAATAAACATACCATCATCGTACCGCCTGCAAAAACTGTTACCGCATTGCTCACCGCAGATGAGTTAGGTGAATGGGCAATCCATTGTCATTTGTTGTATCACATGAGTGCAGGCATGATGAATAAGCTGATTGTGGCGAATGTGACAGATGGAAAGTTATCAACGACCTCTATCTCAAAGTCTACTATTGAAAACCAAGGCAAGTCTAATACCGTGAATTCAGCGACTGAACAAAAAGGAGATGAACATGTACATCATTAATTCATTTTCTAAAACGTTTCCTAAAACAATTCTAGCGAGTTCATTGTTATTGTTGAGTGGTTTGGCTTTAGCGCATGAAGGGCATACAGATATAACAACGCAACAGACCGTAGAACATGAACACATGAGTAGTATGTCTGAAATGGATCATTCGAAAATGAACCATGATATGCAAAATATGGATCATTCAATGATGCAGAATAGTATGCCAGATGCATCAAATGGAAGTGCTGTAGTCATTATTGATTCAATTCAAAAAACTGATCCAATTCAAAGGGATTCAGTTCAAGCAGATTCAACTCAAGTAGATTCAATTCAAGTAGATCATACTTCGCATCAAATGGATCATTCACATCACCAAGGTGCTCAGATTCAACAGTCTCAGACTGAACACGCTCAAGCTCAGCATACTTTGCTTAACCATTCAGGACATGATCATCGTACAGAACATGGTGCGCAAATTTATGCTGTCACGACTTTGGATAATAAATGGTTATTTAATGAAGATGGTGAAGGTGCATTAAAATCTGAACTTGAAACACGTATCGGCACAGATGAAAATAAGATTTTCATCAAAGTACATCTAAATAAACATGAATCACACGATGCGGAATACGATGTCAAAGCATTATATAGCCGTATGATTTCAGATTTTTGGGATGCGCAAATAGGTGCACGCTATCGTGTTGAAAAGGTGGCTTTAGATCAACACCGTAAAGATACAGAAGAAAAAATGGATGCTGTGATTGGTTTACATGGCATGGCGCCGTATTTCTTTGAAACGGATGCTTATTTTTATGCAGGTGAAGATCATTTCTCTGGTTTTAGTTTAGAAACTGAACGTGATTTGCTGCTGACGCAAAAAATTATTTTTAAACCTTATTTAGACATGGATCTTATTTTCAGTGATGACTCAAAATATGCCAAAAAATCAGGTTTAAGTAATATTACTGCGGGTATAGAAACACGTTATGAAATCAGTAAAAAAGTGATGCCTTACCTCGATATTGCCTATGAATATGTTAAAGGTAATGATGCAACGGCTTGGCAAATCGAGAGTGATTCTGAAAAAGGCTGGTTATATGGCGCAGGTATTCGCTTTAAGTTTTAATACTTAAATTTTAGTATTTTGACTCAATAGAATTGTGGAAATAGGGCTTTAAAGCGATGAATTTAAAGCCCTAATTTTTATAGGTGTATTTTGGGTCATTAAATGTAAAACATGCACCAATAACAAGCAATATGCAGTATAATTTTCTCAATCATAAGGAGGAACGACCTCCATTAGTGCTTTAAATTTTAAAAATGCACTAAGAAAAATCGTCAGGACGACCTGATTCTCATCAAAAATTGGAGGTCGTCATGGCTTGGGTTGTACTTATTTTTGCAGGTATTTTTGAAATTGTTTGGGCATATAGTATGAAAATGTCCGAAGGTTTTACAAAACTTACGCCAAGTATTATTACGATATTTTTTATGATCTTAAGCTTCGGTCTTTTAGCTTATGCAATGAAGACATTGCCTTTGGGAACTGCCTATACAATTTGGACAGGGATTGGAGCAATTGGTTCATTTTTGGTGGGTATTTTTATATTAGGTGAACCTGCCACTGCAATGCGCATGTTGGCTGCTGTTTTAATTGTTTCAGGTTTAATTCTGATGAAACTATCATCTTCATAATCAAAATGTTGTATTCAAAATCCAAGTCTATTTTATCGGCTTGGATTTTTTATTTATAAAGTCTTATATACATTTAAGGACGATTTTCATGGCATGGGTTCTATTGGCTGTCGCAGGATTATTTGAAGTTGTTTGGGCATATTTTATGAAAGTGTCAGATGGCTTTAGCAAACTTACACCTTCGATACTGACGATTGTTTTTATGATTGCAAGTTTTGCTTTACTGTCATACGCAATGAAATTATTACCACTCGGCACAGCCTATACAGTTTGGACAGGGATCGGTGCAATTGGTTCATTTGCTGTAGGAATTTTCTTTTTAGGTGAACCTGCTTCAGCGATGCGAATGCTTGCTGCTGTGTTGATTATTTCAGGGTTAATCTTAATGAAATTATCTTCGAGCTGAGTTAATCTGATTAAAAATTGGATGTGAGGCACAGAGTATGCAACTTTCTTTTATGGAAATGAGTTCACCAGTAGGCGTATTAAAATTGGTTGCGCATGAGCATGCACTGGTTGCTGTACTTTGGGAAAATGAGAATCCAAAACGAGTTCGTTTGGCTGAATTAATTGAAGATCAACAGCATCCAATTTTGTTGAAAACACAAAAACAGCTCAATGAATATTTTTCAGGGCAACGTCAAATTTTTGATTTACCTTTGGATTTTGAAGGGACTGAGTTTCAGCAAAAAGTTTGGCAGGCTTTATTGAGTATTCCTTTTGGGGAAACACGTAGTTATAAGGATATTGCTGAACAGATTGGAAATGTGAAAGCGGTTCGTGCCGTTGGTGCTGCTAATGGTAAAAATCCAATTTCGATTATTGCGCCGTGTCATCGTGTGGTCGGGGCGAATGGAAAATTGGTTGGCTTTGCAGGCGGTTTGGAGAATAAGGATATTCTTTTAAAAATTGAACAATTACCATAGACTAGAATTAATTCTTTATTACATTAAAATTTAAAATGATTTCTCAGATTTTTGCCCCATTATTATCAAATCTTTGGTGGTTAATTTTACTTTTTATCGTCATTGCCGTAATCAAGTTTTTTAAACCTTTTCTGAAAGGAAAAATCGGTGAATTTGCAGTAAGCACCCATGTAAAACTTTATTTAGATAAAGAACATTACACCTTATTAAATGATTGCACATTACCCGATGAGCAGAATCAGACGACTCAAATTGACCATATTTTATTAAGCCCTTATGGTGTTTTTGTTATTGAAACAAAGAATTATAAAGGGTGGATTTTTGGCAGTGAACGTCAAAAAATGTGGACGCAGAAAATTTTTAAAAAGAGTTATAAATTCCAAAATCCATTGCATCAGAATTATAAGCACCAAAAAGTTTTGGAAGAAATTTTGGCTGATATTATTGATCCTACATTAATTCATTCTGTCATTGTTTTTATGCCAGATTGTGAGTTTAAAACTCAAATGCCAGAAAATGTATTTCGTGGCGCTGGTTGGACGGATTATGTGAAGACTTTTAAAGAAACTAAAATTCCACCGATGAAATTAAGACGAATTCAGCTTCGTATCGAAAAAGAAATTCTAGAAAAATCATGGAAAACCAATCGGCAACATGTGCAGAATTTAAAAGAAAAGCATATTGAAAGAACAGAAGGGTGAATACTCATTGATAGGTTGAGGTGTTCACCATTTCTAGATACGTATTTAAATTACCAGTATTAGCCTAGCTTCATGATTTGAGGCTCTATGATTTAGATTGCTCTAAGAGGGCTAATACCATTTCCAAAGAAGCAGAATCTTGTTTCTTTAATTCTCGATTAGCAAATTCATGAATGCTTTTTTCATGGTTCAAAACATATTCAAAGAAAAGTTTTGAATCCTGATCTGCATGAGTACACAATCGTTCAAAGACTTGCATAAAAGGTTGTGTACCATCTTTGACCAAATACATCGCCACAGACCACGGTAATTTTGATAACACATAACCCAATGCAATTCCTTGTGCTTTCATGTGAAAACGTGAAGATGCTTTTAATTGATTTTGTTGTAAAAACACCTCTAAGCGATTTAAGGTCTGTGACTCCAAAGCAGCAAGGGTTAACCATTTTTGCTTTTTAATTTGAGATTTTGTTTGCTTTGCAACAGTGCTGAATAAGGCTTCGCCAAAAATTTCTGATTCTAAAATTTTATTTAAATCTTTTTGGTATTGTTTATATTTCATATTTTAACCCTATAAAATGATGCGTTATTTTCATCCATCTTTTAAATTCCTTTTCATGGAAAATAAAAGCCTATGTAAATAGGGATCAAGACAGTTGATTGATTAAAATATTTTAGAGTAATTACTCTAAAATTAAAAGTGCATTTTGTCAGGTTCCTAAAATGAGACTGTATAGATTTTAACTTGTTGTTTATTCATTATTTTATTAATTTTTATTTGATTCTATGTGATATTTTCAAGCTTCAACAAAATGAAGAAGCTTGAAAATAGTTGAAACATTTAAAAACGCTTTGGAATTTTTTGTCCGCCTTCAACAGGTGTTTCAGCATTTTTTAATACGCCAAATAACCATGTTTCGGCATGTTGAACGGCTGTTTTTAGGTTATCTCCCACAGCTAAACGGCCTGCAATAAAGCTGGCTAGAGAACAGCCTGAACCATGATATTCACCGTCTAAACGAGGACATTTTGATTCAGCAATCATTTCACCATTCACATATAACGCATTACGAATATAGTCTGGCGTATCTTCATGCCCACCTTTGACGAGAACGGCTTGAGCTCCCATTTCAAATAGCTTTGCAGTGGCTTTCTCAATATCTATTTCATCCGTTAAAGCACGTAGTTCAACCGTGTTTGGAGTGAGTATGCTTGCTAAAGGAATCAATTCAACAAAAGCTTTGACGAGGGTTGCTTGATCACCCAAAGACCCACCGCTATTGGCAACAAGCACTGGGTCAAGGACATATAAATACTCAGGATGTTCACGCAAAAACTCGGCCAAAGCTGCAATATTGTCTGTAGTGCCTAACATGCCTGATTTCACAACTTTAATCGGTAAATCACCGACAACAGCATTGGCTTGAGCAAGAAGTAATTGTTTAGATGTCGCCTCAAAACCAAAAACTTGCTGAGAGTTTTGAATGGTTAAAGCCGTACAAGCAATTGCTGCATGTGCGCCACTTTGACCAATCGCTTCAATATCAGCCTGTAAACCTGCTCCGCCAGAAGGGTCAAGTCCAGAAAAACAAAGTACTGTAGGGCGCACGATGATGTCCTTAAATTCACAAATTTGCGTTAGTATAGGCAACTTTAGAAAAACTCTCGATAGTAATTTTATCGAAAAGCTGAGATCTGTTTGAGTGAAAGGTGAAGTTGTGATTAAAAATATTTTGATTGATCTAGATGGAACATTAACTGACCCCAAAGTCGGTATTACCACTTCTGCACGTTATGGTTTGGCGAAAGTAGGTCATCCTATTCCAGAGTCTGAAAATATTGATTGGATTATTGGCCCACCGCTAAAAGCTTCACTGGCAAAAATTCTCAATGTAGATACTCATGATGTCTTGACGGATCAAGCTTTGTTGGGTTATAGAGAACGTTTTGCAGTTACAGGTTTATTTGAAAATCATGTATTTGATGATGTTGCTGAAACTTTAGATGCATTGAAAAATAAAGGTTATCGTTTATTTCTAGCAACGGCGAAACCCGAAGTTTATGCACGTCAAATTTTAGATCATTTTGATTTATTAAAATATTTTGAGTATCCCTATGGGAGTGAACTCAATGGTGATCGTACCAATAAAGGCGATTTAATTGCTTATATTCTCGAAAAAGAACAATTAAATCCTGATGAGTGTTTAATGATTGGTGATCGTGAACATGATATTTTCGGCGCACGTCACAATGGCATCGAAACGATTGCTGTTGAATATGGTTATGGTTCAAAACAAGAATTAGACCAAGCTCAACCGAAAGCACGGATTCAGAAATTTTCAGACCTATTGAATCTAATTTAAAAAACTTTATTCACATCACTTCAATAGAAATGCGCCACTTTAAGTACAAAAGTGGCGCCTATTTTTAGATTCCAAGCATTCTTCTAATTTCATTGATCAGAAGTGTTGGATTTGCATGTTGATGGGGAATGGTTAAACTTTTAAAACCATCACCTCTAAACTTGCGATCAACTTCGAGTAGTACATGTGTTTGATGCTGTTCTGCAACAAATGAAACTTCAATTTCATTGATTCCATTGAAAAATGTAGTGGGCTTAAATTCTAATTCTTGGTAACAACCAATGGTTGAGTGAAAACCATGTCCACGCAGCTGTCCTTTTTCTACATCTACAGTTGCTAAATTAAAGCCACATTGTTGCATGGCTTGAATAAAGGCTTGCATAGTCGGTGTAGGTAAAATCTGTAAATAGTCTTTATCTGTAGCATCAAGTCCCCAATCCACATCCAAATGGGTATGTAGCCATACGCGAGTTTTATTTAAACGACAAGGCACTTGGGTAATGGGTGTTTCAAAAGGCAATTGAATTGAAAAGGGCAGGTTATGTGATTGGTTTGCTTGTAATTCAAAAGCGCTACTAATATGCCATTGTGCAATCGTTAAAGCTGTATTGTATTCAGAATCATTGGATTCAACTTCAGCAGTCGTCATTAATTTTAAATAGATGCCGTTGATATTCTTATTTGCAGAAGCACCTTTAAAAATTACTTCACCATTGATGACTTGTCCCGCTTGAGGTGTAGTCGTGTAAATACTGGTATTTACTTGAACGCCTTGCATACCAAGATTAGACATGAGTTTATTTAACATTATTCTACATTTCCAAAAATAAGCTTATTCGTTTTCTGCTATTCAAATATGAGACTGGGGTGATGTCAATATCAAGTCTTAGTGAACATCTAAGTATAAGGATTCTTTAATTTCCTCCATAACAATATAACTATGTGATGAAGCCGAAGACGGGAGTTTTTTGAGTAGATCACCCAAAAGACGGCGATAAGCACTCATTTCTTTTAAACGTGCTTTGACTAAATAATCGAAATCCCCAGAAATCAGATGACATTCTTGTACTTCAGAAATTTCCATTAAATCCTTGGCGACTTGTTCAAAGACATCACCTGATTTTGCAGAAAGGCTGATTTCAAGGAACACCAACAAGTTTCGATCTAAATGTTTAGGATTTAAACGTGCATGGTAGCCCATGATCACACCATCACGTTCCAGTCGTTTAACACGTTCAGAACATGGTGTTGTCGATAAGCTGACCCGTGAGGCAAGCTCACTGATGGCGATTCGACCTTCATTTTGTAGAATATCTAAAATCATCCGATCGATACGGTCTAATTTATGCATCAATAATTTCCTCTTTTTAATCTTTTTTCACGACAAAAAATTAAAACACCTAAATTATAACCTCAAAAACAGTGAAATAAACTATTGAACCAAAAATATACTAGTGAAATAAACTAGTAAATGCGTAAAGGATGAGAAATGCGTGTAATCGTATTAGGTAGTGGTGTAATTGGCGTAGCAAGTGCATATTACCTCGCGCAGCAGGGAGCACAAGTTACAGTTTTAGATCGTCAAGCAGGGCCAGCAGAAGAAACCAGTTTTGGTAATGCAGGTCAGATTTCTCCTGGATACTCGACGCCGTGGGCTGCTCCAGGTATTCCATTCAAAGCTGTGAAGTGGATGTTTCAACATCACGCACCGCTTGCCATTAATATTGATGGTAGCATGTGGCAGTTGCAGTGGATGGCACAAATGCTGAAAAACTGTAACTCTGAAAGTTATGCAATTAATAAAGAACGTATGACTCGTGTGGCTGAATATAGCCGTGATTGTTTACGTGAACTAAGAAAAGATACAGGTATTAGTTACGAAAACCGTTCAAAAGGAACATTACAAGTTTTCCGTAATGAAGCACAACTTGAGATGGTACAGCGTGATATTGCTGTGCTCAAAGAATGTGGCGTACCGCATGAATTATTACTCAAAGATGATTTAGCCAAAGTTGAACCTGCTTTAGAACATGCCAAAGATAAGTTAGTTGGTGGTTTACATCTTCCAAATGATGAAACAGGTGACTGCTATTTATTTACCAATGCTTTAGCAAATTTAGCCAAAGGCCTGGGTGTCGAGTTCAAATTCAATCAAAATGTTGAAAAGTTGATTACTGAAGGCGATGAAATCAAAGGCGTATTGGTCAATGGTGAAGTCTTAACAGCAGATCGTTATGTACTGGCTTTTGGTAGTTATTCACGTGATTTCTTAAAGCCACTTGAATTGAATTTACCTGTTTATCCTGTGAAAGGTTATTCCCTTACCATTCCAATTGTAGATGCTGCTTATGCACCACAATCTACTGTACTCGATGAAACTTATAAAATTGCGATTACACGTTTTGATCAACGTATTCGTGTAGGTGGTATGGCTGAGTTAAGCGGATTTAATCATGGTTTAAATACAGATCGCCGTGGCACTTTGGAGATGGTGACTCAAGATTTATTCCCAGGTGGTGATTTAGCGCAAGCTTCTTTCTGGACAGGTTTACGACCAATGACTCCAGACAGTACACCGATTATTGGTGCGACACGTTTTAAAAATCTGTTCTTGAATACTGGACATGGCACATTAGGTTGGACTATGGCATGTGGTTCAGGAAAATTAATCAGTGATTTAGTGTTGAATCATGAAACAGATATTAGTACCGAAGGCTTATCGATCCAGCGTTATCCACATGCTGCATAAACGCAATAAGTTGTGAAGTATTGATTAAGTTATTCAAAGTTATACAACAAGATAGACGTTTAAGATTCAAGGACGAATACTATGCCAAGACCGATTACAGCAGTGATTCATCAGGATGCATTGCAGCATAATTTAAATGTTGCTCGACAATATATGCCTGAAAGTAAAGTCTTTGCTGTGGTAAAAGCCAATGCATATGGGCATGGTATAGAGCGAGTTTATGATGCATTTAAGTCTGCTGATGGATTCGCTTTACTTGATATTGCAGAAGCAAAACGCATTCGTGAATTAGGCTGGACTGGCCCGATCTTATTATTAGAAGGGATTTTTTCAGCTGAAGATTTAGTGGATTGTGAACGTTATCAACTGAGTTTTAGTATTCATAATCAATATCAATTGCAGTGGCTAGAAGATTATCAAGGCCCTGCACAATTTGATGTATTTTTGAAAATGAATACAGGTATGAACCGCTTAGGTTTTAAACCACAAGTTTATCCTACAGTATGGCATACATTAAAACAGTCTAAATCTATCAAATCCGTGACGCATATGATGCATTTTTCAGATGCAGATGGCGACCGTTTTGGTCAGTCTGGAATTGAGTATCAATATACGCTTTTTGAAGAAACCATCAAAGATTTAGCGGGTGAAAGATCGCTGTGTAATAGTGCTGCGATTTTAAGATATCCAAAACAACTCCATTCCGATTACATTCGCAGTGGCATCATGCTTTATGGTAGCTCTCCTGATTATCCAACACACTCGATCCATGATTGGAATCTCAAATCAAGCATGAGTTTACGCAGTGAAATTATTGCTATTCAAGATTTACAAGCCAATGAAACTGTTGGCTATGGATCTAAATTTATTGCAACGCAACCGATGAGAATTGGCATCGTTGCTTGCGGTTATGCAGATGGTTATCAACGTATTTCTATGGATGCCCCAGTCTTGGTGAATGGCGTGCGTACTCGCACGATTGGACGTGTCAGTATGGATATGTTGGCTGTAGATTTAACGCATATTGCTGAAGCTGAAATGGGAAGTGAAGTGGTACTTTGGGGACAATCCTCTACAGGCGCAGTACTTCCGATTGATGAAGTTGCAGCAAGTTCTGGAACAGTCGGTTATGAGTTGATGTGCGGTGTCACAGCACGTGTTCAATTCATCACTCAAGCAAATGAATCAACTGAATTATTCAATTAAATTCAATTAAAATAGTTATCAACGGACAAGGAAATATTCATGTCAAACGAATTGCAACATACTGATATACAAAAAATCAACAGTACAGAAGTCATGAGTGCTGTGACAATATTTAATAAAGTCGTGTATTTATCGGGTCAAGTACCTAAAAATACCGATGCTGATATTACAGGACAAACCCAAGATATATTAGCGACGATTGATCAATTATTGGCATTGGCTGATACCGATAAATCACGCATATTATCTGCGCATGTTTATATTAAAAATCTTTCAGATTTTCAAACCTTCAATGCCGTTTGGGTGGATTGGTTAAAAGGTTGCGTAGCACCTTCACGTGCAACGATTCAAGCAGATTTGGTAAACCCAAATTGGCTAATTGAAATTGCAGTAACGGCTGCACAGAAATAACAACAATTGTTGTGAATGAAGACTGAACTATGTTTAAGCAACGTGGTTCAGTTTTGTAATAGGAAAAACGATAGAACGAGGATGTTCTGACGCCAAAAGCGAGTTTGACCTCCAAGAAAATGTCAAAAAGGATATTTTTATGACAACTTCAAGCCATTCAGATGACGCACAATCGTCGCCACATGAGCTACAACGAAAATTATCGAATCGTCATTTGCAGTTAATTGCAATTGGTGGTGCGATTGGTACAGGTTTATTCATGGGATCTGGGAAAACAATCTCCCTCGCAGGTCCTTCAATTTTAATCATTTATATGATTATCGGTGCGATGTTCTTTTTCCTGATGCGTGCATTGGGTGAAATTTTACTTTCAAATCTCCACTACAAGTCTTTTATTGATATGGCGCATGACCTGATTGGTCCTGCTGCAGGATACTATATTGGTTGGTCATATTGGCTCGGGTGGATTCTGGTCGGTATTGCAGATTTAGCCGCCATTATTAACTATCTCAATTTTTGGCTTCCCGATGGAATGGCCTTTACGCCCATGGGGCAAGCACTGATCAGTGCCGCTTGTGTGTTATTGGTTTTAGGTATCAACTTATTAACCGTTAAATTGTTTGGTGAAATTGAGTTTTGGTTTGCATTAATTAAAATCCTCGCCATTATTGGGCTGATTTTAATTGGTGGTTATATGGTCTTTACCCATTTCCAAGCACCAAGTGGTTCAGTTGCAAGCTTTAGTAATGTTTGGTCGCATGGTGGTATGTTCCCGAAAGGTGTCAGTGGGTTCTTAGCAGGTTTCCAAATTGCTTTATTTGCCTTTGTTGGGGTAGAGCTGATTGGTACGATGGCTGCTGAAACTAAAGATCCTGAAAAGAATTTACCAAAAGCGGTTAATGCGATTCCAACACGAATTATTTTGTTCTATGTTTTGGCATTGTTCATTGTAATGTCAGTAACGCCGTGGACAGAAATTCCAGCAGATCAAAGCCCATTCGTTTCTCTTTTCCTTCATGCAGGAATTGGTGGCGCTGCGGTTATTATGAATTTGGTGGTGTTATCTTCCGTGATGTCATCAATGAACAGTGGTGTGTTCTCGACCAGTCGTATGTTATTTGGTTTGGCAAAAGAAGGGCAAGCGCCTGAGAAATTAGCTGAACTTTCTAAACGTGCTGTTCCTGCAAAAGGCTTACTGTTTTCATGTGGCTTCATTATGGCAGGTGCTGCATTGCAATACTTCGTTCCAAATACAGTTGAAGCATTTACCTTGGCGAGTTCTTTATGCGTGATTTTATTCATTAGCATTTGGAGCATTATCATGGTTTGCTATATTCGCTACAGAAAATTAACGCCTCAACTACATGATAAATCAACATTTAAAATGCCAGGTGGTGTTTGGATGTCTTATGTTGTGTTAGTGTTTTTAGCATTCACATTGGTGATTTTAAGTTTGGAACCAGATACGTTAAAAGCGTTAATGATCAGTCCTTTATGGTTAATCATTTTAGCGGTCACTTATCAAGTGTTGTACAAACCACGTATGAAAAAGCGTAATCAAAAGCTGTAATAATTTTAATTGTAAAATATCAGGGGATGAACTTTGGCTCATCTCCTGAATACAGTTTTACATTTTGATCAAATTAAGATACTGAATTTATAATGAAATAAATATAAAAATCTATTCTAATGGCATCATTTAAAATAAATAGCCGTATGATGCGAAATTATAAAATTGATGTACTCCGTGGAATTTCTATTCTTTTGGTTTTGATTCATCATTTTAATATCCCTTATAAATTACATGACACTTTTTTAGGTATACCAGTCTTTGGTGAAAGCTTAAGTACTTTAGTTGCGCGTAATGGCAACTATGGTGTGACGATATTTTTTGTCATTTCAGGCTTTTTAATCACTCAACATACCTTGCAACGAAATCATTCTTTAGCTCAAATTAATCTCAAAGACTTTTATATTCGCCGTATTGCTCGAATTGTGCCGTGCTTGGTATTGCTTGTCGCCATTGTCACAGTATTGGGTGGAATGGGGTTAAAACCATTTATGAATCAAGCACCCAATGGAATCGATGTGTCGTATGGTTTAACGGTTTTTGCTGCTTTTAGTTTTTGGATGAATATTCTGATTATTGAAAATGGTTGGATCAATTACGCACTCGGTGTTTTATGGTCACTCTCAGTTGAAGAAGTATTCTATTTGGCCTTTCCAATTCTATGTATTGCATTGGGACGAGGCAAAGGCTTTATTGCTTTTCTGCTCGCTGTTATTGTTTATGCGCCGTATTTTCGTAGCTTACATTTTGCAGAGGAAAGCGGCGCTTATCTGTACCATTATTTTTCCAGTTTTGATGGTATCGCCATGGGGTGCTTAACTACTTTATTTGCTCAGAATATGCATGGGAAAATCCATATTCCGAAATTGGTCATTCCTATAATTTTTGCATTGATGATTACATTGTATTTGTATGCGCCAATTAAAGAAGTCAGCACTTGGGGAATCAGCGTCTTTGCAGTGTTGTCAGCGATTCTAATTTTCTGTTTTGCACAGAATCCACAAGCTGAATCATCGTCCATCATTTCAGAAACTTTGGTATGGATTGGTCAGCGTAGTTATGAAATGTATTTGTTTCATTTGATCATTCTCGGTTTATTCAAAGTATTTTATTTGCCTAAAGAAACCTTGCCTGTAGAAAAATTGATGTTATTACCCATTTATTTTATTGGGGTATTTATACTGAGCTGGGTGATTGAGAAATATTATTCAACCCCGTTGAATGTGAGAATTAGACAGCGTTTTACGAAATAGATAAGTTAAAGATATTTTAAATCTTGTGATATATTTCGCTATTTGCATAAAAAATGAAAATACAAAATGATAAGGAGAATAATGTGCTAAGAAAAATTATTTTTGGGTTGGCACTCTTTTGTTTGATTTTAGGAGGTTGTTATATTGCGTGGTTACAAAAAGAGGTTAAGCTGAATCAGAAGGTAGTGAGCATTTTAAAACTCGTTCCACCATATGACCCAAAGGCACAACAAACGGCATTTTTTTATGCCCATGGGTTTGATGCATTAGCCGATGTTAATCCGTCGGTATTGGGGAAAGAGCGTTATGATCTAGACTGGAAGTTGTATTTAGCCGATCCAGATACACAGAAAAATAGTCAAAATTTTGCTGAAATTACAGCTCAACAAATTGATTATAAGAATTTTTGGAGCAAAGAAGATAAAAAGCTCATTGCTGAAATCCAAGGTCATTTAAATTCCGCAGATTATATTGAAACACCTTTCTGGGATGAAAATAAGACACGTATAGAAACCATACTTAAGCAAAAACAATTTTTATTAGATCGTTATCAACAAGAGATTCATCATCAAAATTATCAGGCATTGATTCAAACACCAACGGCAAACGTACCTTACACATTATATTTTGATACGCATATATTATTTCTTGCAAATCTATATTTGAAAGGAAGTACCGATGATGTATTAGCATATATTCATCTAAAGCTTGATCGTTTAAATCATAATCTAAATAGTGTGGATAAAGTTTTGGTCATTGTTCAGTTGAATCAAGCGATTGATGTGCTCAATATTCTGGCACAGCGTCAATCTAAACAATTTCAATTAACTCAATTGAATGTTGAACAATTGAGTTTTGAGAAACAAGCTGCTTATGAAATGCGTAATAATTATTATGTTTTTAAAAACATAGATGAACGCTTTAAACGAGCGAGTGATCAAACTACAGGCTTGGCTAAATTATGGGGAAAAATTTATAGGCCTTTTGCCTTTGATTTTAATCAGTCGATGAATCAAACCTATTTAAATTATCAGCCTTATGTTGAAGTTTCAAAATTACCGTATCCTGAGTTTAGTGTGAAAATTAATCAGATTCAGTTAGCGAAACAGAGAAAATGGGCTCTAAGCAATAATATAGGCAATATTTTGAATCAGGTTGCTCGCGTTAATCGGGAGGATGATATTTTACGACCGAGACTTTTAGATAATAAAATTCAGGTATTTAATATCGTCAATTCAAAGCAAGATTTGGATGTGTTAATCAACAATAAAAGCAAAGACGGTTATGTTTTTATTCGAAATAAAAATCAGCTTTGTATAGAAAATCCATTTAAAAACCGCCAGCAACTGAATGAAAGATTACAGCAGGATAGCTGTGTTTACCTTTATTCGCAAAGTTGAACAGATAAAAAAACCTCCATTTAGGAGGTTTTTCAATGCATGGATTAAAAGGTGGGTTTAACCACGACCAAGATCACCACGGCTAATAGAATCAGGGTTGGCATTTCATTAAAGACACGCCAAAATTTATGTGACTTATAATGAGCATTACCAATCAATTTCTTACGATAATAACCACAAACAAAGTGGTAAATTACTAATAGTCCGACAAGGCCAACTTTCAAATAAAACCATAAAGCTTCATGGTAATGATAGGTTGCATCGCCCCAATCAACTAAGAAGTGTGCTGTGATCAGCGTTGCGATCATCGCAGGCCACATAATGCCACGATACAATTTACGTTCCATCACTTCAAAGCGTTGATGACTAGCGGCATCATCGCTCATAGCATGGTAGACATATAAGCGTGGTAAATAAAATAAAGCAGCGAACCAACACACGACTGCAATGATATGTAAAGCTTTTACCCAAAGGAAAGCTTCTGAAGGAGCATTCATCAATTTACCCTTTTAAGGGCAGTGTGTCAGAAGCTGATCACCCAAAGTTTATATTTGAGTGATCAACATTTCTTTGCTTAGCCTTCCCATTTTTTGAAAATAAGACAAGCATTTACACCGCCAAAACCGAAACTGTTACTCATGACAGTATTCAATTTTGCGTCACGTTTTTCAAGTACGATGTCAAAACCTTTTGCACCTTCATCCAGTTCAGTCACATTGATATTTGGTGCAATGAAGTCATTTTGCATCATCAGTACAGAGTAAATTGCTTCTTGTACGCCTGCAGCACCTAAGCTATGACCTGTCATTGACTTGGTTGAGCTGAAAGCAGGGACTTTACCTTCACCAAAAGCACGTTCCATGGCTTTAAGTTCAGTAATATCACCAGCAGGAGTAGAAGTACCATGTGTATTAACATAGTCCACTGTTTCTACGCCATGTTCTTTAGCCTCTTCTAAAGCCATCAAGATACAACGTGTAGCGCCTTCACCAGATGGTGCAACCATGTCCGCACCGTCAGAGTTCGCTGCATAAGCCACAATTTCTGCAAGAATGTTTGCACCACGTGCTTGCGCATGTTCAAGTGATTCAAGAACCACGAAACCACCACCGCCAGCAATGACAAAACCATCACGGTCAGCTGAATAAGGGCGTGAAGCAGTCTCTGGTGTGTCATTGTATTTAGAACACAATGCACCCATTGCATCAAACAATAAGCTTTGTGACCAGTGATCTTCTTCACCACCGCCAGCAAGCATTAAATCTTGTTTACCCAATTGAATCAGGTTGTATGCATAACCAATTGCATCGGCAGAGGTTGCACAAGCACTGGTAATTGAATGTGCAATACCTTGCATTTTAAATGCAACACCAACGTTTGCTGTAATTGTATTTGACATATTACGTGGTACGAAGAAAGGACCAATTTTACGAGCGCCTTTTTCTTCAAGCAGTTTGACCATTTCAGCAACAGAGGCTGTAGAGTTACCACCCGAACCACCTGCAATACCGTAACGAGGGTTGCCACCGATTTGCTCAGGGGTTAAACCTGCATTTTCTACTGCAGCAAGTGCAGCATTATAGGCATACATGGCACAAACGCCCATGAAGCGTTTTAATTTACGGTCGATGCCATCAAAGTCTTGTTCAGCAGCTGCGCTGACATGGCTTTTGAAATTCAATTCTTCATAAGTAGGATTATGGCGTGTTCCAGAAATACCATTTTGCAAAGAATGTGTTACATCTGCTAGGGAATTACCAATACACGAATTAATACCCATACCCGTAATTACAACACGACGGTTCATGCAAAGTCCTTTATTTATAAATAGGGATACAATGGAGTCATTTAAACGTTTTTAGTTTTCTATCGCAATGGCGAAAGATACTGATTCGCGACTAAGATTTGAATTCACCGAAATTGGTATCAAAACCAATGTAAAGTACGGTCATACTTAGTTTTATTGCTCATTTGAAAAAGCTTATTTCAGCTATGTTTTTGGCTAAAATTAGGCAAAACCATCCATAACGTCTATTCATTATAGATGGTTATTGTATGTGAGAGCCTAAAATAGGCTGTCATTTTACAAGATTTTACCAAGGTGTTTTCTTTTCCCAATCAGGATCGAAACCATGAGTTGCATCTGCTACTTTTAAATAATCAGCATAACTTTCAGCCAGTAAAATAGGCGGAATTTCTTTGATTGGAAGCTCGTGATTATTCCAAGAACGGCTAGCTTTTTTGGTAAATGCCAATTCATACAGTACAGCAGGGATATTTTCTTCAGGAACATAGCTACCACTAAAGGTAATCTCTACATCAATGCCCAATTGTTTAAATGGTTTGGTATAACGATCAAATGAACCACCATCTTCAATACTGGCACGTTGATAGCCTAGTTTGGTAATGACACCACGCAAGGTAAAGGTATCGGTCAACCAGCCTTTACGTTCACTAATTTCAGTCGCATTATCATTGTCCAGTTGTGGTACATGATGTGTCATTTGTTCAAATAAAAACTTCACTTTATAGTCTTTAAAATGTGCAATCCAAGCTTTGGCCTCATCTTCACCGACTAAGACGGCATGTGAAATTTGAATTTTACTGTCAGCACTGAGTTCAATTTCATCATCTTCCAAATTCAATAAAGCACCATCATCACTTGGTCTAAAGCTGACATTTTCACCATTAGTTTTGACTTCAAGCCAAACCAAACGCTGGATCAACCGTTTCATAATAGGATGTTCAAAAATGTATTCTTTCCATTCAGCAACATTCCATTGACGTTCACTACACATTGCCTCGTATAAACGTCCAGTTTGCATATCAACAACTTGTTTAAACTCTTTTTTACTGGTGCTGAATAGTGCTTTCGCTTCTTTAATTAAGCTTTCGTCATCATTTTGACGAGCGGCAGGCAATGCTTTGATTTCCTTGCCTTCTTCATTTTTGAGAATGAATTTATCTTTATCATCGACTATCGCCGTAAACTGACGCGTACCATATTGCAGAACTAATACAGCATTTTCATCTAAGCCCGCAGTAGGAATGGTACGATCTGCCAGCTCATCACTACTCCATTGATTACGTTCAGCAATTTCTGAAACTAAGCTATTTGCCAAAGTTTGCACCGAAGCTGTTCTGTAGCGGCGTGATAATGATAGTAATAGTTGGATAATCAATGGATCGTTGCTGATGGATAATGCACTAATCATAGCTTCAATTTGTGAGCGACGAGGGTAGTGTTGCTTCATATAATTTTGCAATTGTTTAACTGCAAAACTTCCCTGTGCATGGACAGTCAAAGCAAGCATGCCTTTGCTTTTAATTGCAGAACCTAGATAAATCGCCATGTGTTCACGTTTTAGTTCTTCAATGACTTCTTCCAAACTAATCGTGCCGTATTTTCCATAATATTCAGGATATTTTTCACCATAGCGTTGATACATATCACGATAATGGCTTAAACGGCTCGGTGCTTCTTTTGTTGCGTATGCTGTTGCTTCTTCTAATGTTGGGCTTAATGTATCTTGGTGAATAAAGCTTTGTAGGAGATGATTGGCAAGTTGCTGTTGGCTTTTTTCATCGAGTAAAGCGATATAGCGCTGTAGTAATTCGTTGGCTTTCGGTTCTTTCAATTTTTCAGCTAAAACGACCCACCATTGAATAATATTGGGATCAACAGCTGTTCCATCTTGCCATGTTGCTTTGGGCAATGTTTTAAAATCAAACCATGTAAAACTGGCTGAAAGCTTGCCTTTTAAGCCTTGTTCAGCCTCTTTGAGTAAAACAGCAGGTTTTAAATAAGCGCTAATATCTTCGCCTAATTTTTCTAGTGCGGTGAGTAAGGCTGCACGAACCACTTCTTTTTTCTCTTTTTTGAGTAAAGCATTCAGTGGTTTGACGGCTTCAGGATGTTGCAAACGTGCAAGCCATTCGATTGCGGTAATCCGAATTTCTTGCTTACCTGATTCCAGTGCTTCTATCGCACGTTGATGAATATTTGGAATATTTTGTAGAGACTGTTGTGCATCAAAGCGGAGGCGCTTATTTTCGCCCAAAGCAAATTCAAGTAAACGTGGAATAAATTGGCTTGGAATGGTTGGGAAGCAGGTTAAAACATAGATTGCATCAGATGCGTTAAATGCTTGATATTGGTTTTTTTCCAAAGATGGAGACAGTCCAAGCGCTTCACTGAGAAAATCCATATTTTCAGCAAAAAAAGGCCAAATTTTTTCAGGGTCATGGATATATTCTGTGAGGTTTGAATAATAAGATGAACCCATTAAAACGCCTTTGGCGACTTTACGTTTTGGCTCAATAAATTTAGCAATTTCTAAAGCTTGTACCAAATCTCGTAATTCATATTTGCTGTATTCTGCTGGGTCGAGCATTTCAAATAAATTGACCCAATAAATCCAATCTCGGTTTTGTGAACCAAGTAAACGTGCTGCATGAACAATTGAAAATTCAGGATATTTTTTATATTTATTTTTATAGGTAATGATATTTTCATAACGGTAATACTTCACCATCGGTTTATCATTATTTAATGCATCAACAGTGGCTAATAAAGTGCTTTGTTTTACTTCTTTGAGACTTTTCAAACCGTCTTTTGCCCAATTACGTTTGTAGTTAGGCTCTGTTTTATTGTATTCAATTTCATCTAGTAACGCTTGTTCTGCATTTTCAAGCAAGGCTTGATAATTGTCTAAAATATCTTGTGTAAAGCTTTGCGGAATTTTTTGGACGACCAAAGGAACTTGTTCAGGAATATCAAAATGTTGTGCTTGATCGGCTGAATCTACAGATTTTAATCGTTGAATCGCCATTTGCAGGTTTTGTTGCACAGCTTTGAGTTTTTCTTGTGCCAAAGCTTGTTCTAAAACAGCTAAGTTATCAGCACCTAAACGTGCCAATAGATCTGCTGAAAAGCTACGTTCTTGGCTTGAACCTTCAAGTAAAAATTCATTTAAATATTTTTGGCTGTCATTGGGCTTAAGTTTTGAAAGTAAACTGGTGGCTTTGGTGCGAATGGTTTTAGATTTTCCAACAGATAACTTTACAACCAAATCAGGAATTTGGATCAGAACATCATTTTTTTCAGCAATATAATCAATAAAAATTTCTTGCCCATTCACAGAAAGTGTTGGAATCACTTGTCTGAGTTGATCTAAACGAGCAAGGAGATAAGTTTGGCAATCTTTAACTTCAAGGATATGATTTAAATTATTACGGTGATAATTATCAATGTCTTTACGTTCAAACAAGTAGGCGAGTAATTCTTCACCTAAACCTTGCTGGTCATCTTCAAGTAACTGTCTGAACTGTTCAAGTGACAGATTATTTTTGATTTCTTTGACTGGGTCAGACTCACTAAATTTTCTATTTTCAAACATGATGATGTAAATATCGATCGTCAGATAAATAAACCAAGGAGGTACTTTGTCATATAAGTTTTTGAAATTTTTCTGTTGCGCTACAGCTTCCAGTACTTTTGCAAAACGAATAATTTGCGCTGAGTCTAAATATTCAAACATTTTCCCATAGAATTGACGGCGAGCTTGAATTGAATTTTCTGCAAGTTTATTTTGTTTTTTATCAAGCTGAATATTTCCCCAGTACCAAGCATAGGTGCCAGGTTTTCCTAAAAGCAAAAGGGCTTTTTCATCGGGTAAACTATTTAATTTGAGTAATACATTCGGATTTTCACCTTCAAAAATAAAGGTCAACACTTCTTTATGTAAGTCTTTTTCAATTTCGGCCAAAGGTAAGAAAATTTTATAAACAGCTTCCACTTTTTTCTGGAAATTTTCATTATATTGGTCAGTACTTTGTTGTACTTCACGTTCCGTTGTTTGAGTATCTTTAGCGGTTTCTTTATTTTCAGTTTTGGAAAATAAGGATTCAATTTTTGAAAATAATTGATTGAACATAATGATTTCCTAAAGTGACAAAGTGCCATTTCTTAAATATTAAATTAAACGTTTCACTTGGTTGTTGATCGAAATTATAGAAAAACTAGAACAAATTTAAATATCAAAAATAATCTATCACGACACAATTTGACCTTCCAAAACGATGCGTTGATTTAAACGTTGTAGTTGTAATAAAACATGTCGCCATTTGAGTAAATGTGTTGCTAAGTTCTTTTGGTGAAGATTAATCTTCAAACTATTTGCAATAAAATCAAGTCCCAAGTCTGAAAATTGTTGTGCAATATCCTGAATCTTGTTGTGATCTGTGGGATCAAGCACAGCACGTCCTGTATTGGCATAGAATTCTAAAAGGGTTTGAATTTCCACAAGGAGCAGATCAATAGCAGAATAATGCTGATGATTTTTCCATTGTTTCTTTTCAGCTAAAAGTTTTTCAAAACGCCCTGTAATTAATTCAGCCAAAGTACTTTTCTTTTGCACAGGGTGGTCGTAATCCAAACTGAATATTTTTAAGCCTTTTGCTGTTTCTAAAAAGACACTGCATGGAATCAATTGAATGGGCTGTGTGGTGGTATCGATACGAACCAAACTTGCGACAACTTTGTCATTTTGAATCAGTTGGGTTAAATGCTTGATACGTACACGATATGTAGCTTCAATCGGTATAGATAATTTAAGTGCATTATTTTGATCATCCACCACACGATATTCAAAACTTTGTTCAAATTCATTTAAATCAGGTGCTGTAATACTGCTGTGGCGTAACAGCACATAGCGAGATTTTGTTTGCTCTAAACTGGAATGTGGTGTGATCAATTTTTGTAAATTCTGCCATTGAGAAACACCAATATTGAGTTGATCGAGATCAGCTTTTTTAAGCTCACTAACTAAACCTTTTTGTAAAAAACGAGTATCACTGCTCGCACTGAATGAGCTGTCTGAACTGGCTTTGGCATGGGTTAATTCAAGCTGATGTTGCAATAAATAACTGAGAGAGCTTCCCCAGATTCCTGTTGCTGCTGCGCTTTGCATATCAAAAGTACGGTCTAAGTGATTGGCACGTGCTTGGGTGACTTCTTTGAGTTGTTTTTGATGAAGATCCCAAAAACATATTGTTAATCCACGAGCGCCACTTTCGGTACTCCACCATTCACAACCGAGTGGAATGAGATGCTCAACGGTTTCTTGTTGATAATCACGTTGAATTGCTCCTCGGAGTTGTGTCAGAGCTTTGCTTTGAATTTCTGGTGCTAATTTTTGAACTTCAGATAATGCTGCCAAATATGCATATAAATGAGCAATCTGATTGAAAATGTGTTGTTCTTCGATTTGTACATTATTTTCTAAAAGTTGCTTCATTGTGCCGTGTAGTGTGCGTAATAAGCTGCCTAGGCGAGGCAAACTTTGTGCACGAGCCTGCATATTATAGATATGCAGCGCCATGACAGATTCTTTGGCGAGGTGTGAAAGCCCTTTTTGAATAAAATTTTCACAAATGCTTTTTAACTCATCAATAAAAGCAAGATCATCTTTAGAAAGTTGATGACCTAAATTTTGTTCATGCTGTGTTGTATCAATTGACCATTGCCATTGTTCAGGGCTATTTTTGAGCCATAAATAAGCGATACATGCCAAATGTCCTGCGATTTTTTGCTTATCAGCAATTTCAGATAGCATGCCGTCAAAACCAGTTGCAGGATAGAGTAGGACTTTATTAGTACTTAAATCTGTTTGAAAACTGATTTTTTCAGCTTGAATTTCAAATGTACAAAGTTCCTCATTCGCTAGCCAATTTTGCACAAGTTCATAAGCAAGACGCACATTGGCTTTGCCAGCTTGTTTTTGAATCTTAGCAATATCAAATTCTAAAATAAGCGCTAAAGCAGTTTTTGTATTTTGAATGTTGTGCTGTTGCTGTTCTGATTTTGGAGAATTTGAATCTTTTGATTCATTACAAATCGATGTGTCGTTAGTTTGAAATTGAGTTTCAGCTTGAATTTCGGTTTGTATTGACTCGCTAAACACAGCAGTATTGTCCTGAATCCATAAGATACTGCTTAA